>Ga0105047_10015596_pt1 | contig 11957 bp, 6 predicted proteins | sample MAT04_FD_78384 | JGI IMG/M metagenome (GOLD analysis project Ga0105047, IMG submission 78384) | Freshwater microbial communities from Lake Fryxell liftoff mats and glacier meltwater in Antarctica - MAT-04 (megahit assembly) | ecosystem: Environmental > Aquatic > Freshwater > Ice > Liftoff... | reverse complement strand
GACATGCAGCAAATTGTCAGCCTGCAAAGTTTGGCAGGCGCCACTTTGCAGGTGCAGCGCAATGGCGGTGTCTTGTATAGCGAAAATTTTGGCAGCTTTACATCCGCGACTAGGGTACCGATTGCCTCGGCGAGCAAATGGCTGTCGGCATTGGCATTGGCGAGACTGGTTGAAAAAGGCCAGATGTCATGGGAGGACACCCTCGGCCAATACATCAGTAATGCTCCGGCCGATAAAAAAAATATTCGCTTGCGGCAATTATTTTCCCATACCAGCGGCATGAGTCCGACGGAAAATACTTGTATGTCCAACCCGGCTTTCACATTGGCAACTTGCACAGACAGCATTCTCGCAATGCCTTTAATTTATGTGCCCGGCACGACATTTGCTTACGGTGGCAACTCGATGCAAGCGGCAGGGCGCATGGCAGAAATTGCTACCGGAAAATCTTGGGACCAACTATTTATCGATGAAATGGTAGCCCCGCTTGGATTGTGGAATACCGATTTCGCTACACTTTCAAGCGCAACCGGATACATCAGAAATGTTAATCCGCGCATTCCCGGAGGCGTTCGAAGTACTGCAGGGGATTACAGTATTGTCTTGGCCATGATTCAAAACGAAGGTATGTATCAGGGCGTTCGCATTTTGAATAAGGCCACGCTTGATTATATGGCGACCAATCATGCGGCAGGCCTGGTGATTGGCTACACACCCTATCCGGAGAGTCATGGTTATGGCATAGGGCAATGGCGTGAAGCCGTGGATAGCAATGCTGTGGCAACACGGGTCTCTAGCCCCGGGGCTTTTGGTACCGTACCCTGGGTAGATAAACGCAATAATATTGCGGGCATTGTTTTTGTGAAGGGCCAATGGTCGAGTTTGCGTAGCGAGATTTTTGATTTGCAAGATTTGGTACACACGGTGTATTCGATGAAGAGAAAAATCCCGCCACCACAAAAACCAAAACCAACGGGTACAGCGCCCCCGCTGCGCTGACGTTACAATAAGCGGGTTCGATATCGAGAGCCCTGAGTGATATTAGCCTCTACGCCCATCACAGAAGTATTGCCGCGTATTTTGTCGGTATTGCAAGCACAGACACGTTTAGTGTTGGAAGCGCCACCTGGCGCCGGCAAAACCACGCAAGTGCCGATAGCAATATTGCAGGCGCCATGGCGTGGCGATAGAAAAATCTTGCTGCTGGAACCGCGTCGCGTTGCTGCGCGCGCCGCCGCTAATTTTATGGCAAAACAGCTTGGGGAATCGGTCGGCGAAACGGTGGGTTATCGTATTCGTTTCGAAAATAAAATTTCGGCAAAAACAAAAATAGAAGTGGTGACCGAAGGCATTTTGACTCGTATGATTCAAGACGATCCGAGTCTTGAAAATATCGCCGCGATTTTGTTTGACGAATTTCACGAGCGCCACCTGAGTGGCGATTTGGGCTTGGCGCTGGCTTTGGATATACAGCAATCACTGCGCGAAGATCTGCGGATAGTGCTGATGTCGGCTACGCTGGATGGAGAAAAGCTCGCGCAGTTTTTGCAGGCCGAACGAATCACGAGCGTAGGCCGAAGCTATCCGGTGACGACTTCATATTTCCCGGCGAGGCGAGATGAAGCTTTGGTATTTCAAATCAAGCGTTGCATCGAAGAGACACTACAGAAACATCAGGGTGATCTACTCGTGTTTTTGCCGGGCCAAAGAGAAATCAACCAGCTTGAAAAAGCACTCGCCCCGATTGCTGATTCGAACGCGATTTCAATTATCACCTTGTATGGCGAAATGCCGATCGAAAAACAAAGCGAAGCATTGGCGCCAGATAAAAACGGAAAGCGCCGCATCGTGTTGGCAACTAATATCGCCGAGTCGTCGGTTACCTTGCCGGGAGTGCGCGTCGTGATTGATAGCGGCTTGTCGCGAGAGCCGCGTTTTGATCCGAACTCCGGTTTTTCGCGTTTGGAAACGGTAAGTATTTCGCAAGCCTCTGCCGATCAACGCGCCGGCCGTGCTGGGCGTGTTGCCGAAGGCTGGTGTTACCGAATGTGGCCGGCATCGCAACGATTGGAAACGATGCGCAGTGCCGAAATTTCGCAAACCGAATTGAGCAGCTTGGCGCTTGAGTTGGCCGCGTGGGGCAGCAGCGATTTGCGATTTGTCGAAGCACCGCCAGCGGGCGCGCTGGCCGCCGCCGTGGAGTTATTACAACGCTTAAATGCCCTCGATAGCAATAAACGCATCACGGCACTGGGAAAGAAAATTCTTGCAGTGGGTACACACCCTCGCATTGCGGCGATGTTGCTTGCCGCGCAGAACGATCAGGAAAAAGTCATCGCCTGTGATTTGGCTGCTCTGATAGAAGCACGCGATCCGCTGATTGGAGAACGCCGTGATGATTGGGCATCACGTTGGCAGGCATTGCAGGCTTATCGTTCCGGCCGTTTACCAGCGAACGTGAATCGGTCGGCGATTGCCGCCATTGATCAAGCCAGTGTGCAGTGGCGACGACGTTTGCGTTGTGACGAAAAGATGTCGTTCAAGACCGCACCCACGCATGCATTAGGTGATTTATTGCTGCACGCATTTCCCGAGCGTATCGCTAAGCAACATCCGAATGATCCGCGTCGTTATCAAATGGCCAACGGCCGGATGGCAAAAATTTTCGATGACAGCTTATTATTTGGTGAGCCTTGGCTGGCCATTAGTGAATGTCGTTTCGATAATAAAGACAGTATGATCTTACGAGCTGCGCCGCTGGATGAAATTCGCTTGCAACAAGATTTTCCCGCACGTTTCAGTGAACAGGATTCGGTGCGTTGGGATGTGGATGCGCGTGGCTTGATTGCCAGACGTGAAAAACGATTTGATCAAATCATTTTGGAATCCAAACCTGCTGGCCGCCCCGATCCTGTGAAAGCCGCACAAGCACTTTGTGATGCGGTTGCTGAATTGGGAACGGAGGCGTTGCCGTGGACCGAAAATTTGAAGCAATGGCGCGAGCGTGTACGTTGTCTGAGTATCTGGATGCCTGATTTGGCGTTACCTGATTTTAGCAATGAAGCTTTGCTGGCTAAGCGCGAGTTTTGGTTGAAACCGGCTTTGCAGGGCAAAACCCGGCTTGACGGCTTGAGCGAGCAGGAACTCAGCGAAGCATTGAAATCGGAATTAGATTGGTCCACGCGGCAAAAAATCGATCAGCTCGCACCGACCAAAATTTTGGTGCCATCGGGCATGGAACGCGGCATTGAATATCATCATGAGGCTTCGCCTGTTCTTGCCGTAAAACTGCAGGAATTATTCGGCTTGGCCGACACGCCTCGCATTTGCGAAGGCCGAGTTATTTTGACTTTGCATTTGCTGTCACCGGGTGGGAAACCTTTGCAAATCACCCAGGATTTAAAAGGCTTTTGGGAGCGTACTTATCCCGAAGTAAAAAAAGAAATGAAAGGCCGTTACCCGCGACATCCCTGGCCGGATGATCCTTGGAGTGCTACTGCAACGCATCGAGCGAAGCCACGCGGAACATGATTGACCGTCGGGCCTAGAAGGCCGTCCTACGGAACTCGCTGTCGTAGGAGGGCCTTCTAGGCCCGACCGCTTTTAAGCCCGACAAAGATCACAACAGCGTTTCATATTCCTCAATCACATCCAGCAACGCCAATCGCATAGGCTCTAGTTGGGTTTCATAGCGTTTCCAGCCGCCCATGTTTTTGCTGTGAATCGGCTGGCGCAATTGCAGAGTGCTGGCGGTCGTAGTGATGCGTTTATTGGCCAGAATATCGGTAACGCCTTCCACTTCCGGCAAGCCCAGATATTCCTGTACACGTCTTGCTTCGTGCTCTGGCTGTGTCACTAAATGTTCGTAGTGCACATCGATAATTCGTCCCGGTGCAATTTTATGCCAGTGTTTCATCAGTCGCGAATAATTGCGGTAATGATTGGCTACTTCAAGCATGTCGTAACTATATGCATAGTGGTGATGGGCAAATAGTTCTTTCATGTTTGAGAAGCAGGCATCCATCGGGTGACGCCGCAGATTGATAATTTTTGCATGCGGTATGGCTTTCAAAATCAAACCGGCATAAAGGTAGTTCAAGGGCAATTTGTCGCTGAAAAATTTTCGACCCTCGATCAGACGATGGGTTTTTTCAAGATAACGATTTCCTACCAGATGAAAATCGATTTTTGAAACCAGATTCCCGAATTCCGGATGCATTTGAACCGGAAGTGGTACGTCAGCGGCCCATTGCAATTGTATTTTGAAGTCGCTTAGTTCACCGCAGGCGGTAATTTGCGGATGATTACCGATAATTCGCTCCAGCAAGGTGGTACCGGTGCGCGGCATGCCGACCACAAAAATGGGAGTGACCTCATGGGGTACTTTGGTCGGCACTTCCAGAAAATTATTATTGGTAGCAGTTATTAAATTATCGAAGCTTAAATTTTCACGTTCAATGCTAAATTTCAGTACGCTCCGTCGGTGTTTCATGCCTTCTAACAAAGCAGGCCAAGCGGCTTGGGTATCGTCGGTCGCGTCGAGTTCCTTAAACAAAGCGTATTGCAGATAGGTATTGTCATCCACCGTCAGCCCGGGCTGCGTTAGCACTTCACGCATGCGGGCAACCCGAAGGGCATTGCCTTCTTTGCTGCCAAATTGCGCGCGCATCCAATGGGCGTGGCCATGCAGACGATTTTTTGAAATGGAAGACTCGCTCGCCGAAATCGCGTTTTCAACAGGACCGGTAAAGCTGAAAATAATGCTGAGAATATGATTGGCGAACCAACCATTAAATCCTTCGGCATGCGCACGTTGAATAAAGCGCAATGCGGTCGGCTGGTCTTCAAAAGCACTGTATTGACGACCCACATACAGTAAGGTTTCGCGACTGTTTTTATCCTCGATATCAATATAACCGAGCATGCTATGACCAAGAAAAGTCTCGCCGACCGCCAAACAAGCACTGCTAATGGCAAGAATGTCACGGGCAGCTAGACTACCTGAGGCATGTTTACATGCCTGAAAGGCATTAAAGGTCGCTAGTCGGGGCCTATTTAAGTTCTGAAAACAAGACGAAAGCAGGCAATAGGCCATGGCGTGTTCGGGTTGCTGAGCCAGCAACTGTTCGCAAGTGCTTTTAGCGGCCTGAAATTGTTTGGCCTGAAATTGCTGGTTAGCCTGTTGCCAAAGATCGGTGCTCACTTTGATGTATCACTCGGATTGAAGGGAAACGACACCATAAAGCAAATTGCATGGGCCGGAAACTCTGGGGTTTAAGCTCTAATGCATAAGTAAAGTCAAGTCTCTTTTTGTACAGTATTGGTTTGCAGCAACGACTTGCCTATTGCGTGTGCGATATCAGACAGACATCGGTCAACCGAGGCTATCAAACTGCGTTTTCTGGCATTTAGTCACACAAATGCCATACAAGATGGCCTAGGATTTAAGCGGTCATCAATTAATGGTTAAAGCATTTACTCGGAACGCCATTAGACGTTACATTAGGGGTTCGTGCTTCTGTGAGGCACGTCACAATTCAATCAGGGGGCTATATTATGAAGCGTCAAAAATTCAATCCACGTCGGGCCGGCATTCGCCAACAACTTGTTGCGGCGGTATTGATGGGGCTTTCGGTTCAGGTGGCGCAAGCCGGCGATACCTGCGATTTGAATGGTGGCGGCAATGGCGGTGCGATTGCTACTGGTACCTATGCCTTGGCCTGCGGTTACGCTGCGAATGCAAATGGTAACTACAGTACGGCGATTGGTTCTTATAGTAATGCCACGGGTGACTCAACCGCGACTGGCTATCAAAGCGATGCGTCAACGTATTCAACGGCAGTCGGCGTTGACAGCTTTGCCTACCAAAATTCAGTGGCTGTCGGCGACAACAGTTTGGCCGGCTACAGTTCCACCTCTACCGGCAATAATGCGAACGCCTATAGTTACTCGACGGCCACGGGCAATAACGCCAATGCAAGTTATTCCTCGGTTGCTACTGGTAACAACAGCTCGGCGACCAATGGTTCGGTTGCCGTTGGTAATAACAGCAATGCCAGCGGGAACTACAGTACTGCGACGGGTTACTCCAGCAGTGCGATCGGAAATTACAGCAGCGCCGTCGGTGCTTTTAGTCAGGCCAATGCCGACGGAGCCTCGGCCTTCGGTGCTTATAGTGCCGCAGCGGCCGTGAATAGCACGGCAGTTGGCTACTACAGCACAGCAAACGACGTTAACAGTACGGCGGTCGGTGCAAACAGCAGTGCAACCGGCGCTTACAGTAGTGCGGTGGGTGCCTACGCTGTTGCCAATGGCGTCGGTGCAACAGCGGTGGGTGCCTATGCGGGTGCCGTCGGTGCCAATGCATCTGCGATTGGTTACTACAGCACGGCAGTGGGCGCCAACAGTACGGCAGTCGGTGCTTACAGTAATGCCACTGGTGCTTACAGTAGTGCGATGGGTGCCTATGCTGTTGCCAATGGCGTCGGTGCAACAGCGGTGGGTGCCTACGCGGGTGCCGTCGGTGCCAATGCATCTGCGATCGGTTACTACAGCACGGCAGTGGGCGATAACAGCAATGCCATTGGTGCATACAGTAGCGCTACCGGCGTTGGTGCTAATGCTGTTGGTGCTAATGCCAATGCTGCTGCTGATGGAGCCAGTGCGGTGGGCACGAATAGTTCGGCAGTAGGCATCAACTCGAATGCTTCGGGTTTTGGTTCCTCTGCTGTAGGTAATGGTTCAAACGCTAGCGGTGCCAACAGTTCGGCAGTCGGAACCAATAGCTCGGCATTCGGCAGTAATAGTGTTGCTACCGGCAACAACAGTTCGGCTTTTGGTACTGGCAGCAATGCCTATGCCTTTGGCGCAACTGCAGTAGGGTCTGCCAGCACCGCTTATGGTTTTGATTCAACCGCCGTGGGTCGTTTCAGTGAGGCGGTGGGTGATTTCTCCGTCGCCATTGGTTCGTTTACTTACGCGCTTGGTACTTCAAGCACAGCATTGGGTGACAGCAGTGCTGCTATTGGTGAATTCAGCAGCGCCTTGGGTGCCTACAGTGCTGCCATTGGTAATTACAGCAATGCGACCGGCTATTACAGCCAAGCAGGTTCAGACTTCGCTAGCGCATCGGGTGCTTATAGCAATGCAGGTGGTCTTGCTTCAACGGCTACGGGCGCATTCAGCGATGCAAGTGGTACTTACGCTACTGCCGCCGGCGCAGGAAGTTCGGCCAGTAATAACGGTGCAACAGCCACCGGTTCTTTCAGCGCAGCCAGCGGCGTATATTCAACTGCAACGGGCTCAGAAAGCCAAGCCACCGGCGACTATTCGACCGCCACTGGTGCTTATAGTTTCTCAGGCGCTTATTCAACCGCCACTGGGTCTTACGCAGCTGCCGACGTCTCCTCGACTGCGACAGGTTATTACAGCACGGCAACCAACAACTCCGTTGCGACCGGTGCTAATAGCGCGGCCAACAATAATTCGGTAGCGACAGGCAATGGCAGCATTGCCACCGGTGCCAATAGCTCGGCCGTTGGTTTCAGTGCCGATGCACTCGGTACCAACAGTTCGGCCTTTGGTTCTAATGCCCAAGCGGGCAACACCGGTAGCACTGCCATCGGTGCTAACAGCAATGCTAGCGGTTTAGGCAGTACTGCCGTGGGCACAGGCGCCACGGCGACTGCTGCCAATAGTGTCGCCATTGGTGCCGGTTCAACTACCGGCGCACGCGCGAATACGGTTTCAGTCGGTGGAATTGGCACCGAGCGCCAAATTACCAATGTGGCAGCTGCGACGCAGGGTACCGACGCGGTGAATTTAAACCAAATGAATTCTGCCGATGCGGCAGTTCTGGTCGCCGCGAATAACTACACTAACTCGCAAATCGCCGCGGTGGTGATTAACGTGGCGGGCTTTCAGGACCAGCTTGACGGTTTAGACAAACGAGTTGACCAGGTCGGAGCAATGTCGGCAGCAATGGCCCATATGACGGCTTCTGCTTCTGGTAATAGCAAAGACAATCGTTTAGCGATTGGTTTGGGTAACTATGGCGGTCAAACGGCTTTTGCGATGGGCTTCCAACGTACGGTATCTGACAGCGTTACCATCAGCTTTGGTGCCGCATTTGATGGTGATGAAACCGCTACTGGTGCAGGCGCAGCGTTCGGCTGGTAATGTAAACGGTGGGCGTGTCTCACCCCAAGTAGTAAAAGCATGCCGTAAATTAAAAACCGGGTCTCGAAAGAAGCCCGGTTTTTTGTTACCTGAATTTTATAGTGCTTGGCTTACGGCTTCTTCTGACCCTGCACTATTTTAAAGTTTAAATATATCGGGATTATTGAAATCAATGATCCCGATATTTAAGCGCTTCAACGCTTTGCTGAATTTCCTCCGAGTCAGAAGCAGCCATGACCTGGGCCACCTAGCTGCCACTTACGACAATAAAAAAAGCCGCCCGAAGGCGGCTCTTTGAATCACTTGGTTCAGTCTTAGAACTTAACATTCACGCCAAGGTTGTAACCATTATTGTCTTGGTTATCGTCGCTCAAACGGCCGTGGTAGCCGACATACCCAGTAATAGCATCAGTAAAGCCAACACTTAAGCCTAAATCAGCTTCGATCCAATTGTCCGACGGTGTATAGCCAGGCAGTGTGAACTGGCCACCCATTGAAGTGGAGCCGGCGGTTACAAAAGTTGCAGAGTCTTCATTTTCAGAAGCATAGGCAACGCGTAAACTTGGGCGGAACGTACGATCGCTGCCAAACTGACCTTGCAATTGGTAACCGATACGGCCAACCAGAGAATCACGATCAAAGCCGTCGAAACGCATGGAGGTCGAGCTACCGCTATTTTCCGCAAAGCCCTCTACACCCACACGTTGCCAGGTAACACTAGCGAACGGACCGTGACGAACGGTGTCGCCGAACAAATAACCACCGCTAAGCTCAAAGGCCTTATGCGAAGCGCTGGCATTGCCTTCTTCAACGCGCGTGGTTGGCCCGAGCACGATTTCACGGTTAATATCGATGCTGCTGCTACCTAGCGATAACACACCATTGATATAAGCATTACCGAAATGAGCGCCTGCAAATAAAGAGCCTAAGACTTCTTGACCGTCGATATCACCGTTGCCAAAATCGCCATTGGAACCGCCCAGGCTGATGGCTGCACCGAAACTCAAACCTTCACTGTAGCGATATTCAAAACCACCGGTGAAGGTCAAGCTATTGGCATCCAACCCTGGCGAATTCACGCTGGCGGCATAATCCTGGTTTCCTGCTTGAACTTGCGCGAAACCACGGGACTCACCTTCGTTCGAATCACCAATCTTGTTGTCAAACATGGCCTGACGAATGGTGCCGCTATGGTCGTCATAAACTTGCAGTGGCAGCTCGCCAGCGAGCGATACCTGGCCAGGAGCTGCAATGGTCGCAGTGACAACACTAGCCAGTAGGCGGTGACCAGCACCAGTGGGGTGCACACCGTCTGCAAACAGGAAGGTGTTGTTGGTGCCGGCGGCGTAGAAAAACGGATTACCAGAACCTACTGCTCCACAGGCAGCGGAGCTTCCGTTGCAGGCAGTAGTGAGAACATTGGTAAAACCAAAATACGCAGGATTTGCAACGGCTTCATTCACCAAAGCAAAAGTGTTAATTGGAATAATGCCGTCACGGCCAGTTAGACCGGCACTGAGTGCAGCGTTATAGCTAATTGTTGCTAGGTTGAATGCCTGCTGTTGTGCAGCGGGCGCCGTATTGAACTGTGGGGTGCGCGCCAAGTCAGGCAGGTTGAAAACCACAATATAGTTGGCGCCAGCGTTCTGCAAAGTCACGACATTGGTCACCACGGCGCCTGCTACGGATGTTGCACCGGCGGAAATAGCAGGCGATGTAGCCCAAACACCGCCACCGATATTCGCGAAAATATCATTGGCTCCGCTCCAAACCGTGTAGAGCGCATTGGGATTAGCTGCACCACCGACAGATGCGGTATAGGTCGCGATTTGTTGATTCAAACGCGGGAAAAGCGGGGCAACGCAGGCGCCGGCAGAGAGCGCACATGAGCCACCGAAAGCATAGTTGCTGCCGCCGATGAGGGAATGCTGCTGATTAAAGCCGTAGTAGGCAGCAATTAATTGCGCCGCAACCGGATCGTTATTCGTGGTGAAGCTATTGCCGGCAGCGGTGGCCGCATTGCCATCCGCGGTGCTGGCATTACCGGCATCGGTCAAGCTGTCACCGAAACTGATAACACCGGAAAATTGTTGGGCCTGTGCCGCTTGAGCACCTAGTGCAAGCGCGCACGCAAGGGCGAGATGGGAAATACGGGGCATGTTGAACTCCTGAGCATGAACAAAAATATTAAGAGCGCCACGTTGCGGTTCTGATTCACGGTTAAGTGAATCCCTCCCCCGCGTCCGCTTTAGCCCGCCTCCGAGGTGAGCCTCGGTTAGAGCCTTAACTTTAATTGAACTTTCATCGCCATACCACTGCGTAGGTGGCTTTTTTGCTATTTATTTACTGAACGAGCCATTTTGTTGGTGATTTAGGGGTTTAAATCAGCAAAATAGGCTCAGGCGACGCGTCGGCGCTTACTCAATGTGACCAGTAAAAGCGAAATTGCCGCCGGGGTCATGCCGGGAATGCGCTGGGCCTGGCCGATGGTTTCGGGCTGCACTTTGATTAATTTGGATTCAATTTCGGTGCCTAGGCCAGAAATACTTTTGTAGTCGAAATCCTTGGGAATTTCGCTGTCTTCATGACGGCGCTGGCGTTCGATATCGTCGCGTTGGCGATCTAGGTAACCGGAATATTTAACCGTAATTTCGATTTGTTCGGCTACTTTTTCATCAGCAACTCCCGGACCCAAATCAGCTACCGACATTAAACTGGCATAGGTAATCTCGGGGCGTTTGATCAAATCAAGCACATTGCATTCGCGGGTAATCGGAACATTCAATTGCGCTTGCACTGCTGCGCCCAAGCTATTGCCGGGCGTGGCCCAAAGTTTATTCAGGCGCTCGGTTTCGGTTTTTACGGCTTCTGCCTTGCGTGAAAAAGCCGACCAGCGCTGTTCATCAACAATACCCATGCCGTAACCAATTTCCGTCAAGCGGCTGTCGGCATTGTCTTCACGTAATTGCAAACGATATTCCGCGCGCGAGGTAAACATGCGATACGGTTCGGTGGTGCCGTGGGTAATTAAATCATCAATCAAGACGCCGATATAGGCTTCGTCGCGACGCGGCGTCCATGCCGTTTTTTCTTGGGTGAGTCGAGCTGCATTCAAACCGGCTATCAGGCCCTGTGCGCCTGCTTCTTCATAGCCAGTGGTGCCGTTGATTTGGCCGGCAAAAAATAGACCATCAATAGCCTTGGTTTCCAGCGAGGCCTTCAAGCCACGCGGGTCGAAATAATCGTATTCAATCGCATAACCGGGGCGGGTGATATGCGCGTTTTCAAACCCTTTTATCGAACGCACCAATGCAAATTGCACATCGAAAGGCAGCGATGTGGAAATGCCGTTTGGATAAATTTCAAAGGTATCCAGACCTTCAGGCTCGATAAAAATCTGATGTGAATTTTTGTCGGCGAAACGGACCACTTTATCTTCAATACTCGGGCAATAACGTGGACCAACACCTTCAATTACACCGGAATACATCGGTGAACGATCAAGCCCGCCGCGGATGATTTCATGCGTCTGTTCGGAGGTGTGAGTGATCCAGCAGGAAATTTGTCGCGGATGATCACTCTTCTTGCCGATGAAACTCATGGTCGGAATCGGCGTGTCACCAGGTTGTTCTTCCAGACCGTCAAAATTGATTGAGCGAATATCGATCCGTGGTGGAGTGCCGGTTTTTAAACGGTCAATCATAAACGGGCCGTCGCGCAGTTTTTCAGCCAGTGTTTGTGAAGGCGGATCACCGGCACGGCCACCGGCATAGTTGGTT
>Ga0105047_10015595_pt1 | contig 11957 bp, 5 predicted proteins | sample MAT04_FD_78384 | JGI IMG/M metagenome (GOLD analysis project Ga0105047, IMG submission 78384) | Freshwater microbial communities from Lake Fryxell liftoff mats and glacier meltwater in Antarctica - MAT-04 (megahit assembly) | ecosystem: Environmental > Aquatic > Freshwater > Ice > Liftoff... | reverse complement strand
GCTGCCTGACATCCTGTCGGGTTTGGGGCCGCAGCGCGCCACGCGGGGCGAGCCCGCCCCTGCGGGGCCAAAGCCGTGTTTTCCAGCCGCCGGGGAACCCAAGTGTGAAATATCCGGGCTAGGGGCTACACGGCTTTTGCGTCGCTTGCCATGAAACCACTGGATTCGTCTCCCTTTTAGTGTTCATTATTGCGCCCCAGTCTGACCGCGCCCGGTCTGACTGACTGCTTGCTGATGATTTCCTTGCGACCTGCCATTTTCTTTATCGCCCTCGCGTTGGGGCTGCCCGCCGCACTCGCCGCCGCCGCCGACGGGCCGTCCGTACTGTTCAATCGCGACATCCGCCCCATCTTTTCCGACACCTGCTTCCACTGCCACGGCTTCGACGCCGCCAAGCGCCAGGCTGGGCTGCGCCTCGACAGTTTCGAGGGCGCCACGAGCACGAACGCGCAGGGTAAGACCGCTGTCGTCCCGGGGCAGCTTTCCGCCAGTGAACTTTGGAAGCGGGTCTCGTCCACTGACCCGGCGGTCAGGATGCCGCCGGCCACGGCACACAAGGATCTCAAGCCCGACCAAATCACGCTGCTCAAACGCTGGATCGAGCAGGGCGCGAATTACCAGAAACACTGGGCCTTCGAGTCGCCTCAGCGCCCCGCGCCGCCCGCCGTGAAGGAGGCCGCCTGGCCCCAGGGCGACGTGGACCGCTTCATCCTCGCCACGCTGGAAGCGAAGCAACTCAAGCCCACGCCCGAGGCACCGCGCGAGACCTTGCTCCGCCGCGCCACGCTTGATCTCACCGGCCTGCCGCCCACGCCCGCGGAGGTGGATGCCTTGCTCGCGGATCCTGCGCCCGACGCCTACGAGCGCGCCGTGGACCGCTTGCTCGCCTCGCCCCGCTACGGCGAGCACATGGCCCGCTACTGGCTCGACGCCGCGCGTTACGGGGACACGCACGGCCTGCACCTCGACAACGAGCGCTCAATGTGGCCTTACCGCGATTGGGTGGTGGGCGCTTTCAACCGCAACTTACCGTTCGACCAGTTCACGGTCTGGCAGCTCGCGGGCGACCTTTTGCCCAATCCCACCCAGGAGCAACTCGTCGCCTCCGGCTTCAACCGCTGCAACGTCACCACCAGCGAAGGCGGCGCGATTGATGAAGAGTTCCGCGTGCGCTACGCCGTGGACCGCGTCGAGACTGCTTCCGCCGTGTTCATGGGCCTGACGATGGGCTGCGCCGTCTGCCACGATCACAAGCTCGATCCGATTACGCAGAAGGAGTTCTTCCAGGTGTTCAGCATCTTCAACAACCTGACCGAGCAGGCCATGGACGGAAACGCCTTGCTGCCGCCGCCCGTGATGAAGGTGCCGACGCCGGAACAGGCGCGGGAGTTGAAAGAAATCGAGGCCCGCCAGACGGCGCTCACGGAGCAACTCCGCGCCGCGGTCAGCAAGCTGGACTACACCGATCCCGCCTCGCTCACCAACGCGCCCCAGCCCCAGCCCGCCGACCGCGTGTGGATTGATGACGATTGGCCCACGGGCGCGAACGTGGCCGTCAATGCCGGCAACCAACCGCACAAATGGGTCACCGCTGCCGAGGGCAAAGTGCTCAGCGGTCAGCGCGCCATCGAGCGCGGCGGGGACGGGCTGCATCAAGTGTTCTTCGATCAAAGCTCGCAGCCGCTCACCATCGGCGCGGGCGACCGCTTGTTCGCCTACGTTTTCCTCGATCCCGCGCGTCTCCCCAAGGCGCTCATGATCCAGTGGCACACTGGCACCTGGGATCGCCGGGCGAACTGGGGCGACGCCGATGCCATCCCCTACGGCGCGAAAGACACAACGGAGAAATTGCTCCTGGGCGCGCTGCCGAAAGCCGGCGAGTGGGTGCGCCTCGAAGTCGAAGCGGCGAAGCTCGGCCTCAAGCCCGGCACGAAGATCACCGGCCTGGCGTTCACGCAATTCGACGGCACCGGGTGGTGGGACAAGGCGGGTCTGGTCACCGTGAACGATCCGGCGCTGGACGCCACCCGCTCGCTGGCCGCATGGGAGAAGGCGGAAAAAGCGCTGGCCGACAAATCCATGACCTCCGCCGAACTCAAGGCTGCTTTGAAGAAGGAGCCGGCCAAGCGCACCGACGACGTGCGCGCGAAGCTGCGGGACTATTTTCTGGAAAACGTCTTTGTCGGCGTCGCTGAACCGCTGGTCGGCCTGCGTGCCGAGGCCGCCAAACTGCGCGAGCAGCGCAGCGCCCTCGACAAGACCATCCCTGCCACGATGATTTCCAAGGAACTGGACAAGCCCCGGCCCGCCTGGGTGCTGACCCGCGGTCAGTATGACCAGCACGGCGAACCCGTCTTCGCCGGGGTGCCCGCCGTGCTGCCGCCGCTCCCGGCGAGCGAGAGCACCAACCGCTTGAGCTTTGCGAACTGGCTCGTGGATCCGAAGCACCCGCTCACCGCGCGCGTCACGGTGAACCGTTTCTGGCAGCAGTTTTTCGGCACCGGCCTGGTGAAGACGAGCGAGGATTTCGGGAACAAGGGCGAATGGCCGTCGCATCCCGAGTTGCTCGACTGGCTGGCCACGGAGTTCGTGGCCCCAACAAACGAGGGCGGCAAGCGCACGGAAAACGAAACCCGCACCACGCCAAGCGCCTCCCCCACGCCGTGGGACGTGAAGCGCCTCGTCCGTATGCTGGTCACCTCTGCGACCTACCGGCAGGACTCGCGCGTCACGCCGGAATTGGTGGCGCGCGATCCCGAAAACCGGCTCCTCGCGCGGGGTGCGCGGCTGCGGCTCGACGCCGAGGTGCTGCGCGACAACGCGCTTTTCACCAGCGGCCTGCTGGTCGAGAAAGCGGGCGGCCGCGGCGTTCGTCCCTACCAGCCGGCCGGCATCTGGGAAGCCGTCGGCTACACCGCCAGCGATACGGCGAAGTACAAACAGGACACCGGCGACGCCCTCTGGCGACGCAGCCTCTACACCTTTTGGAAACGCACCGCGCCCCCGCCTTCGTTCACCACCTTCGACGCCCCTTCGCGCGAGCAATGCCGCGTCCGCCGCGAGCGCACGAACACCCCGTTGCAGGCGCTCGCCACGATGAACGATCCGCAGTATTTCGAGGCCGCCCGGCACTTGGGCTGGCGCATGTTGCGCGAAGGCGGCGCCACCGATGCCGACCGCCTGCGCTACGGCTTCCGCCTCGTCACCGCTCGCGCCCCGCGCGACGCCGAGCAGGCGATCTTGACCGAGAATCTTGCCGCGCATCGCGCTCGCTACGCTGCGGAGGTCGAGGCCGCCAAGAAGACCATCGCGGTCGGCGACTCGCCGGTGCCGGCGGAAGCCGCGCCCGCCGAACTCGCCGCCTACACGATGGTCGCGAGCTTGCTGCTGAACCTCGATGAAGTGGTGACGAAGAATTAAATCCGAAATCCGAATGCCGAAATCCGAAGGAAATCCGAAGCCCGAAATCCGAAGGCCGAAGCCGGATCGCGGTTGGCATGGGGGCGTAGCGCAGGCGTCCCAGCTTTCGACCGCCGTGCCAGACGTTGATTTGGCCGTATCCATGCAGTTGCGGAGCGCGGCTGTCTCAGCCGCAGCCGCGGTGAACAAGGGCCAGGCCAGCTTCTCCGCTAGGTGGCCACGATCACCAGGAAGTGAGCGCAACTGCGCCGGCGGACGCAATTGTAAACCCGGCGCCGTCGCGCTTGCGAACGCGGCTGCGGCTGAGACAGCCGCGCTCCGCCTGCATGGCTACGACTTAGGGCGGACCTTTTCGGCGCAAAGCTCACGGGACCTTTCGGCCCCGTCCCCAGCCCCACTGCCGTTGAAATTCGCGTGGCGGCGTGGGCTGGCTTGCTCCCTCTCCCCGCGAGGAACGAGTGGGGAGAGGGGAGCACCGAGTAAAAACGGCCCTCCTCTCCCCGGCCCTCTCCTCCCGCCGCGGGAGGAGAGGGAGGAAACGCCGCTGACTTCGCGCTCCGCTCGCGTATTTCAATGGCCGTGGTTCCTAGCCCACGTTCGCCTTCGGCTTTCGGCTTTCGGGCTTCGGATTTGTTTCGGATTTCGGGATTCGGATTTCGGATTTCCTCTCCTCTCATGGACCCGCTGAACACCTTTCTCCAGCGCCAGACCCGGCGCTTGTTTTTCAAGCACACCGGCCTCGCTGCCGGCCGCATCGCGCTCGCTTCGATGCTCGGTCCCGGCTTGCTGCGCGCGGCGACCGGTGGCGTGACCGCCCGGGCGCATCCGCCGCTGCCAGGGCTGCCACACTTTGCGCCGAAAGCCCGCCGGCTCATCTATCTCTTCATGAACGGCGCGCCCTCGCAGATTGATCTCTGGGACTACAAGCCGCGCCTCGCCGAACTCTTCGATCAGGATTTGCCCGACTCCATCCGCCAGGGGCAGCGCCTCACCACGATGACTTCGGGCCAGAAGCGTTTTCCGGTCGCTCCCTCCATCTACAAGTTTGCCCCGCACGGCCAATGCGGCACGCTGGTCAGCGAACTCCTCCCGCACACGGCGCAAGTCGTGGACGAACTGGCCGTCATCCGCAGCGTCTATACCGAGGCCATCAACCACGATCCCGCCGCCACTTTCCTGCTCACCGGCAACCAGATTCCCGGCAAGCCCAGCATCGGGGCCTGGCTCAGCTACGGCCTCGGCAGCGACGCGGAGAATCTCCCGGCCTTCGTCGTGATGACGCCGCGCTGGTCCGCCAAGCGCGATGCCCAGGCGCTTTACCAGCGGCTCTGGGGTTCCGGTTTTCTCCCTTCGCGGCACCAAGGCGTCGCCTTGCGCCCCGGCGGCGATCCCGTGTTGTTCCTCAACAACCCGCCCGGCGTGGACGCCACCACCCGGCGCACCATGCTCGACGGCCTGGCGGAACTGAACCAGGAGACTTTCGCGGCCAGCGGCGACCCCGAAATCCAGACCCGCATCGCCCAGTATGAAATGGCCTTTCGGATGCAGAGCTCGGTGCCCGCGCTCACGGACATTTCCGGCGAATCCAAAGCCGTCCTCGACCTCTACGGCCCTGAGGTGACGCAGCCGGGCACCTTTGCCGCCAGCGCGTTGCTCGCTCGCCGCATGGTCGAGCGCGGCGTGCGTGTGGTGCAGATTCTCCACCGCGAATGGGACCAGCACGACAACCTCCCGCGCGATCTGCCGCTGCAATGCCGCGACATTGACCACGCCTGCCAGGGCCTCATCCTCGACCTCAAGCAGCGCGGGATGCTCGACGACACGCTGGTGGTCTGGGGCGGCGAGTTTGGGCGCACGGTCTATTGTCAGGGCACCCTGACCCGCGAGAACTACGGCCGCGATCACCACCCGCGTTGTTACACGATGTGGCTGGCCGGGGCGGGCGTGCGCAGCGGAACGGTGTATGGCGAGACCGACGACTTCAGCTACAACATCGTCCGCGACCCCGTCCACATCCGCGACATCAACGCCACGATCCTGCATCTGCTCGGCATAGATCACCAGCGACTGAGCTACAACTTCCAGGGGCTCGATCAACGGCTCACGGGAACGGAGCCGGCGGCCGCGGTGAAGGGGATACTGGCCTGAGCGCGAGGCGGGGGCAGGTTGCGTGTTGCGGGTGGCGGGTGGCGCGCGGGGGCGTGCGCGCCGGTCAGTGTGTCCGCGGGTTGGCGGTGGGTTTGCCCTGCGAGGGTTGGGCACTTGGGGAGGCACGACGCGCCGGCATGAGCTTGAGCGATGCCTTGTCTCACGCGGGGCGGTTCGCTAGGGTGCGGCCACCATTATGACAAAACCGGTCGCTCAGCCCACCAAGGCTCCCGCCACCATACGGGTCGCCATTGTTCATGCCCAGCCTTACACCCGCGCGGGATTGGCCAGTTGTCTCGCCCAAGAGAGCGGCATTCAAGTCCTTAGCGACAGCGCGGAGTTGGGTCCGCTCCTGCCGCTGATCGAGCGTGACCACCCCGACGTGTTGGTGTTGGACGAGGCGACGGTGGAGGCGCTGTTCGAACAATCGCAGAATTCTCCGCTCGCCCGCCTGGCCAAGCCGCCGGCCTTGCTGCTCCTCACCGAGGGGCGGACCAGCGCGGTAGTGGATCAAGCCTTGCAGGTCAATGTGCGCGGCTTCGTGGAGCAGGCGGACAGTCCGGCGATCCTCGTGCAGGCGGTGCGCCGCGTCGCTACTGGTGAGGCTTATCTCGCACCCCATTTGCTCCCGCGCATGATGGGGGGACGATCCGAAGCGCGGATGCCCGGCTACGCGGACATCGCGACCGAGCTTTCGCCCCGCGAACTGGAGGTCTTGCGGCTGACCGGCCAGGGGCTGGAGGCCAAGGAAATCGCCTACCAGCTCAACATCAGTTCCCGCACCGTGGACGTGCATCGCGGCAACATCCGGACCAAACTCGGGCTGGACGGGATGCACACGCTCATGCGCTACGCCCTCGTCTGGGAACAAAGCCGCGCCCGCACGGGCCGGCTGACCAGTTTCTGCGCGGAGATCCGCCCGCTGCTGCTGGTGGAAGACGACGAAGTGGATGTGCTGAGTGTGCGGCGTACGCTCTCCCAACTGCGCGCCACAATGCCGCTGCATGTGGCCCGTAACGGCGAGGAAGCGCTGGCCTGGCTGCGCACCGGCCACCATCCGCCGCCGTTCATTATCCTGTTGGACATCAACATGCCGCGCATGAACGGGCACGAGTTCCTGGCTGAACTGCGCAAGGATCCCAGCCACGCCTCCACCCCGGTGGTGGTGCTGACCACCTCGCAGCACGATGCCGATCGCGCGCGGCTCTTCAAACAGGGCATCACCGCCTACCTCGTCAAGCCTTCCACCTCCAGCGAATGTGTGGAGATGTTCCGTTCACTGGCGGATTTCTGGGGCTTCAATACCCCGCCGCCGGCTGGCACCGTCCAGCCGCCGCCCGCCGCGCCCGCCAAGCCCCGCGCCTGAGCCCGCAGCGCCCGCTCTGCCCACCGCTGCTGCAATGAACGTCCCGGCCCCCGGCCTCCCCGGCGCTACTGAGTTTTCCACGCCCGCGCCAGTGGCCGCGCCCCAGCGGGAAAGCCCGCCCGGCGCTCCCAGCCCGGAGCGACGGCGTGCGCAGGAGGCGCTCAAGGCTTTGCTGGCGCTCACGGCGTCGGGCACCGGGGAGGAGTTCTTCTGCACCGTCGTCCGGCGGCTTTCCGAACTGTTCGGGGTGAAGCATGTCCTGGTTGGCGTAGTGGAAGCAGCCTCGCCCGGCCGGGTGCGGACGCTCGCCGTGTGGGGCGATGGCACCCGGCAAGCCAACTTCTCCTACGCCCTGCGCGGCACCCCGTGTGAGCGAGTGGTTGGGCGCGAGCTGTTTCACTGTCCGTCCGGCGTGCAGCGGAGTTTCCCCCAGGACACAATGCTCCTGAAGCTGGGCGTGGAATCCTACGTGGGCGTGCCGATCCACTTTGCCGCCGGCCAACCCGTCGGCCTGCTGGCGCTGCTGGACACCAAGCGGCTGGTGTTGCCGGAAGTGCATCGCGACATGCTCGGAGTGCTGGCGGTGCGCGTGGGCAACGAACTCGAACGGCTGCGCGCGGAGCAGGCCTTGCGGGAAAGCGAGGAACGCTTTCACCAGCTTGCCGACCGCACCGAGGACATTGTGTGGATGATGGAACTGCAACCCGCGCCGCGGCTGGTCTATCTGAGTCCCGCCTTCGAGCAGGTGTACGGCACGCCGCGGGCCGAATTCCTCAGTGATGCGGCGCTCATTGACCGGCACATCCATCCGGCGGATGTCGCGGTCGTCCGCCAGGCGTTTGACGACGCCCTGCGCAGTGAGGCCACCCGCGTGAGCACCGAGTTCCGCATCGTCCGCCCCGATGGCGCCGAGCGCTGGCTGGCGGACAACGCGACCATCACGCGTTCCCCGGACGGGTGCCCCGGTCGCGTCAGCGGCGTGTCCCGGGACATCACGCGCCGCAAGCAGGCGGAACTGGCCGTGCTCACGGAGCGCGCCCGGTTCCGCGATTTGTTTGACCACTCGCCGGACGCGATTTTTGTGGAAACCCCGGCCGGAGTGGTCCTCGACGTGAACCAGGCGGCGTGCGACCTGCACGGCCGTCCCCGGGAAGAACTCCTGGGCCAGCACGTCGCGGAACTGGTTCCGCCCAGCCAGCGAGCCTCGGTCGAGCGCGATTTCGCCCGCGCCGCCGCCGGCAGAATCAGCGTCATCGAAGGTTACAGCCTCCACCGTGACGGGAGGGCCATCCCGGTGGAACTGCGCATCAGCCGCCTCGTGCATGAAGGCCAGCCCGCGCTCTTGCTACAGGTGCGCGACATCACGGCCCGTAAGGAGACCGAGCTGGCACTGGAGAGCGAGCGGGCGCGTTTCCGCAGCCTCTTCGAGAACTCGCCCAACGCCATCTGGGAGGCGGATCTGGCTGACCTTTGTGCCTGGCTCACCGCGCACCGGGCCGAGGCGGCGGGCCACCTGGCGGCCTGGTTGCGGGGCAACCCCACCGCCCGGCAACACGCCCTCGGGCGGGCGCGCCTGCTGGGCATGAACCGCTCGGCCCTCGCGCTGCACACCGCCACCCGCCTCCCGGAGCCGGAGTCCCCGCTGCCGGGGGCGCTGCTGGGCGTGCGCGGCGAGGCGTTTGCCGAACTGTGCGAACGCCTGGGCCACGGGGCCACCAGCTTTGAATTCGAATCCGCCAGCCGGCGCGAGGATGGTCGCCCGCTGCATTTGCTGCTGGACGTTTACATCCCCCAGAGTGCGGGCCGGTCGGACTATGCCCATGCGATTCTGGCGGGCACCGACATCACCGAGCGCCGCCTCGCCGCGACCCGGCTCGAGGGCCAGCGCCGGGTGCTGGAACTGATCGCCCGCGGGCAACCGCTGGAAACCGTCTTTACCGAACTGGTGCAGCAGATCGAAAGCCTGTGCGACGGCCTGGTGTGCTGCCTGTTTGTGCGTTCGGAAGACGGCGCGCGGCTGCTAGCGAAGGCCGCTCCCAGCCTGCCGCCGGAGGCGCTCGCCGCCTTGGACGGGGATCCGATTGCCACCGGCGTCACCACCGCCGCGCTCGCCGCTCGCACCGGCCAGCCGGTGGAAATCCTGGACTACGAGACCAGCCCGGTCGCCGAGCGGTGCCGGGCTTTGGCCCGGCGGTTGGGCGTGCGCGCCGGCCTGGCTTACCCGGTGTGTGCGCGGGACCGGCAGGCGATCGGCGTTTTCGGCTGTTATTATGCCACCGCCCGCCCGGCCCCCCCCGCCCACCTCGAAGTGCTGGATACGGCCTGCGCCCTGTTCAGCGTCGCGGTCGAACGCGCCGCCCACGATCGCGCGCTGGAAGCCAGTGCCCGCGCGCTCACGGAAGCCAATGCCGCGCTCCTGGCGCTGGCCCGCAGCGAAGCCATCACTGGGGGCGACTTGAACGCCGCCTTGCGCGAAATCACCGTGGCCGGCGCCCGGGGGGTAGGCGTCGCTCGCGCGAGTGTCTGGTTCTTGTCCGCCGACGGCACACAGTTGCTTTGCCAGGATAGCTATGAGCGCGCCAGCGCCCGGCACCAAGGGGAGGAGGCGATCACGACGGACGAGCACCGGCTCTATTTCGAGAGCATTCAGCGGGAGCGGTTGTTGGTGGTGCCGGATGCCTGGCACGATCCGCGCACGGCTACTCTGGCCGCGGCCTATCTAATGCCGCTGGGGGTCACCTCCCTGATTGATGCCGGCGTCCGGCAAGGCGAACGCGTCACGGGCATCGTCTGCCTGGAACACGTGGGGCCGCCGCGCGCCTGGTCGCCGGAGCAAGTGCTTTTTGCCGGTTCGCTGGCGGACATCGTTTCCCTGGCGCTGCAAGCCCATGAGCGGCAGCAGGCGCAGGCCGCCTTGCTGCGGAGCGAAGAACACTACCGCTCGGTGGTGGACGCCCTGGCCGAGGGCGTGATGCTGGTGGACCCGGAGGGGCGGTTGACCACGATCAACCGGGCCGCCGGTGAAATCCTAGGCCTGTCCGCCGAAGACGTGCAAGGGGTGCGCCTGAGCGACCCCGTCTGGAACACCATTCGACCGGACGGTCAGCCCCTGGCGCCGGCCGATTACCCCGCGGCCATCACGCTGCGCACGGGCCAGCCGCAGAGCGACTTTGTGCTCGGATTGCGCCGCCCGGACGAACCGCCGGTCTGGATCTCCATCAACACCCGACCGCTTGGCGTGGGGCCTGATGGCCAGGCCACCCGGGCGGTCGTTTCCTTTGCCGACATCACGGAGCGCCGCGCCGCCCAGCAGGGCCTGGAGGAGCGCAACGCCATGCTCCGCGCCATCAGCGACGCCCAGGCGCGGTTCATCGGGGAAGCCGAGCCGGCGGAAACCTATTTGCGCATGGTGGAGAACCTCGTGCGTCTGACGGGCTGTGAATTCGGCATCGTGGTCGAAGTGGAAATGACGCCCGAGGGCACCCCTTCGCTGGCGGTGCAGGCGTTTTCGGAGCGCACCAGGAGCGCCGCGCACGAGTCGTTCCTCGCGGCGCATCCGCTCCCCGAACTGCGTCTCACGCGGCTCGACAACCTCCTCGGCGAGGTGATTCGCGGCGGCGTGCCGGTGCTCAGCGCGGATCCGGCCCACGACCCGCGCCGCGGCGAACTGCCCGCCGGCCACCCCCGGCTCGAAAGCTACCTGGGGCTGCCCCTCATCTACGCCGGCCGGCTGGTGGGCGTGGTCGGCCTGGGTAACCGCCCCGGGGGCTTCACCCTGGCTCAGGCGGCCTTCTTGGAGCCCTTTCTGGCCACGTGCGCCGGCTTGATTGAAGCTCTGCGCGACCAGCGCCGCCGCGAGTCTGCCGAGGCTCATATCCGCCGGCTCAACGCCGAACTGGAGCAGCGCGTCGCGGAGCGCACGGCCGAACTGGCCGCCATGAACGAGGAACTCGGCGAATTCGCCTATGTCGTCACGCACGACCTCAAGGCACCCCTCCGCGGCATCAGCCAGTTGTCCGAATGGATCAGCCGCGATCACGCCGACCAGTTGAACGCCGAGGGCTTGCGCTATTTCGAACTCCTCCGCCACCGCGTGCTGCACCTGCATCGGCTCGTGGACGGATTGCTCGCCTGCGCCCGGGTGGGCCGCACGCCCGAGCCGGAAGTAATGGTGAACACCCACCAACTGGTCCACGAAGTCCTCGGCCACCTCGCACCGTCCGGGCACGTCGTCCTCGACGTGGCCGCCGATCTGCCCGTGGTGCCGGCCAATCCCCAACGGCTGCAACAAGTGTTCCAAAACCTGCTGGACAATGCGCTCAAGTATCTCGACAAGCCGCAGGGGCTCATTCGCATCCGGGCCACGCGCCACGGCGACGAATGGGAATTCAGCATCGCCGACAACGGCCCCGGCATCCCGGAGCGCTACCACGAGAAGGTCTTTCAAATCTTCCAGCGGCTCACGGTGGACGGCGGGCTGCCGGGCACCGGTTTGGGGCTGACGCTGGTGAAGCGGATCATCGAGAACCGGGGCGGGCGAATCTCGATTCAGGCCACCCAGGGTGGCGGCACCACCATGCTCTTTCGCTGGCCCGATCAGCCGCGCCGCCCGGTGCCCCTGGATCCGCGGCACCCGGCGGACGCGTCGTTGTACGGGAAAATCCCCGACCGGCCTTGACCGTAGCCATGGCCGTTGCGGAGCGCGGCTGTCTCAGCCGCAGCGGCGGGGAACAAGGGACCAGTCAGCAACTTCGGCGAGCGCTCACGACCACTAAAGAGTGAGGGTGAACGCGCCGGTGGGCCCAGTGACAACCCCGTTCGGCCATCGGCTTGCGAACGCGGCTGCGGCTGCGAGAGCCGCGCTCCGACGGCATCGTTACGGCTTAACCGCAACGGCCGGCTGCCGCGTTGCCCGCTGGCGACCGCCCGGCTTCCCGTTGCCACCCGGCGCCGGCTTGCTATCGTCCGCGAACTTCCACGCATGTCTGCCCTCAAGCTCTACTGCCTCCTGCCTGTGATCACG
>Ga0105047_10015593_pt1 | contig 11958 bp, 10 predicted proteins | sample MAT04_FD_78384 | JGI IMG/M metagenome (GOLD analysis project Ga0105047, IMG submission 78384) | Freshwater microbial communities from Lake Fryxell liftoff mats and glacier meltwater in Antarctica - MAT-04 (megahit assembly) | ecosystem: Environmental > Aquatic > Freshwater > Ice > Liftoff... | reverse complement strand
GTGATCCACACTGGTGTCGTAGCTGATGCCGACGTTGGCGCCATCTTGGGCGACGGTCTTGGGGCAGTGGCTAATCGCAGAGAAGCCACTGAGGCCCCAGCCCATGCCAAGAAGACCATTGCCGCCTTGGCTGTTGTAGTTGAGGGCGAGCTTGGGTTCGATACCGGCCGTGCCGGGGGGAACTTGGATGGGGATGCTGTAGGTGGCGGCGCCGCGCTCGCTGACGTTGAATTGGCCAGAGGTGGCCATGGGGCCGGCTTGGACGGGTGGTGCAAGAAGCAGGAGGGAGGTGACAAGCGTGACAACAACGCGCGCCAGACGGCGCCACTGGACGTGGTGCTGCATGAGTGACCTCCCCTTTATTCTTGCTTCTATTAACGCTATCTACGGGTCATCTCCGGTATGCCTCCATCCGGAATATGCCTTACCACTTAGATCCGTTCAGCGTGTCATGCCAATAAGGTATGACAGGCAAAACGGAGCCTAACCGATCCAGCATGACAAAATCAAGAGGGGGGCCACACTTTTTAAGGGGAGTCCGGGTAAACACGGATTAACAAGAATTGTGCACCTGCATTAATGGCTCAGGTGCGCAAGGCTGGCTTACGCCCCTGATCTTGAAGAAAGCCGTTAAATCCCTCTTTGAAAGCAGCCGCCAACGCGCGATTCATCTGGCCAAAGAACCAGCGCACTTCTGGCTGTTCATGCAGCTTAACGAACGACTCAATGTCAGCGTCGCTTATTTCGCGATAGGCAAATAAGCCCGACTGGATCACCTCATTCCGCGCTTCGCGTTTCATGCTTTCGCGTAGATCGGACCACGCCGGCCCTTCATTTGACTCTTCACCATTGAGCGCGGCCATGGCCCCTGCCAAATCAAACAAGATGTCGGCGATCGTGTCGGACAAAATGGTTGCATCGTCGAGTCGTTCGAGTAGTTTCACGCGTGCTTGGAATGTTGGTGATTGCTTGATGCGTGAGAGAAATTGTTTTTTTGCAGCCTCCTGTTGAGGCTGACCCGCTAGACGATCGAGTGCCTGCATGCGCTTGACGAGTGGATTTCGATAAGCGGCAGTGAAACCGCGGAGCTTGACCTCGTCGTAATTGGCTTTTAATGCGCCAACGACTTGCGCCTCCATCGCCAGCGGCGAAAACCATCGCTGGAACGAAAGTACCGCTTCTTGCCGACGCTCCGCACTTAAATGGGCTGATGCCGGATCGCGATCAATGTCCGCTTTAAGCCCGTCGATCATGTCCTCCAGATCGGTTCTAAGGTCCACCAAAACCAAGGCATTACGAATCAGCGCAGCCCGGCTTTCCTGCTCCCTCGCTTCGGAAACGCCAGCCACCTGGCACAGCAGGGGCAGCAGCAAGGTCACTAGCAGCCTCTTAGACCAGCTTGATCGCTGCCAACGAAGGCTTGCTGTAAACAATGGAGAGATTCGATCCATGTCTTATTCCGAGGACGGTTGTTTGGTGGCCACGGATTCCGGGGCAGGCGCCGCCAGAGCGCTGACAGTGGGTTTGGCGGGAGCATCAACCCACTTGGCCGTCAGTGAGAAACGCACAGGACGCTGCGGATCTTGCTGCTGAATCTGGTGATTGGTGATTTGGGGCTGCGCAAAGGATGGCAGAGCTTGAATACGCTTCAGATAGTCCAGCATCGCCGTAAAGTTCTTGGCTTCCGCAGTGATCTGAATTTCATTGCGCTCGGTATCGGGCTCAATGGTCAATAGCGTGATGTCCTCGCCGGCCACGCTTTCAACCGCACGAAACAGGCCGTCCCAGGATGTTGCCAAGCGAGCGATGATCTTGTTGGCGCCCTTCAGTTCCGCTTGAAGCCTTTCCCCTTCGGGGGTGTTCTTGCGTGCCGACTCGGCTTCGGATTTCTCACGGGCATGTTGCAGGCTCTGCCATTTCGACTGCCAGCTTTCCAATTCATTGTGGAGTTGCACGTAGAAATACGTGGTCACCACGCCGGCAATGATGCCGAGAGTAAGCAGGACATAGCCGACAAGCCGGATCGGTGGCAAACCTCGCGCAAAGTCCAAGTGAATGGCCGGCATTGCCCGTCGACGCTTCGCCACAGTCAGTGAAGCGCTGACCGGCTCACCATTTAATTTGCTCACCAGAAAGTCAGCCGCCGACTTGCCACCATTGATCAAACCGGCCGCGCTAAGATTGGGCACATAGCGATGAATCGTTGCGGCGTCAGTCAAGCCTTGCAGCAGACATTCCCGCTCAATCGCCTGCTGCAGGCTATCCTCACCTTGAGCATGAGCCACGGTGACAGCGCGGATGCTATGCCATGCGCCCTGACGAAAGGTGGCCAGAATACATCGGGTCGAATCAGCAACCGCCAGGAGGGCATGGTCGCCGTTTTGTCGCACTCGCCAGCCGTTGAACACGTGCACGAAATGCGGTTGCAGCGCCATCAGGCGCAGCTTGTACTCGCGCGCCAAGGCGGCCAAGGCCTCGAGCAAGGCACGCTCGACCGCGAAAGCAATGCGTGGTTTGCCATATTCGCCATGATCGACGCGTATCGCCAAATCAGCGACCACGTCGCCGAACGATTTTTCGAAGCAAATGCGCGAAAAGCTTTCTTCTTCGGTCGGGGTATTCACTTCCGACGAAGGCGGAATGAGCGCGTAGCGCACGAATTGATCGGCCATCACCAACTCGATATCTGCCGAACCCAGCTTGGCCTCTTGCAGCCACAGGCGCAGCGCCGCCAAGGGAGATGGCCAGGCTGCCTCACCCGGCATGGGCTCGAAGGTAAAAGTCTGCGGCTCGCTTGCCTGGGGACGCCAGCCGCGCTTGATGCACGCCACAACGATTTGCGTCGGCTGCAAAACGACGCGAATGCGATTACGCCACGAAGGTAACACGGTTGATTTCTTCCAAGGTGGTTTTGCCTGCTGCCGCCAGGTCAATAGCGGCTTCGCGCAAAAAGCGCGTGCCTCGATCACGTGCTGCTTGTTTGATGGCGCGGATCGGCGCTCGTGCAATTATTAGCTCACGAATTTCGTCGTTCAGAATGAGAACTTCGCCTATGGCCTTGCGACCCTTGTAACCGCTGCCACGGCAATGGCCGCAGCCACGGCCGTGTACCAAGTTCATGGCCTCGACTTGTTCGGCGCTCAAACCGGAACGCTGCATTTCCTCTGCGGACAAACGATGTGGCACCGCACATTCCGGACACACCATGCGTAACAGCCGTTGCGCCAAGATACCGTTCAGTGCCGACACAAAACTGTAGGTATCCACACCCATGTGCAAAAAGCGGCCCAGCACATCGAAGACATTGTTGGCGTGAACACTGGTAAACACCAGATGGCCGGTGAGCGCCGATTGGATGGCGATTTGCGCCGTATCGGCATCGCGGATCTCGCCAACGAGAATTTTGTCAGGATCATGACGTAGGATGGAGCGTAGGCCGCGGGTGAAGGTCAGACCTTTTTTTTCATTGACGGGAATTTGCAGGATGCCCGGCAATTGATATTCCACCGGATCTTCGATGGTGATGATTTTATCCTGGCCGTTGTTGATCTCGGTCAGCGCGGCGTAAAGCGTGGTGGTCTTGCCGCTACCGGTGGGGCCGGTCACCAACAACATGCCGTAGGGTTCCGCCGCCAATTTACGAATCTCTGCCAAAGTGCGTGGTTCGAAACCGAGGTAGTCCAAACGCAAACCAAGAATCTGATCAGCCAGGGCGCGTTTATCGAGTATACGAATCACCACATCTTCGCCAAGCAAGCTGGGCATGATGGAGACGCGGAAATCGATCTCCTGCCCTTTGATGGAGAGCTTGAAGCGGCCGTCTTGCGGCACACGCCGCTCGGCAATGTCCAACTCCGCCATCACCTTGATACGCGAGATGGCCTGCTCGACAATCTCCATACCCGGCACGGTGGCGACATTCGAGAGCACCCCGTCGATGCGGTATTTCACCTGCAAGCCATTCGGCGTCGTCTCCAGATGAATATCACTGGCGCCGATTTTCATGGCATCGTAGATGGTTGAATTGACCAGCTTGATGATGGGGCTGGTGTCTTCGGCGATAGATTGCAGCGAGAGATCGTGGGTAGCAACCGGCCCGCTATCCTCGCCTGACGTTGCTTTCAGCGCACCGTCGATGGCGCGCATGGTTTCTTCGTGCACCGCGAAATACGCCGCAAGATCGGCGGGATGCACCAAGCGCCACTCCGGCGTGACTTGCAACCGAACCTCTAGCCAGGTCTGTAGTGCGAGATCAAAGGGGTCGGTGAGCAAACAAATGAGCGTTTCACCGTCGTGGGCCACCAAGCATTTGCGACGCGTTGATTCCGCGTAGGCCACACGTTCGAACGCAGGCGTCAGGCTGTGCAACGCCTCCATCTCTACTACCGGGTAATGCAAGGTTCGGCCGAGACGCTGGAGACACAAGGCGGGGGACGCGGTGAGCCGCTCTTCCATGACGTCCAGCAAGGAGCGGCCGCTGTTAGCGGCCGCCGCGCGCATTTCGGCGAGCAAGGAGCCGGGAATAGCTTCGATATAAATAACGCCGACAGAACTCATTGAATACTGGTCGCCAGTTCGAAGATAGGCATATACATCAGCAGAACAACGAAGCCGATCACCAAGCCTATGGCAACCATGAGCAAGGGCTCCAGTAAGCGCGAGAACCACTCAACGGCACGGGCGATTTCGTCGTCATAGACTTTAGCAATGCGGTCCATCATTTCGCCGAGATTACCCGAACGCTCGCCAACAACCAACATGCGCATGCCAACTTCCGTCGCCAAACCGTGTCGGCCGAACGCATCTGACACGGTCCGACCTTCTCGAACTTCGCGGCTGGCTTGCTGTAGCCCGTCACGCAAAGCCGGTTGGCGCAGCAAATCGTCGGCCATGTCCAGCGCCGTCACTAATGGGACGCCACCATTGAGTAGCATAGCCACGGTGCGCGTGAAGCGCGCGAGTTGATAAATCCGCATGTGCTCGCCGATGCTAGGCAGGCGCCAAAGGGATTGCATTACTTTGGCACGTACGCTGGGTCGCGTTGCGGCATAGACAATGATAGAAACCAATAACATCACAACAGCCAGAACCCACCAAGCATACTCACTGACGAACTGGCCCCAGTTCATCAACACGCGCGACATCCAAGGTAACTTGTTGCCGAGGTCTTCATAGACGTGGGCGAAACGCGGCACCACATAGCCCATCAAGAAAAAAACCACCAGCAAGCCGACGGCCATCAGCAAGATGGGATAGACGGAGGCGCTGATCACCTTGTCGCGCACGGCATGCAGTTGATCGTGATACGCCAGGTAGCGACGCAAAGCCTCAACCAGATTGCCGGTCCGTTCGCTGCTTTTAACGGTGGCGATATAGAGGGAGGGAAAGGCGCCCGGAATGCCGTCGAGAGCGCGCGAGAACGAACGGCCTTCGCGTAGCTGGCGCGTTAGCTCCGTGAGTATTCGAGCGGTATCCGACTGACGCGATTTTCGTGAGAGGATTTCCACGGTCTCGACCAGGCTCATGCCAGCTTCGAGCAATGCAACCAACTCTTGCGTGAATAGCGCAACAGAAAAACGTTGTCTGCCGCCACCTATGCGCCCAAGCGTGGGCAGCGCCCATTGCCTTTGCGCCGCGATGACACGATAACCTTGGCTCTCTACGTGGAGCCGAGCCTCGGCAATGCCTGCCGCGTCGATGCGCAATAACGTCACACCATCGGGTTCGCGGTAGGCTTTAATTTGAATATTCATGCAGGGCGCACTGGCGGCCGCAAGGGGCTCAAAGACTGTACGCAATACTACGACATTTCCGACGTAGACGATGAAGGGCGCTAGGCTTGTAACTCAACTGAAACGACAAACGCCTACACCGCCCTTTCCCTGACCTCCCTTTTTTTACTTGCTTCTTCTAATGCCGATCATTAGGTCATTCCCGGTATGTCTCCATCCAGAATATGCCTTACTACTTAGATCCGTTCAGCGTGTCATGCCAATGCGGTATGACGACACACGGCGCAGCGTAACCGATCCAACGTTACAAAATCAAGAAGGAGATAACACTATTTAGGGGCTCTCCGGGTAAACACGGGGTAAAACATTCTTGAATCCATCTCGTTGCGGCCGCCACCGCTTGCATCATTGATTGGCCGGTTTTTTTGGAACATAAACGAACTGCCAATCGGCATAGCTTCTCGCGCCTTCGAACGTCTTGTCGCGTTCGCGAAATCCACCGCTCTTCATCGGCTGGTCTTTAGAAAGGCTATAAATACCCATGATGCCGCCATCCGGGGCTTTGACCGTACCCCACTCCGCTTTTCCTGTCATCGGATCGGCATAGACTTGCCGCAGATATCTTTGGAGACCTAATTGACGGCCGTCTTTGAGTAAATCCTTGAGGCTGTCAGGGTAGCGTTTAACGGTACCCGGCGTGCGGTCGTAATAATTGGCGATCGCCCAACGGAACGCATTGCCGACGAAGAGCAGATCCCGCTCATGCTCACGTTGCTGCGCCGTAGACCAAACCACACCAACGCCCGCCACCACAATCCCCAGGAGCGCAACCAAAAACAATACGCCCAAGTAGGTGAACCCACATTGCAGTCGACGCCGCATGGTTCACCAATCCCGATAGGGCCTGCCGTCTCGGGAACGGCCAGGCGCACCACTTTTGACACTGAACACACCGCCTTTCTGAGGATCATTTGGGGGAACAATGACCCATGTCGTACCCGAGTCAGTGATGGGATCATCTGGAATTCTGCGCAAATAGCCGCCCTTCACCAACTCCTCCAATTTAGCTGGGTACTTGCCGGTATCCGCGTAATACTTGTCGAGAGAATCTCGCAGCGTAGCCAGGTTTTGTTTGAGCACGGTTTCCTTGGCTTTGTCGGTATTGCCAAGATAACGAGGTGCAGCGAAGGACAACAGCGTGGCGATAATCGCCATGACCACCAGCAGCTCGATCAAGGTAAAGCCGCGAGCCCTGAAGTGGCAGCAGCAAGGTATCACTGGCGCTACCATTCTCGGTAAGGAACGCCGTTCAAGCCACTGCCTTCGACAAGCGAATAAACATCATAAACGTCGTCGCCTTCGCGCGGATCGTCATAGGTCGAAGCGTAGCTGCGCTTGCCCCACATTTTCGAGGCAGGGATGCTGGTGTCGCGAGACAAGGGGTCCCGTGGAATGCGGCGGATGAAACGTATCTTTGCGCCATTGGTCGTTTTATCCGCCACGCCATCCGTCAATACATCCAGGCTACGAGGGTAGCCCGATTCGCCAGCCTTCTTGAGAATTTTGCCGTCATCCCACGCTTGTTTGTGGGCGTCGAGCGACTCACGAATTTCTCGTAATGCCTGCCGAAGTTCCTGCTCGCGACTGCGTTTGATGGCAAGCTCCGCCATCGGTACAGCGGCACTGGCGAGGATTGAAATAATCACCAGCGTCACCAGCACTTCTATGATGGTGAAGCCGGCTCGCTTGCGCACGGCAGTCCTCGCCATTGTCGACACGTTCAGTTGGCAATCGTCACGCTTAAAGGCGCTGGCAAATTGGGCGTAACGTTTTTCTCGCCGACGATGATCGGCGTCGTCGTCAGCAACTTAATATCCGCCTGCGGTTTTGCCGCCGTAGCGCGGAAAGTCAGGACCACTACGCTCTCCTCGCCACGCGCGCCATCGATGCCGGAGCGTGAGACCCCGACGAAGACCTTCCCCCCCGCCTGATCGATGTTGCTGGAGAAATTCGTCTTGGCCTCGTTCTGCTTGAAGAACCCGCCTTCCGACACTTCGAGCAATTGAAGCGCCGACGCATCGAACGACGCCTGGAATGGCAAACTGCGCAAACCGCCATCGGTGTTCACCCGCAACGCCACTTTGAATTGGTCGCCCACCTTCACCTGGTTAGGCCCCTGCCAGGTCAGTTTGATGAAGCTCGGATCGGCATTCGCCGGTCTGTCATCCGTTGCGGGACCGGCCGGCGCCTCAGGTGAGCCGCCTTTGTCTGGCGTCCCTTCCGCCGAACGCTGCTCAGCCCCACGCGGCCCACGCAAGGTCAGCGGACGGGTACGCAGCAACGATTCCGTGCCTGACCAGAACTCGCCTGCGGCCGCATCGGGCCGGTTGATATTCCGGATCAAGTGCGGCGTGATCGAGAGCACGATTTCGGTTTTCAAGCGGTCCTCTTTCTGACTCGAAAACAGTCGGCCCAAAATCGGCAGATCACCCAAGCCCGGCACGCGGCTCGATGTGCTGCGATCCTCATCGCTGATCAGCCCCGCCAGCACCTGAGTTTCGCCATCCTTCAGACGCAGCACGGTGTTGGCGCTGCGCGAACCAATTTGATAGGCCAAACCACCGCTAGGCGTTTTGACTTCTTTCACCAGCGAACTGACTTCAAGGGCAACCTTGATCGCAACATCGTCCTGTAGATAAATATTCGGCTCTACCTCGAGCTTTAGGCCGACATCAAGATACTGGATACTCTCCCCCACAAAACCCGTAGCGGTCGAGGTGGTGGTCACCACCGGCACTTTGTCGCCGATCATGATCTTGGCCTTTTCGCGATTGCGCACCCGAATGCGCGGGTTGGCAAGTATGTTTGCATCCGACACCTCGCGCCTTAGGTTAACGATCATATTCGGAAGGGAAACACCGATCCGATCCGAATTCAGGTGTTTAAGATCACTTAAGGTCAGCGAACTTGAGCTTGTACTACTCGTTGCGCCCGAACCCGAGCTGGCGCTAGCACTAGACCCCAAGGGCGTTAACACCACCTGATTTGGAAACTGTATGCCCAGATCCAAAAGCCTGGAACGCTGCACCTCCAACACCTCAACTTCAAGCATGACCTCCGGCTCAAACAAATCGTGCATGGCGATGATCTTCTCCGCCAGCCTGATGGCGTCCGGTGTGTCCCGCATCACCACCAGATTGAGCCGTTCATCTATGGTCACGTCCTTGGATTTAAGCAGCGCTTTTAACACCCCTTGAATTTGCTTGGCATCGGCGTTGGTGAGGTAAAAGCTCTTTACCACCAGCTCCTGGTATTCCTTCTGCTTCTCGGGGGTGTTCGGGTAAATCAGCACCGTATTTCGGTTCAAGACTTTTTTCTCAAGCTGGTTGGTCTGCAGCAGCAACTCCACCGCGTCTTCCAGCGTGGCCTGCTTGAGGAATATCGTCGTGCGCAAATCCGGGCGCACGTCTTTGTCCAGGATGAAATTCACCCCAGCCGTGCGCGCCAAAGCCTCAAAGACCATTTTGAGATTAGCGTCGCGAAACTCCAGATTAATCTTGCCCTGCGCCGCATTCAAGGTCGGCTCTATGACTTGCTGCTTCATCAACTGCTCATCGATCTGCCGCTTCAGCGCAATCAGTTCCGGATTGCTCGGGTTTTCTGTGGCGACCGGTTTCAAAAATGCGAGTGCCCGTTCCGCCTCCCCCTTCTTAAGTGCCTCAGTGGCCTGGTCGATCATCGGCGCGTGACGGCGGTCACGCGCCACGTTTTGCAAGCCGCTTTGGGCGCGGCTGTTGCCTGGTTCGATACTCAGCACGCGCTGGTAGCTTGCCTCGGCATCGTCCGGTTTTCCGGCGCCACGTTGAGACTGCGCCGCGTTCAGCAAGCGATTGACATAGTCCGCACGACGGGTGTAGAAATCCGAACGGAACATCGCATTGGTGGGTTCTTCCTTAACGGCTTGCTCAAGCTTGGCCAACCCCTCGTCCACCTTGCCGTCTGCAATTAAAGTTTGACCTTCTCGGTGCAAACGTTCGCCCGCGCAACCCGCTAGCGCCGCAGCGAACAAAGCCATCCAGCAACAAACCCCTATACCGCGCATTTCAGGACCCCGTAAAAGTCGCCAACAAGTTTCGGAGATAGGCTGTCATTACCGCACATGCGGGAATCCAGCGTCTCGCCTGCACGCCGCAGGGCTTCGGCTCGCCCCTGCCCTCGATTTCGATCAGCAGCATGAACAACGAGCCTACGGGCCGTCATGTTCTAGTTCGTGCCCATAGGCAGCGTCTGCTTGAGGGACAATGGCAAATACATAATTACGAGCGCGCCATTCTCAACCGCTTCCAAGCGATAATCGTTATCGAACTTTTCGCCCACGGTCACGGCAAAGGACAAATTGCCCTTAGCTAAATACACGACGAACTCGGAACCCGCCTTTTCCAACTTACCCATGTACTGAAACGGCATGGGTGGCGCGGTAGGTTTCGGCGGTGGAGCGGGCGGTGGCGGGGGCGGCGGCACGTACCACGACTTCGCCTGGAAGGGATTCACTTCCCCTACTTCCATCGCTGTGCGTTTTAGTTTTTCCAGCGGAAGCGCGCGAGGGTCGGATGGCGCCTGGGCTTTTGGCGCTTCGTCGCCCTGGGGCTTTGCTTGCTCGAGCTGGGGTTGTTCGACTTTGGCGGGTTCGGCAAGCGGCTCAGCCGCCGCAACCGTCCCGTGCTCGGTCTCGGCAACGTAGAGGGCAGCGGCAATACTTAAGGCCAGCAACAGGCCGATAAAACGCCAACGTTTCTTGCCCAACATCACTCTGCGGCAAGATAGAGGGAAAATCTGAGCTGGGCGTCCACAGTCGGCTCGCCGATCTTTTGCCGATTGAAGGCGATGCTTTCCAAAGCAAGGCTGGGCAGATCCGTGAGAACCTGCGCAATAAATTTGCGGACTTGCATATACCCCCCCTTGACTGGCAGCACAATCTCATAGCGTGCAAGGCGGGTATCCCGCTCCTGCGCAAGGCGGTATTCGCCTTGATCCAAATTCAACGTCTGCTGGGCTGCGGCATCATACAGCTTGGCCATGCTGTCCGCCAAGACTTCGCGCTTGGGAAAGAAGCGATAAAACTCCGCCAGTTGTTCGGCGGGGTTCAGGCGTTTTTTCGCGTCGGACTTGGCAACCGAATGGGCGCGCAATACATCGGCTTCTTGCTTGACGGCAAGAAGGCGCTGTTGCAAGGGCATGGCCCAGCCCAGCACAAAGGCGGCCACAAAGAAAACCGACCCTATGCCGAGAAGACCGGGCCAACCCAAGGCGTAAACCCAACGTCGCGCCAGCCTGAAATAGCTTTTTGTGGGTAAGGACTTCAATGGATTACCCCCGTCCGGACCATGTCGCTGCTGAGCCTGCTAGAAAAAAGACAAGATAAATGATTATTGATGCGTTGTGCAAGAAACCCCGCAACCGCGCGCGCCTGGCTCCGTTGATCGTCCATGGAACACGGCCTTCAGACGTTCTATTTAATTACGGGCGCGGTAGCTATTGGCGAGGCTTCAGTCGTGGGTGCGGCGGCTAGACGAAGGAACTGCCAGCGTGGATTGAAATAGACTGTTTGTTGTTCTCCCGACTGTTTCTCCGCAGTAACACGATTGACAACAATGGGTTCTTCTAACAATTCCTGTTTGATCGTCTTGGGCAAACCGAGGCGCACCAAAACCGCCCCTGCTTCACTCGCAGAGATGATGGCGAACGCGGTCCTTGGTGTCTTTCCGTCGAATGATTTCATGGCCGCGTCGGTGAGGCCGATAAACCAGCGTACGTGAACCTTGCCATTCTCTTCCTGACCCGCTTGCTTATAGGCCCCTGCCGCCCAGAGATGGCCTAAGGCATCCACGGGACAAGTCTTTAACCATTCGTCCATGGTGCTGGCAGCCAACTCAGGGTTTTTGGCCATATTCGCTTCAGCAAATGCCCGAATAGGTTTCGACTGTTCGCAGCGAGCAATAAAATCAGCGCGCTTGGCAAAGGTTGCGCGGAGCAACGCGAAATTTACGTCGTCATTCCAGGTGGGCTGTGGCGCGGGTTCTGTCGCGGCCGTGAACGTTGGAAGTTTTCCATTCGGTTCTGCCGCTTTAACCCTGTCCAGCACAGCCTGGAATTTCAACCGATTCTGTTCCTGGGACAAAATTGGAGATTGAGTTTGTGGCTCAGCTTGCATTGGCGGCTGGGGCAG
>Ga0105047_10015590_pt1 | contig 11959 bp, 3 predicted proteins | sample MAT04_FD_78384 | JGI IMG/M metagenome (GOLD analysis project Ga0105047, IMG submission 78384) | Freshwater microbial communities from Lake Fryxell liftoff mats and glacier meltwater in Antarctica - MAT-04 (megahit assembly) | ecosystem: Environmental > Aquatic > Freshwater > Ice > Liftoff... | reverse complement strand
CAAACCAAAATACCTCGCTGTAACCATAATTTTTAAACATGGCTAGGTTATCATTCCCCTGTTTTGCTTTTGCCTGTACCCGCCATGCGTAACGTTTGCCCGCTATTAGCTGTGGTTTATCGGGGCCATAATTAAATGTAGTAGCCTGTGTACTGTCAACATATAATGCCTGATGGCTATTAAAAGCTGACTCAGGGCTCATATCGTTTTGTTGTACCTCTGTAATACTAAAAACATAATCAGTATTATAACCCGCATTTGGGCTGGCGGTGTGCCTTGGTGTCCATTGAAAATTAATATTCTGAGGATTTATAGGCGTTACCGTTTCTGCTTTAGATGGAATATTTAAAAAAGGTGGATCGCTCAATGTCATCCATGCAAATGCACAACCTTTATTGCTTATTGTTAGGCCTGTTGTAGGCTCCACTGTTTCAAAACAAAAAGTATAAAAGCCTTCTGGCAATTTACCTGTGGTGGTATATTGCTCCTGCGAGATACCACTGAAATCTAAATTGGCTGCATTAAAATAGGCAGATAACTCCGCTGGTGATACATAATAAGGTGTACCGCTTAAAAGGGTTACAGTAGGAAATGTAATGTTTTCTTTTGTGCTGATGCGTATTCCCTGGCTTTCAATAACCATCCTCAAACGCACACTGATCGTTGATCTTAAAAAATCCCTGTTTAGTAATATTAAATTGAGCTTATTACCACCCGTGGCAGTTGGGCTATAATAATCACTCACCTGCAAACTATATGGAGGCAGCAACTGAGTATTTACCTGCACTGGTGTTTGTGCGGTTGCTTTTAGAAATACGAACCCAAGTAATATTAATAAAATTTTTTTCATATGCTGTTTGGTTACGGATAGAAAATGAGTCGTTTTTTTTCTCCCTTGCTAGGATTTTATCAGTTTAAAAATAAAATTGCCTTTGGCTGTTTCTATAATGATGATATAAGTTGTTGCCGGAACTCCGCTGATATTATAGGGAATGGTATAAGAATATTGACCTTCTTTTACCTGGTCAAAGATGGTGACATTTGAGAGTGTTTGCACCATTCTTATCCTCGCCTTGGTAATACCGTTAAATACAAGTTCAAGCGTAAATGCCCCCGAAGTGGGATTGGGATATACCCTGAATAATTTCAGAAATGCATTGGCCTGGTTGCCAAGATTTACGAAATTATTATTAGTGGTTACATTAATATTTTTGTTCTTAGTGTAAATGCAGCCGGAAGGATAATAATTAAAAATAGCAATATTATATCTGCCCGTATCAGCAAGTTTAAATTCACAAAAACTCCTGCTGGAACTTATAAGGACAGCTCCTGCCGGTAATTGCCACCTAACGCTGTCAGGCATTGGATTACTGAGGTTAGCCAATAATATCGATTCATTTACATATGCCTGCGTAGATACGATAAATTCCGTGAGTGCCGAAGATGTACTGGAAGTAACAATCAGCGTGTCTTTTTGAGCACAGCCGGATGCATTTGTAACCGTAAGGTAATATGTGCCTACCCTTAGTGTATTTACAGTCTGTAATGTAGAGGCATTAAATCCTGTAGGGCCGGTCCACAGGTAAGATACAGGTGGCGCAGTTACTGCACTGTCTGTTAATACTGTTGCCTTTAAAGGGATCGTCTGCGAAGGGCATACAACCCTGTCCGGCCCGGCATTGACAGTATATCTTACCGGGTTAGCTAGATCAACAGTATCGGTTCTCTGGCAGTTATTATTATCCTTTGTTGTAACCCAATATCTTCCTGCATTTAGGTTCTGTATATTATTAATGCCCGTCACGGAATTACTCCATGTATACTGGTAAGGAGCAGTACCACCGGATGGCACAACGGTAATTTTCCCGTTGGCATCATTGAAACATTTTACGGGAACCACGGTAATATTTGCCTGCATATCAATGGGAGAGGTAATAGTAATCTGACTGGTAGCTTCGCATCCCAGCGAATCTATTACCAAAACAAAATAATTTCCTCCCGGTACACTATCCATCAGCGGTCCCAAATCATTGTTGCTCCATTCATAACGATAGGGAGCTGTTCCACCTGTTGCTGTAGCCAATGCCGTACCATCTGAATCGCTAAAACAGGTAGATTGGGTTGAAGAGGCATTTGCAGTAAGTAAAGTCGGCTGGGTTACCATAAACACATTAGACACCTTCAAATTATTGTATCTATCTCTTACTTCCACTTTGTATTGCCCGGCATTTACATCATTTAATATACTGTCGGTAGTTGGCAATTGTTGATAAGATGCAGATATAAACTTGTACCATTTATATTGGTAACCCAGAGAATCTGCGGGAACTCCTCCGGTTGCATTTGCTTTTAATACTCCATCCACACTCCCATTGCAACGAACAGGTGAAGATTGTAATACGTTAACGAGTAATGGTGCAGGTCGGGGTATAACAATTTTTAAAAAAATTCTGCATCCTTCGAAATTGTAAGTGGTATCAGTATCGTAGTTAGCATCTGTTGCCTCGAAGTAATAAGTTCCGCCTGGTAAATTACTAATTTTAGTTTCATATTTACCTCCCAATGTATCAAGGGTATAATTGGTAATGATTGTATTTGTAGCCGAGTCTCTCCATTGATGGGAGTATAGGAAAGGATTTTCATTAGGGTCTCTCACAAAAGGTGTTCCACCAATAATTTTTACTTTAATGGCCCCATTTGTAGAGTCATAAGAAGTTATTGGCGAAACATCCAAAAGATCTACAGTGAGTTCCTGAGAAGGTTGGGAAATATCAAAGTACTTTATTTCTTCACTGCCTAATGTGTCTCTTAAAATACAATTATTTGCATCTCTGATTTTGATATAATTTCTTCCACTTTTCAGGAAATTTATTTCCTGAGATTTATGAAGAACTGCTGTACCTAAGCCTAAGGAGCTAAAATTTGTCCAGGTATAAGCAGAATCATTCTCGTGCCTGATTCCATATTTATAATCTCCTACCCCACCTCTTGCAAATACGAGTGCTTTTCCATTATTTCCACCTTTACATAAAACGTTGTTTATAACATTAGTTTGAAATCCTTGTACAGGAGGCTGATTTAGTTGGATAGAACTGAAATGTTGAGGTGAGCCTGTATAAGTATTAATAGTATTATACTTGCCTATCAATGAAATATTATAATTTCCTTCAGGCAATTCTGCCATCCACTGGTAATAATAGCTGGAAGCTCCGGGAACGGGAACCATTGCATAATATGGAGGGTAGTTTAACCAAATAAACACATAGCTTGTATCTGTAAGGACGGATAAATTTGCAGTTGTCAGATTAAGGGCAGAATAATCAACCTGGGTCACTTCATTTTTCAAGAAAATATTTATCTTCTCATTTGGAAGTAAATTTCTATCAAACTTCAGCTTAATTTTTCCGCTGGCTTCTCCATAGCAACTAATATTTTCGGGTGTAACTGTCGTGATGTGAGGAGAAGATAACCGGATGGTAAAAGGTGTAATAAATGTGTATCCGAAATTATAGTAATCTATAGAGTATTTCCCACGGATATAAATCGTTTGCCCAAGGTAATTAATGCAGGAATCACCGAAGATATCATATGCCGAAAAGTCGCAACTGATACTATTGGTAGAAACAGGGATGGTATAGAAATTATTGGCACCATCAATACTATATTCCCAGGAAATATTGGTTAAACTGGCATTGTCAATATAAAGCCTTATCCTGTCATTGGTAGGCAGGTTATATGAAATATCTGTGTTTTGCCTAACCTTTACTTTTAAAGACCCAACTGTAGTGTCCTGGGTTGGAAAATGCAGGGGTATGGTGACGTTTTCAACAGGATAATAATAGTCATAATATTCATCATAATATCCATAGCCATCATAACCGCAGAGAGAGCAAAGTGTAACGCCTTCCTGGTATGCATTTCTATTGATGCTGGCTGGTGCCATCTGGGGTTGAAATATTAATATTGTATCGTACAAAGTGAATCCGTCATTTCCCTGATTGGGTGAAAACAAAACACCGATCGGATTGCCGTATAGATCCAGTGTATTTAATGATTCAAACAAATCATTACTTGGTGGATAAATTGTTCTCTCAAGAGCAATTGTATAATTTACCTGCCCTACGTGATAGTTTTGCGCATTCATCGAATTTGAAAAACCAATCAATACAAATAATACAATTGTAAATATTTTATACATAGTGATCATTTTAATAGTTCGTTTTTTTTATTTTAATGTCAGAGGTTTTCCCGTCATCAAAAACAACTCTTACTCCATATTGGTATGGAGTATTTATTTTTAAATTATCATCTACAAAACTTAATGTATTGCTATCTAATATTTTGAAAAGACTTATTTTTTCCTTTTCGGCAGCTTTGTACAATTCTATTTGAGTAATAATCTGTTTGGTAGCTATATCCCATGAAATGGTAATGTTCCTTTTCTCTCTGTCCACAACTATTTCTACCTTCTTTACGGCCATTTTATCAAAAGTCTTAGGAATGCGGATTGTTAATGGCAGAGCTGGTATAGATTCTAAATTAGAGCTGTCTTTGCTAATTAAAGTATAAGCATAACTTAAACCGCCTTCACCGGTTCGGTCAATAAATGTTGCAATAGAATTTCCTGCAAACTGCTTTACTAACTCCCATTTATTTGCGCTGTCAGATAACTCTTTTCTTAAAAGATCTGTGAACATTAAATCGCTGTCGTAACTATTGATCCAACTGATTATAACGGCAGTATCCTGTAACATGTATTCTTTAAAAACTGGTTGACTCGGAGGAATGATATCCGGCTTTGTTACCACCAGTATGGGAGCATAATCTGATTGGTTATGGCGTTTATCTACTGCCCGTACCGAATAGAAAACTTTGCTATTCAGGTTTTTTAATTGTACGGTATCAGAATAATAATTGGTTGTCCAAACGGTATTTGTAATGGTAGTCAGTTCCTGGTTCTCTACAAAAGATTTATACAACTGGTATCCTTGCAGATCCTTTTCTGTATTGGCTGACCAACTGAGTTTAACAACGCCATTACTGTCTATGATAGCTTTTAGTTCCTTAGGTATGGCGGGGGCCAAAGAGTCATCGGCCTGTAAAAGATAAGGCATTGATACTTTGTTTTCACCTTCAATCAAAACCGCCGTTACGGTTATATAAGATGCATCGGATGAAATACTATCCAGTTCGATACTTCTTTTAGAAACATCCACAATTGGAATGATCGTTCTGTATGGTCCCTCAGCTAGGGAAGATTCATTTATTTGAAAATGCTTGATTTTATTTGCTATACTATCCTCCACCTGCCATTTTAAAATTCCTTTTCCATCCTGTACATTTTCTGCACCAAGTATGTGGGGAGCAGTTTCAATTTTAGTTATACCTTTTACGGATATGGTGTCTGAATAAGGTCCCACTTCATCAAAAATGGTGAGCCCAACAATCCGATATTTAAATTGCGCAGTATTGTTGGTAAGGGTGTCAGAATATACCATACTGCCATTGGGCACCCCTGCTGTAGAGTTAACAAGTTTTGTAACCGGCCTTTCTGAAATTCTGTGAAAACTCTGACCGTTATCGTCTGAGCGTTCAACAAAATAAGAACCATAAACATTCGAATAATTATCAAATTCCCAGGCGAGCATCACCACTTTGTCTGCAGGGAGTGCCAGTATCTCCGCAGGTTTAGGGAGCTCTTTGTCATCAGATAATCCAATAAATACTTTTGCAGTATCCAATCTTAAGATACTCTGTGGTATAGGGGAATAGATCCGGTATAAATATTTTTCATCCTTTTTAATTGACGGATCAACCCATCCAAGTCCGGCCATGCGGGCTGCTTTAAAACTGTGATCAGCAGCGTACATAGCCATGGCAAATCTTTGTTGCTTTTCATTGCTGAGTGACACAAGGGATTGAACATTTTTTTTATCAGCCATAATCATGTCAAAACTCTCACCATACAACGACTGGGCAATAACGGCAGCATAGTCATCTTTATTAAGAATAGTGGTATCCCAGTATTTTAATGGCATAGGTTTTATGACTTTGAAGATACGTTTCTCTACTTTGGACAACATTTTTCCATCTCGCATTACTGTATACTTTTCTACCACATACCCATACTTGTTTAATTGAACCCAGGCATTTTCATTATCCGGGGCCCACCTAAGTGAAATCCCATTGCTGACTACTGATGCTACTGCAATTAGTTTAGCATTCGGAGGGTTGGTTGAGGAATTCATTTTCGTCTGAGTTTTTACCTGCCCGGCCAACGGGCCATACCAGTTAAAAAGAAGGATCACAACTATGTATTTAAAATTCATTAGGGATTATTGAATAGGATTAATAAAATTATAGTCTGCAAAAGTTCCCGGCACATTGTCTACACCTATATACTGAATCCTGACCTTATAATTTCCAGCAGGCATAAATGGAAATGGATAGGTAACGAGATTTCTAAAAATATTTGGAACTGTAGCATAATTTACCGGTGCACCATTAACGATGTATTCACAAACTTGATAATTATCTATTGTGTTCACAGGAACTCCATTTGAGTTACTATATGGATCAGGGTTAGGGAAATATGGTTCATCTTCCAGTCCGCCTCCTCCCCCTGTCCAGTAACAAAACCAGGAGCCGGTTGTGTTTGCACCGGTTCCCTGCAGGTAATGATTAACAACCTGAGTTCTCAAGTCTTGAAAATCCCTTGAATAATAATAGGCCAGATCGTAAATAAATGGCAGCCGGATCCGGGAATAATTACCATAGTATCCGTTTAAACTGTTCAGATAATAACTGGACACATTAATAGCTTTAATCGGCGGAATTCCCATTTCAGACGTTGTTCTGTTTGTGATAGAGAAAGAAACATAACCAGTACTATCGCTAAGGGGAATACTCCGGTATATCATCGGATATATTTTATTTAAATAAAAACTGTCCGTTAGCACAGCAACCGTCTTTAACAATGGATGAAAATCTGTATACGCATTCCCGGTTAATTCTGCTGCCTCAAACCCCTCGTACTCTGCAACCTTACTTTGCAGATTAATAATATCTGATGAAATTCTGCCCACAATGCCCTGGGTGGTTTGCAGTGCCTGCACTTTTTGTGCAAGTGTACTATAGGCACTTGTTCTGAATTTATAAGTGAGTATAGGCTTAGTACTGTCCCCACCTCCGGCAATCATTGTAGATTTTGTGATTTCCAATCTGTAATTTTTTGACACAGGCAAATTTGCTGGTATCGCAAAAGAGATTTTTTTAGCAGCCGCATCATAACTCACGGAACTGAATCCCGCTTCTGTGTTGGTTTGCAAATCCATAAACCGTGCTTTCCATGAAACCGATTGAGCAAAGATGGAACTTACGCCAACGTTCATTACTACTGCACCACTCGTTGCTTCCGCTGGATAAACGAACTTTTGTTCAGGAAAGGGATACATTTTTACACAGTTGTCCAGGGGTATCGAATCGATACCAAGACCCGTTGTAAACGCTGCTTCATTTAGCTCCTCCACTCTTACCCCACCTGATGTAAGTGGTATCCAGTTGTATGCATTGCCTCTCTTTACCTGAAAGCTCAATTTTGTCATCAGCTTATAGGCTGTATTTGGATTAAGTGCTTCTCTAAGTTTTAATGTTAATAGATCTCCTTCTGCATTATACACTTTGTCAGTTGGCACCTCTGTTCCGGCTGCCGTCACTATTTTGCAATAATCCAATGTAGGTTTGTATAAATCCGGTGGCCCATCGGGGTTGTCCATACTGATAACCTGGTCGGGCTTAATACTAAACCTTACTTGCGGTCTTATGAGCACACTTTTGTTGCCTGCATTATTATCCGGTGTTACTGTCTGAATGGCTTTAATGTCCTCATCATATGGGTTTCCTTCGGCTCCGGGATTTCCATTATTTACAAAATTGCATAAACTACCTACAGTAAACTTAAAGCCCACATGGATATTAATTATCCCGATAATTTTTACATTCACTCCAACCGTAGCACGGAACCATGAGGGATTGGGTAGTTTGGCCTCAACGAGAGCCGCAGCACTCCCCCTTATTAGTGTAACATTTTTCTTAAAAAACCCTATTTTAATTCTAATGCCTAGTTCGCCCTGCAGGTAAGCATAAGCTTGTCCCTGAGCCCACCAACTCTTGAACCCGATTTCATTATTGGTACCTTCACACACAGTTCCGTCGGGCCATTTGGTTAACATCATATCAAAACCAATACCGGCTGCAAACCTTGCATACAACATTAAAAATCTTACATCTCCTGTATTGATATCCAGGCTGGCCCCAAAGGCAACACCATTCCCACTCGATGCCTGTGTCGAAACATCGGGAGCAGTATAGTTTAAACCGGCTTCATTTAGGATACTAACAACAATAGGTGGTGGCGGAGGAAAAGCGGGCATATTTTGGCCTAGCATAAAATAGGCCCCTGTTCTTATCCTCACATTGCCGATCCCAAAGGAGACGCCCAATTTATCAGTTGGTGTACCGGCGTGCAGGTACCACACAGTCGGGCTTATATGAAGCACAGCCCAGCCTGCCCTGTTATTCGCACCAATCCCCTGGATAAGACCATTGGCTGCATTGGCATACATATCAAAAGTTGCATGAAGCGTATTTGCATTAAAATCGTATTGGATACCTAAATAGGCTTCGAGGCCTGACTGGCCTGGAGTAGAAGATGCTGCATATGTTTTTGCTGCAGCGGATGTCGGCTGAAATTGTTTTTCTGTCTCCAGTTGCAGTGTTGTCAAATTTAAAGTACTTGTTTTGGCTTCGGTATTTTTGAAGTTCTCTGAGACAAAATCGGCTACGTTGGAAATTCCAGGTATCTCAGCCATTATTCTTGCATAGCCATAAATTCCTATAAATTTTATACCTCCGCCACGGTTAAAAGCAATCTCAAAAGAGGCTTCACAATTCGCCAATTGTTTTTTTACAACATTAAAATATACTGCAGCTTTTACACCCAGACCTGCAGTAGAATCAGGTATATAATTAATGCCGGTTGTAAATGGGCCCGGTGTACCGAACCCATTCTTCTTCATACGGAAATAGGCACCACCTCCAAAACCGTTAATATTAACTACACCACAAGGAATGCCAGTGCCCCCGAAAACAGCTTTACCATCAATATACCAATACCGAAAACTTGTTTTTCCAAAAATAGCATTTACGCCCACTGTTAAACCATCTCCTCCGAAACCTTTCTTAAAAGATGCGTTTATCCCTCCCTGCCATCCATCTCCATATATGGGATCATTATCCATAAATTTTACATACCCGTCTAACTGAATGGAACTTTTGATCAGGGCATGTATGGTCACGGAATCAATTCTTAAGCGATTGTATTTCCATCCCTTTATTCCCTGGTTATCGCTTAAATCACCGATGATTGTTACCCCGGTGCTGCCGGTAAATTCTCCATCCTGAAGCGTAATCTTTACATTAAACCCTATTCCAACTTCAGTTGCCGAAATGTTTTGCAAAGCAATATTTTCAACAGATAATGGAAAATTGGCCAGTTTAAGTTCCCCAGTGTAACCAAAATATTGTGCAGAGATATAAGGAGCTTCGGATTTAATATTAAGAGATCTGAATGTTATGCCCTTAAAATCAGCAATGGCTGGCCTGTTGTCAGGAGTGCTGGAAGTTTCATTTATTTTATTAACGTAGATTCCCATTGCCCCATGGAGCATAGCTTCGGGTTTAAAAACATTGTTCTCGTATTTTAATTGAACATACGAGTTCTGCTCCAGAATAACATTAGCTTTCCAGATATCAAAGACAAGGCTATCCAGGGTTCTAACATTTAAAATATAGTCTCCATTATAGGATATGGAAGCACCATAAGAAAGATATTTTTTCTTGTTCAGTGTGTCAGAAGTATTATCATCCTTTGCTAGGGGAATCCCAATTTTTCCACCAAACCCGGCTCTGACCAGATTACTGGCTTCAAGGGCAATCCTTATGCTGTCAACAGAGAACTTCCAACCCCCGGCATTGCCCTTATTGATTGGCAGCACGTTTTCTGCATAAAAAACACCAGTAATACCATTGTTGTCAACAATCATATCGTTCACGCCAAAATTAACCCGACCCGTAACTGTTTTATCTTTAAACCCTCTAGGTAGTGACACATTCAGGTTTTTGATATAAACGCCTCTCCAAAGATTGGGAGTGTTGGCATTCAGATATTTTTGCTGATATCCCGGAGGAAAAATTATATCTGTATTGTTTTTGTAATCACTAAAATCAAATGACGCCGTAGTAACTGTAAAATTAATATCCCTTAGGCCTTTCACCTGAAACTGTGAAAGACTAAAAGTCGCAAGAATATCATTCCAGTCAGATACATGCGTAGCGAATGAGCCTTTTACTCTTGTGTTTAGGTCTGGGTCAATTTCACCTGATATGTCAACCGGCAATAATAAACTTCTTGGAAATTCTACATCGGCATCAATGCGTAAGTCCTTAAATCCGCTGCAATCGATCGTTATGTAGGTTTTATCAATGCCCTGTCCGGTATTAATATCAAAACCACCCTTAAGTATGAGAGATGCATTACGCCCGTTTATTGGTATAGCGAGATCACCAAGTAAAACAAGCTTTGCATCACCGATAATTCCCCCGGTATGAGATAATTTTAATCCCTTTATTCCAAAATAAATTTTATAAGGTGCCTGTGGTATATTAATCCTTGCAAAAACGGTGAGCTCTGCAAACCGCGGCGTAAAAATAATGCTGCTCACTGCAATGGTTACTTCTGTATTACCAATCTTTTTCTTAAGCCCTACCGGCAGTTTACTGAGATCACTTGGCGTTAGATAATCAACAAAATTATTGGTTGATTCCAGTTCATTAACCGTAGCTCTTGCTGTATCCCTGTAAGCATCTATTTGGAGTGTGGTATTATTATTGAAATTTTGAAAAAACTCCTTAGTAAACTCGGATGTTGTAGCTTGATACGCTGCTCTTTTTTCCTCTAATAAAACATTTAAATCAGCAATTGTTTTAAACTCCTGTTGATGTATGCTTGTAGCGTTAAATGTTCTCTGAGAAGGATATTTTATGATCGAATCAGCGATATTATTACAAAGAGAAGAAAAAGAAAAGCTGAGTAAAAAAGTGAAAAATAGGGTGCAAAATTTAATAACAATGCTGAATTTATTTGTCATCGTAGGGTTAGTTAAAGTCGGAGTAATTAATCTTTTGACAAATATATAGGAAGAAACAACTTTAAAAAAGTTACCAAAAAGATATAATCTTATTATCAAGGAATTTCACATTATCATATTGAATTATATAGTCGGCTGATATGTGATTTGAGGAAAGAAAATAAAAAGCTTAGGGTTTAAAAAATACACAAAAATAGAGTACTTACACTCGATGAAAATAGTAATTTTACATTCAGGATTTAAAAGGAATTAATACTTTTCTTATGATTCATTAAGAATTATATATTTATTTACCTCCTTTTTTTCCTAAATTATTTTTCTACTCTACATAAGATTTTATTCTGTATTAGAATTGTGAATCTAGTCCTCCCGAGTGGAGGGTAACAATAGTTTTTTGCAATAACTCGATTTGGAACAAACGGCGGAATCACTGTAGTAAATAGTGCTAGATATAATAGTTTACTAAAGTTGCCGGAATATCTAACTATGGTTTTCTGACTGACTGGAAAGCAAGGACGGGACAACAAAGAATCAGGGAAGACTGTACCATCTATACTTAGACAAAATCCTGATAAACTGTTGGCTAAAATTCGTCTCAATGACGTAGTATGCCGCAGCACATTTAGGTTTATAGGTATAGGCGTTTAGCTATCCCTTATCTGTGATTAATCTTATTGGTTTATTGTCTACTATTTTTTTTACTAATAAATCAAACATTGTGTTCATGCTATTTCGTCTGTTGTAGCGATAAT
>Ga0105047_10015589_pt1 | contig 11959 bp, 8 predicted proteins | sample MAT04_FD_78384 | JGI IMG/M metagenome (GOLD analysis project Ga0105047, IMG submission 78384) | Freshwater microbial communities from Lake Fryxell liftoff mats and glacier meltwater in Antarctica - MAT-04 (megahit assembly) | ecosystem: Environmental > Aquatic > Freshwater > Ice > Liftoff... | reverse complement strand
GGTGCATTTGAGCGCATGGGAAACGCCTTTACAAGCATCTATTGCAGGAAGTGATGCAGGAAAATCCTAGGATCGTTGTATGGTGGTGGTAGTCGCCTGACTACGAATCAGGAGTCTAGGGGTTCGAATCCCTTCGGGTGTACCACTTTTCCAAAACCGCCACTAGCAAACTGATCGCGGGGATTTTTGTGAGATGTAGGTTGGAAAGGGTTGGCAAACCGGGAAAGAGAAGTTGGAATCCCTGCGGAGGATCGCCGAATGGATTTTTCTCCGCTGACGCCTGCCGATGGACTCCCTTGATAAGATTTTCGAACGATTCCCCAGCATGGTCAGGGGTCTTGAGGACGACGGATGGATGGAGGAATTCGACAGGGCGACTCTGGCCCGTGCGAAGGCTTATGCGAATGGATCGAGCATACGGACGCTGCGGATCACGGAGCAAAAACCGGGCTTGGGAGAGATCACTGCCGAGGTGAAAGGAACGGCGAGTATGCCGTACAAGACCGGATTTTACTTCGATAGCTTTGAGGGAAAGATGGAGGTGATTCCGACATCGTGCAGTTGTCCGGTCGGGTACGGGTGCAAGCATCTCGCGGCGGTTCTGCTGTTCCTTGCGAAACGTGGTAAGCTTCACGGAGTTGCCGGGAAGATATTTTCCAGGCCTGCGATCGACTGGCAGACGGCGGACTGGTTGAAGCGGATCGAGACGGCTGCGGCTCTGAACCATGTTACCGACACTCCCGAGAAGCCATACAACAAGATCCTCGCCTACTGCATCGAGAAGGATGCCTATCGCGAAGGGCTGATGCTGACGATGCGCGTGGGGACGGTGAAAAAGTCCGGAGCGATCTCAGTCGAAAGATCCTTCGCCACCGCCGATCCGGGAAGGCCGCCGAAATACATGGCGGAGGTGGATTTCCCGCTGGTGTCCCGTTTCAGGCAGCTCCAGCGCGCGCGTCACCATTACGAGGGAGTGCGGATGGAGGGAAGCGGCTGTGGGAAATTTCTCGAGGAAGCATTGGCGACAGGACGGCTTTTCGTGATCAAGGATAGCGGGAATTACTCTGCCCTTGAGCCGGAAAGAGTCCTTGAGGAAGGCCCTCCGGAAAGCGTCAGAGCGGTCTGGCAGCAACTTGAGGGCGGGAAGATGCGTCCCTCACTGGAGTTTTCCCGGGAAGGACTTTCCTTCACCCCGACCGAGCCGGTTTTCTACGTGGATTTTAGCACGGGCGCTTTCGGGAAAATGGAGAGCGATCTTCCCGGAAACCTCCTCTCACTCTGGAACAGCGGCCCAGTCGTGAGCGCGAGCATCGCCCGGCCGCTTGGCGAGAAGCTGCGCGCGATCCCCGGAAAGCCCATCCCCGCACCCATCGAGCTTGAGGAAATGTCGATGCCCGAGGAGCCGCTCAGGAGCATCCTGCGTATCCGCCGCACGGACATTTCCGGGCAGAGCAGCCTGGTCGCGAATCCGTATTTCCGCTACGGCGACAGCTCTGAGCTCTACCCCGCGGACGAAGGGAATCCAGCGAAAACCCACACGGAAATCCGTGCTGACAAACGACTCGTCTGGACTCGCGATCCGGCGGCGGAAAAGAAAATGCTCAAGCTCCTCTGGTCACATGGCTTCGAGCCGGTCGCCACCTTCATTAGACCGGAGTTTCTCGGGAAAATGGCACTTCACGCCCTTTTCCGCGAAAACCGCAAGGACATGGGCGATAACGAATCCTGGATTTCATTCCTCGAGGATGGCGAGGCGGATTCCTTGCGCGATGCCGGATGGGAAATCGAAACCGATCCCATGGCCGGCCTTTCCATCCGCGACGTGAGCGATTTTTTCCCGGAGATCGAGACCGAGCCTGACCACGGGATCGACTGGTTCCGCTTCGATGTCAGCGGGGAAATGGACGGCAGGAAATTCAGCCTCATCCCCCACATAGCCAAAGCCATCGCCGAAGGAATCCTGGAAATGCCACCGCCACCGCAGCCGGTGGGGGATGCGCCCGAAGCCACCATCCTCATCCCCTGTGACAAACCCGAGGACGGCTTCATCCGCTTTCCCGCCGTGCGCTTCATGGAGATCTGCCAGCAGGTCGGCCATCTGTTCCGGGGCGGGAATCCGGACGGAGCGCTCCGTCTCGACAGGCTGGGTGCCGCCGATCTCGCGGACAGCCTCGCCATCGATTCCTCGGAGACCACCCGCGCCCTCGCGAAGCTTGGCAAAGGTCTGAAAAATATTACTACGCTTCCAGTAGTTCCGATTCCCACCGGATTGAACGCGGAACTGCGCGGCTATCAGGCCGAGGGCTTTTCCTGGCTCCAGTTCCTCGCGGAGCACGGCCTCCACGGTATCCTCGCCGATGACATGGGACTCGGCAAAACCGTCCAGACCCTCGCCCACCTCTGCGCTGAGGCGGGGAAAAATCCCGCCCGCCCGTCCCTCGTCATCGCTCCCACATCCGTCGTGCCGAACTGGGCGGCGGAGGCGGAGAAATTCACACCCGGCCTGAAAGTCCTCACCTTCCACGGAGCCGACCGCGCGGAGCTTTACGAGGAAATCCCCGCTGCCGATATCGTCCTCACCTCCTACCCGCTGCTCACCCGCGACATGGAGATTTTAGGAAAACAGGACTGGCAATGCATCGTGCTGGACGAGGCGCAGTACATCAAGAACCCCAAAGCCATCGTCGCGAAAAACGCCTGCAAGCTCAGATCCGCGCAGCGCATCTGCCTCTCCGGCACACCCATGGAAAACCACCTCGGCGAGCTCTGGAGCCTCATGCGCTTCCTCATGCCCGGCTTCCTCGGGGATGAGAAATACTTCAATTCCACACTCCGCAAACCCATCGAGCGCGACCGCTCCACCGATGCCCAACGCGCCCTCAACCGCCGCGTCGCCCCCCTCATCCTGCGCCGCACCAAGGACCAGGTCGCCACCGAGCTGCCGGAGAAAACCGTCATCATCCACCACATCGATCTCACGAAAAAACAGACCGATCTCTACGAGTCCGTCCGCGCCGCCATGGACAAGAGGGTGAGGGACGCCATCGCAGCGCAGGGTCTCGCGAAGTCACATATCATCGTCCTCGACGCCTTGCTCAAGCTCCGCCAGATCTGCTGCCACCCCCAGCTCCTCAAGCTCCCCGCCGCGCAGAAAATCACCGAATCCGCCAAGCTTGATTTCCTAACAGAGGAACTCCTCCCAACCCTGCTCGAAGAAGGCCGCCGCATCCTGCTCTTCTCCCAGTTCACCTCCATGCTCGCCCTCATCGGGGCGCATCTGGAAAAGGAAAACATCCCTTTCCTGAAACTCACCGGCCAAACCAAGGACCGCGCCTCGCTTGTGAAAAAATTCCAGTCCGGCGAGGTTCCGGTTTTCCTCATTTCACTCAAGGCCGGCGGCACCGGCCTCAACCTCACAGCCGCGGATACCGTCATCCACTACGATCCCTGGTGGAACCCCGCCGCCGAGAACCAGGCCACGGACCGCGCCCACCGCATCGGCCAGAACAAGCCCGTTTTCGTCCACAAGCTCGCCTGCACCGGCACCATCGAGGACCGCATCCTTGATCTCCAGAAACACAAGTCCGCCCTCGTCGAGGCGCTCCTCTCCGAGGAAACCTCCAAATTGAAAATCGACTCGGAAACCCTCTCGCACCTCCTCTCCCCGCTGGACTGAGGGTGAACGGTGGGCGGAAAGAGTGCGGCGGAAACCGGGGATCACACGTGCCGCAGCATGAAGGTTCCGACGAGGGCGCCGGAACCAATTTATCCGGATACGCCAGACCTTTCAAAAAGTGTCACCCGCCTCGCAGCCGAACCACCGCAGACCCGCAAAAAAAATCGAGGAGAGCTTCAGAATAGTCCTGCGGCGTGCAAGATTGCAGTTACAGCAGAGTATTGCTTGGCAGCATCACCCCTGAAAACCCATGAAGACCTCCGCCCCGGAAACCAGAAGCAGACGCGGCCTGAGCATCCCGTTTGCGATGTCGCTCATTGTCCATGGCATCCTCGTGTTGATGCTGGTGCTGCTCGGCAGTCGCCGCAGCGAGATCATCCAGAAACGCGAGTTCGATGTCCTGGCAGAGCTTGAAAAGCAAAGGGAGGAAGTGGTGAAAACCAACCTTGAGGAAGCCGAAGACCTTTCCCAGGAGACATTGAAGGACGAGATTTCCGAGAAACTGGAGTCTCTGCTCAGCGACGAGCTCGAGGCGCAGGACGAGGAGGCCATCCTCACCGCAGCCCAGGAATCCATCCAAAGCACGGTTGAGGATCTGCTGGGAGAAAACAGCACGTCGGATCTTTCCGAGACCGAACTCGCACAACTGGAACAGACTGCCTTCGAGCAATCCTTCGAGTCCGTGCAACGCAGCCTCGATGAGATCCGCCGGGACGCGCTCCTCGCCGAGGCTCGCCGCTACGCCGCTGAGACGGTGGCTCCTAAGCTGAAGGAAGAGATCGAGAACGAGCTTGAGAAACGTGTGGCGGACGATGTCCGCAAGGACATGGAGAAGGCCATCGACAACCAGCGCGCCGAACGCGCGAATGATACCCGGAAGGCGATCGAACAGGCCCGCGACGAAGTGCGGAAACTCGCCAAGGCACAGAGGGAGGTAGCGAACCTCACCAAGGACACCGCGAAGGCGGAGGAGAAACAGAAAGAGGTGGAAGCCCAGCTCCCGGTTGCGAGCGAGAGCTTGGAAAAGGCGGCGGAAAAAGCGGCGCAGGTCGGCGGCAATACCAAGGAAAAGGCCGACAAGCTCGCGCAAAAGGAAACCCTTTCCGACCCGGTCGGGAAAGCCGCCAAGGCGCTTGGGGGCAGCGATGAGAAATCGGTGAAAGAGGACATCGAATCCGCCGCGAAGGATCTCGAAAACGTCGCGACCGACCTTGACCGCCTGTCCCGCGACGCGGAGAACGAAGGCAAATCCACGGATCACAACAACACGGACCAGCTCGCCGCCACCGCCGCGATCAACGCTGCCGACGAGGCGATGAGGAAGGCGGTTACCGACGAGGTCCGCGAAACCGGTGTTCCGAAAGCGGCGGAAACCATCGCCTCGAAAATGGCCTCCAACCTCGAAAGCGCCGGATGGGATGCCGGGGAGTTCAAGAAAGACGTGGAGCAGGCGATCAACGAGGAGCTTGACGCCCAGCTTTCCGTGGATGCGGGGAAAGTCGCCGAGAAGGTCGCCGCCGATTCCAAGGTCGAAAACAGCGCGGAGGCTGCCGAGGCTGCAAGCGCCAAGCTTGCTGAAGCCATCGGCGCGGAAGCCGCCAGCGAGGCGATCGCGACCGGAGCCGAGGCCGCTACCAAGGCCACCGAGCGGAAGAAATCGGAGGCCGTGAAAATCGGGGTGGAAATCGCCACCCGCGATACAAGTATGTCCGCCGAGTTCAAATCGCGTGCCGCCCGCCTCGAAAACCTCAAGGAGAAGCTTGTCCAGTTGGAGAGCAATGCGGAGGAAGGCCGCCCCTCCACCAGTGATACTTCGCTTGCGTCCAAAGACAGCTCCGGCTCTTCCGAGGAATCCTCCGGCGAGGGTTCGGGCCCTTCCGTGGCTCCTGCCGCCCCGGGCAATTCCCATGGCGTACGCCGCGGCGACGGCTACAACGCCTACGCGAAGATCAACCGCGAGGTTTACGACCGCCTCAAGGCTTTCAAGGAAAACCGCGAGGGCACCACGCTGCCCGATCCGGATGCGGAAAGCGCCACTGCGGCCACAGCATCAGGCGGCAACGGCGCAAGCAAGGCCGCCCCTTCCTCCATGCCCATCCCCGGCACTGTGTATGTCGAATCCCTCGCACCTGTCGTGAAGAAGGAACGCCCCGACACCCTCGTTGCACCGAAATTCGAGGCGCTCGCCTTCGGTGGCGCGCAGTTCCAGGCCACTCCGCTCACGGTCGATGGCGATCTTTCCGACTGGGGCACCTTGCGCAATCCGATGAAAATGAACTGGACCTTCGGCGGCGAGAAACTCGAGGACGGCCTCCCGCTCTGGCTCCGCTGGTCGCCGCAAGGCATCTACTTCGCCTACCGCGTCCCGGACCGTCCTACCATCGATCCGTCCCTGGAAAGGGCATACGAGGGGGACACCTTCGAGATGTGGCTGGACGTGGACAACCTCCGCAAGGAATCCATGGGTGACAGCCCGTATTCGCAGCAGTTGCTCTTCATGCCCTTCGGAAACGTCCGTGGAAAGGACATCACCTTCGCTGAAATCGGACGGGGCTTCCGCGGCATCATGAACAACTCTTTCAAATTCGCCGACCCCGCCAACCCGGACGGCAAAAGCGCCGCCAAAGGCCCGGGTCCGGACGGTTACGTCGTCGAAGGCTTCGTGGACATCAGGGCGCTCGCGAAACCCCGCCTCAAGGCAGGGCTTTACGTCGCGATGAATTTCTCCATCAACCGCGGCTACGACTACCAGAAATCCCAGCAGTGGTCCATGTCCAAGAGCACCGACGCGGGCGGCTACGACCGCCCCGACACCTGGGGCGACGTGCTCCTGCTCGGCACCGATGCCGAAACCCGTTTCACCGCAGCGACCTCCCCCACCGAAGAATCGCCCACCGCGGCCACCCCCGGAAATGCCATGGGCGTGGAAGTGAAGGATGCCGATATGAACCGCGACCCTTCGCAGCGCGACCGCCTGCTGACCTCTGTGAAAGTCGAAGGAAGCACTTCCGAACTCAGCCTCATCCTTCTGGAAACCGGCCCCGATACCGGCGTATTCCACGGAAGCTTCGGCACCCAGTCCGGCTTCAGATCCGCCCAGGCGAACACGCTCAGCGTGCGCGGCGGCCAGATCCTCGAGCTCAGCTACGAGGACTCCCGTACTTCCACCGGGGCCGCCGGGCTTCCTGTGTCCGCAAAACTCCCCGTCGCCCTCCCGGTGATGACCATGACCCCTTGAAACGTTTTCCTGAACATCCATGACCACCAATACCCTGCCCCTGTTACTTGCCGAAACCGCAACCCGCGAAGGCAACGTGCTCCAGAGCCACATCAAAGAGCTCTACACCCTGCCAATGATCCCGCTGTGGATCTGCTCCATCATCCTGATCATGCTCATCTTCGAGCGCTTCCGCGCCCTCCGCGCCGGGAGCATCCTGTCTCCCGCCCTCGCCGTCGAATGCACGAAGCTCGCCGCCAGCGGTGACATCGCCGCCGCCCAGGAGAAATGCGAAAAATCCGGCACCCTCGTCGGCAATGCGTGGGCGCAGGGCTTCCAGGAATTCTCCCTTGGTGACATCGCCCTCGAGGACTCCCTAACCAACGCCACCGCCCTCGCCTTCCGCCCGCTGAGGAAAAACATTTCCGCCATCTCCACCATCGCCGTCATCGCCCCTTTGCTTGGCCTGCTCGGCACTGTGGCGGGAATGGTGATGGTCTTCGACGAGCTCAGCATCTCCGCCACCCCGGACAAGCAGGCGATGTCCGAGGGCATCATGGTCGCCCTTTTCACCACGGTCTTCGGCATGATCATCGCCATCCCCGGCATTGTCGCCGGCCGCTTCTTCATCTCCCGCACCCGCTCCTTCGCGGAAACGGTCGAGGCGGACATCGAGAAGATCCGCTACCAGCACCTCCACGCCCGCGCGCAACGCGGCAACTCTCCCTCAGCATGAAAAAACACCTCACCGATCTCCTTGAGGAGGAGGACGACAGGCCGGACATCACACCGATGATCGACGTCGTCTTCATGCTGCTCCTGTTTTTCATCGTCACCACAACCTTCGCCGACGACACGTTCTTCCCCATCTCCCTCCCAACGGCGGAGAATTCCACCGTCCGCACCGAAGGCGAGGCCGCCGTCATCGAGATCAGCGCCGGCGGAGAGCTTGCGCTCGACAAGGAATTCATCGCCTCGGAGGAGCTGCTCTACGCCGCCCTCGAGGAAAAGAAAGCAGCGAACCTCTTCAAGACCGTCGTCATCAAGGCGGACGAAAACGCCCCCTCCCTGCACCTCGTCAACGTGCTGGACATGCTCCGCGGCCTCGGGATCAGCGAGTTCGCCGTCAGCGCACAGTCCCCGAAATAGCGCCGGGTTGCCGGAAATCAGGTGTCCTCGTTAGATGGAAGGCATGCGTGCCTCACTGATCCAGGTGTAAAGGATCACCCACATCGCCAGCGCCAGCGCGAAGAGCGGGATCTGCAGCAGGGAAGGCAGTGAGTAGAGGATGGCAACGATGGGAATCCACACGCCCCATGTCGCGAAGAGGATTGGGACGATGACATCGCGATAGTATCGCCAGGTGAGGAAACGCCCGAGGTTTTTGAAACTGTAGCCGGAGTTTTTCCAATCGTAGCACCACGCGCCGCTGGGTCCGGCGAAGAGCGGGTTGTAGATGAACTGATCCACAAGGACCTTGGTAGCAACCACTTTGAAGGAGACTTCCGCGCCGAACCACTCCGCCTGGCTGCGGTAGAAGAGATCTACTATCATTCCCGTACATCCCCAGAAAGGGATGGTGAAAAGGAGGTTGGAAAAATTCACGCGCAGCACCTTTCCCTTTTGGAAAACGATAATCCGCATGATTTCTGGAACGAAGCCTCCGGCGATCACCGAGGCCAGCGCCGAGTAGCCGTATCCCAAGTCCTGTTTCAGCGAGGCGAGCCTGTTCAGGAAAAGTGTGGTGGGCTGGTAGAAATAGTAACACAGCACGAGGCTGAGCATGATGCCCTGAACGATGAGCGCCGGGATGAAATTCGCGCGAGCGGCCCGGATGCCCGCCATCCATGGGGCTTCTCGGCGGGTTGGGTCCGGACTGACGTTCATCGGCGGCGAAGCTGCTTCCATCAGGACGGTATTACAAGGACGGGGATTGAACACGGCGGAAGATCCCGGTCGCTTTTTTCAGGAGTCCGGATAGAAACAGCGCATGAATTTCCGCTTCGGGAGGTGTCTGGCCGGGCTTTGCGCATTGCTTTTCTCGTCAGCCACGCCCACTCCATGAAGCAGGTCCGCTCGGAGATCTCCAGCGATAGCACTGAGCATCGCCTACGTCGGCATCGAGAACCTCCGGACGAAGGAGCTGAAACCCTGGCGCGTCGCCTTCGTCTTTGCCCTCGGCCTCCTCCACGGCATGGGCTTCGCCTCCTTGATGAAGGAGTTGGATATCCCCGAAGGCCAGGTGCTCAAGCCCCTCGTCGGCAACCTCGGCGTCGAAGCAGGCCAAGTCACCGTCCTCGCCGCCGCCTTCGCCGCCACATTTTGGCTGATCAAAAAGCCTAAGGCATGGCACATCGTCCGGGAAATTGCCTCCGCGATGATCGGAGCTGTGGGGATCTACTGGACCGTCGAGCGGATCTGGGGGTGATTGCTATCTATTAGATTGGCTCGAATCTGTCACCTTGCGAGGGCACCCGTCCCAGCAGCCATCTCCGCCTTATTCCATAGCCCGACCGGGAATGCGCTCGCGGCATGGTGGACGAGAAAAAGCGGGCGGATTCCTATTTCAGGATACTTGGAGGAATGGAATTAAGATTTTTTGGCTAACTCGTTTTCTACAGCAATTCTGAAGCACATCAAAACTGGTGGGTATTTCAGGAAATGGAGAGCCACAAGTTCTACGGAAATTACCGGAAGGGTCTTGCCGACGAAGTGGATGAGCTTCGTCTCGGATTTGAAATTCATGTCTTGCACGACCTTCTTCCCGAGGTTGCCCTTCGGTGGGCAGCTTGTCCGTGCACGGTTTTAATTGTGATTTAAACCGCCGGGATGAAGAGTATGGAGACGTTGTTTCCACGAATTTTCCAGCAGGACGATATCAGTTTGCGACATGTCCGGGGAAACCCTTTCGAGGATTGAAAAAAGAAAAGTCTGCGGATTGCGCCCGATCAGGTGTTTATTCCCTCCGTCGCCCTTTTTTGCGTAGTCTTCCCAGCGCCCGATTAGGTTCTCTATGCCACCTGCGGAACCGATGTAATTCCTGTTGTCGAGGGAATCGTGAATCAGGTAGATGCCCCGCCATTGCTTGAGGGTTTCCCGCCATGTTCTTGGGATGACTTTGAGCTGATCCCAGGTAAGGACAAGATTCTGCCAGTCCGGAAAGCGGGAGACAAACCGGCTTTCTTCAGTGATGGCGAGTATAGGAAAAGAGTTTTTGTGGGCTCGGCGCCACCAGGTTCGTTCCGGAGTTGGCCATTTTACGCTGAGTTTTCCGATCCATTCCTTGTAAGCTTCAAGCCTCGTCAGATCAAACCACTCGTGATGCTCGCGGTCGCCTTTTTCCCAACCTTTGATGGGATGTGTGAGTAGGGTTTTGATTTCGGGTATGCTCCAGAACTGCTCGAATGTAACCGTTTTGGATCCTTGTATGCGGTAAAGACCGGCGAAAACGGCCTCACCAGGGTTCATGCCGATGAAGGAGGCGACGTATCCCTTGCCAATTAGCTTGCCGAGGGCTTTTTCCAGCCTTGCGCCGTGGTGTTGCTGGTAGGCGTTGAAAACCGCGGGGTGCTCCTGCGCGAGCCACGGCAGGACTTTCCGCAATGGCAACTCTGTCGGTCGATGCCGAAGGACGAGAACCTCTGCGGGATCTATTCCGACGTTTTGGAGGAGATGGGTAAGGGTCATTTGGGGGATGTTCATGTCTTCGAGGGCTTTCAGCAAACCAAGAAGTAGAGTGAGACTCTGGCTGACTGCGTCCTTTTGCTCGTCAAATAGGAAAACTTTATAGAATATCGATTCTACAGCTTTTTGGGTCTTGAGGGACAAGAAGGAGGCACGGCTGGTCTTGGACGGTGGAGCGGAACTGGGGTGAGGATAAGGGATGTAAAAGAGGATTTGCGGAGAATCGTAACAGTCTGGACTTCCTTGTTACGATTCTCTTCAAACAAAACTGAACCCGTGGACAGTGGCCGGTGGTGGCTGGAAACACCGCACCCGATTGAAGTGTGACGGTTTCTTTAAAGTAAGCGTTGTTGCAAATCATAGGGTTAACGATCCGCGGAACTTTTCTCTTAAAGTAAAAACTTCATGCCCACGCGGGCACGTGTTCCGCGAATTTCATGGATTTGTTCTCCGCATCGTTCGCTACTCAGAGAGTGAATAGGATATTCACCTCAAATCGGAAAGATTTTGATTTGCGCTTGCCATGTGACATAAAGCACATAGAAAAGCGCATGGCGAGAAGCGAATCAGGACGGGTGGTGATCGAAATAGATCCGAAAACGAAGAAGAAACTTTATGCGAACCTTGCGCTTTCAGGCAGCACGCTAAAGGAATGGTTCGCTAACGTTGCCGAGGGCTACTGTGAGTATGGGGGACAGAATACGCTCTTCAATCGTAATGCTCTGATTCCACCACCTACACCGGCTGTGATGCCGAATTATCTGAGCCAGAAACGTTACTCGGTGGTTTCGATGTTTTCCGGGTGCGGCGGAATGGATCTGGGTTTTACCGGGGGTTTTGAAATTTTCGGAAAGAGATATCCGAAACTCCCCTTCGACATTATCTGGGCGAATGATCTGAACGAAGCCGCCTGCCGGACTTACGAAAGAAACCTCAAAGGCGGTATCCATTGTGGAGACGCTTGGAGCATGCTTCCGAAGCTACCGAAGAGAGCGGATGTCCTGATCGGGGGATTCCCATGCCAGGACATTTCGATTAATGGAAAAGGTAAGGGAGTTAGTGGCGCTCGGAGCGGACTTTACCGGGCGATGGTAGAGGCAACGCGACGGTTGCAACCGCAGGTGTTTGTGGCGGAAAATGTCAGGGCATTGCTTATGAAAAGCCGGAGCGATTCGCTGAAACAAGTGGTGAACGATTTCTCGGAATTGGGATACGAACTCTCCGTGGAACTCTACAAGGCGGTGAACTACGGTGTTCCGCAGATCCGCGAGAGGGTGTTTATCGTTGGGGTTAGGAAAGGACGACCCGTGTTCCAGCCTCCTTTGCCGGAGCGCAACCGGGACACATGGATGACCTCGGATGAGGCGATCGGAGATTTGATC
>Ga0105047_10015588_pt1 | contig 11959 bp, 12 predicted proteins | sample MAT04_FD_78384 | JGI IMG/M metagenome (GOLD analysis project Ga0105047, IMG submission 78384) | Freshwater microbial communities from Lake Fryxell liftoff mats and glacier meltwater in Antarctica - MAT-04 (megahit assembly) | ecosystem: Environmental > Aquatic > Freshwater > Ice > Liftoff... | reverse complement strand
CTTAGTTAAACTATAATACATCGTAAAAACTTGTGAGTATCTTACAGTATATAAAAAATTGTGTTGAAAAATACTGTAAGATAATAATTAATTTACCAAATAATAGTTATATATATAAAATATTACTGAATAATACATTGAATTGATAACCAAAAACGCCCTAAGACACCACAATTATTCATTCGAATTGGAAGATTTACTTGGCATTAACAGGTGGCGATTATGGTCCCTCCATGGTTCACGGATACGGCGCATGAAGCACCGTTATATGAGGAGCCAGGTGCTGTAGAGTAATCTTGGAGATTTAAATGAAGAAGTTCATCAACGACGAATCCGGCGCAACGGCTATTGAGTATGGCCTCATTGCTGCTGCCATGGGCTTGATGCTCGTGCTTGTAATGCCAACCATTGCTGACGCTGTTTCGAGCGTGTTTGGCAAGCTCGCCACCGGCTTGACCGGCATGTAATTCTGAGCCGCCCAGAGCGGCTCACGAATTCTAATAAAAATGGAACCATCGGGCCCGGCCCGATGGTTCTTTTTTTGCGCAACCATTTGGCAAGGTTAACTCTGTCTTTACGCCAGGCATGTGATGATTTCACCTAGTGCGTGATTCCAGCCGCGCAATAACATCTTGGGAAAACATGATACATTTCCTTTCAATCTCGATTTTTCCGTTACTCATGATCATCGCCGGTGCAGGTGACGCGTTGTCGCTTCGCATTCCCAATAAGCTGACACTCACAATTTTTGCCGCTTTTTTTCCGTTGGCTTGGGCCACGGGCATGCCGTTCGAGGCCCTTGGCATGCATGTGCTGACCGCTGTGATTCTTCTTGCTGTTGGCTTCCTGCTGTTTTCCGCCGGACTGTTCGGCGGCGGTGACGCCAAACTCATGGCCGCTGCGGGTCTATGGTTTGGCAGTTCACAGGCATTGCCGTTTTTGATTCTTACCGTCATGGCCGGTGGCGCCTTGGCGCTCTGTGTCGCCTTGTGGTCCATCATTTCCATGAGTTGGGATATTCACGAAGTTTCCTGGGCAAAAAAAATATCCAGCCTGAAACCAAATGTTCCATACGGCTATGCCTTAGCAATAGGAGCCATTCTCGCGTTTCCCGAAAGCTGGTGGATGGCTTCATCCGGTTAATGAAGCAAGATCAATCTGCCGGTCATTAACCTAAATTTGACCATTCCGTCCGAAAGTCTGAATTCCAATTGGCGCCAAGTGCGCAAGGTAAGGGTACGAAATGAGTAAAATGCGCATCGTCATATTCGCTCTGGCTTTCGGCTCAGCCATCATGGCCGGCCTTCTTGCCAAGGGCTTTATTGGCCAGAAGCCGGACAAGGAAGTTGTTGAGATCAACAAGGTCAAAACCGTTGACGTCCTGACGGCCTCAAAAGACATCAACATGGGTGAGCGCTTCGTCGACGGTTCAACAGGCTGGAAGCCGTGGCCGGTGGAGAATGTCACAGATCCCATGATTACCCGGGATGAAAAGCCCGAAGCCAGGGAAGAGTATCTCTCCGCGCGGGCCAGAATCACCATTTACGAAGGTGAGACAATCCTTGAGAAGAAGCTGGTTCTGCCTGGGCAGTCTGGCTTCATGAGCGCTATCTTGCCAAAAGGCATGCGGGCGATCTCGGTGGCTGTCTCCGAACATTCCGGCGCCGGCGGATTCATTCTCCCCAATGACCGCGTTGATGTCATTCTCACCAAGAGACTGGACAATCCACAGGGCGGGGACAAGCTCGTCAATAGCGAAATCGTCCTTTCTAACGTGCGTGTCCTCGCCATCAACCAGACCTACAAGCAGGACAAGGACAGTGACACGGTTACCGTTGCAGAAGGCAAAACCGCCACCCTCGAGCTTGATCCTCGTCAGTCTGAAATTATCGCCATGATCGAATCGGTTGGCGAACTTTCCCTGGCGTTGCGCTCCATTGCGGAAAACGACGGCAAGAACATGGAGAAGGAAGGCCCGAAGCTTTCCGAAAAATATTCTGGCAAGAAAAAAACCGGCGGTGGTGACACACTATTCGTGCGTTACGGCGTTGAAACGTATTCGTCTACTCGTTGAGGCATCAGGTCATGTTGTTCGAAAATCAAAAGTCGATGGCGCGCAGATCCAATCGCACAGGCCTCAAGCTGGCCGCGCTTCTCTTCAGCTCGCTGGTCATGATGCCGGTTACTGGCGTTATGCTGCAAAAAGCGGCGGCAGCCAGTGATCTGGAGAGCATCCAGAGTGCGGCTGAAAGCGACGGGCACTTTGTGCGCATCGGGTTGAACAAATCCATTGTCATACGCCTTCCGGCCAAGGCCCACGATGTCATCGTCGGTAATCCGGAAATTGTCGATGCGGTGGTTCGCTCGAAAAACACTGCCTATCTGTTCGCCCGCAGCGTGGGTCAAACCAACATTTTCTTCTTCGACGAGGCCGGTCAGCAAATTCTCAATCTTGATCTTGAAGTCACCGTTGATGTGACGGCCCTTCGAAACCTCCTCCAGAGAACTATCCCGGGCACAAAGGTAACCGTTGACTCCGTGAACAACAGCATCGTGCTGGGCGGCACTGCGCCGAATGCGGCCGAAGCTAAACTGGCGGAGGACGTTGCACGCAAGTTCCTTACGCGCATTGTCGCGAATGTTCCCTCCGACACTGGTGATACATCAGGCATTATAAATACGATCAAGATCACCGGCGAAGACCAGGTGATGCTGAAGGTGCGCATTGTCGAGGTGCAGCGCGACGTCCTTAAACAGTTCGGAGTTAATCTCCAGGCTATGCTTTCCGCCGGAAAATTTGCGTTCAATCTCGCCAGCCTCACCCAAGTAGGAGGTGCCATCCTGCCGATCACCCCCAACACGGGTTACAAAGGTGTCTACACTGACGGGGCAAATAGCGTTACCGGCATCATACGTGCAATGGAACAGGATGGCGTGTTAAAGACACTCGCAGAACCCAATTTGACCGCCGTTTCAGGTCAACCGGCCAAGTTCCATGCCGGCGGTGAATATCCTTATCAAACCTGTACTGGTAGCGGCGCCGACAGGGATTGCACCGTAACATTCAGGGATTTCGGTGTTTCCTTGGGCTTCACTCCAGTTGTCCTGTCGGAAGGCCGCATCAATCTCAAGATCTCAACCGAAGTGAGCGAATTGAGTTCTCGTGCAATTGGCAACCTTCCAATCCTTGATACTCGCAGCACCGACACGGTAATCGAACTTCCCAGCGGCGGCTCAATGATGCTTGCTGGCCTGATTAAGGATACCACACGGCAGCTGGTAGATGGCACACCTGGCCTGAAGAAGCTCCCGGTGCTTGGCGCATTGTTTCGCAGCCGCGATTACAAGAGCAACCAAACCGAACTTGTTGTGATCGTGACGCCCTATCTGGTCGGTTCAGTGGCCGAAAGGCAGCTCACGACACCTGAAGATCGCCTGAACACGGCAACCGACAGGCAGACAATCTTGCTTGGCCGTTTGAACAAGGTCTATGGCACGGCCGGGCAAAATCCGGATGGCGTTTATCACGGCAACGTCGGTTTCATTGTGGAATAAGTGTAAGCGGAGACTATCATGTATAAGTATCTTCCCGTGCCTGCCGCTTCAAAGATGAGCGCTATTTTGCTGATCGCAATGTCTTCGGCTCTGGCTGCTTGCAGCAATGGTGAACTGGCGCTTGACGACACATATGTGCCGGCGGCTCATTATGAAAGATTTCCAATTGAAGTGACCCGCGGGCCTGTAAAAATGGAGATTTCGTCAAAACGTGGAACGCTGCAGCCGTCCCAGATCAACGCGATCTCCGCCTTCTCGCGTTCCGCGACAGGCTCCGGCTCGTCGCGGATCACAATTCTCCGCCCCTCGGCTGGCGGGGCATCCGGCAAGGTCGCAAGGCAAGCCTATCAGGTGCTCGTGCAAAGCGGCATTTCACCCGGCATGATCTCGCAAAAAACCTATCCAGGTGCGTCCAGGGCGCCGGTCCAGCTGACTTATATCCGCAGCGTTGCGGTCACCAAGGAATGCGGAGACTGGTCGTCGGATTTGGCGGATACGTCGACCAACGCGCCATACACGAACTTTGGCTGCAGCGTTCAGAACAATATTGCCGCCATGGTCGTGAATCCGAATGATTTCGTTTCACCCCGCCCGACCACGCCGGCTCTTGCTGCCATGCGGACGCCCGGAGTTGCGGCCGCCATGGCTCCGGCAGCAGTTGCGGCCCCGGTTGCAGCCCCGACCACACAGTAAACAACGAATTAGATTTCCAGCATGCGCCACTGCGACGACTTAAAATTTGAGAACAGGTCAAAAAAATGATCAACGCAACTGCCCAAAGTAATGCAACGCCACAGGAAGGCGAATTTCCGGTCGCATTGGTGCCCCGCATTAACATCCACACGTTTTGTGACAATCAGCAAACCGCCGAAACGCTGCAGGCCGCTGCAATGGACCGGCGCATGTCCAAGGCCCATGTCACGATTCAGCTCGGCGGCATTTTGGCCGCCGTCCAGGTCTATCAGACCCAGCCGACGCCAAATGTTCTGGTCGTGGAATCGCATAGCTCAAGGGACGGTATCCTGGCGGAGCTTGGGCAGCTGGCCCAGGTTTGCCAGCCGACAACCAAGGTTATTGTGGTCGGCCACCTGAACGACGTCATTCTCTACAGGGAACTGATCCGCCAGGGCGTCAGCGAATATCTCGTGGCTCCCTTGGGCCAAATGCAGATCATCGAAACCATTGCGGCGCTCTATCAGGATCCGAAATCGGAGCCGCTGGGCCGCATCGTGGCTTTCGTGGGAGCAAAGGGCGGTGTGGGCTCAAGCACCATTGCCCACAATATCGCCTGGGCCCTGTCAAAAAATCACGGGCTAGAAACGGTCATTACCGATCTCGACCTGGCTTTCGGCACGGCCGGGCTCAACTTCAACCAGGATGCAACAGGCGGCATTCTTGATGCGCTTGGCCAACCCGACCGTGTGGATGCCACGTTGCTTGACCGCATGCTGACGAAGCTGAGTGACAAGCTCAGCCTCTTGAGTGGCCCAGGTGGAGTCGACAGGGATACCACGATTGAATCTGGTGCTATTGAGACAATTCTGAATGTGGTGCGCCACAGTGTGCCATGCGTTGTGGTTGACGTTCCAAACATGTGGGCCCCGTGGATCAAGCATACATTGCTCAATGCCGACGAAGTCATAATCACCTCCACGCCGGAACTCGCGAGCCTGCGCAACACCAAGAACCTGATTGACCTTCTCAAGGCCTCACGCCCGAATGACAAGCCTCCGCGCCTGATCCTGAATCAGGTTGGTGTGCCAAAGCGCCCGGAAATTCCCGCCGCCGACTTTGCCAAAGCCGTTGGCATTACGCCGTCCCTGATCATTCCGCACGATCCGCAAACCTTTGGAACTTCCCAAAGCAATGGCCAAATGGTGTTTGAAGTCGCGCCGAAATCCAAAACCGCCGAACTGCTCACATCGTTCGCGCAGGTCATCGCCGGCACCGAAATACCCGGAAAAGCCGCCAAATCCGGACGGTCGTCCCTGTTTAGCAAGCTCCCGTTGCTGAGGAAGAAATAATGTTTGGCAAGAGAAGTGATGTAGGCACCCAGCAAACGCCCGTATTGCCGGTACCCCAAACCGTTGCGCCAAACAGCGATGCCTTTGCCGGCGGAGCCGCACCAAGCCACATCCCTGACCTGGGCATACCGGCAGCCGGCACGCAGTTCAGCGGGCAGGCGGCACGCCCCGGATCAAAGACTGTGCAGCCGGCGCCTCCCAAGGTGCCGAAATCCGAATCCAGTTTGACGGCCAGGAAATCTGAAACCTACTACGATATCAAGAGCACCATATTCAACGCCTTGATTGACGCGATTGATCTTACCCAGCTTGGCCAGCTGGACCGCGATGCGGCGCGTGACGAAATTCGTGACATCGTAAACGAGATTATCACGCTTAAGGACGTGGTGATGTCCATTGCCGAGCAGGAAGAACTGCTCGAGGACATTTGCAACGACGTCTTGGGCTATGGCCCGCTGGAACCGCTTCTGGCCCGAGATGACATCTCTGATATCATGGTGAATGGCGCCAACCTGACGTTCATCGAAGTCGCCGGCAAGATGCAGCAAACCGGCGTGCGCTTCCGTGACAATGGCCAGCTCCTGAACATCTGCCAGCGCATCGTGAGTCAAATTGGCCGACGCGTTGATGAAGCAAGCCCCATATGCGACGCCCGTTTGCCCGATGGCTCTCGCGTCAACGTCATCGTCGGCCCCCTGGCCATTGACGGGCCCGCACTCACCATTCGTAAGTTCAAGAAGGACCGCCTGAAGCTCACCGACCTGGTGAAATTCAAGTCGATCACGCCGGAAGGTGCTACGATCCTGGAGATTATCGGCCGTGTCCGTTGCAACGTGCTGATCTCTGGCGGTACGGGTTCGGGGAAAACCACGCTGCTGAACTGCCTGACCGGCCATATTGACCACGACGAACGCATCATAACCTGCGAAGATGCCGCCGAACTTCAGTTGCAGCAGCCTCATGTCGTGCGCCTCGAAACGCGCCCGCCGAACCTTGAGGGTGAAGGTTCGATCACCATGCGTGATCTCGTGAAGAACTGCTTGCGTATGCGTCCCGAGAGAATCATCGTCGGCGAAGTCCGCGGCCCTGAGGCCTTCGACCTACTGCAGGCCATGAACACCGGCCATGACGGCTCCATGGGAACACTCCACGCCAACAGCCCGCGCGAAGCCCTGTCGCGGCTTGAATCCATGATCACCATGGGCGGCTTCTCGCTTCCTTCGAAGACAATCAAGGAAATGGTTTGCGGCTCGATTGATGTCATTGTTCAGGCGGCCCGCCTGCGTGACGGCTCCCGCCGCATAACCCACATCACTGAAGTTGTAGGCATGGAAGGCGATGTCATCATTACCCAGGATCTCTTTATCTACGAAATAGTTGGCGAAGACGCCAATGGCAAGATCATCGGCAGGCACCGGTCGACGGGCATTGCACGGCCGCATTTCTGGGACCGTGCCCGTTATTATAACGAAGAGAGACGCCTGGCTGAAGCGCTGGAAAAAGCCGAAGCGCGCAACGATCAGGACTAGGCAGTTTGTAGAGATTGCGCCGCGTGATGTGTTGCGCAAAACATTGAAGGATAGAAGCAGTTATGTTCTTTGGCCAGGATATTTCACAAATCGCATTTGTGTTCATGGTGGCCATTGCCGTGGGCGGCATGGCCTTGGCCATATTTTTCCCCCTCTTTGCCAGCGCCTCTGCGTCAAAGCGGATCCAGGCCGTCACGTCGAATAGCAAGACGCCCGCAAGGCAAACGCTTCGTTCGCGCCTGATGGAAGACCCGAAAGATACGCGGCGAAAGCAGATTCAGGATTCGCTGAACCAACTCGGCGAGCGCGAAAAGCAGCGCAAGAAGAAACTTAACCTGCGCACGCTCATAGCACAGGCGGGCATTGATCTCTCAATACGCACATTCTGGATGCTGTCGCTTGCCCTCGGCATTGTCATGGCCATTGTCCCTTTTGTATTTGCCTTGCCATGGTATGTTTGCGTGGGCTCTGGAATCGTGGGTTTTCTTGGATTGCCGAGGTGGTTTATCAAGTTCCTGCGCACCCGTCGGCAGAATGTCTTTTTGAATGACTTTGCTGATGCCATTGACGTTATGGTCCGTGGCCTCAAGTCGGGCCTTCCAGTCACGGATGCGATGAAGATCATTGCGTCGGAATCGGGTCCGCCCGTTGGTCCTGAATTCAATGAAGTCGTCGAAGGCCAGCGCATAGGTATTTCCGTGGACCAGGGCATCGAACGCATGGTTGAGCGAATGCCTCTGGCGGAAGTCAACTTTCTGGCGATTGTAATGGCAATTCAGGCAAAGACCGGCGGCAATCTTTCCGAGGCCCTGGGCAATCTGTCCAAAGTGCTGCGTGACCGCAAAAAAATGAAAGCAAAGATCAGGTCCATGAGCCAGGAAGCCAAGTCTTCCGCCGCGATCATTGGTTCGCTTCCATTTATCATCATGGGTGCCCTCACCGTTTTGAATCCGGAGTATTTGAATCCCCTGCTTTACACAACTATCGGAAACATCATGCTGGGCGCATGTGGTGTGTGGATGATGACCGGTGTTCTGGTCATGCGCAAAATGATCAATTTCCAAATCTAGGGCCGGATAGCAGAAAAATGTTGAGCCTCATCGAAAGCCTCTTCCAAACTGAAATTCTGATTACGGCGCTCGTCGGCTTTGCCGCTTTTGGAACCGTGCTGACAATTGCCGCGCCATATTTTGAAGGCGATAAGCTCAACGCGCGCATCAAGGGGGTTTCCCTTGAGCGCGACAAGCTGCGCGCCCAGCAGAAGGTTCAGTTGATGGGCGCCGATGCAAAGCTCCGGGAAAAGCCGAAGCGGGGTCTCGTATCGCAGATCGTTGAATCCCTCAATTTGCGCAGCGTGTTTGAAGCTGAATCATCGCGAGAGGCGCTGCGGCAGGCCGGCATGCGGAGCGAGCGCCACCTCGTGACGTTTCTCGCCTTGCGCCTGCTCACGCCGCTTGTTGTCGCCGTGATCGTATTCATTTATTCGTCGACGGTTTTTGCCGACCGCATTCCGCCGCAGATGCGGATGGTCACGACCATGATTGGCTTGGTGTTTGGATTTTACTTGCCCAGCATTGTCCTGAAAAACCTCAAGACAAGGCGGCAGGATTCGATCAAGAAAGCCTGGTCGGATGCGCTCGATCTATTGTTGATTTGCGTGGAATCCGGCATGGCCATCGAACCGGCAATGCAGCGTGTGTCCCGCGAAATCGGCAGCAGTTCCGTCGCCCTGGCTGAAGAAATGACATTGACGGTGGCTGAGCTTTCCTATTTGCAGGATCGCCGCAAGGCGTTTGAGAATTTGGGAAAGCGCACCGGCTTGCCTACCGTCAAATCGGTCGTGACAAGCCTCATCCAGTCGGAACGCTATGGTACGCCTCTGGGTACGGCTCTGCGCGTTCTGGCCCAGGAAAACCGCGACAGCCGCATGCAGGAAGCCGAACGGAAGGCCGCGGCACTTCCCCCAAAACTGACTGTGCCGATGATCCTCTTCTTCCTGCCGGTTATCTTTGTCATCATTCTGGGGCCGTCCGTCATCATGGTTCTGAAAATCAAGTGAGCAAATTATAGCGGCAACGCAAAAAGGCGCGAATCCAATTCGCGCCTTTTTTGGTCGTCTGGTTGTTGGTACTTAGCCCTGCGTATCGCCCGAAAGCTGCTGCCAAGTGTTGGGTTGCGAAAGCATTTTCTGCAGGTAGGCCATGTTTGCCTCGACCTCCGCGGGCGGAAGGTCTTCACTGGCAATTTGCCGGGACTCTTCAAAGCGCCCTTGCAGGCCAACGACCAGGGCAAGGTTCTGCCGAAGCCTTGGCAACGATTTGCCCTCCGGCAAGGCCATGGCGCTGCGCAGGGTTTCCTCTGCCTCTTTCAGGTGGCCTTCAAGCGCATGGGACATGCCCAAATTGTTGAGGACGGAAATCTGGTTGGGCTGAAGCGCCAGGGCCTTCTGGTAGGTTTCGCGCGCCGTGCCATACTGGCCCTGCTGGTCATAAGCGGAACCCAGCGCTGAAAGAATGCGCCAATCGCCGGCTCCGCTGTCAGCCACGGCCTTGAGAACCGGAATCGCCTGTTCCGACCGTCCCGAGGCAAGCAGCTTCTTGCCATAGAGTGTCTGGATGCTGGAATTCTTGGGATTCTGCGCCGCGAGGGTGGCTAGAACCTGCATCTGCTGGTCCGTCTGACCAAGCTTTTCCAGGCCATCGGCATAGGCCAGGCCAAGCTGGAGGTTCTTTTGGTCAGCTTGCCAGCGATTGCCGAGTTCGGCTGTTTTCTTGAATGAGGCGGGCGCCGTGCTGGCGGTGTTGAGGCTATCAAGGCTTTCCAGGCTGGCCGTCTTGCTCTGGCAGGCCGAAATTGCAAAAGCTGATACCACAAGGAGCAGGGGCAGTGTAATCCTGCGCAAATTTCCAGTATTGACCGACACCATCACCCAAACCCCAATAGAATCATGCATATTGCGAAAATGAAGAAGCCTGATCATGGTGTGCAGGTGTCAATAAACAATTAACCATATCTGGCGTGAAGCCAGGATTGCTGACGAAAGAAGGTGTGTGGATGGATGCCCGAAAAATTCTGCTGAAGGCCGGCGGCGACAAGGCCATTAAGATTCATGTTGCAACAGCGGCAACATGGCCAAAAATTCGGGACCAGCTTCCCCGCTTCGCGCAAGCTTGGGCAGCGGCGCAGAATTTCACCGGCAGCTCCGGAACTTGCCTGCAAGTACCCGACGGGACGGGTGCCGCTGTGGAAGTGATCCTGGGATCCTATCCAGGTGACGATGGTTTTCACCTGGCTCGCCTGTATAGACAATTGCCACCCGGGAACTATGCGTTTGGGCGCGTGAAATCCGAGCCTCTCAGATTTGCCGAATTGGCCTGGTGTCTGGAGGCCTATGGTTTTGACCGCTACAAGGCGAACGCCAAAAAATTCCCCAGCCTAGTATGCTCTTCTCACATTGATTACGAAGCCATCGTGCGCTTAGCCAACGCCACCTATCTGGTGCGCGATCTCATCAACACACCCTCCAATGATTTTGGCCCTGACGAGTTGGAAGCCGCTGCCCGCAACGTCACCTCCCGCTTCAAGGCAAAACTCGGTGTCGTAAAGGGCGAGGCCCTGAAGCGCGGCTTCCCGATGATTCATGCGGTTGGCAAGGCAAGCCCCAGGCAGCCGCGCCTCATCGATTTTTCCTGGGGCCTGGCGCGGGCTCCCAAGGTAACGCTTGTGGGCAAAGGTGTGTGCTTCGATACGGGCGGCCTTGATATCAAACCAGCCTCCGGCATGGCTCTCATGAAAAAGGACATGGGCGGTGCCGCCAATGTGCTTGGCCTCGCCCAGATGATCATGGATGCCAAGCTGCCAGTGCGCCTGCGCGTGCTGATTCCGGCCGTTGAAAATTCCATTGCCGGCAATGCCTTTCGCCCCGGCGACATCCTGAAAAGCCGCAAGGGCCTGACCGTTGAGATTGGCAACACCGATGCGGAAGGAAGGCTGATCCTTGGTGATGCCCTGACCCTGGCCGATGAGGAAGCACCCGATCTCCTGATCGACATGGCAACCCTAACGGGCTCGGCACGCGTGGCCCTGGGGCCAGACCTTCCACCCTTCTATACCAATGATGAAAAGCTCGCTGGTGACGTTGTCAGGCACGCTGAAGGGCAAAGGGATCCCCTATGGCGCATGCCGTTCTGGGATCCCTATTATGCCCTGTTTGAATCACCCGTGGCCGACATGAACAACAGCGCTGACACAAGCTTCGCTGGCTCCATTACGGCGGCCCTCTTCCTCAAGCGCTTTGTGGAAAAAGCCAAATCGTACCTGCATCTCGACATCTATGGCTGGACCCCGACGGCCAAACCTGGCTATCCAAAGGGAGGTGAGGCGCAAGGCATCAGGGCCCTGTTTTCATTGATTTCCGAGCGTTACAAGAAATAGGCTTGCACCTTTTTGCTCAATGCGGGAGAATGAAACGCATCCGTAACGATTGCCGAATCGCAACATGTCAATTCCGCTGGGAACCGCGCAGGCCCTCAAACTTTGGCACGATGTGAGCCTTGCCCAGGTGCATGGCGATGAGGCCGATCTTTCGACCAGGCAGGTGAGCATCCTGCTGACCATTTACATGGAAGCCCCGCCCCATACCATCCGCGATCTCGCCAGGAAACTTCACGTCTCAAAGCCTGTTGTGACCCGGGCCTTGGATTCCATGGGCAAACTTGATCTTGTGGCGCGCCGCCGTGACGACTCTGATCGCCGCAACGTCCTGGTCCAGCGCACCGTAAAAGGTGCTCTGTATCTGGACCGGCTGGCCGACTTGATCGGCAAGAACTCGAAAAACCTGTGATGGCTGAT
>Ga0105047_10015587_pt1 | contig 11960 bp, 5 predicted proteins | sample MAT04_FD_78384 | JGI IMG/M metagenome (GOLD analysis project Ga0105047, IMG submission 78384) | Freshwater microbial communities from Lake Fryxell liftoff mats and glacier meltwater in Antarctica - MAT-04 (megahit assembly) | ecosystem: Environmental > Aquatic > Freshwater > Ice > Liftoff... | reverse complement strand
TCTTTCAACACCGTCATCGGATGCAGCACGCCTTGATCAAACGCCAGCGCATAGATAAAGGGCTTCAGCGTGGATCCGGGCGAGCGTTTTGCCAACACGCCGTTTACTTGCCCATCGATATCGTCGTCATGGAAGTTAGCTGAGCCCACCAGCGCTTTCACCTGCATCGTTTCAACATCGAGCAGCAGTGCCGACGCGTTACGGATGCCGCTGGTACTGCGCCGCTCGATTACTTGCGCAATGGTGCGCTCGAGTGTCGCCTGCGCCTTCATATCAATGGTTGAAACTATTTCGCTGCTGCTGCGTTGGTTTTCCGCGCGTAACAATTGGTTTGAAACGTGAGGTGCCCGAAACGGCAAGCTGGACGTCGACTTTGCAACAATCGTGTGCTGTGCGCCGAGGCGCACGTCCTGCGGATGTGCCGCCAACCAGACGGCCGCCATGCGCGCTCGTGCTTCGTTCGTGGCGATGGAATTCGCCCTGCTCGCGCCGCGTGCCGCTGGGTTTTGCGGAATGACGGCGAGGGTGAACGCCTCGGGTAAGGTGAGATCGGCTGCGCGCTTGTGAAAATACACCAAGCTCGCCGCACCCACTCCTTCGATATTACCGCCGTAGGGCGCGAAGTTGAGGTACGCCTCAATGATGTCGCGCTTGCTGTAGCGCGCTTCGAGCCACACAGCGGCAGCGATCTGTTGCAACTTGCCGCTGATGGTGCGGCTGTCAAGGGCATATCGTTTGCGAGCGAGCTGCATCGTGATTGTCGAGCCGCCTTGGCGGCGTTCGCCAGAGAACGTGGCATAGGCGCTGCGCACGAGGGCGGCCGGATTTACACCCGGATGAAAATCAAACCAGCGATCTTCGTAGCGCTTGACTGCTTCGACCATTTTTTGCGAGATCGCATCGATGGGCGTCCACACGCGGAATTGTTCGTCGCTGGCGGTGGTGAGGCGCAGCAAGCTGCCATCAGCGGCGTAAACAGCGGTCGCGTAGGGAGCAAAGTCTTTGAGTGGCGGCTTTGGCAAGAGCCGTAACGCAATACAACCAACCAACAACAGGGCAACTGCAAGCAACGCACGCCGCAGCCCCTTGCCCAAAAGCGGAGGCGGTAGGCGACCGGTGAACGCCGGCAATTTCGTCAGAACTCTCATCATTTCGGCCGCCGCGCAGCGTGGCTACTTCCCTGCCCGCTCGACGACAATCCGACCCGGCATCGACCGCGCCTGCACATCACGCTCGTACAACGATTCGCCATACGCGGGTGGCACGATGAAGGTACCCACGTTGGTCGCACGAATGCGATATCGGAATTCCGACATGTCGCTGTTCACCGTGCCGTACAACACAACACGTTCCTCGCGAATATCGGCGTACTCGACGTTCCAGCCGCCGACATTGCCGAGTCGATTGACGAAGCCGCCTTTCTTGGCTGGCTGCGCGTTGGGTGCATCAATTGGGTTCAACACTGGCTCAAAGCCTCCGGGCAACAGATCAACCAAGGCAACATTCGGGATGGCAGCCCGATTGATGCTGCGGAACTTGAGCCGCACCGTGACTTCCTGCCCAACCTTGATGTTGGTGACCGGCTTACCTTCACTGTCAACGTATTCACGAATCACTTCCATGCCGGATTTAAGTTCGGTCATCGGCGGTGACTTATCGAAACCGGATTCGGCGACGGCAAAGTAGGTGGTAAGTCCGCTGTCGTTACCGAATTTTAGTTTCGCCGCATTGGCGGAGAACGGCACGCGCGGCACCAGATTGGCGGGTAGCGTGAGCGCAAGTGATTTACCATCCTTGCCAATTTCAGCAATCGATAGTTTTCCCGCAACCTTGCTCTCGATTTGCGAGGCGTAGGCGTCAAGCGCTAGCACGACATAAGCGGCAGAGTGTGTATTGAAGCGGCCGTCCTGAATCGCTTTCATCATCCCGGTGAGCGTCTCAAAGTTGAGCTTGCGTACGCGCTCCGGAAAGTGTTTGGACGCAATGTAGAGCGTCTGTGCATCGCGGATAGTCGGATCGTAATAGCGTTCGTAACGATATGGTTCACCAGTTTTGGTCAGCTGCGCCATTGGGCCATCCATCAGCTTGGCTGCCTGACTCTCATCCTTCATGAGTTTGTAGCTCGCGGCTAAAAACACGGCCAGCGAGTCGTTCTGCCAGACATTGGTTGGCTTGGTGTACTTCTGCTCCAGCGTCTCGCGTAACTGCGCGAGGTAGGTTGACGTCACAGTGCCCTGTCGTGTCAGCAGGTATGCGGCATAAGCGCGCGTGCGAACATCGTGAATGTCTTTAGCGGGGCTTGCCGCCAGTTGCCGCAACCAGTTGTTGCTCTTGGCGAGCATGTCAGGTGGCACATTGATGCCGCGTTCGCGCGCTTCAATGAGCATATGAATCGCATAGACCGAGGCGTACTCATCTGCTTCGACCGATGCCGTCCAGGCCCCAAAGCCGCCCTCGGCGTTTTGCCGTGAGCGCAGCACGCTCAAGGCATCGGCAAAGGTTTTTTCCGTGCGTGCCGATCGCTCTTTTTCAGTGGCGCGCGCGCCGAACTCGGGCCGCTGGCCGAGCACAATCGCGGGCATGGCACGACTCACAAGCTGCTCAGTACAAAGATGTGGGAAGTTTTCGAGGTATGCCGTTAATCCATTCGCCAGCACCAGCGGGAGCGGCGAGACGGCCGCTTCTGATTTACGGAACGGCGTGAACACATCGCGCCTGACCGCAACTTCCTGCGAGCCTTTGAAACTACCCACCGTGACTTGCGTGTAGTACGGCCCGGCCGGACGCACGCTTAGATCGGTGGCGAGTTTTGCCGTTTTGTCGGACTTGCCACTGAGCGTGGCGCTGAAGCTCAAACTCGCCGAGCCAAGCTGTGCGTTCGCACCAGTCTTGGCTTTTAGCTTGTAAATGGCGACGCCTTCTTTGCGCTCGCCAATGGAGAGCGTCTGTGTTGGCGCGCCAATCAGCTCCAAGTGTGGCGCGACCGCGAGGCTAACCACAACCTGCGCCTCCTTGCCGGAGCCCGCCACATTGTTCGCGACGCCGACCGAGACTTCAAATTCGTCACCCGGTGCGACGGCCAGCGGCGCATTCGGCGACAGCACAAAGTCGCCTTGCACGATCGATTTGCCGGAGACGGCACCGATGGTGCCGTCATTAACCGCCACCGCCATCAATCGTAGCGTGCCGTTGAACGTGTCAGGTACGGTGTAGGTAAATTCGCGCTCACCGTTGACATCGACAATACCCGACCAGAACACGGCCGGCTTGTCGCGCTTACGTTTGAACGGATTCAGATTTTTCCCCAACGCGCCTTCAGCGTCGCCTCCTGGCGCGGCAGATTGCATGAGCTTCTTAAACTCGGGCAGGATCAAATCCAGAATTTGCGACGTGCGTACATCGAGTGAGCGTTTCTGAAAAAAGAAACTCAATGGGTCGGGCATTTGATAACGCGCCACTTGCAGGATGCCCTCATCTACAGCAAACACCACCGCGCGCGTCGCCTGGCTCGCGGTCAGTTTCATTCTCAGCACCTCACCCGGCTTTACTTTGGCGGGTGCGTCGAGCGTGAGTTTGTTGGTGCGCTTTTCGAGATTGACCGAGAACGGTACCGTGCCATACGACAGCGGACTCATGAAGATTTCGTTCGAGCCCGGATCGCGAATGTATTGCACCGTGACATAGCCATTGCCCTCGAAGTCGGCGGGTAGCTTTATTTTTTGCACGGACGCCAGCGTGGTGGCCTTGAACCATTGGGTGGCGTAAACGCGATCGCGCTCGATCGTGATGAGGCCGGCACCTGCATACGGTGCGCGCACATTGATTTCAATTTCCTGTCCGGGCGTGACATCTTTATCTTTGAGCGTCAGTTGCAATTCGGCGTTGCGATCCAGCGAGCGCGTGACGTTGCCCGCTCCGGCGACCGTATATTCGATGCGGTTCTGCTCCATCGCTTGCGCATCGCGAATACGATAGAAGAAGGTACCGGGCGCAGTCGTATCGAGCGGCATATTGATTCCTCCCGCAGAGATCGACAGCGCGCTTTCCCTGATGGTGATCTCCTTCGCCTTCGATTCGTACTTATAAGTACCGTTGGGCTGCTTCACCAGCACCGAAACGAAGCGCCGCTCGATCAGCTCCAGCTTCAAATCCTTGACCGCCGTCTTCCGCGCCTTGGGGTCGATGGCAATCAGGTTTACCAACCGCTTGGCACCTTTCGACACGTAGCCTAAATCACCATCTGGCTTGAAGCCGACAAGGAACGGCAACCCGGATACCAGCGTTGCCGTATCAGCCGCCACACTGCGGCCGGCCTCGGCTTCGAATACGCGTGCCAACATATGCAGCCGGTAGGTAGCTTTTGCGTAGCGTCCCAAGTCGAGATCGAATTCGGCATTGCCGTCGGCATCCGTCGTGCCGTCGGCTAATTTATCGGAGTAGCCTTCCTTGGCACGCATCGGATCGTAAAAGCGATGATCCGGATAACTGCGGAAGGCCGGGAAGGCCGGCTGCAAGGTCAACGTTGCTTCAACCCGGCGGTTGCTCGCGGGGGTGCCAAACAAATTCTGCGCATTGATTTTGGCTTTGAGCGCCTCAGGCGACACCCAACCCTCGGTGACTTCCGTGGAGAGTTTAGCGGTCACCTTCATACGGTCCGGCAAGAACTCCTGCACGCGGACGCCGACGCTGCCAAGCTGGGTGTGCGCCTGCCCGTCTTTGACCGTATAGAGATTCACCGTGTAGTTGCCGGTCGGCGAGGATTCCTGTGTGGTATGCGACAGCTCGTTAAAGCCACCGCTGCCGAGCTTGATTTTTTCGCGCTTGACGGTAAGGCCGCGCGGATCGATGACTTCGATTTCGAGCGGCAACCCCACCGGCGTTTTCGTCCAGTTGGCCGCTTTGACGATCATGCCGATATTGAAGGTGTCACCGGGGCGATAGATGCCGCGATCTGAAAACAAGTACGCCGACAACGTACCCGGCTGGATGGTGTTGCGAATGCCACCGACATCGAAGCGCGAAAAATCCAGCCCGCGGTCCCGGCGATTCAGCGGCAGGAAACTCATGTCGCCTGACTTTTTCACCAGATACATGAGGGGTGCGCGTTCACGCGCCAGGTTGTCTAGCTTCGCAAACTGGGCACGACCAGTCGCGTCGGTCGTCTGCGTGAATAGCGTCAGGCCGTTCTTGCCGATCACTTCAACTTCGGCACCCGCAACCGGCGCGCCAGTGGCGATCGATTGCACGAATACATCCTGCGTGCCGTCGAGCGAGCGTTTCACTAAAATGCCCAGATCGGTCACCAACAACAGACGGAAGTCTTCGCGCTCGCTGGCATCACCATTGTTTCCGCTGCCACTCTGGCCCTCGCCTTCCGCATCCGGGTCGGCCGGCTCGGCGTCGTCAGGCTTAGCGCGTTTGCGGTCTGACTTGGGGTCGTAGCCTTGAACCCGCAGGAGGAAAATGCCACGCTTCTCGGCGCCGTCTTTCTTTAGATAGTCGCCGAGATTCAGCGCCTCGTAATGCGCCTTGCCTTGCTTCAAACGTGGAAGCGGGATCTTCTTTTCAAAGCGCTCAGACAGGTTATCCATGCCAAACGCGCCAAAGAATTGCGGCTTGTCGAAGTTTCCCTCCGACTGCGTGACCAAGTGTTGCAACTGCGACGGCAACACGCGACCCATTTCCATTTTCACGCCCGGCACATCACGCACCATGATGGCGATTTTCTTTTCGCCACTCAAAGCCAGCAGTGAACCTTGACCGAGAATATTCAACTGCGCCGGGAACGGCGGCACCTGCATGACGGCTTGCGTGCGCTTGGCGAGGGTGTAGCCGCCGAATGATTTCAACCCGCGCTCTACTTGCACATAGATAAACCTGCCAATCGGCGCTTGGTACTTAAAGGCGTGACTTTCGTTGTGCTCGCGCTCACCTGCGATCAGTTCCAGGTCGATCTTGGTTGATTCCTTGAGTACCTCTTCCGAAATCTCTTTGGCATTACCCCATTGGTATGGCTCGCGGCGATCCTCCTTCTTTGTCTTAGGGTTATAGACAGGCAGCACCCAAGCCGACGTTGCCCCCTTGATATCTTTCTCCAACGTGCTGGCGGAGAGCACCGTGGTGATAATTTGTTCGGGCTCGTTCTTCTGGTTTTGCACCACGTTGGCCGACAGTTCGTTGACAATGAGACTCGCCAGCCCGGGCACGCGCACCGATCGCGTGAGCACATCACCGAACGGCTGCCCGCCACGTGCCGACATCACTCCCTTGGCGAGGGTGAGGCCGATGCTGCTGTTTTCCTGGGGCGTTTGCAGATTCTCAGAATGCACAAAGGCATTCAGCTTCAACTTGTCGTAGCTGATGGTGTATTTGGTGGTCTCGCGCCCGACGCCCCAGATACCTTCCGACTGCCCGGCCAATTGCAATACGATGCGTTTTTCAAGCTCCGCCGTGTTCACAGGCTGTGTGAAATTGATGTCAAACACTGCCTTCTTGAGGGTCGGATTAGTGAGGTCTTGGTAAAACTGACTGTTGACCACCTTCGCAATGAACTTGGGCGTCTGAAACTTCAATTCATATGAAGCCAAGCGAATATGCTGCGCCAGCGCGTCGCGCTTAAGCACGACCTCATGGGTTGCACCGACAGGCCAGTCTTCCTTCGGCTGAAACTCAAGTTCCTTGTCCGAGATCCACTTCCAACGGCCGTCGATCACGGGCTTGATCGCAATGCCGCTCGTGACGTCTTTGCCTGACATAGCAAGCGGTGCAACGGACTGTGCAAAACGGAGTTGCAGAGGCCGCGGTCCGCGGTCCGTCTCATCCTCATTTTCGATAGGGCTGCGAGGAGGATTCACGACGGTCACGGCGACGGCGAGCGGCTTCGGTCGCGCCTGCCACCACTTCAGTCCGTACCAGCCGCCGGCGACCGACGCGGAAATGATCGCTGCCGCAAGGAGCGAGTAGGCCGGATTTGCGATTGCTGATTTCGCAACGCGGGCCGCTTGCGACTGGCACCAACCCATCCAAGGCGGTGCACTCCACGACACTGTACCGACCGCGCGAGCGGCGAGCACCGCTACCAGGCTCGTCAACCGCCGCGCTGCGGCAACAAAAAAGTCACGGATCATCACGAACGCTTTCATCTAAAACCCCAGCTTGATTTTGGACTGCAAGAGGCCGCATTTAGCCCCACCCTGCACTGAATCATATGAGCAGATTAGGCCGACAAAGTGACACGAGGCACAGATTGTGGCGAGATTGTGAATGCGCCGGTGCGGCCTAGCATAACGACGGAAATGGCAAACTTGAAACTGCCCTATCGGCGGGCACTTTCAACCATTTTTGCTTGTAAACGCCCGCCAAATGGCGAGTTTCAAAGCTTCAAGAACCGCTTAGCGCGTCCCCGCAATCACCAGCGCGACCGCCGCGGTGAGCTTCTTCGCGTACGGCACATGCAAAAATTCGTTCGGTCCATGCGCATTGGATTTCGGCCCGAGCACACCCGTCACCAACATCTGCGCGTCTGGGAACTTCGCCCCGAGCATTCCCATGAAGGGAATCGTGCCGCCTTCGCCCAGATAAGCAGCCGGCTTGCCGTAGCAGGTTTGTGACGCGTGATCGAGTAGTGCAGTGAGCCACGGTTGGGCGGCGGGTGCGTTCCAGCCGGTGGCGGATTGTTCGTAATGGAAGGTCACATGCGCGGAGTACGGTGGATCGGTTTCAAGCGTTTGCTTCATGCTCGCCGCAGCAGTCGGTGCATCGACCAACGGTGGAAGGCGCAGCGATAGTTTCAGCGCGGTGTACGGTCGCTGTACATTGCCGGCGGATGCGATGGGCGGCAGTCCTTCCGCACCGGTTACCGCCAACGCCGCGCGCCAGGTGCGGTTCAGAATCAGTTCAACCGGGTCCTTGGTGGCAGGTTGCACAAACACAAACTTGCCATCGTCGCCGCAGCAGCTATCCCACGGGAAGCGCTGCCACATGGCGTCGCCTAAAATCTCAGCCGCATGTTTGGCCTGTGTGACGCGCTCCTGCGGAATCTCGCAGCTGAAAACGGTGGGTTTGACTGCGCCGGTTTTCGAATCGTCGATGCGATCCAATAATTGTCGGGCGACGCGAAAGGATGACGGCACGACGCCACCCGCATCGCCGGAGTGGACGCCTTCGGTCAGCATATTGACCGTCAAGGTACCGTTCACCAATCCACGCAACGACGTGGTGACCCACATCTGCTCATAGTTGCCTGCACCTGAATCTAGCGCGATGACCAAGCGCACATCACCCATGCGTTCTGCGAGCATCTCCAGGTAGTGCGGCAAATCGTAGCTGCCGGACTCTTCGCAGGTCTCGATCAAGCCGACACAGCGCGGCCGCGCGATACCCTGCTTGTCGAGCGCCTGGATGGCCGCGATTGCCGCGAACACTGCATAGCCGTCGTCGGCACTGCCGCGACCATAGAGCTTACCGTCTTCGTACACCGGAATCCACGGGCCCAAACCTGCGCGCCAGCCCGTCATCTCGGGTTGCTTGTCGAGGTGGCCGTACAGCAGAATCGTCTTTTCGTTTGCGTGTTTGTCAACTGCGCCACCGGTCGCCGGAATGTCGAAGAACAGCACCGGCGTCCTGCCGCCTTCGGCGATCACTTGCATGGTCAGACCGGCGACGTTTTGCGTCGCGACCCATGCGCGCGCCTGTTCGATGGCAGCGTCGAGGTAGCCGTTTTTTGCCCAGTCCTTGTCGAATCCGGGCGACTTTGCCGGGAGTTTGATGTACTCGATCAACTGCGGAACGAGGTCGGCGTCCCATTGATGGTCAATGTCGGCAATCAGCTTCGGCAAGTTGACGCCAAGTGCGGAGAGGTCGGGGATTTGGTCGCGAGCGGTCATGGTTTTCTCGTGTTTTGGTGATCGCAAAAATGCAGTCTACGCCCAACCGCCCGCCGCAGGGTCGCGCTTCCCTGTGTGCCTCCATCGCCGCCGAGCCAACGCTATTTCGCGGGCGGCTTAGCCTTGCATTCAAAGGGAAGATACTTCGCTGGCAGGTCGGTTGCGTCTGCGCCGGCGATCAACATACCGGTCGGTACCGACGCCTGCGAACAAATCCACGACACCGGTACCAACGGCTGACCCTCGACGTAAGCTGGGCGCAATGTCAGCTTCTTATCGGCGAGAAAGCTGTTGACGCTGTTACCCCATGTCACGTCCACGGCACCGTCTTTCACGCTGACGCCGGTTACATATTTGCCAACCAGCTTGGCAGACTCAGGTAAACCCGCTTCGAGATTGTCCGCGGGCATCTTGCCGGTGAGCGCATAGCTCTTCGCAACAGCCAGTTTGGCGACGTCGATCAGCGGCGCACTTTCCCTGATTTGCCCACGTACCGCCGCTACGGACAGGTCGGGCATCGCCATGACCGCCAGAATGCCAATGATCACCAGCGCGATGACAATTTCAATCAGAGTGAAGCCGGCGGTCCAAAGTATTTTCATCAGTAGCGGGCGTTGCCGGGAGTACGGGGAAAAGGAATGACATCGCGTACGTTGGACAAACCCGTCGCGTAGGAGATTGTGCGCTCGAAGCCCAAGCCAAAGCCGGCGTGCGGCACAGTGCCGTAGCGGCGCAGATCGCGGTACCAGTTGTAATGCGCCGGATCCAGCCCGGTTTCGATCATGCGGCCATCAAGCACCTCAAGGCGCTCCTCGCGCTGCGAACCCCCAATGATCTCGCCGATGCCCGGCGCCAGCACATCCATCGCCGCCACCGTTTTATTGTCGTCGTTCAGGCGCATATAAAACGCCTTGATCTGTTTCGGATAGTTCATCAATACCAACGGGCCGTTGACGTGCTTTTCAGCCAGATAGCGCTCGTGCTCGGACTGCAGATCGATACCCCACTTCACCGGGTACTCAAACTTCTCCTTGCACGATTCCAGAATCCTGATGGCCTCGGTGTAATCCATTCGTACAAACGTCGTGTTGACGATGTTTTCGAGCTTGGCGACGATGCCTTTCTCGATGCGTTCATCGAAGAACGCCATGTCATCTGCGCGCTCGTCGAGCACCGCTTTGAAAATGTATTTGAGCAGCGCCTCGGCCAGGGTGGCGTTATCCGAAAGGTCGGCAAACGCGATTTCCGGTTCGATCATCCAAAACTCAGCCAGATGGCGCGACGTGTTGGAATTCTCCGCGCGAAACGTCGGCCCGAAGGTGTAAACATTGGACAGCGCCATGCAATAGGTTTCGACGTTCAGTTGCCCGGAAACCGTCAGAAACGCCTCGCGACCGAAGAAGTCTTTCGAAAAATCAACCTTGCCCTCAGGCGTCTTCGGTGGATTGAGCATGTCCAACGTGGAGACGCGGAACAATTCGCCGGCACCCTCGGCGTCGCTCGCCGTAATGATCGGCGTATGAATCCACAGAAATCCGCGCTCGTGGAAAAAACGGTGGATTGCCTGTGCGATTGTGTGGCGCACGCGCGTCGCGGCGCTGATGGTGTTGGTGCGCGGCCGCAGGTGCGCAACCTCGCGCAAGAACTCCATCGTATGCGCTTTGGGTTGGATCGGATAGGTATCCGGGTCTTCCACCCAGCCGACCACCTTGATGGCGGTAGCCTGTATTTCAAACGGCTGGCCACGCGCGCTTGATGGCACGACGATGCCGGTGCACTCAACCGCGCAGCCGGCGGTCAGTTTTTGCACCTCTTCAGCGTAATTGGCCATGGTATTCGGCGCGACCACCTGCACCGGGTGAAAGCAAGAGCCGTCCGACACATTGACAAACGAAATGCCAGCCTTCGAATCACGGCGGGTTTTGACCCAGCCCTTGATGGTGACCGGGGTATCAGCGGCGGCTTGGCCGGACAGAATGCTTAAACAAGAATGATGTGACATTGCTGAGGCGCTTGAGGTCGGAAAGGCTCATTTTACGACGTGAAGCCTATTATTCCCCGATACCGCCAGTGCGCGGCGCGTGGAAACACCAGTGCCACGGTTCATAAACATAACCATCCATGTTGCCGCGCGGGTAGGTCATCACGAAGCCGAACCTGGATGCGTGGGAGGCGAGCCAGGTGTACGCAGCCGTGCCCTCGAAGGCTTCATCTATTTCCGGTACGTCGTCACTGACAATATCTACCGCCCGACCGGTGTGGTGTTCGCTATAGCCCGGCGGCGCGATCGAGGTGAGGATGTCGTCGAGCGGGCGTCCATCCTCAAGGTTCTTCTGAATAATCTCGGCCTGTCGCGCCACACTGCGAAACGCCGAGCCCAGCAATACTTGCACGCCATCACCTGCCGCCGCGATTTTCATCGCCCGCCACGCTTGGGCGGCGTTTGGCTGCAACAGATACTCGCGCCCTTCGGCACCGGTGTCCGCCACGACCAGTTCAGTCGCCTCTTCGTGCGCCTTCAGTCCGCGAGCAACGATGTTTGCCGGCGCGATTCCAAGCAAGGCGAGCGTCTCATCAATAGTGGAAGGCATACACGGCAACGCAACGAGTGGGGGAGATTGGGGAAAAGTGCGGCATAGCGCTGATCACTATATCGAGAACGTGGCGCTCGCGACGCAGTGGCACGGTCCAACCCCGTAGAATAGCGAGGTGACGCACCCTTATTCCTCGCTGACGCCAGACCTGATCCTCGACGCTGTTGAATCAACGGGGTTTCGTTCGGACGGCCGCTTGCTGGCGCTCAACAGTTACGAAAACCGCGTTTATCAGGTCGGCATTGAAGACGGCAAGCCGGTGATCGCAAAGTTCTACCGCCCTGAACGGTGGTCGCAAGAGCAGATCCTCGAGGAACACGCCTTTGCCACCGGACTCGCAAACGCGGAAATTCCGGTCGTGCCACCGCTACCGTTGAATGGTCAAACGCTACATTCCCACGCCGGCTTTTGTTTCGCTGTGTTTGAACGTCGCGGCGGTCGTGCGCCGGAACTTGATTTCGCCGACGTGCGCGAGGTGATC
>Ga0105047_10015586_pt1 | contig 11961 bp, 9 predicted proteins | sample MAT04_FD_78384 | JGI IMG/M metagenome (GOLD analysis project Ga0105047, IMG submission 78384) | Freshwater microbial communities from Lake Fryxell liftoff mats and glacier meltwater in Antarctica - MAT-04 (megahit assembly) | ecosystem: Environmental > Aquatic > Freshwater > Ice > Liftoff... | reverse complement strand
ATCTGTCCCGCACCCGCCCCGCGCTGCCGATGGCATCTGACAGGATGTCCAGCAGCCCCTGCGGGATCGCCTGATGCGGGTCCACGCCTTGCGAGGTCAGCAACGGCTCCATGGCCGCCAGCAACGGCCGCGCCGCCTTGCCGCTTTCCGCCAGCCGCACATTCCACGCCCGCGACAGCCGCAGGATGCCTTCGGTCCGCTCGACATACCGCCCCAGCCAGAACAGATTGTCCGCCGTCCGCGAAGGCAGCGCCCCCGACCCGGCCCGGTGATAGGGCCCATGCGCCTGCGGCACCATGCTGACCGCGGCGACCGGCGTGTCGCTGACGACCCAGACATCCGCCGCCGACCCGCCAGACTGCATCGCGACCGCCGCCGGATCGGGCGTTGCGCCGATCCTTGCATAGCCGCCCGGCATCACCTTCCACCCCGTCGGCGTGCGCGCCAGAAACACCCGCAGCGTCATCGGGCGCGGCACCAGCTTGCCGTCCTCCAGCGCCGGCGTGGTGGACAGGGTCACTGCCTCTTGGGCCACCAGCCCCGCGCCCTCCCGCTCCAAAATCTCGGCCAGCGCCTCTGGCGTCAGCGCTGCGGCGTCCTGCCAGCCCTCCTGCCGGTCGAATGGCAACCCGGTCGACAGGGCCGAGGCCAGAATCAGCCGCTCTGGCGATGCCAAAACCGCTTTGCGGGCCAAGGCGCTGCCACACCACCAGGTCGCAAGGTTCGGCATCGCAAGCGGCGCGCCCAGCAAGATCGGCGCCAGCTTCGGCAGGAACGCCATCAGCGCCCGGGTTTCCAAAACCCCCGACCCCAGCGCATTCACCAGCGTCACCCCTTGTGCCCGCAGCGCCGACACCAGCCCAGAGGTGCCAATGGACGACGCCGGGTCCAGTTCCAACGGATCCGCATAGCTGGAATCCAGCCGCCGCCACAGCACATCCACCGGGCGCAGGCCCGAGACGGTCCGCATCTTCAACGCCCCGTCCTCGACCGCCAGATCCTCGCCCTCGACCAACGTGAAGCCCAGATATCGCGCGATATAGGCGTGCTCGTAATAAGTCTCGTTCAGCGGCCCCGGCGTCAGGATCGCCGCCAGCGCCTCGTGGTCCCCGCGCAAGGAAAGCAAGGCATCCCGGAAATCCCGGAAGAACCCCGCCAGCCGATGCACATTCGCCTCGGCATAGAACTCCGAAAACGCGCGAGAGGTCGCGACCCGGTTCTCCAGCGCATAGCCTGCCCCCGACGGCGCTTGCGTGCGGTCCGCCAGCACCCACCACCGCCCGTCCGGCCCCCGCCCCAATTCAAACGAAACGAAATGCAGGTAATGCCCCGACCGCGGCTTCACCCCCACCAAAGGCCGCAGCCATTCCGGCGAGCCCGCGATCAGACTGGCCGGCAAATGGCCCTCCGCCACCAGCCGGTTCTCGCCGTAAAGATCGGCCATCAGCCGCTCCAGCAACTCTGCGCGCTGGGTCAACGCGGCGGACAGCGCCTGAAAATCCGCCTCGCTCAGCAGCACCGGCACATGGCTCAGCGGCCAGGGCCGCTCCGTCGAAAGTCCGCCGCCGTATTGCCGATAGAACACGCCGCTGTCGCGCAGATACCGGTCCGCCCGCGTCAGGCTTTCGGCCAGCGCCTCGGGGTTCATCTCGGCCAGATGGCGCGCAAGCCCCTGCCACAGCGCCCGCACCTTGCCAGAGGCGTCCACCAATTCATCCGGCACTCCGGGCAGTGCCTGATAGCTGGAAATCATCCGCCCCTCGCGTCCAAGGCGCGCATCAGACCCCGGCCATGCGCCGCAGGTCAAGCGTGAACGGGAACTCCGGCAGATGCCGCTCTGCCGGCGGCGTCCAGCGCGCGCCGGGCGTATGATCAAACGGCTCGAACCGCGCGAGTCTTCGCGCCTCCGCCTCGTTCCCATTCACCGGGAACGTGTCATAACTCCGCCCGCCCGGATGCGCGACGTGATAGGTGCAGCCCCCGATGGACCGCAGCGACCAGCTGTCCCAGATGTCAAATGTCAGCGGCGTGTCGATCCCCAACACGGGATGCATCGCCGTCGCCGGTTGCCATGCCTTGAACCGCACTCCCGCCACCGAAACCCCGCTCGCCACGTCCGCAAGCGGCAATTTCCGCCCGTTGCACGTCACCTGATACCGCCCCGGCGAGGCCGCCTTCAGCGTCACCTGCAACCGCTCGGTCGAGCTGTCCGTATACCGCACCGTCCCGCCCACCGCGCCGGTCTCGCCCAGAACATGCCACGGCTCCAACGCCTGCCGCAGTTCCAGATGCGTGCCCTCTACCACCACCTCGCCGCAGAACGGGAACCGGAACTCGGCTTGGGCGACAAACCAATCCTCCTGCACCGGGAAGCCATGCTGCTTCAGATCGGCCAGCACCTGCCTGAAATCTTCCCAGACGAAATGCTGCAACATGAACCGGTCATGCAGCGCCGTTCCCCAGCGGGTCATATCCCCCTGCAACGGCTCCGCCCAGAACCGCGCGATCAGCGCCCGGATCAGCAACTGCTGCGCCAATGACATCCGCGCATCCGGCGGCATCTCGAACCCCCGGAACTCCACCAGCCCCAACCGCCCCGTCGGCCCATCGGGCGAGAACAGCTTGTCGATGCAAATCTCGGACCGATGGGTATTCCCCGTCGAATCCGTCAGCATGTTCCGCAAAAGCCGGTCCACCAGCCAAGGCATCGGCTGCACGCCCTGCCCTGGCCCCGGTATCTGCGCCAGCGCAATCTCCATCTCGTACAAGGCATCATGCCGCGCCTCATCCATCCTCGGCGCCTGCGAGGTCGGCCCGATGAACAGCCCCGAGAACAGATAACTCAGCGACGGATGCCGGTTCCAATGCAGGATCAACGACTTCAGCAAATCAGGCCGCCGCAGGAACGGGCTGTCGTTCGGCGTCACGCCGCCCACCACCACATGGTTCCCCCCGCCAGTTCCCGCGTGTTTCCCGTCAATCATGAACTTGTCCGCACCCAAGCGGACCTGCCGCGCATCCTCATAAACGCCCGAGGTAATGGCGACACAGTCCCCCCAATCCCGCGCCGGATGCACATTCACCTCGATTACACCGGGGTCCGGAGCCACCCGGATCACGTTCAGCCTCGGGTCATGCGGCGGCGTATAGCCTTCGATATGTACCGGCAGCCCCAGCCGTTGCGCCGCAGCCTCCGCCGCGTGCAAAAGGTCCAGATAATCCTCCAGACTGACCACAGGCGGCATGAACACGCACAGCCGCCCATCCCTCGGCTCCACCGACAAAGCCGTGCGGATCGACCCGCCCACCTCGGCCAAGGGACTGCCCTGCTCGACCAACGCGCCTTGCGGCGTCGCCGCCGTGAAACTCGCCCGCGCCTGATCCGGGGCCTTCACCTCGGGATAAATCGGCACCACATCCGGCAACGGCCCCCGCGCCACCGTCGGATCGACCGGATTGATGAACGGATATTGTGAGGCGGGCACAAACGGCAGGCTCTCCAGCGGCAACCGGTACCCGACCGGACTGTCCCCCGGCACCAGAAAAATGAATCCCCGCCGCAGCGTCCACTGCTCCGTCCGCCAGCGCCGGGCCTCCTTGGCCTGCGACTGCCAGCTCTGCACCGGCAGGATATAGCCCGACGGCTCCGTCAGCCCGCGATTGAACACCGTGGCAAGCCGATGCCGCTGCTCGGGGTCCTTCAACTCCGAATTGGCCGGTGTCACATTCTCCGGCAGGTTTGCTTCCTTCACCAGCCACTCCGCCGGGTCCTCGAACGCCGGCAGGATGCAGTCCTGTTCCAACCGCAACTCCGCAGCAATCTCGCGCAAAAGCCCCTGTGCCTGCTCGAGCGTCGCCCCCTGCTCGGCTCCTTCTTCCGCGATCAGCGCCGGGTTCTGCCAAACCGGCTGCCCATCCGCCCGCCAATACAGACTGAACGTCCAGCGCGGCAGACTTTCCCCCGGATACCACTTGCCCTGCCCGTAATGCAAAAACCCGCCCGGAGCATACCGCTTCTGCAACCGCCGGATCAGCTTGTCCGCCATCTCGCGCTTGGTCGGCCCCACCGCCGCCGTGTTCCACTCCGGCGCTTCATAGTCGTCGATCGAGACAAAGGTCGGCTCCCCGCCCATCGTCAGCCGCACATCCCCCGCCTGCAAGGCCGCATCGACCTTGCGCCCCAGCGCATCCAACTCTCCCCAGGCCGCATCCGAAAACGGCTTGGTGATGCGCGGATGCTCGGCCACGCGCGACACGTTCATCGCAAAGTCGAACCCGACATTCGCCTGGCCCGTATATCCCCCTACAATCGGCGCGGCGTTCCGGTAATGCGGCGTCGCCGCCAGCGGAATATGGCTCTCACCGGTCAGCAGCCCCGAAGTCGGGTCCAGCCCGATCCACCCCGCCCCCGGCAGGTAAACCTCCACCCAGGCATGCAAATCCGTGAAATCCACCTCCGTCCCCGAAGGCCCGTCCAGCGACTTCAAATCCGGCTTCAACTGGATCAGATACCCCGACACAAACCGCGCCGCTAACCCCAGATTCCGCGCCGCCTGCACCAGCAGCCAGGACGAATCCCGGCACGATCCAGAGGCGACCGCCAAGGTTTCCTCCGGCGTCTGCACCCCCGGCTCCATCCGGATCAGATAGGTCACCCGGCCCGCGACCATCGCATTCAGATTCACGATGAAATCCACCGTCCGCAGGCGCTGCCGCGGCACCGTCTTCAAGAACGCCGCCAGTTCCGGCCCGACCGGGTCCGCGCGGCGATAGATCGACAGGTCCTCGACCAGATCTTCGGGGTAGTCAAACGGCCAGGTCTCCGCGCTCTCCTCGACGAAAAAGTCGAACGGATTGTAAACCGTCATGTCCGCCACCAGATCGACCTCGATCTTCAACTCGCGCACCGGCTCGGGAAACACGAACCGCGACTGCCAGTTGCCGTAGGGGTCCTGCTGGTGGTTCACGAAATGATTGGCCGGTGAAACCTTCAGCGTGTGCGAGATCACCCGCGTCCTGCTGTGCGGCGCGGGCCGAAGCCGGATGATCTGCGGCCCCATCACCACCGGCTGGTCATAGGTGTAATGGGTCAGGTGATAGATCGCAGCCTTGATCGCCATGTCCGAACCCCATTTCAAATCCGCCGCCAGTCTGATCAGCGCAAGGCGCGAAGGGAAGGTACCACCGCCAAAGGCCGCAAAATCGGCTGCGGATTTGTGCAACCCCGCCCAAAGCGCCTAAGTTTCCGGCGCCCCCCTCACCGAAGCCGGAAATATCCCACAGGGGTCAACCGAAGCCGTCAAAGTCTTCGTCTCGATTTCTTCCAAGAAATCGGGCCGCCCCGCGGGACGGTTTCTGATTCCCACCCCTGAAAACCAAAAACCGCCCCTCCTCAAAGCCCGTTTTTGCTTGCCCGATCCCCTGCCCGGTGCCACACCCGGGACCACCCGATCCGCCCCGCCAAGGACCCCTCCCGCATGCCCTTCTCCCGCAGTCTGAAAATCGCCCCCTCCCTCCTCGCCTCCGACTTTTCCCAGTTCGGGGCCGAATGCCGGGCGATCGAGGCCCAAGGTGCCGACTGGGTCCATGTCGACGTGATGGACGGCCATTTCGTCCCGAACCTGACCTTCGGCCCCGGCATCTGCGCCGCGATCCGCCCCCATATTTCCAAGATCATGGACGTCCACCTGATGATTGCCCCGGCTGACCCCTATCTGGAGGCGTTTGCCAACGCCGGGGCCGACGTGATCTCGGTCCATGTCGAGGCCGGGCCCCATATCCACCGCTCGCTTCAGACCATCCGTGCGCTCGGGGCCAAGGCCGGCCTTGCCATCAACCCCGGCACCGGAATCGAGGCGGTGGACTACCTTCTGGACGACATCGACCTGATCAACGTGATGACCGTGAATCCCGGTTTCGGCGGCCAGACCCTGATCCCCGACCAGATCGAGAAAGTCCGCCGCCTGCGCGCCCTGATCGGGGGCCGCCCCATCCATATCGAGATCGACGGCGGCGTGACCCTCGCCAACGCCGCGGCCCTCGTGGCCGCCGGGGCGGATGTTCTGGTGGCCGGATCCTCGGTCTTCAAAGGCGGCAGCCCGGCAAACCCAGCACCCTATGGCGCCAATATTGCCGCGCTCAGGACGGCGGCGCTGAGCTGAACGCGGTCCTACCAGCGCAGCATCCGGCGGCCAAGCAGGCTCCCTGCCAGCGTCGCCAAGCCAATTGCAACCGAATACCAGACCAGATAGAACAGCGGATTGTCCCGCGTACAAAACAGCGAATACCCCGCCGCCGCACCCGATCCCGCGACAAACCCCGCCAAAGCGCCGGCAAACCCGGGCCGCGTGACGGCGCCCTGTCGGAGCAGTCTCAGGCCGACCCAGACCGGAACGATGGACAAAAGGCTGATAAGCCCCACGCATTCCACCACGCCCACCAACCCCCCCTCCCGACGGGATTCCAAAGCCTCGGGATTGAACAGGGTCAGGACAAACAATGCCAGCGCCGCAAGGATCGGCAGGGCAAGGCGATACAACTTGGTCTCTTGCGTCCCCTCAGGCCGGGTCAGGCGCGGCAACTCCGGCAAGGCGAGCGCGAAGATCACCAGCGGCAGCACGGTCTTGACCACCACAAGAGGATTGGACAGCGCAAGACCAAGCCCATGCCGCACGCCCAAGGTGCCGAGGAACAAGGCCAGCGGCAGGGCAACGGCGCCAAAGGTCAGCGCCATCACGCGCCGGTCGTCCATTGGCGCGGCCCGGGAGTTGGCCGACAACTTGCTGATCAGATCTTCGGTGTCCATCACGTCCCCTTTCCCCAGTCCTGCAGCTTCTTCATCGCCCGGTGAAGCGCCACCCGCAACGCCGCATCCGTCATCCCCAGCCGCGCGCTGACCTCGGCATGTGGCAATTCTTCCAGCGCCACCGCCCGCACGATGGTGGCCGAGCGGATGTCGAGCCGTCCCACCAGCACGTCGACATCCCGGCGCGCCATCGGGTCGGGGCCGGCATCGGCCTCAAGCTCGTCCTCGAAATCCTCGATCGGCAAGACCACCGACGCGCCGCGCTTGCGGAAGGCATCCACGACCTTGTGCCGGGTGATGGCGTAAAGCCACGGCTTGATCGGATGATCCTCGCGCCAGGTGTTGCGTTTGGCATGGATCGACAACAGGACCTCCTGCACGATGTCCTCGTGCTGGTCAGGGGCAAAGGTTCTTCCGCGCGCCCGGACGATGCCGCGCAGCACGGGGGTGATCTCGGTCAGCAGGCGGGCATAGGCGCGCCCGTCCCCCGCCACACTGGCGCGCATCAGCGCTGCCCAGCGGGCTTCCGTCGTGCCGACTTGGTCCTGCATATTTGCCTGCATTACGCGCCCAACTGGCCCGACGTTACATCTTGTTTGCAGAATTTGCACAAGACACGGCCGCTTTACCATTGCCCCTTGCGTCCGGCGGGCAAGCCTTGGAACCTAGGGGCGCAAGTTGGGGGGAGCATGATGGCAAAATCGGAAACTGTGGGCTTTGTGGGTCTGGGCCTGATGGGGCACGGGATGGCGAAGAACATCGTCGAGAAAGGCTATCCTTTGGTCGCGTTTGCCCATCGCAACCGCAAGCCCCTGGACGACCTGATCACCCGGGGCGCGGAAGATGCAGGCAGCCTTGCCGCCCTTGGAGCCAAGGCCTCGGTCGTGTTCCTTTGCGTCACCGGATCGCGCGAGGTCGAGGCGATCCTGCGCGGGCCGGACGGACTTGGGGCGCATCTGGCCGCAGGATCGGTGGTGGTGGATTGCTCCACCTCGGACCCGACATCGACCACGGTTCTGGCGGCAGAACTGGCGGCAAGGGGCATTGGTTTTGCTGATGCCCCGCTGTCGCGCACCCCGAAAGAGGCCTGGGCGGGCACCTTGGACACGATGGTCGGGGCCGACGCGGCCATCTTTGCCCGGATCAAGCCGATCCTCGATACCTGGGCCGGCAAGGTCGTGCACATCGGCGGCGTGGGCGACGGGCACAAGATGAAGCTTTTGAACAATTTCGTCTCGCTCGGCTATGCCGCGATCTATGCCGAGGCTTTGGTTCTAGCCGCCAAGGTCGGCATCGCGCCCGAAACCTTTGACAGCGTGATCCGGGGCGGGCGGATGGATTGCGGGTTCTATCAGACCTTCATGGGCTACACGATCGAGGGCAACCGCGAGGCGCATCGGTTCACCCTGTCCAACGCCCTGAAGGACCTGTCCTATCTGGAAAGCATGGCCGATGCGGCAAAACTGGCCAATCCGGTCGGCAATGCGGTCAAGAATTCCTTTGCCCTGGGGGTCGCGGCCAGCGGCGGCGGACCGGAGGATTACGTGCCGCATCTGGTGGACTTCATTGCCGGTGCCAATGGCACCAAGCTGCGGCCTGCGTGAGGGGTGGGGGTGTGTTATCCGTGGGATAACACGCGTGTTATCTCTTGTATCATATTGATATAAAAAGATTTTTACTTTGATATTAACGAAGTGGAAAGTTTTGAAACCCGTGATGACACACCCTGGCGCGCGCGGAGTAGCGGTGCGCCCGGAGTTTTTGAAAACTCCGGAACGAAGCCTTTGAAGGCTTCGGCTCGATTTCTTCGAAGAAATCGAAGCCGGGTCAGCGGCGCGGCAGGCCGGTCAGCACGGCCACTGCGAGGCGCACCACGGCTTGGGTCAGGGTGTCCTGCCTTTCAGGCACGGCGCGGGCCATGACCAGAAGATTGCCTTGCACCGCTTCCAGAAACACCAACGCGAAGTCGGGCAGGTGTTCGGACGGCAAGCCGGGAGCGGCGCGGGCGAGGAAGGGCTCGATCAGGCGCGCGGTGTCCTCGGTGTCGGTCAGGTCCAATGCCCGCAAGTCCGGCACGGCGCGCAGGACGTCCCAGATCGCCGCCCCAGCCGGGGCGCGGCGCAAGGCCGCTGCCACGCGGCGCACGACGCGGCCCACCGCCTGCGGCGTATCGGGGACTGCAAGATCGGGCGGAAGTTCGGCGTCCAGCGCCGTTGTCAGGGCGAGGCGCAGCGATAAAAGGAACCCGACGTCGGGCACGGGGCCGGGGGTGCTGGAGCCACGGGTTGACAAAGCCGGGTCGCCGCCGGTGGAAGGCTTCAAGACGCATGGCGAGGATTTCGTTGTGGCGGACTCTTTGGACGCTTTTGTCGAGGGCATGGGCGGGTGTTCGCGCGGCGCACTGCTGGACTTTTCCCTGACCGCCGATGGCCATGCCACTGTGCCTGCTTGCGCGCTGCCGTCTCGGCACATAGAGCGTTTCAAGCTGGCAAAGACCGAGTCCAGCGACGAAGCGGGCCGCTTCATCTGGCGCAACTTCTCGGGTGGGACGGCATCGAAGGATGGGACCTGAGGGCGAGTTTATCGAGGTTGGCGACGGCCACAGGCTTTGGCTGTTGGGCTGGGGCAATCCGGCGGGCGTGCCGGTGGTATTTCTGCACGGTGGGCCGGGTGGCGGCGTTGCGCCGTTTGTAAAGGGCCTGTTCGATGCGTCCCTGCACCGCGTGATCTTTCTGGACCAGCGCGGCGCGGGGCAAAGCACGCCGTCGCGGGGGCGCGCGTTCAACACGACTGCGCATCTGGTGGCTGATCTGGAGCTGATCCGGACGTCGCTGGGCATCGAAAGCTGGTTCGTCGTCGGCGGGTCCTGGGGCGCGACGCTGGCGTTGGCCTATGCCGAAACGCATCCGATCCGGGTGCGCGGGATGGTGTTGCGGTCGGTGTTTCTGGGCACGAGGGGTGAGCTTGAATGGGCGTTCGGCACGGGCCTCGCGGCGTTTTTCCCCGAACTGCACAAGGCGCTGCATGATCTGCTGGGCGAGGCACCGGACTGGTTGTCGGCGCTTTGGGCGGCGATCCTGCATCCCGGTCAGGACGTGCATCGCCCGGCGGCCATCGCGTTTTACCGGGCGGAGCGGGCGATGTCGGAGTTTCGCCCTGTGGCCGATATGACCGAGCCGCCCGCCAATGCGGCTTTGCCAGCAAGCCCGTTCATGGAGGCGCATTATTTCGCGCACGACTGTTTTCTGGGGCCTGATCAACTGGTCCGCGATGCAGGCAGACTGAGCGAGATTCCGGGCACGATCATCCAGCCGTTGCAGGATTTGTTATGCCCGCCCGCCACCTCTGCCCGGCTGGCGGCGGCATGGCCGAAGGCGAAGCGTGTGGTGGTGGCGGGCGCGGGGCATTCGGTGGGGCATCCGGAGGTATTTGCCGCGCTGAAGCAGGCGATTGCCGAGATGGTCCGCTAGCGCTTGCCGTAATACAGGCCGACGACGTGTTCTGCCTGCGCGAAGAACAGCCAGCGCTGGGTGCCAGCGCCGATCAGATGCGACAGCGCCGCCAGCACGAACAGCGGCAGGGCGATGGCTGGATCGCTGGTGGTCGCCGCACCCAGAAGGCACAGCGCGGGGATGACGGTCGCCAGCACCAGGGCGATGGGGCGCAGCTTGGCGACGTGGTTGCGCCCCACGACATGGATCATCTCGCGCATCAGGTAATTCGGGCTGGTGTGGGGCTGTTCGAACACGGTGACGGTGCCGATCTGGCCGAGGCCCGTTGCGGTGCCGGTGGTCTGGCCCCGGCGGGCAAAGCGGTGCTCACCATCCAAGAAGGTCCAGGCCATGACGCAGGCCAGTCCGATCATCGCATAGAGGCCGATCCATGCCTGGCCGGCCAGGACGGCGCCGCCCGCCAGTGCAAAGCTGAGGAACAGGGGGGGCGTGGACCAATGGTTCCAGCGCGGGACGGTTTTAAGCTGGGCGTAGATCATCGAGGTGGTGAACACGGTAAGGACGCAAAGCGCGGCGCCGATGGTGCCGGTGAGTCTTGGCCAGCCGAGGCCGAGCCAGTCCGACAGCGCGACGGGGGACAGAAGGATAAGGGCGGCGACGGAGGTCCAAGCCTCGCGGCTGAGCCAGGAGGTTTGCCATTGGGAGAAGGCTTTGAGAGCGCGTTCGGGATGGCCGAGGTGAAGGGTCGAGGCGAGAAGGCCGATGATCGCAAGGGCGTAGCCGAGGCCCCAGTGCAGGAAGGCGATCCACCCTGAGGGGGCGGGGAAGCCGAGGCCGAGGAAAGCCAGCAGGCCGAAGCCGAGGCCGGACAGCACGGTGAAGACGATGACGGACGGCGCGGGGTTCATGTCAGAACTTCCCCAGCACCTTGTCGAGCCAGCCGGCAAATCCGGTGGCCTGAATGTCCAGAAGGGCGGAAAGGGGGGAGGCTTCCACCGGTTCATCCTTCTTGCGGGGGGGCAGGTATTTGTTGGCGGGCTTGGTGCCGAGGTCGGGCATCAGGTCATAGCCGCCGCGGGATTTGGTGAGTTTGCTGACGTTGCTGTCCGGATCGGCAAAGTCGCCGAAGTGCCGCGCGCCGGTCGGGCAAGTGCGCACGCAGGCAGGCTCGCGGTCTTCCTCAGGCAGGTTTTCGTTGTAGATGCGGTCGACGCAGAGGGTGCATTTCTTCATGACATGGGCCGTCGGGTCCATTTCCCGCGCGCCGTAGGGGCAGGCCCAGGCGCAGAGGCCGCAGCCGATGCAGGCGCTTTCGTTGACGAGAACGATGCCGTCCTGGCTACGTTTGTAACTGGCGCCGGTGGGGCAGACGGTGACGCAGGGGGCGTCTTCGCAATGCAGGCAAGACCGGGGGAAGGCGATGGTCTGAGCGGGGGCGCCCTCAGGCTGGACCTGATAGGTGTGGACGCGGTTCAGGAACGCGCCAGAGGGGGCTGCGCCGTAGGGGTCCGTGTCGGAGAGGCCACCGACCTGACCTTGCCCCTGATCGTTCCAGCCTTTGCAGGCGGTGACGCAGGCCTGGCAGCCGACGCAGGTGTCAAGGTCGATGACGAGGCCGAGTTTTTTCTGGGTGTGGGTGGGAAGCTGGGTCATGTGCGCGGCCTTTCAAACCGATTTCTTTGAAGAAATCGGGACGGAGCCTTT
>Ga0105047_10015582_pt1 | contig 11962 bp, 10 predicted proteins | sample MAT04_FD_78384 | JGI IMG/M metagenome (GOLD analysis project Ga0105047, IMG submission 78384) | Freshwater microbial communities from Lake Fryxell liftoff mats and glacier meltwater in Antarctica - MAT-04 (megahit assembly) | ecosystem: Environmental > Aquatic > Freshwater > Ice > Liftoff... | reverse complement strand
TTCCACCGGAGTTCCAACCTGCCGGATCGTGCCGTGATCAAGGATCGCGATGCGGTCGGCGACGCTCATCGCCTCTTCCTGATCATGGGTGACATAGATCAGGGTCCGCCCCGCATCGCGCTGCATGCGCTTGAGCTCAACCCGCGCCTCCTCGCGCAAGCGCGCGTCGAGGGCCGAGATCGGGTCGTCCATCAGGTAAACGGCAGGATCGCGGACCAGCGCGCGGGCGATGGCGACGCGCTGGCGCTCGCCCCCCGAAAGCTGGCCGGGGAATTTGTGCAGGATATGCGCAATGTGCAGTTTGGTGGCGACATCAGTGACCTTGCGGGCGATCTCTGGCTCGGTCACGCCGCGCTCCACCAAGGGAAAGCGAACGTTCTGCTCGGCGGACATATGCGGGAAAAGCGCGAGGTTCTGGAACACCATCGCCACATTGCGTTTGGCGGGCGAGACATGGGTGACCGGGCGGCCACCGATCAGCACTTCGCCCTCGTCTGGAGTTTCCAGGCCCAGGATCAGCCGCAGGATCGTGGTTTTCCCGGACAGGGGCGGGCCGAAGAAGCAGAAGAATTCGTTGTCAGGAACCGTGAAGCTGGCGTTGTTCACGGCGAGCGTGCTGCCGTAGCGTTTGGTGACATTGTGGAAGGCGATTTCGGCCATGTCATATCCCCCACAAGGCAACGCCGGTGGCGGCATCGAACAGGCGCACCGAGGTCGGTTCGGGGGCCAGATGCGCCACCTCTCCCAGTGTCAGGCCCGAACTGCGGTCGAACACCGCCTTGAAGCCATCCTCGCCGAAGCCCAGGTGAACGATGGTGCGGGCGCCGATGCGCTCGACAAAACTGACCTCACGCGCGATTCCCGTGCCGGGGGGCGCGAAATGCAGGCTTTCGGGACGGAAGCCGTACCAGACGTCGCCGTTCGCGCCCCGCGCTGCCGCCGCCAAAGGTGCGGGCAGCACCGGCGTCAGGCCCATCCGTCCAAGGTCCACCGCCAGCCCCGAGGGCGTTTCGACCGGGCGGCCTTTGAGAAGGTTCATCCCCGGCGCGCCGATGAAACGGGCGACAAAGACGTTGGCGGGGTCGTTGTAGACTTGCAGCGGGGATCCGACTTGCTGCAACACGCCGTGGTCCATCACCGCGATACGGTCGGCCATCGTCATCGCCTCAAGCTGGTCATGCGTGACATAAACCATGGTCTGCTTGAACTCGCGTTGCAGTTGCTTGAGTTCGGTCCGCATCACGGCGCGGAAGGCGGCATCGACGTTCGACAGGGGCTCGTCCAGCAGGAAAATTGCCGGCTCCATCACGGCAGAGCGGCCAATGGCAACACGCTGCAGGATGTTCACCGACAGGCCCGCAGCGGGCCGGTCCAGCAGGCCCGTCAGTTGCAGGAATTCCGCAATCGCCTTGGTGCGGCTGGAAATTTCCGCGCCGGGCCGCCCGGTCATTCGCAGGCCGTAGTCAAGGTTCTGCCGCACCGACATATGGGTGAAGATCGCGTAATTCTGGAACACGAAGCCCACGCCGCGCCGCCCCATTGCCACCCCGGCCATGTCGCGCCCGTCAAACAGGATGCGCCCGCCCGAAGGCCGCTCCATCCCCGCGATCATGTTCATCGTGGTGGACTTGCCGCAGCCGGAGGGGCCGAGCAGCGCCATGAACTCGCCATCCGCGACTGTCAGGTCCATGGTCTTCAGCGCGGTGAAATTGCCGAAGCGCTTCACCAGATTTTCCAGCCGGATGACGCTCATTTCGCCAGCCTCCGCATCGCCCAGAGGCAGGCCACGGACAGCACCACAAGGATCGCCAGCGCAATGGCGGCGACATAGCCCCAGATCAGATCGCCGGTGGTGATCTTGTAGATGTAGACAGAGATGGTTTCGGTCGCGACGCCGGGGCCGCCGCCGGTCATGATGTACAGCGTGTCGAAGATCTTGAAGCATTCGATGACGCGGATGGCCACCGCGATCACCATGATCGCCTTCATCCGCGGCAAAGCGATGGTCAGGAACCGCTGCCAGGCATTCGCGCCCAGCAGGGTTGCCGCCTTCATCTGATCTTCCGGCACGCCGACAAGGCCCGACAGCAGGATCAGGAACATCAGCGGCGTCCATTGCCAGATATCGGCGACCATCACCGCTGCCAGCGCAAGGGTCGGGCTGGACAGCCACGCCACGGTGACAGGCGCCCCGGTCAGGTGCGCGAGCAGGTCATTTACCGGCCCGCCCGACTGGAACAGCATATAGAACATGTAGCCCGCCACCGCAGGCACCACCATCATCGGCATGATCAGGATGGAATAGGCCACCCGCTTGCCAGGGAAATCGTCGGCGAACAGCGTGGCAAGCCCGAGGCCCAGCAGGAACTCCACCGGCACGCAGACCGCCATGATGAAGCCGGTCCGCCCCAGCGCCGCCCAAAGCCGGTCATCGCCGATCAGGTCGGTGTAGTTGGCAAAGGTGTTCCACATGGCCCAGGCCTGCGGCCAGGACGTGCCTGCCAGCGGCGACCAGTCGGTCAGCGAGATGTAAAGCTGCATCAGCAGCGGGAACAGCGAGATGAACAGCACCAGAATCTGCGCGGGCAGGGTCAGGCGAAAGCCAAGACGCGCGGCCTCTTTCCCGGGCGACATCGGTGCGACATCGTGAAGGGTTTCGGCGGCGCTCATTGCTTCAAGGCTCCGAACGTCAGGCCTCGCACGAGGTGGCGCTGGATCAGGATGCCCAACACCACCGGCGGCACGGCGGCGATCAGGCCAAGCGCGGCTTTGGCGCCATAAAGCTGGCCGGTCATCGACGAGGACAGGGACGTCATATAGACCGGGATCGTGACCCAGTTGCGCGAGGTGAGCAGCAGCGCGATCAGATAATCCGACCAGTTCAGGATGAACACGAACAGCGCGGCGGCGGCCAGGGGGGCGCGCATCATCGGCAAGGTGATGCGCCAGAACACCCGGGCGCGGGAACAGCCTTCGACCAGCGCGGCTTCCTCGATTTCCCGTGGCATGTCGTCGAAAAAGGTCTTCATCAGCCAGAAGGCAAAGGGCAGGGTGACGATGCCGTAGATCAGGGCAAGGCCCCACCAGGTGTCCATGATGTTCAAAAAGGCCCACATCATCATGACCGGGATCATCACCGCCATCGGCGGGAACAGCCGCAGCTGGATCAGCGCCAGCGGCAGATTCTGGCCCGAACCGAACCGCGACAGCCCGTAAGCCGCCGCTGTGCCCGCGCTCATGGCGATCGCGGTGCCGATGGTGGCGGACAGAAGCGAGGACACGATCGGCATGGCGGCGGTCTTGTCCAAGGCCACGATCAGCGCGCTGGAGGATTGGCCGAAGATGAAGCGGAAATTGTCCAGTGTCGGCGCCTTTGGGATCCATGTCAGCGCCGCGCCGGTGGCCTGCCATTCGCCGACCGGCTTGAAGGCCATCGACACCATCCACAGGATCGGCACCAGCGTGACGGCCAGCGCCGCAAGGATCGCGGCATAGCGGAAGATCTGGAAAGCAAGATAGCGTTGCATCAGGGCTTTCGGGGCAAGAAAGGGCCGGAGCGATGGGAGCCGCTCCGGCAAGGGACCGAGGGGACCTGGAGTCCCCCGGGGGGAGTGTGGGTCAGTCCAGAACGATCAGTCCAGCACAGTCGGCCAGGCCGCCTTGTTGGCCTTGATCGCCTCAAGGATTTTCTCTTCGCCAGTCCGCCGGGTGATCTTCTGCCATTCGGCGGCAGTGTCGGCCATCGCCTGTTCCGGCGTCTTGGCCTTGGTCAGGGCGGCCATCAGGTTTTCGTCCAGCGCGTTGTGGAAGGCGGTTGCGCCGGCAAAGTTGATGGTGGGCACCGACCGCGCCACCGTCTCGCGAACGATGTCCATGTGATAGCCGTGGTAAGTTTCGCGCACGAGCGGGTCCGAGAAGTCCGACAGACGGAACGGGTCGAAATAACCGCCGGGGTTGGCGGTCATCCACGAGTAGATGCGTGCCGATCCCAGCCATTGCAGCAAAAGATAGGCGACTTCGCGGTTGGGCGACTGTTCCGATACCATCGCGGTCAGCGAGAACCACAGGACCGAGCGGCTGACGATCTTGCCGTCAATCTCGCGTCCCGGCGGCAGCATCGAGCCGATCTTGCCTTGCACCACCGAGCCGGTATTTCCCGGATTATCAAGGAACTTCGGCAGGTTCGAGAACGCGCAGGTCATCGCCGCGCCGCCCGAGGCGAAGTTGCCGTATTGCTCGGGCCAGCCCCAGCTGATGGCATCGGGCGAATGATGGCTCAGGCTGTCGATGTATTCTTGCGTCGCCGCCACGCCTTGGGCGCCGTTGATCAGCGGGATGCCGTCATCGCCGAACAGATACTGGTTGGGCGACGCCATCGAGACGTAACGCTGATACCAGTTGGTATAGCCCCAGCCCTGATTGCGAAGATCAGTCGAGCCGAACAGGTTCTTTTCCGGCCGCTGGAAGAAGCTGCCGACATCGTCCAACTGCTTCCAGGTCTTCGGCGGGGCAAGATCGTAACCATACTTGGCCTTGAACGCTGACTGCTCGGCGGCGTCAGCGAACAGATCGCTGCGGTAAACCCAGGTCTGGAAGTCACCGTCCAGCGACACGCCATAGGTCGCGCCGCGATAGCGGTTGAGCAGCGAGACGCCCTGTTCGCCGCCGACATAACCATCCTTGGGATCGTCCCATTGCGGTTTGTACTGATCGACAAACTCGTCCAATTTCGCAATGCCGCCGGATTCCGCCAGATCCCCCAGCCGGTTCCAGTCGGTCGAGTAAATGTCGAACCCGCCCGCCTTGGTTGAAATGTCCTGCATCGTCTTGGTGAATTCCTGCCCGTTCGGCAGACCGACGATTTCCAGGGGAATCCCGGTTTCCTTTTCCCACAGATCCTTGATCGAGGGCGCGCCCGCCGGGAAAGGCTGGGTCAACTGCCCGATGGACCCGTCCGACAGACCCAGCACGATCTTGGCCGGGGCCTTGCCCGCCGCTTTCAGCGCCTTGGCGCCTTCGATGGCGCGGCCTTCGGGTGTGTCGGGGCCGTATTGATAACGCTCGGCCCCATCAAAGCCGGTCGGGCCGCCGATCATGCCGGGGGCCAGCGCCTGTGCCCATGCCGGGCGGATATAGCGCGGCGCGATGCCGATGGCCGCGCCGTAGACCGCGAGCTTGCCGCCGGTCTGCAACAAATGGCGCCGCGAAATGCGGGTCTTGGTGTCCATGATTCCCTCCCTTGCATGGGGCAAGCATCGAGGCCGCCACATGAATGATGGTTTATGATGATATACATCAAACCGTCAACTCAATAATGCCAACCTTGGGTACATCATTTGTGCGGAATGTTCCTGGCCAACAGGCTGGAACGACCGAAAACGCCTCGGAAATATCGATTCTAGCAGCACGTCCAAGGATTTCAGAGGAGAATTCAATCTGGCTGCGCCGCATGCGCAACAGGCTTTTCTGCGCATGCACATCAATAGACATCAGAAAACATCATTTACAGACTGCGGGAATGCTGCCAAATTCCCCGGACCGCGAGGGGTGCCGACGGCCCGGGCCCTCGGTCGCGGCAGACGCGAAAGGCTGGGACAACGGGATGAGCTCCAGGGTCACCTTGCAGGATGTTGCACGCGAGGCCGGGGTCTCTTCGGCCACGGTGGACCGCGTGCTGAACAACCGTGACGGCGTGCGGCCAAGGACGCGCGAGGCGGTCATGAGCATCGCGGCGCGGCTTGGCTATCTGGAGGCGCCCGATCTGGCGCCGATTCTGGTGCCGATGAAATCGCGCGCCCTGAAGCCGGTGGACGTTGTGTTCCTTTTGCCGGCTGGCACCAACACCTTCATGAAGATGCTGAACGCCCAATTGTCGCTGCAGGGCAGCGAGCGCCCCGGCGTCACCGTCCGCGTCGAGGCGCTGGAAGGGTTCAATCCGTCCACCGTCGCCGCACGCCTGCTGGAACTGGCGGGCCAGGTCGATGGCATCGGTCTTGTCGCGCAAGATCACCCGCTGGTGCGCGAAGCGATCCGCGCCGTCGCCCGGTCGGAAACCGCCGTGGTGACGCTGGCTTCCGATATCCTGAACGTGCCGCGTCTGGCCTATGTTGGCATCGACAACCGTCAGGCCGGACGACTTGCCGGGCAGTTGATGGGCCGGCTGATCGGCGCAGCGACGCCTGCCAAGGTCGCGCTGTTCGCGGGGTCGCTGGCCTATCGGGGCCATGAGGAGCGCGAGATGGGCTTTCGTCACATCATCCGCGAGGAGTTTCCCGGCATCCAGATCGTGGAACTGCGCGAGATCATGGACGACCGGCTGAAAGCTGCGATCGAGACACGCTCGCTTCTGGACCAGCACCCGGACCTGTCGGGCATCTACAACGTCGGGGCCGCGACCGTCGCCATCGCCGAGGAAGTGAAAGCGCGCGGTCTTGCCCGGCAGATCGTGCTGATCGGGCACGAGGCGACCGAGGTCAACAAGTCCCTACTGCTCGACGGCTCGCTGGATGCGGTGATCGACCAGAACCCAAGGGTCGAGGCGCGTGAGGCACTGAACCTGCTGATTGCCTCGGTCCGGGGCGAGGGTTACGCCTACATCCCGCCGCGCCTGCAACTGGTGCTGAAGGAAAACTTGCCGAACGAGTGATCAACCCGTGCCTTGCGCGGCCTTGCTGGTCGAGATGTAGATGGCGCAGGCGATCAGGATGCCGACCCCCAGCAGCGTGTAGCGATCGGGCAAGCTGCGGAAGAACACCCAGCCAAGCAGGGTAGATGCCACCATTTCTGCATAGGCCAGTGGTGCCAGCAGCGAGGCTTCGGCATAGTCATAAGCCCGCACGACGAAGTAGTGCCCGATGTTGGCGATCCCGGCCAAAGCGATCAGCAGCAGCCATTGGCGGGGCTCGGGCGTTTGCCAAACCAGCGGCACCAGCGCCGAGGACATCAATGCGCCCATCACGTTGGTGCGGAACGTCGTCAGCACCGCAGGGGCCGAGCCTGCGATGCGGCGCGTCATCAGGAAATACAGCGCCAGTGTGGTGCCAGAGGAAAGCGCAAACAGGCTGCCGGGGTTCAGCGGTGCAAGGCCCGGGCGGATAATGATCAGCGTGCCGACAAAGCCGATGGCAACCGCCACCCACCGGCGCGGGCCAACCTGCTCGCCCAGGATCAGCGGCGACAGCGCGGTCACCACCAGTGGCTGGACGAAAAAGATCGCCAGTGCGTCGGCGATGGCAAGGGTTTTGAGCGACACGAAGAACGCGAAGGTCGAGGCCATCAGCAAGGCAGCGCGGACGAGGTGAAGCGCCGGCCGGTCCGGCAGCAGTTGCACGCCGCTTGCGCGGCGCATGGCAAAGGGCAGCACCAGCACCGCGCCAAAGGTCATCCGCGCCCAGACCAGCATCAGGATCGGCAACTGGGTGCCGAGGATCTTCGCGATCACGTCGATCATGGGCAGGATCATCATGGCCAGCAGCATGAAGGCCACGCCGACCAGGGGGCGCTGGGTCAGGGGACTTTGGGGGATCATTCTTTGGCGCTGCGCGCTTGGCAGGCGCCGGGGGCCAGCCCCCGGACCCCCGGAGTATTTGGACCACAATGATGTTGGCAGAGGGTCACAGGAAGGCTTTCAGAACCGCCGCGAGGTTGTCTCCAAGCTCGGGGCAGAGATAGCCGCCTTCCTGGATGATCAGCGTGGGCAGGTTCATGGTGGCGATCTGTTGGCCGATTTGCCCGAAGCCTGGGGTGGTGACGGCCAGGCCGGCAAAGGGATCGCCCACGAAGGCATCAAGGCCGAGGGCGAGAACCAGAGTATCGGCACCCCAAAGCGCAATGCGGTCAAGCGCCGTGCCGAGCGAGATCTGGAAGCCTGCGTCCCCGGTGCCGCGTTCAAGGGCAAGGTTCAGGTTTGCGCCGGTCCCGGCGCCGGTCCCGGTTTCGGACGGATAGCCCCAGAAGAACGGGTAGAACCGCTCGGGATGGGCGTGCAGTGAAATCGTCAGCACGTCGGCGCGGTCGTAGAAAATGCCTTGGGTGCCGTTGCCGTGATGCAGATCGACGTCAAGAATGGCGACCTTGCGACCTTGCATGGTCAGGGCTTGCGCGGCGATGGCGGTGTTGGACAGGTAACAAAAGCCGCCCGCCAGTTCGGAAAAGCAATGATGCCCCGGCGGGCGGCAGAGGGCATAAGTAGCTTTCTCTCCGGCGATCAGGCGTTCCGCGCCGTCAATGGCGCATTGGGCGGACCAATAGGCCGCCTTCCAGGTGTGGGGGCCGATCGGGCAGGAGGTGTCGGTCATGTGAAACCCGGCCTGACCCACGGCGGATTTGGGGTAGCCGTCATAGCGGGACGCGGGATGGATGTTCGGGATCACCTCGGCCGAGGCGCCGCCTATCAGGCTCCACCGGGCGTGGATGCCTTTGAGGAAGGTCAGGTAGCGTTCGGGGTGGATGGCCGCGATGGCGTCGAGGCCATGATCGGGCGGGGGCGCCACGGGCAGGCCCAGCTTGCGCACCCCGGCCAGCAGCGCGTCGATGCGCGAGGGCTTTTCCGGGCAGGGGCGCGGCGCGCCCGACGACAGGAAGAACTGCGGATCATGCGCGCGTTGGGTGTCGTGAAAGATCGTGATCATTCGGGGGTCTGCAGGGCTTTCAGGCCGTCACCGGCAAGGATCAGGTATTCATAGCCCCGCCGCTGAAACCCGACCTTGGCATAAAACCCCATGGCGAGGTCGTTTTCGGGCGATGCGCCCAGAACCATATAGGCCGCGCCCCAGTCTTGCTGGGCCATGGCTTCGGCCAGAAGGCGGCGGCCAAGGCCGGTGCCGCGGGTTTCCGGGTCCACCCAGAGGTCCTGGATATAGACGCCCGACTCGCCGCGATGGGTGGAAAAGTCGGGGTAGTAGATCACCATGCCCCGCGGGGACGGGTCCTCGGCGATCACCGCATGAAACAGCGGGCGCGAGCCGAAACCGCCAGCCAGAAGCGCCGCCTCGGACCCCACGGGGTAGTCGCCGCCGTCATGATCGGACAGGCTTTGCAGCATGGCGCGCAAGCTGGCCACATCCGCCGCGCTGGCCTTGCGCAGGATCAAAACCCCACCGCGGATTTGCCTTTCAGCCCCAGCATCGCGCGCGCCTCAACCGGGGTGGCGACCTCGCGCCCCAGCCCTTCGACGATGCCGCGGATCAGGCGCACCTGAGCGGCGTTCGATTCTGCCAGCCGCCCCTTGCCGATGTAGAGATTGTCCTCCAGCCCGACGCGCACATGGCCGCCCATCGCCGCCGCCATCGTCGCCATCGGGATTTGGGCGCGGCCAGCGGCCAGCACCGAAAACAGGTAGTCCGCGCCGAACAGCCGGTCCGCGGTGCGCTTCAGGTGGGTCAGCGTGTCGGGTTCCGCAGCCATCCCGCCCAGAACGCCGAACACGAACTGCAGGAAATACGGCGGCTTCACCGCGCCCCGGTCCACGAAATGTTTCAGCATGGTCAGATGGCTGAGGTCATAGCATTCGAATTCAAACCGTGCGCCTCGGGCGTCGCCCATCTCGTCCAGCACATGGGCGATGTCCCGAGGCGTGTTCTTGAACACCATATCTTCGGTATTCTCAAGGAAAGACCGCTCCCAGTCGTGCTGAAACGCCTTGATCCGCGCGATCATCGGATACAGGGCGAAGTTCATCGACCCCATGTTCAGGCTGCACATCTCGGGCGCGAACCGCTTCGGCGCGGCCAACCGCTGATCCAGCGTCATCATCGCCGACCCGCCCGTGGTCATGTTCACCACGGCATTCGTGCCCGCCTTGATCTGCGGCAGGAAGCCCGCCCAATGATCCGGGTCGGCCGAGGGGCGACCGTTCGAGGGATCGCGGGCGTGCAAGTGCAGGATCGCGGCGCCTGCCTGAGCCGCCTCCAGCGCCGAGGCGGCGATCTGCGCGGCAGTGACCGGCAGGTGGGGCGATTGGCTCGGCACGTGGATCGAGCCGGTGATGGCGCAGGTGATCAGGATTTTTGACATCGGAACTCCGGTTGCGGGCAGATTGCCACGGCGCTTGCCCCCATGCCAGTCCCGTCACTTCACCGTAAAGCCGCCCGTTGCCAGCACCTGATAATGGTCGTCGAACATCAGCCGCACCTCGTAATCGCCCGGCTCCAGCGGGGCATACAGGGCTGAGGCCGGGAAGGTCAGGCTGCCGTTGATGCGGGCGTTGGTATAGGCGAAACCGAGGTAGTTGTAGACCGAAGGCTCGCCCTTGGCATAGACGCCGACCCAGTCCAGCTTGAAGCCCGGTGCGCCGGTGAAGGTGACGGGAATGTCTGCGCCGACTGCGATCACCGGACCCGTGACGGCAATCGTCGCCTGACCGTCGCGGGCGATGACGGAGAAGCGGCTACGGGCGATTTCTGCGCTGTTTTCGTCCAGCAGCAGCGCATCATAGTCGCCCGGTGCCAGCCCCAGCGAGGTCAGCCGGATCGTCGGGCGGTCGGCGGGGTCCACCGCCTCGATCCCGACCAGTTTCTGATCCGCCGAGCCGCCGCGTGGCACGACCCATGCGGTATAAGGCGCGGCGCCGACCGGCAACGCCACCCGTATCAGGTAGCTGTCGCCCTGCCGCACCGGCCGCGGCTCGATGGTGATCAGCGGCGGGGCTTCGATCGGTGTGATGGCAAAGCTCGTCAGCACCGCGCGGTGGTCTGACGGCCAGGGCGTGATCTGGATGCCGTTCTGCGCGTTGTCCGGCTCGCCCATCACGTATGAAGCCATCGGCACGACATTGGCACCCCAGGTGAAATCGATCCGGTCGTGGGTCTCGCCCGCGGGCACATAGGGCCAGGGCCGGCCAGCGGTCCAGGTCAGGCCGGGGAAGGCGGTCGCGCCGGGATGGACGGTGCGAAAGCCGTCCTGAAACCCGGCCGCCTCCATCGCCAGGCTGACCGGCCATTTCACCTGCATCTCTCGGGCTTGCCAGTCGCGCCAGGAGGGCGAATTGAAATCCCCGGTCAGGATCACCGGAACGCCCTTGTCGATCAAGGGCTTCAGCCCATCGATCAGCGCCTGAGCCTCGGGCAGGCGGGTGTCGATTTCATTCTGCACAGCCTCCGCCGCCGTCTTGCCATCGCGCAACAGTTCCGGCCCGTAGGGGTCAGAGGTCAGATGGGTGTTGGCCATCGCAAACACCTCACCGGGGCGGATTTCGATCAAGGCGGCGACGGCATCGGGGTCCAGACCCGCGATGGAATAGGGCTGGGCGTCAGCCGAGGAGGTTTCTCCAAGCCCTGCGTCGAAGATCGGGTATTTCGACAGGATGTGGCGGCGAACGTCGGCGTAAGGATAGCCTGCCAGCGCGGCGATCTGCAGGGTCTTGCCGTCGGGTTCCTGCAAACCCACGACATCGGCATCGGCGGCTTTGATCGCTTCGATCACCGCGCTGAAATCAAGCTGGTCGCCGCCATACCAGATGTTGAAAGTCAGGATTTTCACCGACACGGGCTTGGGTTCGGCCTGAGCGGCCAGCGGGAACAGCATCGCGGATAGCAGCAACAACCGTCTGAACATGCGCGTCTCCTGTGAGTTTGGAAACACGTTAGCACGGTTTGACGACAGTTTCGCAACGTTTTGAATGGCCAATCAATAGGTTTCGGGGCCGGTGTGGGGGACTAAGGTCGCCTTGACGTCTTGGCAGATTGGCGGTTTCGGGTGGCTTTGTCCTGCGCAACGAAGGGCTTTAAGCCAAATGCATCCGGCATTAGCGTGGCCAACGCAAACCAAGGAATCGACATGTCCGACCGCCGCCCCCTGTATCCCGCCATCACGCCTTACAGCGTCTTCCGCCTCGCCGTCGGGCAGGGGCATGAGTTGCAGGTCGAGGAATCCGGCAACCCCACCGGCAAGCCGGTCATCGTGCTGCATGGCGGGCCGGGCAGCGGCGTCTCGCCGTACCTGCGGCAGGGCCATGACCCGGCGC
>Ga0105047_10015581_pt1 | contig 11962 bp, 10 predicted proteins | sample MAT04_FD_78384 | JGI IMG/M metagenome (GOLD analysis project Ga0105047, IMG submission 78384) | Freshwater microbial communities from Lake Fryxell liftoff mats and glacier meltwater in Antarctica - MAT-04 (megahit assembly) | ecosystem: Environmental > Aquatic > Freshwater > Ice > Liftoff... | reverse complement strand
GACGAGAAGAAATCGATCACCGCGTACAACAACGAATCGTACAGCCCGTTCAATTGCGTCAGCGGTCCTTTCAAATTCACCGCCGCCAACATCAGCTCCAGCCGCAACATTCAACTGTCCAACCTGCCGAAGCGCGGGCAACAGGCCAACCCCGAATACATCAGCATGAGCGTGCAGATCCTCGCGGAACCGAAAATGCCGATTGTCGGCATCGGCCAAGTGACGCTGATCAAAGCCTTCGATGACAAAGGCGTTTCTCTGATCCCGCCCGTCGCGGACGCCGGCGACGACTTGCGCAGTGTCCGGTTGTACGTCCAAACCAATTACCGATCGCTGAATCAATCGTGCGGCCTGACCCTGAACCGGGGGAGCCGGGAGGCGACCACCGTCAAGGAACTCCACGCTAAGGTCGCATTAGCAATTCTCGTCGAAGAACGGCCCGAGATCACCGTCGACAGCATCCTCGAAGCCAAGAAAAAGAAGTTCGCCGGGAACGATCTCGACTTGGAAATCGAAGAGGTCGCCGAGGCGATGGGGATCGTCAGCCTCAAGTTGACGTTCCGCCAACGCGAGGCGACCCCGAACGATTACAATTGGTCCAACACTGCCCTCCAACGGCTGATCCTGCTCGACGACAAAGGCAACAAGATGCAATCGAATGGTGTCTCGGAACAGAACAACGGCGTCGGGGTGTTGTCGGTACGCATGAGCTTCGGAACCGCACCCGGGAAAAAAGCGGTGAAGCCGGCCAAGCTGGTTCTCAATGAGTGGATCACCGAGTCTCGCGAGTACGAATTCAAGTTCAAAGGCATCCCGTTGCCGTGATGCGGGGAGCGTGCCGGTTGCACCGGCGCGGAGTCGGCTGGGCCGGCCGGTTCGTCCGATGCAAGCTTGACGCATCCGACCGCGTCGGGCACGCTGAATCAGAGCCAATTGCGATCCGGAGTTCCCCCATGCGACTCGGCCGAATATTCCGAACCTGCGGCGCCCTCACCCTGATCGCCGCGTCGGTCGCGGCGCAGGAACCGAAACAACCGGTGAAGGACGACGCGACGATCCCGAACACGTTCCGCAGTTTCATCGTCTCGGACAAGCGGACCGACCTCAAGGATCCACTCAACCGCACCGATAAACTGCACTGCCTCGTCTGCGAAAACAACCTGAACCCGGTCGTGGCCGTCTTCGCGCGCTCGCAGCCGAAGAACGCCGAAGATCCGATTGCTAAGCTCGTGGTCGAACTCAAGAAGCTCCTCGGGAACGAGAAATACAAAGCCCAGAACTTCGCCTCGTTCGTCATCTTTGTCACGCTCGAAAAAGAGTTTCAATCGGACGACAAACGGGATACGTTCGCGGGGGCCATCAAAACCTGGGGCGAGTCGATCGGCGCGGGTCCGGTCGTTCTGGGACTCACGGGCCAAACGGGCGACGCGGCCAAGAATTGGAACTTGAACAAAGACGACGACATCACGGTCGTGCTCTACCACCGGATGAAGATGGTGCAAAAACCGTGGATCTTCGCGGAAGGGAAAATGGCCGACGCGGACGTCAAAGCTATCGTCGCCGCGACCGAAGCGGAACTGGCGAAGAAATAGAGGATCACGGCGCCCGGCTTATCAACCCGCCCAATCCGTTAAAACCCTTCAAGCTGAGCGGCTTGCCCCGTCGATACAAGGTGCGTCGTCGTTGCGGGCGGGGCGACTGCGCAGACCGCCCATTCGCCACTACCCACGGAAGGGTCTTCCCATGCGCCGCATTGCCATTTTGTCCGCGTTCGTCGTCTTGTTCGGCCTCAGCCTCGGGTGCAAAAGCACTTCGGGCCGTTGCGATTGCAATTACGACGCCGCCAACCACGTCTTGCCGACCACCGGCATGACCTACCCGACGGTCGGCGCCCCGGTGCCCGGTCCCGGGGCTGCCCCGGCCGTGGTCACCCCCATGAAGTGAGCCGGGCCACGCGTCGGCACGGGCAAGGACGCCGGTGCCGACGCGCGGGTGCAATCGCCCGACCAAATCGGGTCGGGTGGGTGAACGCCGTCGGAAGTTCCGATTCCGCGCGGAGATGCGCTTGATCGGAGCCGTTCCGTCGGGTATCTCTGGAGTAGTGCCGGCTCGGCGCCATTCGCCCACTACCTAGGCCACGCCCATGCGTTTCGCCCATCGCCGCGAGTTCCTCTCGACCACCCTCGTCGCCGGGGCCGCGTTGACCTTTTCTCCGCGCGGGGCCGTCGCCCAACTGCCGGACGCACCCTTTCGGTACGTCGATCCACTCAAGCTCTCGCTCGACCGCGGAGGCGTCTGGACGCTCAACTTCGCCTACATGCCCCCGCGCATTGCCACGGTGAAGGTCCCCGGCAAGGGGGATCGCGTCGTCTGGTACATGGTCTACTACGTGTACAACAAGACGGGTAAGCCGCGCACCATCGTCCCCGAGTTCGAATTGGTCACGAAGGATTCCGGGGGCATCGCCGCGACATTCCTAGACGAACCGGAACCTGGCGTGGTCGAAGCGCTGAAAAAGATCGAAGACCCGACCGGGGAATTGAAGCTCCAGACGAGCATTTCCATCAGCAAGTCCCCGATCCCCGAGACCGCGGAGTACCTGACCCCGCCCGCCGTCCGCGCCGTCCACGGCTTGGCGATCTGGTTGAACGTCCCCGAGAAGGCCCCGAACGTCAACAACTTCACGATCTACGTGTCGGGCATCACCGATGGACTCAGCACCAAGGAGACGGACGCCGGGAAGTTGATCGTCAGCAAGAAGACGCTGCAACTCGATTTCCGCCGGCCGACCGACTCGGTGAAAAACAAACCGACCGACATCAAGATCAACGACAACGCCGGCCTCGGTTCCGAGCGCTGGGACTATCGCGAAGCCCGTATCCGAGACAAGAAATGATCCGATTGCGGATTTGGGATTGCGGATTGCGGATTTGAAGAGCTTCGCCTTGATCTTTCCGGATTGAGAATTGCTTATGAGTTCGGATTCTCGGTTCTTGAAATCCGCAATCCCAAATCCGAAATGGGTGCACTCGTGGCTCTGACCGATGTTGACAAAGACCTCCTCAAACGGTGTTTATCGAAGCAACCGGGGTCGTGGAACGATTTCGTCGATCGCTACCTCGGGTTGATTTACCAAGCGATCCACTTCACCGCCCACCTCCGCAGCGCGCGACTGTCCCCGGAAGATGTCGAAGACATCGCCGCGGAAGTGCTCGTGCAGATCATCGCCGACAATTACAAAGCGATGCGCGAATTCAAAGGCACCGCGAACTTGGCGACCTATCTCACCGTGATCGCCCGGCGGATCTGCGTCCACGAATTGAGCCGCCGGCAGACCGTCCGCGACTCGATCAAGAAGGGGGAGTCCCGCTTGCTCGATGACTTGCCCGACGAAAGCGCCGCCGCCGCGAAGGGGATGGAGCGGCTCGAAGAAGTCGAAGCCCTGTTGCGGAAGCTCCGGGGCAAGGATCGCGAAATCGTCCGGCAATTCTACCTCGAAGGCCGTACCTACGAAGAGATCAGCACCGATCTCGACATCCCGGTGAACTCCATCGGGTCGGTGCTCACGCGCGCCCGCTCGAAGCTCCGGGAATTGTCCAAATCATACGCGGAACTCCAAGCCTACGTCCCGGAGCCGAAGCCGTTGAAACCGACGAAACCCGCGAAGTCGAGCCGACCGAAAAAATAGCCTCTTGGCATGGCTTGTTGCGACTGGATCAACCCGGAGGCCATCATGCACGCCCGACTCATCGGTCTGACCTTATTGTGTTCGTGTGCGTCCGCGTTCGCCCCGGCCGCGGAGCCGAAGCCGCCGAATATCGTCTTCATCTTCTCGGACGATCACGCTTACCAATCGATCAGTGCCTACGGCCATCCGCTGAAGTTGAACACGACGCCGAACATCGACCGGATCGCCAAGGATGGGATGCGGTTCGACCGCTGCTTGGTGCCGAACAGCATCTGCGGGCCGAGCCGGGCCAGTGTGCTCACGGGCAAGTATTCCCACATCAACGGCTTTTACAATAACAGCAACAGCAAGTTCGACGGTACCCAAGTCACGTTCCCCAAGCTGCTCCAAAAAGCCGGCTATCAAACCGCGATCATCGGCAAGTGGCACCTCGTCTCCGACCCAATCGGGTTCGACCACTGGCACATTCTGCCAGGCCAAGGGATCTACTACAACCCGCCGATGATCCGCGACGGGAAGCGGGAGTCGAACGCGGGCTACGTGACCGACCTCATCACCGATTTCAGCATCGACTGGATGAAAGCCCGCGATAAGACGAAACCGTTTCTGCTGATGTGCCAGCACAAGGCCCCGCACCGCGAATGGTCGCCGGCGCTCCGTCATCTCGGCCACGATCAGGACCGCGATTACCCCCAACCGGACACACTCTTCGACGATTTCGGTGGCCGCGGGAAAGCGGAGAAATCGCAAGACATGACGCTCGAAAAGACGTTCACGAAATTGGATGCGAAGCTGGTCTATCCGCCGGGCATGGCCGAAGCGGACAAGAAGAAATGGGACGAATACTACAGGCCCCGCAACGAGGCTTTCGAGAAAGCGAACCCGAAGGACCAGGAGCTCGTCCGCTGGCGCTATAACCGCTATTTGCACGACTATACTGGTTGCATCAAAGCCGTGGACGAGGGCGTCGGCAAGATGCTCGACTACTTGGACAAGGAAGGATTGGCCGAGAATACCATCGTGGTCTATTCCTCGGATCAAGGATTTTTCCTCGGCGAGCACGGCTGGTTCGACAAACGCTGGATCTTCGAGGAGAGCCTGCGGACGCCGCTGTTGGTGAAGTGGCCCGGCACCGCGAAGGCGGGCGCGACGAACGCCGCGATCGTGAGCAACATCGACTTCGCCCCCACTCTGTTGGAAGCGGCCGGGGTCCTTGTCCCGGCGGAGATCCAAGGCCGCAGCTTTCTGCCGCTGCTGAAGGGGACGACACCGAAGGAATGGCGGAAGAGCTTCTACTACCACTATTACGAAAATCCGGGGCCTCACGACGTGGCCCGGCATTACGGGGTTGTCACCGAGCGGTACAAGTTGGTCCGGTTTTACGAACCCGAGTTCGATTACTGGGAATTGTTCGACCTCAAAACCGATCCCCAGGAATTGAAAAGCGTCTACGGGACACCGAAATACGCGGACACGCAGAAGGAACTCGAAACGGAACTGGCCCGATTGCGGAAGGAACTGAAAGTACCCGACCCCGATCCCGCGGAAACCAATCCCCCGATTCCGAAGAAGAAGTGATTTCACAACAGCGCCCGCTCGCGAAGTCGCGCCTCCGCCGGCTTGCCGCGACGGCCGGGAATCGCAAGATAACCGCGATGGCCATTCTGCATATCGGTTGGACCCAGCACCCCCCGGCGGCGTACACCGGCGGAGCCGTTACGGTCGGCAACTTCGACGGGGTCCACCGCGCCCACCACCAACTTGTCGCCGTAGCGCGCGAAGAAGCCCGCAGTACCGGCGGCCCTGCGGTCGTGGTGACGTTCGATCCGCCTCCGCTGGCGCTGTTGAACCCGGCCCAAGCCAAGCAACCGTTGACCACCACGGACGACCGCATCGCCTTGTTGCGGGCGGCCGGAGCCGAGCGGGTCGTCGTTTTGAAAACGGAGGCGGCCCTGCTCGCGCTCACGCCGGAGGCGTTCTTCGAGGATGTGCTACTCAGCCTCTTCGATGCGAAGGTGGTCATCGAGGGCTATAACTTCCGTTTCGGCCGCAATCGCAGCGGTGACACGGCCACGATGCGGGCGCTGTGCGCCGGCGCCGGCCGGCGCTTCGTCGAAGTGCCACCGTTGCTCGAAGACGCCGAAGCGATTTCCAGCAGCCGGATTCGCTCGGCGTTGCTCGCGGGGGATGTGACCGCCGCGGCGCGCTGGCTCGGCCGGCGCTACGCCATCCGGGGCACCGTAGAAGTGGGCGCCCGCCGCGGTCGGACGATCGGTTTCCCCACCGCCAACCTCGGGAGCGTTGGAACTTTGTTGCCAAAGGACGGCGTCTACGCAGTCCGGGTCGAACTGGATACCGAAATCCTCGCCGGCGCCGCGAACATCGGCCCGAACCCGACTTTCGGCGAATCGGATCGGAAGATCGAAGTCCACCTGCTCGACTTCGCCGGAGATTTATACGGCCGGTCGTTGAAGGTCGAATTCGCCACCCGCTTACGAGACACCCGTCCGTTCGCCACCGTCGCGGACCTGATCGCACAATTGGAACAAGATGTCAGTTTGGCCCGTTACGCGACCGCGGCGGATCCCGGGTGAATGCGAGGGTGTGAAATCTGCGCTGGCCGTGGAAAACTCGTAGAAAAATGTGATGAGCACATCGCCCGAACGCGGATTGTATCGGTGGGAATGGCTGGCCGTGATTGCGTTGCTGACCATCTGCACCGCATTCGGATTCCTCGTGGTCAAGCGTTCGGCCCATTCCGAACTCCGGATGACCGACTACTCCGTTTACTCGCGCAGCGCCTGGGCCGTGCGGATCGGCCAGGATCCGTACACCATCGCCGACGACCGCGGGTTGCATTACTGCTATCCGCCGACGTTCCTCGTATTTATGCTCCCGCTCGCCGACCCGCCGAACGGCGCCGACCGTTCCGGATATCTTCCGTTCGACGTCAACGTGGCTCTTTGGTACGCGTTCAATCTGCTGCTGGCGGGTTGGGCCGTCCACCGCTTCGCCTTGGCGGTGCTGCCGGATGAAACCGCGTGGTCGCGGCGTTGGTGGTATCTGCGTCTGCTGCCGTTCGATTTTTGCATCCCCGGGATCGGTTTCAGCTTGAACCGGGGCCAGGTGAATATTCTCGCGCTGGCCTTGCTCGCCGAAATGCTCTTGGCGAGCCGGCGCCGCCGTGGAATCGCCAGCGGTTGGTGGCTCGCGGCGGCAGGGGCGTTGAAAGTCATCCCCGGATTGCTGGTGCTGTACCCGCTGTTGACCAAGCAATGGAAAGCCTACCTCGGCGTCGCCGCCGGGTCGGTCGCCTGCTTCGCGGTCATCCCCGCCGCCGTGTGGGGTCTCGACGGCGCCTGGACCATGAACCGCAATTTCTTCGAACTCGTGGCGTCCCCGGGATTGACCAATACGGGGGACACGAGTCGCAGCGTGGAATTGACCAACGCGACAAGTTCCGATAGCCAGTCCTTCCACGCGATTTTCAACAACATCCGCCATCCCGAGCGCCGTTCCCGCCCGGACAATTCCGATGCACTTTCGAAGGGGCTGCATTACTTGCTAGGGTTGTCGATGATCGCGGCCACGCTGCTCCGGGCCCGGCGGATTCCCAACTTGCTGGATTCCCCCGCCGAGGCGATGATCGTCTTCGGCAGTTTCTGCATCATCATGGTCCACCTCGCTCCGGCGTCGCACATGCATTATTACCTGTTCGCCATGCCGACTGTGATGGGCTTGATCGCCCAAGAATTAATAAGGCGGCCCGATCGCGTGTTATTGAGTGGGCGGTCGATCGCCGGGTTGGCCCTGTGGACGACCTGCGTGGGCATCGCCATGATCGACAGTTTTGCGTGGTCGTTGCGGCTGCGGGAAGTGGGCCTGGCGGCGTGGGCGACCGTGGCACTGTGGGGCTATTCCCTGACACGGGTGCGTTGATTCGGACCGGTCCATTCGTTTCAACGGGGTCGGCGGGCGCAGGCCATCTTCGCGACGGCGCGGATGTCGTAGAACCGGCAGGCCTCCATCAGCATCCGGCATTCGACCCACATATCGCCGTCGACGATCGGCATGAACAAATCGTGGATGTTGTCGACGCCGAGGAACGTCGGCACGCCAGCTTTCAACAGGGCCGGCACCGGCGCGATGGAGTTGTGCAGCATCGATTTGATTTCGAGCTGCTTCATGCTCAGCGCCGCCGACGGGCAGACGATGACCCCGACGCCGGCGTCCTTGACGCGCCGGATGATCCGCTCTTGTTCCGGGGTCTCTTTCGCACTCACCGAAATCGAATGCACCGCGTAGACCATCCCCTCCATACCGTATTCGACCGTCTTTGCCGCGAGCATTTCCGTCTCGGATTCGTACGGGTTGTTCTCTTGGTCGACGTGGACGTCGAGCGGCTTCTTCAAATTCTTGGCGATCTGCATGATGATGTCGATGTGCTTCTCGGGCGTCGGCCGATCCTTCGACGGCAGCCCGCCGCAGAAGTCGCCCATCTCGCACGCGCGTTCGTATTGCCTCCGCGATTCCGGGTCGAGCACGCCTTGCAGCGGTTGCACGCCGATTTCAAATTCGATCTTCCCGGCGAACGCCTTCTTAACTGCGAGCGCCGCCTCCATCGGCAGCGTCCGCACCGTGGCGTCGGCGTCGACCATCGTCCGGCAGTACTTCACGTTTTGGGTGACCATCGTCTCGACGCCGCGCGAGATGCGCTCGAAGAGATCTTCGAAGGTGTAATTCTCTTTGAGAGACTTATACAGCTTCCACTTCAATTGCATGTCGACTTGGCTCAACTCCAAGTTTTGCAGCGAGATCAAATAGGCTTTGTCGAAGTGGGCGTGATGGCAGGCGAAGCCGCCGAATTCGTCGACGAGTTTCAGGAACTCCGCTTTCAGGTTCCACGGCTCTTCGCGGCTCGACACCTTGTAGCTGTAAACCCCGTCGCGGACGTTGCGGACGACGGTGTCGATCGTCAAAATCGCGACTTCGACATCGGTGATGAGCGGGATCGAATTCTGGACCGCGAGCGCGCGGATACGGTTGCTATCCGACGACGCATCGTAGTTGTAATCGCCGGTTAAGATGTTCACGATGAGGTCGAAGCGGTCGGCTTCGAGGAACGATTTGATATTCGGTTCGGTCCCTTCGCCAATCTTGTAAATCGGCTCGTTCGGAACGCCTCGTTCGGTGAGAAACCGGCTGGTGCCCTCGGTGGCGAACAAGCGGACGTCGAGCTTGGCGAGTTCGCGGACGCTTTCGAGCAACCGGGTTTTGTCGGCCGGCTTCCCGGCGCTGACGAGCACGTTCTTTTTGCTCTGCCGGCCGAGCATCTTCAAGTTCAGACCGACGATTTCCATGCTGTCGTGCGTCGCCATCGTCGGCCCTCATCGTCGACCGGTACAAGCCTGCGATGAACTTAGGTTCGGCCGCGCGGGGCGTCAAGTGTCCTGAATTCACTCGGCAGCGATCCATTGCGAATCGAGGGGGGGCGCAGTAAACGCTGTCGAAAATCCGGTGGTGCCCTGCTAATGTTGCACGAGACGAAATTGCCTTGGAAACCGTGTTGAGAGCGAAGCAAAACGCCTTTATAACTGCCTGTGCGACATTAGCAGGGCACCACCAACGTCCCCGATACCGCCGGAATCGGTCGGCGCACCCGGTGCACTTGCCCTTGTCCCTGCACATGCGCCCGGCTTATAGTCGCACCAGTACACCGCAGGGAGGCGAGGCGATGGCGAAGCTAGGACGGCGGATCGGGCTGGGCGTGCTCCTGCTGGCGTTGGCCGGCGGTATTTTCGCCGGCACGCGGTGGAACCAGTTGAACGCCCGCTATTGCGGGTACAAACTCCGCACGGCGACGACCGACGAAGCCCGGTTGAAGGCCGCGTGCCAACTGATCGAAGCCGGGGAGAGCGGGACCCCCTACTTGGTCGAGACCTTCCGCGGCGGCGATGCCGAGCGCTGCGCGGCCGTGGCACTCGCGATCCGGGATTACCTCCGGGATCTGCAACCGACCGACCCGCGTTTCGCGGAGCTCTGCCGGCCGCATGCCGTCGGCTTTGCCGAGTATTCCGAAAAGGGCCGCGAAGCGGCGTTCGCCCTCGTCCCCGACTTGCTCCGCTGTCCGAACGCCGAGTTCGTGCCGATCTGCCGGGACATCGTCCGACAGGCCTTGAAGCAGCCTTCGGCCGATCTCCGCGTCCAAGCGATCCACTTGGCCATGCGGACCGATCTCGACCAGAAGGCGGACGTCGTGGCGTGCTTGCCCGCTCCGGAAGCGGAGGTTCGCCGGGCTGCGATGCTCGCCGTCGGACCAGCCGGTTCTGGTTCGGCGGTCATCGGGGACGAAGAGCTGTTCTCGTGGCTGAACGACGCCGACAACCAAGTGCAAATGCTCTGCGAAGCGGCCCTCAGCACACGCGGATTGGAGCCGGAGCAAATCGCGGCCGCGCGGAAACTGACTAGCTCGGATGCGGCCGAGCGGCTGAAACTGCTGATCGATCTGCGCTGGAACCGCGACGGAATCCGCGATCCCGGCCCTTGGCTTGAACGCCTGAGCCGCGATGCCGACCCAGCCGTGCGCGCGGGGGCGGCCCGAGTCGCTTACGAGTGCAAACTCGCCTTCGCTGGCTGGCTTGATCGCTTGGCGAAGGATGACCCGGACGGCACCGTTCGGCGGATCGTCCAGTTCCACCGCAGCCGCGCCGCCGAGTTGAAACAAGTCGGTTACGGCGGCGACTAACGCGGCTTGAAGTAGATGTAGACCGACGCACCCACGCCCTGCTGCGACCTGTGGAATCGCGATACGGCCTCAAAATCCTGCAGAATCAGGCTCTCTTCTTCCTTGTGGCGATGGCTAAACAGGATCCAAATTCGGCCCTCAGGCAGCGCAGCGATTTCGTCTAAGTATCGGGACTGGTTCTCCCGATGGATTCCGCCGCGGAACACCGCCTCCGGTGGGAAGTTGTAACGCGGGGAATAAAAGTCGAAGGCCGGCCCCGCTCCGGCATCGCCCGACCCACCGTAGACATAAATCCGATCGCCCTCCCGCCATTCATTCTTTATGCAATCGAGCAGTGGCGGGAGATCCTCCGTCCGCGCTGGTTGGCGAATCTCTTGGAAAGAGAGGATCAGCGGCCAAACGGCAATCAGCCATGCAAGTCCGTACCCGCGCGTCACTCGATAAGCTCCGCAACTCCAAACTAAACAAGCCATGGGAACCAAGAACAGCAACAACCGCCCGGCAAACGGGTAGAGATGAACCGAGGACGCGAGCAGTGCGATCAGGAGCGTGACCGAAAACGCGATGGCCGTCCCGAGATAACCGCGCGTCATTCGCTTGCACTCGATAATCCCCCACAATAGGGTTCCCAGCATTAGCACTTCGGCTAGTTTAACTTCCGGCGTCATCCCCGCGGACTCGTGGACGAACGCCAACCCATGATCGACGTACCACACGATCCCGCTGCGCGATGTCGGCCACGGGGCGAAATGCCCGGCCCAGTAGCGAATCAAATAATCATTCTGCCCGAGGTGTTGGAGGTTGACGGAATAGACCGCCGCGAAACTCATAAGCCAAATTCCGCCAAGCGAGAGAAGGCCGAGCAAACGCGAACGATCCCGCAGGTGAATCGCTTGAGCAACCAGAGCTAGCCCGAATCCCGCGAGGACGAAGATCGCCGGATGCGAGCACCAGACTGAGACCGCACCGACGCCGGCGAACGCGAGCCAAATTTTCCAATTCGCGGGGCCTTGAAAAAACGGAACTGCCAAGGCTAACAGTATGGCGGCGAAGGCGGCATCGAAGGAATATTGTTTGCACTCCGCCGCGTAACTCACCAAGCTCGGGGAAACCGCGACGAGGGCAAGCGCCAAATGGGCCGATGCGCGGGGAAGCAGCCGATACGCCGCGGAACCGAACGCAAATAACCCGACGAGCGACGCGAGAAACGCCGGCAACCGTAAGGCTCGTTCCGTCGGGCCGAAGAGTTCCACACTCGCTTTCATCGCCAAGAGGAAGCCGACGGGCGCCCCCTGATTACGGTCGAGCGGCTCGAATAACTGCGCGGGGCTGCGCTCGACGATGTTCAAGGCGACCATCGCCTCGTCGATCCAGAGGGAGCGCTCCGAAGCGAACGCCGCCGTGCGCAAGCCGACACCCAGTAGCAAAAGGGCGATCGTGAGGCGGTTCACCAAGTCACCCGGCCGGGGTTGAAGACGCGGCGCGGGTCGAGCGTCGCGCGGAGAGTGTCCATCAATTTGCGATCGCCG
>Ga0105047_10015580_pt1 | contig 11962 bp, 8 predicted proteins | sample MAT04_FD_78384 | JGI IMG/M metagenome (GOLD analysis project Ga0105047, IMG submission 78384) | Freshwater microbial communities from Lake Fryxell liftoff mats and glacier meltwater in Antarctica - MAT-04 (megahit assembly) | ecosystem: Environmental > Aquatic > Freshwater > Ice > Liftoff... | reverse complement strand
GCAGACTGCGAATGATGCTGCACTGGGATGTAAACAACGGAATTTCGCGCCGAAGTTGGGCTCGCAACGATGGTGCCGTTTCGAGCATCAAAAGAGCGATGGAAAAAGAACCTATGCTGAAAGTAACCTTGCCACAAATGGTGGATGACAAATTATTGGAAGAACTTTTCTGAAATAAGAGGTAACTTCCGTATTACAACAAAAGCCCGAAAAATCCAGGCTTTTACTTTTTCCAATCGATCGCGCGCGTCTTATTTTCTGAAGTGTGCGGCTCATATCCTGCTTTACTAATCCTCTAATATACATCATGAGCTTGAAACCGACACAGAAAAAATTTCACTAAAATTACTTCCATACTTTTTGATTCTTTTTAGGTACAAAACTTTTACCGGCACGCATCAGAAAATATGATGCGCCAACTGGGCTTACAGCATCGTTAACCCCGATGAGCTGTGGATTATGGAATTTATAATTGCAGCTCATATCTATCACCTCGCGAAAGGTTTAGCGAGACAGTGGGGGATTGATATATTAACCAAAATAAGTTATGAATAATATTAATTTATCTAAATTAATACTTAATATTGCTAAGTTTTCAGATAGTAAAATTTGTTCAAAATTTCAACTACAAAATTTAATTGATATCATGATAACTCATTTAACAATTTTTCAAACTGAGGCTTATTTAAAAGCTTATGATATTCCACAGAATTGCTCTATCCCAATTAATGAAAATATTGCTATTCCTGGTTATTATGAAAACGGCATATTGAAACTGTTCATGCCTTTGCTTGATGAATCGCTATTAGGTTATTCAAGGATTTTAGAATTAATGAAAGAATTTAAGGTAAAAGAAATTATATTACACAGCTGTTACACGGATAACAGTAATAATGACGGGAATAAAAGACGTTTCATACTTCGCGAAAACAGTAATCTTTTTATTTTGTTACCAGAATCCATTGAAGCCTATTTGCTAACACTCCAAGACAGAACAAGACGGAGGATTCGATCCTATAACAGAAATTTCTTTCAAACTTTTAGTTCTGTTAAATGCTTGACTCAGTATAAACATGAAGTAAATATAGATGATTTTATGGAAATCATTAGATTAAAGCAGGAGCGATGTCGGTCAAAGGGATTTGAATCCGCCATTAATACCCTCTATGCAGAAAAATTATTTTCTATTGTAAGTTTATATGGTTTCATAACAATTTTGAAATATGAAAATAGAGTTATTGCTGGAATTATTGGAACCAGGGTAGGAAATGAAGTTTACCTCCATGTAATTTCACATGATAATTCATATAATGATTTCCATATTGGATATGTCATCTTATTAAAATCGATTGAACAAGCAATCAAAGATAATATATATATATTCAATTTATTGTGGGGTGGAAATGGGATTAAATGTGAAGGCAGTCAATATAGAATACAATTTGGAAGTCAAAGGAAATTTCTTAATGATGTCACCTACTATAAATACGGTTTTGATTATTACAAGGCAAGATTTAAATACAAATATTCATCGACTACAAAAACACTATTTAAATTTGTTGTTAATCATATTGAGAGAATTTATCGTTTTGCCGGAAGAAAATTAAAAGCTATAGTTCTTGATTAGTATAATATGTTGTAGGGTTGGAATTGTTAACCATGGTGTTGCTAAATTAAGCAGCACTACTCTTGTTATTTGTAATTATAGTTATACTTTGTCCTTTTACATTTAAATCCCGCCGCTGGCGACTATTTAAAATCCGTGCCACTGCCGTCATACACAACTTTTCATCTAACAAATATATCCAATAATCCTTTATTTCATGCATAGTCAGTAGCGCTGCAATTCACATAGTCTTAAGCACCGAAAACCAGCCCTTCATAAACAGGATTCTGATGTATTGTGGATGACAATTTATTGGAAAATCTCTTCTGATAATTGAACCGGAAAACCATTTTACAACAAAAGCCCAAACAAGTCCAGGCTTCTGTTGTTTTTGGAAGAATTAAAATACCAGTTCTTATTTACTGATTGTCAGTTTCTGATTAAAAGCTTTGCTACCAGCTGTAAGTCTGATGTGATAAACACCGGCTCTCAGGCTGCTGCAATCGAGTTTTATTTCGTGCTGTCCGCTAACGAAATCTTTTACCGGCAGGCTTATAACCACAGCACCCTGCATATTGAACACCTGAACGGTAACCTGCTCTTTTACTGCATTAGTAAATGAAATGGTTGTTTGCTGAAAAGCAGGATTCGGGTAAACCGAGAATGAAGCTGCATCAGGAATTTCGCCTACACCAACCCCGGAAAGTGAGTAAAACTGATTAACCATTGAACTGTCGAAAGCATTGCCCTGACTAACAGTTATATTGCCATTAAAAACTTTGAAAAATCCAGTTCCATTTGTGCAGCACATTCCATTACCACCGGCATCAAAAATTGAAAATTCATAGCAGGTGCCAAAACCAAGTTGCACATCCGATGAATAAACTTTTTTAGCTTCGGCATATGGCCCACCTGTAGCAATAACATTCCCTTGGATATCCTTTATTATCCAGGTTGTTTCTTCAGGATTATTATCTGTTTTCAAATACACAGTTACCTGTGATCCGGCCATAGGAGCTGATGTAAAACTATATCTTATAGTATCATTTTTAGGATATTCATCGGTTACACCATTTACTGATACTCCAAAAATCTTTAGTTCATTATTTGCTTGCACAGCATAGGCAGTAGTGGGAAGTGTGATTGTTGTCTTCTGAAGGAAGTCAAGATTTCCGGCCCACTGGTAAGTTAATTCAGGTTCGTTATTGATCTGGTATTTTATTTCGGCTGAAGTAAGCGGCTGTGAACCGTTGTTTTGCAATTCAAAAGTAGGTTCAATATCGGGTTCGCAATACGAAGCGAGCAGATTCCCTGGGTTCATTAGGGTAAGATCATTTTGAAATGGGCCTTCGATAGGAGTATCAGAAGTTTTAGCAGCCTGATGTACCGTTTTGGTTTGCGAATTCTGAATAAAACCTACCACACTTAATTCGCTGATAGAATAAACATTGGCAAGTTTCCATGCAAATTGCAACACGAAATAATCGCCTGGCTCAAAAGAAGTAGCTAATGCAGTTCCTGATGCGGCAGGAAGCATCTTTTTCATCACATTATAAAAATCTTTTTCCCCGTTCGACCCCGGAGGTGTATTGAAGTGAATATGCTTTTCGATTACAGCACAATGAGCAATCATAGACCCTGTTACAGATGACGTGGCTTTACCAAGCATAGTTACATAAATACTATCATTACCCGGACTGAGTTGCTGATTGATCGATAGCTCAAACGGTGATGGAACGGCGTACTCTGTGTTAATTTTTGTCTGATTTACACCGGATGGCGAACCGTGGTAAGCGTTTCCATCCATGATAGCATCCGGAACACCCGAAACATTGTAATAACTGACACGATTTGCCACTTCGCCCGGATTATGCAAGTTCATAGGGTCGTAACCAGGCCAGCTGGTCTGATATTTTATGGAGGTACATTTCGAGATATTTGCATTTAACAGAGCATTAAACGCAGGATTCAGATTTGCACAGGGGTTACAACTTGCCTGCGTAAATTCTTCAAAAAGGACAAAACGCTGTGATTGCCCAAACGACAAAATTGACAACGTAAAAAGCAAACTGAAAATCAGGTAGGTTTTTTTCATAAGAGTAGGTATTGTTATTAAAAGAACAAATATCAGCATAATAATGTTTCCTTTTGTAATTATCGTAGTCATAGATTAAAACTTTATTAGAAATTTTGCAAAGAATGCAGATCGGATATGAATTGAATATATCTTTGTACAGTATTTAAACACCAATTATCAAAAACAAAAACACTCCGCATGAACAAACTTATACTCTTTGCCTTCTCAGTTTTGTTAGTTTCGGTCGTGTTCGCCCGCCCAATACCAACGAAAATCCTGAATTCAGACCCGGATTTCCTTAGCGCGACTGATACGCTTGAATTGTATGATAACGCAGGTAACAAAATAAATAACGCAACTATTAAAGTTACCGGTAGCGACCCTAATATTGATGCACTTGTAGGTTATATATGGCTTAAAAACACTACCAACACCGAAATGCCAAATGTGTTTGTTCGCCGCTCTATAAACCAGGAAGTTTTAAACACAACCAATTCATTCTGCTTTGGCATCAATTGTTATCCTCCCTGGGTAAACGAATCAGCTAGTGCTGATACAGCCAAAGTTGGTATTATCAACAAATCCTTTTATGCTGATTATTATCCTGATGGAAATGGCGGACTTACTTCTATTACGTTTGAGTTTTTCGACAATATAACTTTTGGAGTGCCGGTAAGTGCTAAAACAACTATCGAATTCCTTATCAGCGCAAATAGCGTGAAAGAAGACAAGCTGGTTTTCAAAGGCCCCTATCCGAATCCTGCATCACAAATTACAAGCTTCGAATACAACCTGCCATCATCAGCCAAAAGCGCTCGACTTATTGTACGTAACTCCCTTGGTGTTGAAGTGGAGAACAGTATGCTCGACAACCAATCAGGAAAAAAATCGATCAATGTAAGCAGTTATCCTTCAGGAATTTATTTCTATACCCTGATTGTTGATGGAAAAACAATCCAATCGAAAAAGATGATCGTCAAACACTAAAATTATTTTAATGAAATAAAAAAAGCAGGCCTCAATAGCCTGCTTTTTTTATTTATCAGAAACTGAAAATTTCTACAGTCCGAATTCTTTTTTGATCATATCTACGCTATCTACTTTTTCCCAACCGAAAAATTCAACTTCTTTAAAGTGAACATCTTTTCCGTTAAGTTTTTCGGTGCGTGTGCTGCCATTTTTATAATACACTTCAACTTCAGCTTTGTAATGATCGCGGCCAAAATGCCCGTATGAAGCTGTACGCTCAAAAATCGGATTCTTCAATCCAAAGCGCTGAACAATTGCATATGGACGCAGATCAAATATTTTACTAACTCTTTCGGCTATTTGCCCATCAGTAAGTTTTTTACCTTCCGCATCTTTAACCTTGGCAGTTTTATACGTATTAACATAAACCCCCACAGGCTCGGCAATACCGATAGCATAAGCTACCTGAACAAGTACTTCGTCGGCAACATCAGCAGCAACAAGGATTTTTGCAATATGCCTTGCAGCATAAGCAGCCGAACGGTCAACTTTTGACGAATCTTTTCCTGAGAATGCACCTCCACCGTGAGCACCTTTGCCACCATAGGTATCAACGATAATTTTTCGTCCGGTGAGGCCAGTATCGCCATGAGGGCCGCCGATTACAAACTTACCGGTTGGGTTAACAAAGTATTTTACATCGTCGCCAAAAAGTTTGCGCACACGTGCAGGCAAAGTCCTTTTTACACGTGGCAGAAGTATATTTTTAACATCATCGGCAATTTGAGCCTGCATTGCTTTTTCGGCAACTTTAGCAGCTTCGCGTGACGAATTTGCCGGCAGAATAAACTCGTCGTGTTGGGTCGAAACAACTATTGTATCAATACGAACAGGTCGGTTACGTTCGTCATACTCTATAGTAACCTGCGATTTGCTGTCAGGCCTAAGGTATTTCATTTTCTTTCCTTCGCGGCGAATGGCGGCCATTTCCTGCAGCATGATATGCGACAGTTCGATTGGCATAGGCATAAGGTTGTCCATTTCGTTACTTGCATAACCAAACATCATTCCCTGGTCGCCGGCACCCTGATCTTCGGGCTTGGCATGATCAACACCCATGTAAATATCATCCGACTGTTCGTGAATAGTTGAAATAACGCCGCACGAATTATTATCAAAGCGATATTCAGCTTTTGTATATCCTATACGTTCGATGGTTCCTCGAACAATTTTCTGAATATCGACATAACCGGTTGTACGAACTTCGCCGCTGCATACAGCAAGGCCAGTGGTTACAAGGGTTTCGCAAGCAACTTTGCTTTCGGGGTCGAAACGCAAAAACTCATCGAGTAATGCATCTGATATCTGATCTGCAACTTTGTCGGGATGCCCTTCCGACACACTTTCTGATGTGAATAAATATCCCATCTCTATATGATTTAGAGGTTATAAAATGTATAAACGGTGGGGAATTTAAATGCTGCTTGCGGAAGTATGTTTTAGCATTTTTTTCCGTGGTTGCAAGCAATCAAATTTTTCCACGCTATCGTTCGGCAAAGGTAGAAATTTTAATAATCGGTTTTTAAAAAAGCCGCATCGAATATGAAAATAAACAAAAAAGGCTGTCCTTTAACGAACAACCTTTTTAGCGATAGCATATAACAATTATTGAACTACCAGTTTTCGGGTAACTCTCTGATCATCAACAATAACGGTATAATTATAAACGCCGCTCCGCAGATCCGAAACATCCAATGTGTAATAATTCATACCTGCAACCATATTTCTTTTTTCGGTAACTTTACGTATTCTTCCTGCTACATCCGTTATCGCGATTGAAACAAGGGACGATTTATCAAGTTTTATGCAAAGTTGCGTTGTATTGTGTGCCGGGTTAGGGAAATTCTGCGAAACTTCAAATCGAGCCGCCGGATCCGAATCTTTTAAATCAGTAGTATATAAAACTAGTTCGAGGAATTGCATATAATTTTCCTCTCCAAGTCCAAAACCAGTTCCTGTGCCGGGCGTATAATCTTCCTGAAACAAAACCTGCAATTTTGTGTCATAATGAGGAGCCACGGCAGGAAACACGCATTCGGAGAAAGCAAACTCAACACCATCATTAAGATTATAAGGATCGCTCCATGTTTCGCCTCCGTTTGACGATCGTGCAAAGTACAAATGCCGGTAATAAATATCCTCCAATTTGCTTTCGGGCGAAATAGCTCCGTACACCAGGCTTATTTCATCGTTGGCATTAATACTTAGTTGAGGATGCGATGTGAGCCCGACTCCATAATTGGGCTGTGCACTAGCAATTGTTACATTTCCTGTGATCCACCCTACAAGGTTGCCCGCATTGCGAAGATTTTCGAGTGTGTATGTGCTGATAATTGTTGTATCCAGCGCCGGCATGGTTTCATTCCAGTAAATTATACCTTCGGATCCCAGCGGTGTATAATACCATGCGCTATTTTCATACAAGTGCATCATTCTACTGAAAACAATATGAGCATTACCCTGCGAATCAAGAGCAACTGCCGAGGTACCATCGCCGCCACCATACAATTCGATATTGGCTGGAACATTTAAAGGGTCGAATGGAGAATCATAAACAACCGTTTTCTGCCAGGTGCTACCGTTATCATTTGATTTAAAAAGCAACCCGTCGAAAGCGTTAAAGCCATAGGCAAATGCAAGGGTGTTGCCAACAGGTTGCGCCCAGGAGTATGCCAGGCCTGACATGCCTGTGAAATAATCAGCGCCTAATCCATCAATCACAACCCCGTCTATATCCCAGGTTATGCCACCGTCGGGCGAACGGTAATAGAGTAGAGCATCATCCTGCCCTAGATAAGGATCATCATATACCAATGCCAGCATATGCACAAATTCATGATTAGCTCCACTTGTTATAATCGATTGCCAAACCAACGAATAATTACCGGTTGGCGGCATCAGGACACTTTCCTGCCATTCACCTATTCCTTTTGTTTCGCGGCGAAGTATTTTTACTGAACCTCCACCTGCAACATATTTGTATTGTGCCATTATTTCACCATTCGGACCCCAGGGGGCATAACTGGGAAAGCCAGTTCTGGCATCGCTGCCAAGGTGTGGGTTCTGCGTTCCCCATTGGGTTCCGTTAAAATAATTGTAAGCTGTTCCCCGGTCGGGAGTTCCGCCTTCACCAATATGCATCCAGGTTGCACCTATTGTTCCATCTGCAAACTCATAAATACGATTCATCAGGTTGCCTGAGTTGGTTTGTGTATCAAAATAGGTATTGCCGACTATTGTATACGAAATATTATCGTTCTGCCCAGGGAAAAAGTTAATTACACTCAAATCGGGACCATCCGGACCAACATCAGGTAATTTTGCCACTTTTTCGTTTAGCAATTTAAAATCATTTCCGCGCTGTGGTTGTGCAAAACCAATTATTACTAACGCAAAAAGAGTTACAAAACATAGCATTTTTCTCATTTTCGGGATTTTAAAGGTTAATTGAATGGCATGAATTACAATGCTGAAATACTATATCAAATATATTAAACATTTTCTATATAATCCGCTAAATAAATATTTTTACGATTTTATCTTACCTTCGCCTTTCAATACATTTATTATGAAAATCACTTTTTCGGTTCTTGTTCTTACTTTCTTTTTACTACAGCTTAAAGCCCAGCAGCCGGCATCGTACGTTAATCCATTTATAGGAACCAACGAAATGGGGCATACTTATCCGGGTGCCACAGTTCCATTCGGAATGGTGCAATTGAGCCCTGAGACTGATACCATTCAATACTCCATCGGGCAGGGATATATCAAAGATGTTTACCGCTATTGCGCGGGATACCAGTATTCGGATAAAACCATTGTAGGTTTCAGCCATACTCATTTTTCGGGTACAGGCCATAGCGATCTCGGTGATTTCCTGTTAATGCCAACCACGGGAAAAGTCCAGATGAACCCGGGAACAGCGGATAAACCGGAAAGCGGATACCGCAGTCGTTACTCGCACGATTCGGAAAAGGCTACCGCTGGTTATTATTCAGTTTTACTCGACGATTATGGTATTAAAGCGGAACTAACCACATCCGAAAGGGTTGGTTTTCACCGGTATACATTCCCCGAAAGTAACGAGGCCAACATAATCCTGGATATGGTTTCGGGAATTTATAATTACGATGGAAAAGTAGTATGGAGCTCAATACGGGTGGAGAATGATACTTTAATAACCGGGTACAGGCAAACGCAAGGCTGGGCGCGTGAGCGGACGATGTATTTTGCCATGGTTTTTTCAAAACCGATTCGCAATTACGGATGCCGGGATGATGCAAAAGCTGTTTACACTGATTTTTACCGAAAATTCAATACAACCGAAAACTTCCCCGAAATGGCAGGGCGTAAGTTGAAAACATATTTCAGTTTCGATACAAAAAACAACGAACAAATCCTTGTAAAATTTGCCCTTTCATCGGTTAGTACCGAAGGCGCGCTGAAAAATCTGGAAACAGAAATCCCTCACTGGAATTTTGACCAGGTTCGTCAAGCTGCAGAAAATGCCTGGAACCGGGAATTGAGCCGGATCACCATTGAAGCATCCGAAGAAAAGAAAATCATTTTTTACACAGCTCTTTACCATACATTCCTCTCTCCTACTCTGTTTATGGATGTGGATGGCAGCTATCGCGGCCTCGATAAAAATATTCATAAGGCAGAAGGATTCACCAATTATACCACGTTTTCACTTTGGGATACTTATCGGGCATTGCATCCTTTGTTCACGCTTATTCAGCAAAAACGCACTGCCGATATGGTAAATTCCATGCTTGCCCATCAGCAGCAAAGCGTGCATAAAATATTACCTGTTTGGAGCCATTATGCAAACGAAAACTGGTGCATGATTGGCTATCATTCTGTTCCGGTTATTGCGGATGCATATTTGAAAGGAATCAAAGGTTTTGATGCGCAAAAAGCTCTTGAAGCCTGCCTGATCAGTTCGAATTACGCTCCTTACGATGGAATTGGCGATTATCTGAAATACGGTTATGTTCCGTTTGATAAATCATCGAATTCGGCATCGAAAACCCTTGAGTATGCTTACGATGATTATTGCATCAGCCGTATGGCAGAAAAAATGGGGAAACCAGAAATCGCCATGCAATATGCAAAAAGAGCTGAGTCATATACCCTGATTTTTGATTCAGGTACCGGTTTTATGCGTGCTAAACACAGCGATGGAACTTTCCATACGCCATTTGATCCTTTGAGTACCGAAAAACAAGGTTTTATCGAAGGAAATGCCTGGAATTATTCGCTTTACGTTCCTCACGATCCAATGAAACTTATTGCACTTCACGGAGGAAACAAGAAATTTATCGCTCATATCGATTCGCTTTTTACTTTCAAACTCGACGAAAAACACTTTGGAGAATCCGAGGATATCAGTGCTGCCGGCATCATCGGTAATTATGTTCACGGAAACGAACCCAGCCACCATGTTCCCTATTTGTACACTTTTGCAGGAGCGCCATGGAAAACACAGGAACGAATCAATCAAATAGTTACCTCCCTTTACAGGAACGCAACCGACGGACTTTGCGGTAACGACGATTGCGGTCAAATGTCGGCCTGGTATATTTTCAGTTCGCTGGGATTTTACCCGGTTTGTCCAGGAAGCAACGAATATGTAATTGGGTCACCGTCAGTAAATAAAGCTACTTTGAACCTCGAAAACGGGAAAAAGTTTATTATAACTGCACAAAATCTGAGTGATAAAAATATTTATATCCAGAAAATAAACCTCAACGGGAAGCCTTATACTAAATTCAGTATCAACCACGAAGATATTATGAAAGGTGGTACTATTGAGTTTGTTATGAGCGGCAAACCAGTTAAATAGCATCATTTTTAAGTGGCTAACTTTGTGGTTATGGTTAATTCTTTTTTCAGTAGGCACTATATATCGAAAAATTTGTATTTTTGATAAAAACTGATGAGCTATGGATTTTAATGACGTATTATTGAAACGCGAAAGTGTCCGCAACTACAATCCCGAAAGACCGGTAGATATTGATACCTTAAAACGAATTCTGGAAGCTGGCCGCATAGCCCCTTCGGCATCCAATTACCAGCCATGGGAATTCTGGGTGATATCGTCGCCTGAAATGCTTGAAAAAGTAAAACCTTGCTATTCACGACAATGGATTGCAGATGCACCTCACATACTTGTGGTAACCGGCGACATGGATCATGCCTGGGAGCGTGCTGACGGGTATAATTCGTTGCAAACCGATCTGGCCATTGCCATGCATCAAATGGTGCTGGCAGCTACAAACGAAGGAGTCGGGTCGTGCTGGGTTACTAATTTCAATCCTGATATTCTGCGAAATGCACTTGGTTTGAAAGAGTCGGTAAAAGTTTTTGGAATAACGCCACTTGGTTATCCCCGCGATAATTATACCCGGAGGACTGTTATTATGCGCAAGCCATTGGAAGATGTAGTGATATATAAATAACATAAGTCTTGCCTGCCTCGGGATTACTATTTGATCCAGACAATCGATGCATTAAGATTTGATTTGAAACAAAGAGAGCGGCTATCAGCCGCTCTCTTTGTTCTTTAAGTTCATGATTTATACCGTCATAATATCCTTTTCTTTATGCTCCAGAATTTTATCAACCAGAACAATAAAGCTATCGGTAAAATGCTGGATTTCTTTCTCTAACGTTTTTATATCATCTTCCGAAACGCCATCTTTCTCAAGCTTTTTAGCATCGTCGACAGCTCCGCGGCGAATATTCCTGATCGAAACTTTGGCTGTTTCAGCTTCACCTTTAGCTTTTTTCACCAGTTCGCGGCGCCGCTCTTCGGTTAGAGGCGGAACAGCAATACGTAATACTTCGCCGTTGTTTTGAGGGTTGAAACCCAGGTTTGCATCAAGAATAGCTTTAGCCAGCGGGTTAAGCATGCTTTTTTCCCAAGGCTGCACAATGATCATACGGGCATCCGGAGTATTAATATTGGCGATTTTATCAACGGAAGTAGGATTTCCGTAGTACTCAACCTTCACTCCTTCAAGCATCTGCGGGCTTGCCTTACCGGTGCGAAATTTATGGAATTCCTTTTCCAGATGGTCAAGCGCATGTTGCATGCTTTCTTTTATCTCTTCGATGATAAACCTGGCTTCTTCAGTCATAACGGATCGTTTTGTTCTGCAAATTTAAAATTTCTTTGGAATATTAGGGTCAGAAAACAAAAAAGTGTCAATTGAGCAGGCTTTGGGGGTCAGGATTTAGGAGTT
>Ga0105047_10015571_pt1 | contig 11965 bp, 11 predicted proteins | sample MAT04_FD_78384 | JGI IMG/M metagenome (GOLD analysis project Ga0105047, IMG submission 78384) | Freshwater microbial communities from Lake Fryxell liftoff mats and glacier meltwater in Antarctica - MAT-04 (megahit assembly) | ecosystem: Environmental > Aquatic > Freshwater > Ice > Liftoff... | reverse complement strand
CCCCCGCGCCGGTCAGTATGCCCGCCAGCAGCAGCCGCTTGGTGTAGTGATTCTCATCCGTGGAGGTGTCGCCCGCCCAGCGCCACAGCACGTCAGCGCTGTCCCACGTCAGCTTTGCGCCCAACGCCAAATTCAAAGGCAGGGTGAGATACCCCGACCAGCGCCGCAGCGCCGGTTCATCCGTGGCGGCGGCATCCAGGCGGGCCTCCACGGCACGCCGGATGCGCTCGCGGATCTTGAGGTTGCTCGCGTGGACCTCACCCAGCAGGGCCAGAGCCCGATCATCATGGCGGCGCGATAGCAGGGCCGCCAGATCAGCCGGGCCGTGCGGGATCAAAAGCTCGGTCTCGCCCGCCGAAAGCCCCAGCGCGTTCCCGGCCATCAGGGCGGTGCGATGAGTCCAGCCATGGAGGGGGGCCAGCTTCAGGGCTTCGTCCAGCAACCGTTGCTCGGTTGTCGCAGCCCAGTCGGAGTCTTGCGTGGTCATAGATTCAGTCTAGCGGAGTGCGTGGACAGGGCGAACCTCTTCTGCTATCTGCCCGCCCTCAAACTCGAAGGGTCAAACCTTCGGGCGATAACATTTTGTACGCTCGCCGCCTTTTAGCCGGCACGAGGTGGGCGGCTAGCGTTCAACAGGAGAGATACCCCTGGTTCAGATTTTCGTCCGCGACAACAACGTTGACCAGGCCCTCAAGGCGCTGAAGAAGAAGATGCAGCGCGAAGGCTCGTTCCGCGAGATGAAGCGTCACGTCCATTACGAGAAGCCCTCGGAAAAGCGCGCCCGTCAAAAGGCCGAAGCCGTGCGTCGTGCCCGCAAGCTGGCCCGCAAGCGCGCCCAGCGCGAAGGCCTGATCCCGGCCCCGAAGAAGGTCGTCACGCGATAATCTCTGTGTCGGCCTCTAAAAGCTGGCACGGTTGATGCTTATTTGAAGGGCTGCGCCTCCGGGTGCGGCCCTTTTTTCGTATCTGGGTCATCGCGATATGATCGAAGCGGTGGTCCACCGCGCGGTCTCGTCGTTAAGTGGTCTATCAACTGTCTGCGTCTATCCTGACTTCCGGCCATCCGGCCTCTTTGGGAACGGTCCTCTTATGAATCTCCGCAATATGGTGATCTGGGGCGTCATTGTCGTCGTCATGATCGGCCTCTACAGCATGATGGCGGGTGGCAGCCGGACGAACACGCCGAACGACCTGTCCTATTCGCAACTCCTGACCAAGGTGAACGCGGGTGAGGTGAAGGCCGTCGAGATCCAGGGCGCCCAGATCGAGGTGACCGATCAGAGCAATCGCAAATTCACGGCCGTTACGCCAAACAATCAGGACGACCTGGTCCAGCGCCTCGAAAAACAGGGCGCGGATATCAAGGTGAAGGCGGCCGGCGGCTTTACGCTGATGGGCGCGCTGTTCCAGTTCCTGCCGATCCTGCTGCTGATCGGCGTGTGGATCTTCTTCATGCGCCAGATGCAGGGCGGGGCGCGAGGTGCCATGGGCTTTGGCAAATCCAAGGCCAAACTGCTGACCGAAAACAAGAACCGCGTGACATTCGAGGATGTGGCCGGCGTCGAGGAGGCCAAGGAAGAGGTCGTCGAGATCGTCGACTTCCTGAAGGACCCGCAGAAATTCCAGCGCCTGGGCGGCAAAATCCCCAAGGGTGCACTGTTGATCGGTCCTCCCGGCACGGGCAAGACCCTGCTGGCCCGCGCCATTGCGGGTGAGGCGGGTGTGCCGTTCTTCACCATTTCCGGCTCGGACTTCGTGGAAATGTTCGTGGGCGTCGGTGCCAGCCGCGTGCGTGACATGTTCGAACAGGGCAAGAAGAACGCCCCCTGCATCATCTTCATCGACGAGATCGATGCCGTCGGTCGCCATCGCGGTGCCGGTCTGGGCGGTGGCAACGATGAGCGCGAGCAGACGCTGAACCAGCTGCTGGTCGAGATGGACGGCTTTGAATCCAGCGAAGGCATCATCCTGATTGCCGCCACCAACCGCCCAGACGTGCTGGACCCTGCGCTGCTGCGCCCGGGCCGCTTTGACCGGCAGGTGGTTGTGCCAAACCCTGACGTCAACGGTCGCGAGCGGATCCTGCGCGTGCACATGAAGAACGTGCCGCTGGCTGCCGACGTCGACGTCAAGGTGATCGCGCGCGGCACGCCCGGCTTCTCGGGCGCTGACCTGGCCAATCTGGTCAACGAAGGCGCCCTGATGGGTGCCCGCAAGAACCGCCGCATGGTCACCATGCGCGACTTCGAGGACGCCAAGGACAAGGTGATGATGGGGGCCGAGCGCCGCTCCATGGTCATGTCCGAGGACGAAAAGCGCTGCACCGCCTATCACGAGGGTGGCCACGCCCTGGTCGCCCTGTCGGTGCCGGCGGCGGACCCGGTGCACAAGGCCACGATCATCCCGCGCGGTCGCGCGTTGGGCATGGTGATGCAGTTGCCGGAAGGCGACCGCTATTCCATGAACTTCGAGCAGATGACCTCACGCCTGGCCATCATGATGGGTGGCCGCGTCGCCGAGGAGATCATCTTCGGCAAGGACAAGGTGACCTCCGGGGCCTCCAGCGACATCCAGGCCGCGACGGGCCTCGCCCGCAGCATGGTCACCCGCTGGGGGTATTCCGACCAGCTGGGACTGGTGGCCTATGGTGACAATCAGGAAGAGGTATTCCTGGGCCACTCGGTGTCGCGGACCCAGAATGTCTCGGAAACCACCGCCAACATCATCGATTCCGAGGTCAAGCGCCTGGTGCAGGGCGGCTATGATGAGGCCAAGCGCATCCTGACCGAAAAGATCGACGACCTGCATTCGGTCGCCAAGGCGCTGCTGGAATACGAAACGCTCAGCGGCGACGAGATCATCGGTGCCATGAAAGGCGTCAAACCCAACCGCGATGAATCCGAGACCAAGCGGCCGACAGGCCCGACTGTGGCGGTGCCGATCTCGCCCCAGCCGAGTGCAGAACCGGCGTAGCAGTTTCAAAATTCGATATGTCGCAGGGCGGTCGCTGAAAAGCGGCCGCCCTTTTTCTGTCCTGGCCCGTCCTGGTGATGTCGCAGGCCTTGATCAGCTCAAATCTGGCGACGCCCCTACTTTCGTCAAATCCTCGCGCGCGGCTATAACAACGTCGAGGCCTCATGCGTTCCAGTTCACCCCCCGCCGCGCGACCCCTTGTTATGGGCATTCTGAATGCGACGCCGGACAGTTTTGCCGACGGCGGGCGCTATCTGGGCTTCGAGGCTGCGCTGGCCCACGCGCGCCGCCTGATCGCCGGGGGCGCAGACATCCTCGACATCGGCGCGGAGTCCACGCGGCCCGGTGCCCGGCCGGTTTCCGCTGCGGTCGAGATCGGGCGGCTGATCCCTCTGATCGAGGCGATCCGTGCCGAAAGCGCGATCACCATATCGGTCGACACCATGAAGCCGCAGGTCGCCCGCGCCGCCATGGCCGCTGGCGCGACGATGTGGAACGATGTCACGGCCCTGCGCCAGTCGCCTGAAAGCGCCGCCGTGGCCGCCGAACTCGGCTGCGATCTGGTGTTGATGCACATGCAGGGCGAACCCGGGACCATGCAGGTCGCACCGCACTACGACGACGTGGTGGCCGAGGTTGTCGATTTCCTGGCGGCGCGTGCAGAGCGGGCGGTGCAGGCGGGCGTGGCGCGCGAGCGGATCTGGCTCGACCCCGGCATCGGCTTCGGCAAACACCCCACCCGCCACAACCTGCCGCTGCTGGCCGGGCTGGGCCGGATCGTGGCGTTGGGCTTTCCGGTCTTGCTGGGGGCCAGCCGTAAATCCTTCATCGGTGCCCTGGACGACGGGGCCGACGCGGATCATCGGCTCGGCGGCTCCATCGCGGCGGCGCTTGCGGGCGCGGCGGCGGGCGTCGCGGCGGTCAGGGTCCACGACGTGCGGGAAACGGTTCAGGCGCTGGCCGTGCAGGCTGCAATCCTTCGGGAATCGTATGAAATCGGCTAACAATCTTCCATGCAGCACCTGGGCAGAGTCCTGATCATCGCCGGCTCCGACTCAGGCGGCGGGGCTGGTGTGCAGGCCGATATCAAGACCGTCACCGCGCTGGGCGGCTATGCGGCGACAGCGATCACCGCTGTGACGGTGCAGAACACCCTGGGCGTCACCGGCGTGCATGCGATCCCGCTGGACGTAATCGAGGCCCAGGCCCGTGCCGTGCTGGACGACATCGGTGCCGACGTGATCAAGACCGGCATGCTGGGCGACGCCGCAACCGTGGCCCTCGTGGCGCGACTGCTGGAGGAATTTGCCATTCCTGCCGTGATCGACCCGGTGATGGTGGCCAAGGGCGGGGCCTCGCTGCTGGCCGCCGAAGCGGTGGTGATGGTGCGTGACCGGTTGGTGCCCCGCGCGACGCTGTTAACCCCCAATGCGCCGGAGGCCGAGGCCCTGACCGGCCTGACTGTCACCACCACCGACGATCTGCGCCGGGCGGGTGATGCGCTGTTGGCGATGGGTGCCAGAGCGGTCCTGATGAAGGGCGGCCACGTGGACGGCGACCGCGTGGTGGATGTGCTGATGACGGCGGACGGCGAAACCGTATTCGAGGGCGAGAGGATCAAAAGCCGTAACACCCACGGCACCGGCTGCACCCTGGCATCCGCCTGCGCGGCGGGTATCGCCCAGGGGTTGCCGCTGCCCGCCGCTGTGGCGCGGGCCTGGGACTATGTGCACGAGGCGATGCTGCGCGCGCCGGGGTTCGGTGCGGGACATGGCCCGCTGGACCACGGTTGGCCGCTACGGGGACGGGCATGAGCGACGAACTGAACGTGCGGCTGGAGGACATCCTTCGCCGCTCAGGACCCTTGATGCAGGTGCTCGGCGTACTTCGCGACATCGACCTGCCGGACTGGCAGGTGTTCTCGGGTGCCGTCTACCAGCGGGTGTTCAATCACCAGACCGGGCGTGATCTCGACTATGGCATCAAGGACTATGACGTCGCCTACTTCGACCCCGACACCACCTATGAGGCTGAGGACGCGGTAATCCAGCGAGTGGCGTCGGCGTTTGAGCCGCCGCTTCGCGACATGGTCGAGGTGCGCAATCAGGCCCGCGTGCACCTGTGGTTCGAGAGCAAGTTCGGCGAGCCCTATGCGCCGTTGACCTCCAGCGCCGAGGCGCTCGGGCGCTTTGTCAGTCCGGTGTTTGCGGTGGCTGTGCGGCTGGAGACCGACGACAGCCTGTCGATCCGCGCGCCGTTCGGTCTCGAGGATCTGTTCGCGATGCGCATGCGCCACAACCCTGCCCGCTATAGCCCGAACTTCGGCCGGGTCGCTGACGGTGCCAGGGCGCGATGGCCCGAACTTCAGGTGCTGGATCAATAGAGCCTGCGGTCCGCGCGGCGGCAAGTGGCCCTTGCGTGGACGGTAGCTGGACGGCAATTGCGGTCGCTGAACAGGATGCCCGCCATGCGCCAATGGACCGTTGACGCCTTCGCCAGCGAACCCTTCCGGGGCAATGGGGCCTGTGTGGTCGAGCCCTTTGACACCTGGCCGGATGCCACCTGGATGCAGGCGCTGGCGGCCGAGAACAATCAGGCCGAGACTGCGTTTCTGCTGAAAACGCCGGATCCCGCGCGCTTTGGCCTGCGCTGGTTCACGCCGTTGCTTGAGGTGCCGTTGTGTGGCCATGCGACCCTGGCGTCGGGCCACGTCCTGCTCCGCGAACTGGCGGTGACGGCTGATCTCGTGACCTTCGACACCCAATCCGGTCCGCTGACCCTGTGCCGCAGGGCCGCGGGATATGAGATGGACTTTCCTGCCCAGCCGCCCGTTCGAATTGACCAGCCAGCGGGGCTGGCCGAGGCATTGGGCGCAGTCCCCGAGGAGGTGTGGGTCTCGTCCTATCTGGTGGCGACCTTCGGCCATGAGGACATAGTCAGGGGTCTGAAGCCCGACCTCGTCGCCCTGAACGCGATTGCCAGTGCGGCGACGGCGGGGCGGGGCAATGTCCGGCGTGGCGGCTCTGGCCAGGGCGAACTCGGACGTGGACGTGGTTGATCGCTTCTTTGCGCCGGGCTCAGGTATCCCTGAGGACCCGGCCACGGGCTCGTTGCATTGTATCCTGTCGCCGCTGTTCTCGCAGAAACTGGGTCGGCCGATTGTCAGCTTCCTGCAGGCCTACCCGGGGCGCGGCGGCCAGATTACTTGCGAGTATCGTGGCGACCGCGTGCTGCTGCGCGGCCAGGCCGTGACGGTGATCGAGAGCCGGCTTCGGCTGCAACCCTGACACAGAACCGCCCCCGGAAATGTTTCCGGGGGCGGCACCGAGGCTTGGCGGCTATCTAGCGATAATAGCCCGAGCCATAGTCGTTATCGCGGCGTTCGCGGCGAACCTGGTACTCGAGGCGATCAAAGCGACGGTCGAGATCCGCGCGCTCCCAGTTCGACAGGCCGCCCTGGCGATAGCGCATTTCCAGATAGGCCACCTGGCGGAACTCTTCGCGAAGGCGGCGAGCCTCCCGATGGCTCAGCGAGCCGTCGCGCAAGCCGCGGTCGATCCGCGAGTCCAGGCGTTGCTGGCGCTGGTTGATGCTCTGATGGCCGCGACGATCATCGCCCCGGTCATATCGCTGGTCATGACCATAGCGGTCCTGTTCGTAGCGCCCATGATCCCGGCGGTCGTTACCGTAACCCTGCGCCGCGGCCGGTGAGGCGATTGCGGTCGCCGCGATGGTCGCAGCAACGGCAGCGAAGATAGTCTTGGTCGAAATGGTCTTCATTTCGGGTCCTCCGATCCGTGGTCGGCTGAGGAGCCGGCCTTCAACGGTTTCGAAATAACCACAGTGCTTCTGACCGCGACCTGAGGCTGCGGTTGGCTGACGTTCACCTACATGACGACGCGTTTAGATCGCGGCCTGGCGCTGTTGGGCCGGCGTGGTTGCCCCTGTGGCGGCGGCCGTGAGCACGGCGGAGATCGCATCATAGAGCTTGGCGATCTCGATCGGCTTGGCCACGTGGGCGTCCATGCCTGCGGCCAGATATTCCTCGACCTGATGCGTGAGCGCATTGGCGGTCAGCGCCACAATCGGGGTCCGGCGCCGTCCGGTTTTGGTTTCGGCCTCGCGGATGCTCGCTGCCGCCGTGATGCCGTCCATGACCGGCATCTGGACGTCCATCAGGATGAGATCGTACGATCCCGTGTGCCACGCGTCGACGGCCTCCTGGCCATTGGTCACGATCTGCACATCGATCCCGAGCGACGCCAGTACCGCTCCCAGCACCTGTCGATTGGTCGGGTTGTCTTCCGCCGCCAACAGACGAAGATTTCCCTCGCCCGATCCGTAGGCGACATCCGGGTTCAGCGTTGCCGCTGGCCCGCCCCGCAACAAGGGCAGTTCAACCGTGAAGGTCGAGCCTTCACCCTCGGTGCTCTTCACGCTGATCGTACCGCCCATCATGCGGATCAGCTCGCGGCAGATTGCCAGGCCAAGTCCGGTGCCGCCAAACCGACGCGTAGCGGAATTGTCGGCCTGGGTGAATTTCTCGAACAGGGTCAGCTGTTTCTCGGGCGCGATACCAACGCCGGTGTCGTGGATCACCAGCCTCAGGCCACCAGCCTCGCCGGTTTCGACAACGGCGTTGACGGAACCTTTCGGTGTGAATTTGACGGCGTTGGACAACAGGTTGCCGATCACCTGACGCAGGCGGTCGGCATCGCCGCGCCATGCGCCTCTGGCCGATTCAGCGATCTCCAGACTGAAGTCCAGCCCCTTGTTTCGTGCGATCACGACGTAACTGTCACGGGCCAGCGCAAAAGCGGCCTCGACGTCAAAGTCTTCTTCGAACAGCGTGAGCTTGCCAGCCTCGATCTTTGAAAGGTCCAGCACGTCATTCAGGACGGCCAGCAGCAGTTCGCCGGACCGCCGGATCACGTCCAGGCGGTCGCGTTGGGTGGCTCCGAGTTCACCCATGGCCATCACTTCTGCCATGGCCAGCACGCCGTTCAGCGGCGTGCGGATCTCATGGCTCATATTGGCCAGGAACTGGGTCTTCAGGACGTTGGCCGCATTTGCGGCGTCGCGCGCCGTTTCCAGTTCACGCATGGCGGACTTCAGATCGTCCTCGCGCACGGCCAGCTTGGTCAGCAGGTCGTTGAAGCTTTCGGTCAGGCTCTGGAACAGTTCGTCCCGGGCCTCCACCTTGACCGGCGTGAAGTTGCCACCGGCGGCGACCTCGCGCATGGCCTGTGACAGGATTTCCACCGGCTTGATGACGCGATGAGCCAGACTACGGGCCAGGAAGAGGGCGACGCCAACCCCGCCGAACAGCAACACAAACGTCAGGGCAACGAACTGAGGCAGCATGGGTGCCAGCGAGGGCTGTTCGACGGTCAACCGGAGTTGGCCGACGGCCTTACCCTCAAGGATCATCGGTTTGCTGATGACCTCGGTCTCGCCGGCAGCCGTTGTCGGGCGCTGGAACCGCGCCAGTTCCTGCCCGGTCCCGTCGACGACCGTCGCAGACACAACGTCATGGCTGGCGTGGACCGAGGCGAGTGACGATTTCAGGTGGACGCGCTGGCCCACCGCCATGGAAGGTGCGGCGGTTTCGGCTGCGATCTCGGCGAGGCTTTCGTGGAAGCGATGCGATTGCGTGCGCGCAACGGCCCACTGCTGGAGCATGAATGTCAGGCAGGCGGCGATCAGCACGACCACCGTCGTAATAAGACCAACCCCGGCCACCCGTGCGTGGAACGTCACGGTCGGCTTCGAGCGGGTCGGGTCGTCTTCCGGCTGTATCGCGTCGAGGGCGCTCATGTCATCGGGATAGCCGGATTGTCCTAACGCTTCGCTTCTGCGCGCCTGTCGACGCCCCACCGCACCCGTAAACCGTGCTCTTTTTGACACAATACAACTGCTGGCGGTACGAAACTATGGTTAACAACCCATGAACAGGTTGCGTGTACCTTAACCTTCGCTTTACCTTAACGGGTGTCGGGTAACATTAAGGGGTTAACTAATATGGAAAAGGCATTCGTAGCCCAACGTGTGGCCAAGAAGCTTTTCGCGACCGAAGTCGCCGTTGACAGTGCTATGGTCGAAGCGTCCGAGCTGATGAGCGAAATGCTCAAGGCCCGCCAGGACGTCAACGTGTCGCTGGTGTTCGCAGACGACGTTCAAGTGAAGATGATGCAGGCCCTCAAGGCGCTCAGCGAAGCGCGCTCCGCGATGGTCGGCGTCCACAGCGAGCTGAACGAAGCCAAGCTTCGCCTCGGCATCCGCACCAAGATGGACTTCCAGCAGAAGCCACCGCAAGCCGCTGCAGTGACGACCACGAAGATGCGCGACGTTGGCTGACCGACCACTTTGGTCGAATTCCAGACTAATGTTGCTATAGGTTAACTGGTTGGGCACCTCTATTTGCGAATAGAGGTGCCTGATCATGTCACCGTTTTTCATCTTTGTGTTGCTAACGGCGTTTGGCCTTTGCGGAGTCCTTTTCGCCGTTTGGAAGGGCGGTACCGCCGAGCGGATGGCCGCACTTGTGGTCGTCGCCAACATTGCCGTTGGATTTCTGAGCCGCTACGTGCCCGAGCTCGAGGGAACACTCCGCTTTGCCAACGATGGTTTGGCTGCAGTCGTGCTCCTGGTGGTCACCGTTCGCTACGGAGCGCCGTGGATGGGCGGCGTCATGCTGTTCTACGCCGCGCAGTTCTCACTGCACTCGTTCTATCTGGTGACGGGGCGTTCCAATACCGACTACCTGCACGCCCTGATAAACAACATAAATTTCTCGGGTATAGTCTGGTGCTTGATTATCGGCACCGCAGTGACGCTTAGGCGCCGCGCGCGTTTTGCCCGACAATCGCGGCCGCCTCCAACCTAGCTACCCTAGTCGCTCCTGAAAACTTTTCGCTTGCGCCCCAGCCCAAACGGGGGCCTTTGGCGCGCGGGCCACGCCCCCCCAACGGGGCGCTGCTCATCTGTAAGGATGGGAGACATCGCTATGAATACCCTGCCGAAGCCGGCCATGCGTCCGGCGCGCCCCGAATTTTCATCCGGTCCCTGCGCCAAGCGCCCCGGATGGACCCCCGAAAATCTGCAGAATGCCGTGCTGGGCCGCTCGCACCGCTCCAAACCTGGCAAAGCACGTCTGCGCGAAGCCATCGACCGCACCCGTGAGGTGCTGCAGGTCCCGGATGACTATCTGATCGGCATTGTCGCCGGCTCGGACACCGGTGCCGTAGAGATGGCCATGTGGTCGATGCTGGGCCCGAAACCGGTCCAGTTGCTGGCCTTCGAGAGTTTCGGCAAGGACTGGGTCACCGACGTGGTGAAACAGCTCAAGGTTCCCGCCGAGGTACTGGAGGCACCCTATGGCCAGCTTCCGGACCTGACCAGGGTCAGCCCCGACGCCGACCTGGTCTTCACCTGGAACGGCACGACCTCGGGCGTCCGCGTTCCCAATGGCGATTTCATATCTGCCGGGCGCACCGGCATCACCATCTGTGACGCCACCAGCGCCGCCTTTGCCCAAGCTCTTGATTGGGCAAAGCTCGATGTGGTGACCTTCTCCTGGCAGAAGGCGCTGGGCGGCGAGGGCGCGCACGGCGTGCTGATCCTGGGTCCCCGCGCGGTGGCGCGTCTGGAAAGCTACAGCCCACCCTGGCCGATGCCCAAGTTGTTCCGGATGACAAAGGCCGGCAAGGTCAACCTCGAGATCTTCGAGGGTGCCACGATCAACACACCGTCAATGTTGTGTGTCGAGGATTGCCTGGACGCGTTGTCATGGGCCTCGCGGATCGGTGGTCTGGCCGAGATGCAGCGCCGCGCGGACGCCAACCTGGCCGTGCTCGAGGCGTGGGTGGCCAAAACGCCCTGGGTGGCCTTTCTGGCCGAGGATGCCGCCAGCCGGTCCAACACCTCGGTCTGCCTGAAGGTCATCGATCCCCGGGTCGCCGGCCTTTCCGCCGACGCCCAGGCTGACGTCGCCAAGAAGCTGGCGAGTTTGCTGGAGAAGGAAGGCGTCGCCCTGGATGTTGGTGGTTACCGCGACGCCCCTCCGGGCCTTCGGATCTGGTGCGGTGCCACCGTGGAAACCTCCGACCTCGACGCGCTGACGCCCTGGCTCGACTGGGCGTTCGCGTCCGTCGCCTCGGACCTTGTCGCAGCCTGATCCATGCCCCCTTCCCCCTTGCGGGGAAGGGTTGGGGATGGGGGTGAAACACCCACGTCTCCGCCTACATCCCCACCCCCAGCCCCTCCCCGCAAAGGGGAGGGGAGCCGGAGTTTCCTTACATGCCCCGCGTTCTCATCGCAGACAGCCTCAGCCCCGCCGCCGTCGATATCTTCCGCCAGCGCGGCGTTGACGTCGACATCAAGACCGGCCTGACGAAAGACGAGCTGATCGCCGTGATCGGCGATTATGACGGCCTGGTGGTCCGCTCCGACACCAAACCCAACAAGGACGTCATCGCCGCCGCCAAAAAGCTCAAGGTGATCGGCCGTGCCGGGATCGGCGTCGACAACATCGACATCCCCGCCGCTACCGCGGCCGGCGTGGTGGTGATGAACACACCCTTCGGCAACTCGATCACCACCGCCGAGCACGCCATCGCCATGATGTTCGCGCTGGCCCGCCAGATGCCCGCTGCTGACGCTTCCACCCAGGCCGGCAAATGGGAAAAGAGCCGCTTCATGGGCGTGGAGCTCTATGCCAAGACCCTGGGCCTGATCGGTGCCGGCAACATCGGCGGCATCGTCGCCGACCGGGCGCTGGGTCTGAAGATGAAGGTGGTGGCCTACGACCCCTTCCTGTCCCCCGAACGCGCCGTCGAAATGGGTGTCGAAAAGGTCGAGCTGGACGACCTGCTGGCCCGCGCCGATTTCATCACCCTGCATACGCCCCTGACCGACAAGACCCGCAACATCCTGTCCGCCGAAAACCTCGCAAAGGCGAAGAAGGGCGTGATGATCGTCAACTGCGCCCGTG
>Ga0105047_10015566_pt1 | contig 11968 bp, 9 predicted proteins | sample MAT04_FD_78384 | JGI IMG/M metagenome (GOLD analysis project Ga0105047, IMG submission 78384) | Freshwater microbial communities from Lake Fryxell liftoff mats and glacier meltwater in Antarctica - MAT-04 (megahit assembly) | ecosystem: Environmental > Aquatic > Freshwater > Ice > Liftoff... | reverse complement strand
GCCGAGACCGTGCCATTGGGGCCCATGGGGCGGCCCAGCAGCGATGAGAAGTTGGGGTAGCAGTAGAACGCACCCTGCGGCTCGATGGCCGCGACACCGGGGATGTTGTTGAGCATGCGGTGCATCGTGACCGCCCGGCGGGCGAACGCCTCGCGCATCATTGCCACGGCCGACAGGTCGCCACTGACCGCTTCGAGCGCGGCGAGTTGCGCAACGTTGGTGACGTTGGAGGTGCTGTGCGACTGGTAGTTGATGGCGGCCTTCATCACATCTGAGGGCCCGATCATCCAGCCGACGCGCCAACCCGTCATCGCGTAGGTCTTGGCAACGCCGTTGACGATGATGCACTGGTCGGCGAGCTCGGGCACCACAGTGGGCATGCTGACGAACTGGTTGTCGCCGTACACGAGGTGCTCGTAGATCTCGTCGGTGAGCACCCACACGCCCTTCTCCACGGCCCAGCGGCCGATGGCTTCCACCTCGGCCGGTGAGTAGATGGCGCCGCTGGGGTTGTCGGGGCTGACGAACAGCAGCACCTTGGTGCGCGGCGTGAGCGCTGCGTCGAGCTGCTCGACGGTGACCTTGAACGCGGTGGTCTCGTCGGTCTGCACCACCACGGGCACGCCGCCGGCCAGGATGATGGCCTCTGGGTAGGTGGTCCAGTACGGAGCGGGGCAGATGACTTCGTCGCCCGGGTCGCACAACGCAGCGAACGCAGTGAACACAGCGTGCTTGCCACCGTTGGTGACCAGTACCTGGCTGGACTGGCAGCTGAACCCGCTGTCGCGCATGGTCTTGACCGCGATGGCCTCGCGTAGGGCAGGCAGGCCGGCGGCCGGCGTGTACTTGTGGTTCTTCGGGTCGCGGCAGGCGCGCACGGCCGCCTCGACGATGTTGTCAGGCGTGGGGAAGTCGGGCTCGCCGGCGCCGAACCCGATGACGCTCTCGGTGCCATCCTTCACGGCCAACGCCTGCAGGGCCTTCGCCTTGGCATCAACGGCCAGCGTGGCGGACTCAGCGATGGCGGCAAGGCGGGCGGACGTTCTGGCGACGGAGGGGTTCACGGAGGGCCTTTCGAATGGCGAAGCGTCGCAATTCTACGGCCACGTCCACAGGTCGTCCCCCCGATTTGGCCATCCGAGGCTTTCCTACACCCCGAGGCTTTCCTCCACGGTTTCCACGCGCAAAGCCTCGGAGGACCTCGGCGTGGAGGAAAGCCTCGGATGTGGTCGGTGAGGTTTTCGTCCAACGACCGTGGCGACCGAGGTTCCCGGTGGCGAGACTGTGGACGTGAGCGTCGAACCCGGTTCCATCATCATCCCCAGTGCGCTGCTACCAACCGACGGCCGCTTCGGCTGCGGCCCCTCGAAGGTGCGCGCCGAGCAGGCGCTGGCGCTGGCGCAGGCCAACGGCACGCTGCTGGGCACGTCGCATCGCCAGCCGCCGGTGAAGCACCTGGTGGGCTCCATCCGCGAGGGCCTGCACGAGCTGTTCGGGCTGCGCAAGGGCTGGGAGATCATCCTCGGCAACGGGGGCGCCACCGCGTTCTGGGATGCGGCCACCTTCGGCCTGGTGCGCGACCGCAGCCAGCACTACGTGTTCGGCGAGTTCTCCTCCAAGTTCGCCGAGGCCGCCGCCGCCGCTCCGCACCTCGGCGAGCCGGTCGTCTCTCGCAGCGAGCCCGGCACGCACCCGGCTATCGCAACCACCGCCGACGGCGTCGACACGGTGGCGCTCACCCACAACGAGACCAGCACCGGCGTCTCCATGCACCTGCGCCGCCCCGAGGGCGACGCGCTGGTCGTGGTCGACGCCACCTCGGCGGCTGGTGGGCTGCCGTGGCTACCCGACGAGGTCGACGTGTACTACTTCTCGCCGCAGAAGTGCTTCGCCAGCGACGGCGGGTTGTGGCTGGCGGCCTGCTCGCCCGCCGCGCTCGAGCGCATCCGCGAGATCGGCCACAGCGGGCGCTGGTGCCCGGCGTCGCTCGACCTCAACATCGCCCTCGAGAACTCGGTGGCGAACCAGACCTACAACACACCGGCACTCGGCACGCTCGTACTGCTCCACGAACAGCTGCAGTGGATGCTCGCCAACGGTGGGCTCGACTGGTGCATCGAGCGCACGCTGGAGTCGTCGCAGCACCTCTACGCATGGGCCGAAGCCTCCTCGTACGCCAGCCCGTTCGTCTCCGACCCGATGCAGCGGTCGGCAGTGGTGGGCACCATCGACCTCACCAGCGTCGACGCGCACGACATCAACCTCGCGTTGCGCGCCAACCACATCGTCGACACGGAGAGCTATCGCAAGCTCGGCCGCAACCAGCTGCGCGTCGGCATGTTCCCCGCGGTGGAGCCCAGCGACGTAGCGCAGCTCACCGCCTGCATCGACCACGTCGTGGCGGCACTTGCATGAGCGAACCGGTGCTCACGACGGCATTCGAACTGCTCTCACCGCTGCATCGACCCATCATGGTGCTGGCGCTGCGCGGGCTGTTCGACATCGCCGAGGTGGCCACCGACGCGGTCGACACGCTGACTGCCGACCGGGTGGCCCCCGTGGTCGCCACCATCGACCCCGACCCGTTCTACGACTTCACGCAGGAGCGGCCGCTGGTCGAGTTCGACGAGTCCGACACGCGCCAGATCCTGTGGCCCGTCAACGAGTTCCGCATCGCCCGCTTCCCCGGCATGGCGCACGACCTGGTGCTGCTCGCGGGCGTGGAGCCGCACCTGCGGTACGGCACGTTCGCCGACGCCGTCATCTCGGTGGCCCAGCAGCTGGGCTGCGAAGTGGTCGTCACCGTCGGCGCCGCCCCCGAAGCCACCCCGCACTCGCGCCCCGCGCACGTCGTGGGCAGCAGCACCAACGACGGCCTGGTTCGTGCGCTCGGCCTCAGCCGGCCGCAGTACCAGGGCGTCACCGGGTTGGTCGGAGTGCTGCAGGAGCGCCTCGACCGCGCCGGCATTCCCGCCGTGTCGCTGCGCGTCGGCGTTCCCCACTACCTCGGTAACGCCAAACACCCGCAGTCGTCGGCAGCATTGCTGCAGCACCTCGAGCACGTACTCGGCGTGCCCACCGGCCACGCCCGCCTGGCCGAGGACGCCATGCGCTGGCGGACCCTGCACGACGAGGCAGTGGCCGAGGACGAACAGGCTGCGCCCTACGTGGCCATGCTCGAGCACCAGTACGACCGGCGCATCGAAGCTGCGATGCCCACGGGCGACGACCTGGCCGCACAGTTCGAACAGTTCCTGCGTGAGCAGCGCGACGACGGCACTCCCGAGTAGGTCGCGACGGGTCTTTCGACCCCTGCGCCAGCAGCTCGCGGCGCACATACTCTGCCCATGGGCGAGTTCGCTGCCAGTGCCACGACTGTCGTGGCCGTGTTGGGTCGCCGACTGCGCGCGCCGATTGCCACGGCCCTGACCGCCGTGGTCATGGCATCGGCCGGCTACGTGGTCATCGAGCAGTGGGACTGGTTCGACGCCGTCTACATGTCGATCATCACGCTCGGTCAGGTCGGCTACGGCGAGGTCGCCCCGCTCGACCGCGGCGGTCGCGTGTGGACGATGGGCGTCATCTTTGCCGGCTTCACCATCTACGTGTACTCGGCGGCCACGCTCACTGCGCTGTTCCTGTCGGGCGATGTCAAGGCAGCACTCAAGGAAACGAGGAGGGCCAACGTGCGCGAGCACCTCACCGATCATGTGGTGGTGGCCGGCTACGGCCGCGTCGGCCGCGCCGCCACCGAAGCAGCCATCCGCAGCGGCCGACTCTGCGAGGTGATCGACACCGACGAAACCCACCAGGAAGTCGTCGAGGCCGCCGGCGCCGTCTTCCTGCACGGCGACGCCCGCGATGCCACCGTGCTACGCGCCGCTGGCGTCAGTCGCGCCGCCGCGCTGATCACCAGCCTCGACGACCCGTCGAACGCAGTGGTGGCGCTCACCGCCCGCTCGCTGGCACCGTCGCTGCGCATCGTCTCGCGCGTCACTGACGTCTCGTGGCGTGAGCGACTGATGCGCGCCGGCGCCTCGCATGCGGTACCCGTCTACGAGAGCGTCGGCGCCAGCCTCGCGGCGTCGGCTCTCGATGCGGAGGTGCTGGGCGTGTTGCCCATCGCCGGCACCGACATGCGCGTGGAGGAAGTCGAAGTCGGCGCCGGGTCGCGTGCCGAGGGCATGGGCCTCAGCGATCTGATGGACGCTGCCGGCGACGCACACATCCTGGGCCTGCGCCACGAAGCAGGGCTCACCCGCTGGCACCAGGCCGGCGAGCCATTGCGCGGCGGCGACGTGCTGGTGGTGATGGGCGACAGCCGAGCGCTGACCAGCCTCACCATGCTCGTGCGCCACAGCAACCCTGCTTCCTAGGGCCACCGCTCGCGGCACCGTTCACTTGACGGCTGCGAAGCCCACTTCGAGGTCGGCCACGATGTCGGCGATGCTCTCGAGGCCCACGCTGAGACGAACCAGGCCGGGGCGCACGCCGGTGCTGGCCTGCTCTTCCTCGGTGAGCTGGCTGTGCGTGGTGCTGGCCGGGTGGATGACCAGGCTGCGCACGTCGCCGATGTTGGCGACGTGGCTGTGCAGCTGCAGTGCCTCCACGAACTTCTGGCCGGCTTCCTTGGCCGTGCTGCCTTCTGGCGCGACGATGTCGAACGCGAGCACACTGCCGTAGCCCTTGCCGCCCCCGTACTGCTTAGCCCGCTCGTGCCACGGGCTGCTCTCCAGGCCGGCGTACGACACTGCCTCGACCTGCGGATGATCGACGAGGAACTTGGCCACCTTGTCGGCGTTCTCCCAGTGGCGATCCATCCGCAGGCTGAGCGTCTCGAGGCCCTGCAGGATGAGGAACGCGTTGAACGGCGAAATGGCCATGCCCAGGTCTCGCAGCATCTGCACGCGGGCCTTGATGATGAACGCGCCGTGGCCCAGGGCTGGGAAGTAGGGCAGGCCGTGGTAGCTGGGGTCGGGCTCGGTGAAGTTCGGGAAGCGACCGCTGGCGGCGAAGTCGAACGTGCCACCGTCGACGATGGCACCTCCGATGCTGGTGCCGTGGCCGCCGATGAACTTGGTGAGGCTGTGCACGACGATGTCGGCGCCCCACTCGAACGGGCGGATGAGGTACGGCGTGGGCACAGTGTTGTCGACGATGAGAGGAATGCCGTTGTCGTGCGCCACCTTGCTGACGCCGACGATGTCGAACACATCGTTGCGCGGGTTGGCCAACACCTCACCGTAGAACGCCTTGGTGTTGGGGCGCACCGCAGCGGCCCACTGCTCGAGGTCGTGCGGGTCGTCGACGAAGGTGACCTCGATGCCCATCTTGGGCAGCGTGTAATGGAACAGGTTGTACGTGCCGCCGTACAGCGACGGGCTGGTGACGATGTGGTCGCCGTTCTCGGCGAGGGTGAGGATGGCCAGCGTCTCGGCCGCCTGGCCCGAGGCTACGACGAGCGCGCCGGGCAGGCCGACCGCGGTGGTGACGCCGCCCTCCAAGCTGGAGATGCGGGCCTCGAGCGCACCCTGGGTGGGGTTCATGATGCGCGTGTAGATGTTGCCGATCTCGGCCAATGCGAACAGGTTCTGCGCGTGCGCCGCATCGCGGAACTCGAAGCTCGTGGTCTGGTAGATGGGCACCGCGCGAGCACCCGTGGTGGGGTCGGGCTCGCCGCCCACGTGAATCTGCCGTGTCTCAAAACCCCAGGTGTCGCTCATAGGCCGCAGACCCTAGCGCTCAATACCCGACCTTACAAGTCGGAATTAGCGAGTCGTCCGGCTCAACCCAAACGACAGCGGTTGGCAATCGATCCAGCCAGGCCGCCAACGACCCAGTACGAGTTGCGCACGACCTCGGTGCCACCTCAGCGCGCCCACGGGCGCGAAACCCGGACGCAAGTGTCACGGTTCCGCGCCCGTGGGGGCTCTGGCGGTCAGAGTTGGCAGGGTTTCGCGCCCAACCGGAGTCAGCCGGTCGGGAGGTCCAGCCCGTCAGCCGCCGCTGACGTCGGCCACCTTCTGCTTGCCGGCGCCGAGGAATGGCATCATCGAGCGCAGCTGAGCGCCGACTTCCTCGATCTGGTGCGCTGCACCGGCGGCCTGCTTGGCCTTCATGTTGGGGCGACCGGCTTCGCTCTCGGCGATCCATTCCTTGGCGAACTTGCCGGTCTGGATCTCCTTGAGGATCTTCTTCATCTCCAGCTTGGTCTTGGCGTTGACCACCCGCGGGCCGCGGGTGAGGTCGCCATACTCGGCGGTGTCGCTGATGCTGTAGCGCATGCCGGCGATGCCTTCCTCGTACATCAGGTCGACGATCAGCTTCACCTCGTGCAAGCACTCGAAGTAGGCCATCTCCGGCTGGTAGCCGGCCTCGACCAGCGTCTCGAAACCGGCCTGCACCAGCGAGGTGACGCCGCCGCACAGCACGGCCTGCTCACCGAACAGGTCGGTCTCGGTCTCTTCGCTGAACGTGGTCTCGATGACACCCGCACGCGCGCCACCAATGGCGTCGGCGTACGACAGCGCTAGTTCGTGGGCGCCGCCGGTGGCGTCTTGGTGCACGGCGATGAGCGCCGGCACGCCGCCGCCCTCGGTGTACGTGCGGCGCACGAGGTGGCCCGGGCCCTTGGGGGCGATCATGATGACGTCGACCGTCTTGGGCGGGCGGATGCGCTTGAAGCGGATGTTGAAGCCGTGGGCGAACGCGAGGGCCTTGCCCTTGCGCATGGCGGGCTTGATGAACTCGTCGTACGTCGCCTTCTGCTCGGTGTCGGGCATGGTGAGCATGATGACGTTCGCCCACTTGGCGGCAGCGGCGATGTCCATCACCTTCAGCCCTGCAGCTTCGGCCTTGGCGGCCGACTTCGAGCCCTCACGCAGGCCCACCACCACGTCGACCCCCGACTCCTTCAGGTTCAGCGCGTGCGCATGCCCCTGTGAGCCGTAGCCGATGATGGCGACCTTGCGGCCGCGAATGATGGACGGATCTGCGTCCGCCTCGTAATACATCTTTGCGGCCATGTCAGCCAGCCTTTCCTTGATTGGACTTGTTGGAGACCGCGCGGAGTCGGGCCTCACGATCGAGCTTGGGTAGCGCCACCCGGCCGGTGCGCTGGAGCTCCACGATGCCATAACCGGCGAGGAGTTCCTCGAAATCGTCGAGTTTCTCGGGGTGACCGTCGAGCGAGACCGTGATGGCCTCGACCCCGACGGCGAGGATCTTGCCCTCGAAGATGTTGGTGAGCTCGACGACCTGCGCGCGGTGGTCGCCCGCGGTGCGCACGGTGGCGAGCAGCAACTCGCGCTCCACGCTGCGGCGCGGGTCGAGTTCGCTGATCTTGACGACCTCGATCAGCTTGAACAGCTGCTTCACGATCTGCTCGAGCGACGTGCCCTCCACGTCGACCACGATGGTGATGCGGCTGAACCCTTCGTCCTCGGCGGGCGCGACGGCCAGGCTGAAGATGTTGAACCCGCGGCGGGCGAACAAGCCGGCCACCCGTGCGAGCACGCCGGGCCGGTTCTGAACGAGCACCGACAGGATGTGGTGGTTGATGTCGGCGCTCACTTGAGACCTCCGCGGTTGGCTTCCTGCCACTCGGGCAGGAGCATGTCGTCGTTGCCGAAACCGGCTGGAACCATCGGGAAAACCTTCTCGCGTGCGTCGACCCGGAAGTCGATGACAACGGGGCGGTCGTCGATGCTGTTGGCCCTCTCGATGGCCGGCCGCACTTCCTCGGGGCTGTCGACACGGATGCCGACGCAGCCCATCGCTTCGGCCCACATCACGAAGTTGGGCACCTCGGGCGAGAGGTAGACCTCGCTGTAGCGCTCCTCGTAGAACATCTCCTGCCACTGGCGAACCATGCCCAGGTAGCTGTTGTTGAGGATCGCGACCTTGATGGGGATGCGCTCGACGGCTGCGGTGACCAGCTCCTGCGCAGTCATCTGGAAACAGCCGTCGCCGTCGATGGCCCACACGGTGCGGTCGGGGCGACCGACCTTGGCGCCGATCGCGGCTGGCACGCTGAAGCCCATGGTGCCCAGGCCGCCGGAGTTGACCCAGGTGTAGGGCTCGTTGAACTTCCAGTACTGGCTGCTCCACATCTGGTGCTGGCCGACGCCACTGACCAGGATGGTGCCCTCGGGCGACAGGTCGCGCAGCTGCTCGAGGCAGAACTGCGGCTTGAGCGCCTCACCGGGCTCGCTGGGCTCGTAGCTGAGTGGGAACTGCTCCTGCCAGCCGCTGATGCGGCTGCGCCATGCGCCGGTGTCGGCCTGCACGGTGCCGGCACCGAGCAGCTCCTTGATGGTGCGGATGATCTCCTCGATGACCTGCTTGGCGTCGCCGACGATGGGCACATCGGGGCGGCGGACCTTGCCCTGCTCGGCCGGGTCGATGTCGACGTGGATGATCTTCGCTTCCGGGGCGAACGCGCTGATCTTGCCGGTGATGCGGTCGTCGAACCGCGCGCCGAGGTTGATCAGCAGGTCGCTCTTCTGCATGACGCTGATGGCCGTGGCGTTGCCGTGCATGCCGGGCATTCCCAGGCACAGCGGGTGATCGTCGGGGAACGCGCCACGGGCCATCAGCGTGGTGACCACGTGGATGTTGGTGAGCTCGGCCAATTCGCGCACCGCTTCAGCGGCACGCGCCTTGAGCACGCCACCGCCGATGTACAGGATGGGCCGTTCGCTGGCGAGGATGAGCTTGGCGGCCTCCTTGATCATGCGCGGGTGGCCCTTGGTGTTGGGGCGGTAGCCGGGCAGGCTCTCGATGACTTCCTCATCGGTGGGCCAGTACCAGTCCATCGTGTTGGTGAGGCAGTCCTTGGGGATGTCGATGAGCGTCGGCCCCGGGCGACCGGTGGTAGCGATGTGGAACGCCTGACGCACGGCCATCGGAATGTCCTGCGCGCTCATCACCAGCTCGTTGTGCTTGGTGCAGCTACGCGTGATGCCCACCGTGTCGCACTCTTGGAACGCATCGGTGCCGATTGCAGCCGTGGGCACCTGGCCGGTGATGCACACCATCGGAATCGAGTCCATAAAGGCATCCATCAGCGGCGTGACCATGTTGGTGGCAGCCGGGCCACTGGTGACCAGCGCGACGCCGGGCCGACCGGTGACGTGGGCGTAGCCCTCGGCCATGTGGCCGGCGCCCTGCTCGTGGCGCACCAGGATGTGGCGGATGGACGAGTCGAGCAGCGGGTCGTACGCCGGCAGGATGCAGCCGCCGGGCAAGCCGAAGATGGTTTCGACGTTCTCCATCTCCAACGATCGGATGAGGGCTTGCGCCCCGGTGATCTTCATTGACTTGCTCCCTTTGAACCTGAACATGAACGACGGTGAGATGTGGTCGAAAAACGAAACAGCCTCCCGATTGGGAGGCCTGAGGACGCACGCAGATATGAAGGCGTGCGTCTACACGATGAGTACTACGACGTGGAGGGTGTGGTTGGCACGCATCGCCGTCAGTCTGTCACCCTGCCAGTAGTTTCGCAAGTCGCAGCCCGCTGAACAGCTCTGGTCGCGATTCGTCTCCATCTTCGAGACGAATCGCGACCAGAGCCCGTGGCCGGCGCAGGGTTGGCGGAGGGTTGGCGGAGGGGTGGGGTCGGCTGCGTCACCGGCTGAGCGCAGCGACGAAGGGGGCGACCGCCGGGTGCTGTGCGCCCCCGCGGCGGGTGACGGCGCTGATGGTGCGGCTGAGCAGCGGCTCGGCCATCGCCCGCGACAGCCGGTGTGCACCGTGTTCGGCCTGGGTGGTGGGCAGCACTGTCCACCCGAGACCCAGACGCACCATCTCCACCAACACCTCCGGCTGATGCGACTCCATCTCCACCACGAGGGGCGCGCCGATCTCGCGCAGCCTGCGGTCGATGGCCGTACGGGTGCGCGAGTCGGAGGGGAACAGCAGCCACGGGCCCCACTGCGCTGGCGAAACGCCGGCGGGCACGCCTCGCGGCGCATAGACAGCCAGATCGTCGCGCAGCAGGGGTGTGCTCTCGAAGCGTCCGACGCCCTCGGGGTCGACGCACACTGCGACGTCCAACTCGCCGCGATCCAACCGTTCGAGTAGCTCACCGGTGGGGGCCACGGTGAAGCCGACATCGAGCGTGGGGTGCGCACGACGGAACTTGCGCACGGCATCGCGGCAGTGGTGCACGGCGGCGATGTCGATCATGCCCACTCGCAGCCGGCCCACCTGACCGCTGCCCACGGAATGCAGCCAGCGGGTGACCTGCCCGAGGTCGGCCAGCACGCGCTCGGCCACCTCGGCCAGCGTCGCGGTGTACTCGTGGGGTACTCGCCGCCTGCCCTCGGTGGCGAACAACGGCACGCCCAGTCGACGCTCGAGTTCAGCGATGCCCTGTGACAAGGCCGAGGGAGTGACCCCCAATGAGCTGGCCGCTTCGGCCCACGTGCGGTGGCGAGTGATGGCCACGAGGTAGGTCAGCTGAGCCGTGGAAAGGTTGGGCAGGAGGTCGGCCATATTGTGAAGTATTACTGAACGACCCGCCATGATCGCATCTCATTGCTTTATGGTCGAGCACATGACCGCATCCCCGTCCCCCACTATCGCTCCGGCAACCGGCCGCCTCGGCGTCCTCACCGTCGGCCTCGGCGCCGTGGCCTCCACCCTCATCGCCGGTGTCGAACTGGTGAAGCGCGGCCAGGGCCTGCCGATCGGCTCGCTCACCCAGATGGGCACCATCCGCCTCGGCAAGCGCACCGAAGGCCGCAGCCCGCTGGTGAAGGATTTCGTACCGCTGGCGTCGCTCGACGACATCGTGTGGGGCGCCTGGGACGTGTTCCCGGACGACGCCTACGTGGCCGCATCGCGCGCCGGGGTGCTCGAGAGCGGCAGGCACCTCGAGGGCATCGCCGAAGCGCTGCGCGAAGTTCGCCCGATGAAAGCAGCCTTTGAGCGCAAGTACGCCCGCAACCTCGACGGCGAGCACATCAAGGAGACCACCTCCAAGCGAGAGATGCTCGACGCCATCCGCGAAGACATCAACACCTTCCGCGAGGAGAAGCAGGTCGACCGCGTGGTCATGATCTGGTGCGCCAGCACCGAGATCTACATCGAGGTCGGCCCCCAGCACGAGACGATCGAGGCCTTCGAGGCCGCCATCGACGCCAACGACGAGATGGTTGCCCCGTCGATGCTCTACGCCTACGCCGCGATCCTCGAGGGCGTGCCGTTCAACAACGGCTCACCCAACCTGGCCGTCGACATGCCGTTCCTTCGCCAGCTCGCCACCGAGCGCAACGTGCCGATCAGCGGCAAGGACTTCAAGACCGGCCAGACGCTGATGAAGACGGTGCTCGCCCCGATGCTCAAGGCTCGCCAGCTCGGCCTGTCGGGTTGGTACAGCACCAACATCCTCGGCAACCGCGACGGCGAAGTGCTCGACGCTCCTGAGAACTTCAAGACCAAGGAGGAGTCGAAGCTCGGCGTGCTCGAAGACATCCTCGAGCCCTCGAAGAACCCCGACCTCTACGGCAACGTGTTCCACAAGGTGAGCATCAACTACTACCCGCCGCGTGGTGATAACAAAGAGGGCTGGGACAACATCGACATCTTCGGCTGGCTCGGCTACCCGATGCAGATCAAGGTCGACTTCCTCTGCCGTGACTCGATCCTCGCCGCCCCGCTCGCGCTCGACCTCGTGCTGTTCAGCGACCTGGCCCAGCGTGCCGGCCTCGGCGGCATCCAGGAGTGGCTGAGCTTTTACTACAAGAGCCCGCAGGTGGCCCCGGGCCTGAACGCCGAGCACGACCTGTTCATCCAGCAGACCAAGCTGAAGAACACGCTGCGCTGGATGATGGGCGAAGACCAGATCACCCACCTCGGCCGCGAGTACTACGACGAGAACTAAACCGAGGCTTTCCTCCAACACGAGGTTTTCCTCCACGGTTTCAACGCGGAAAACCCCCGATGGAGGAAAACCTCGGAG
>Ga0105047_10015565_pt1 | contig 11969 bp, 9 predicted proteins | sample MAT04_FD_78384 | JGI IMG/M metagenome (GOLD analysis project Ga0105047, IMG submission 78384) | Freshwater microbial communities from Lake Fryxell liftoff mats and glacier meltwater in Antarctica - MAT-04 (megahit assembly) | ecosystem: Environmental > Aquatic > Freshwater > Ice > Liftoff... | reverse complement strand
GGCTCCGACGCGTGTGGCCGCGGTCACGTAGGGTCGCCGCATGGCACACGACCTGGTGATCAAGCGCGGCACGGTGGTGGACGGCACGGGGGCGGCAGCGCGCCTGGCCGACGTGGCCATCTCTGACGGTGTGGTGACGGAGGTGGCCCCGGGCATCGACGGACCAGCCACCCGCACGGTCGACGCCGAAGGCCTTCTGGTGACGCCCGGCTTCGTCGACCTGCACACCCACCTCGATGCCCAGATCGCCTGGGACCCGATGTGCTCATCGTCGTGCTGGCACGGCGTGACGTCGCTGCTGCTGGGCAACTGCGGCGTCACCTTCGCCCCGGTGCGGCCGGATGCCCACACCTATCTGGCCGAGATGATGGAGTCGGTCGAGGACATCCCCGCCGCCGCCATCCTCGAAGGCGTGCCGTTCACGTGGGAGACCTACGGCGAGTACCTGGACTGGCTGCGTGAGGCGCCGAAGGGCGTCAACGTGGGCGGCATGGTCGGTCACTGCGCCGTGCGATCGTGGGCCATGGGGGAGCGCTCGGCCGATCCCGATGCCACCCCGACCGACGCCGAGCTGGCCGAGATGGTGCGGATGGTGGACGAAGCCATGGCCGCAGGGGCCATGGGCTTCTCGACGTCGCGCACCGGACGCCACACGGTGCCCGACGGACGGAACGTGCCGGGCACGTGGGCAGAAGAGCCGGAGCTCGTGGCCCTGGCCGAGGTGCTGGGCCGACACGGGCGAGGCATGTTCGGGGCCGCGCCGCGATTCGACGGCGAGGGGCTCGGCAAGGGCCGAGCCGAGACGGAGGTCGCCTTGATGGCGGCCATGAGCCGAGCGTCGGGTCGCCCGTTCACGTTCAACCTGACCAACACGTTCGCCGACCCGGAGCTGTGGAGGCAGACGCTCGCCGAGGTGCGGGCGGCCAACGCCTCGGGTGCGCTGCTCCGCCCGCAGACCACGTCGCGCGGCATCGGGGTGATCTTCTCGCTCGGCCACGTCACGCCGTTCGATCGCTGGCCGGCGTGGGCCGAGCTCGGCGGTCGAACCATCCCCGAGAAGCTGGCGGCCATGCGTGATCCGGCGATGCGTCAGCGGTTGGTCGACGAGGCGACCGACGGTCGTGGCGTCGAGGGGTTCCGAGAGTTCTTCGTGTTGTTGCCCGATCGCGGGGCGCGCTACGACTGCAACCCGGACGAGTCGCTCGCCGCACATGCCGAGCGCGCCGGGGTCTCGCCGGCCGAGGCCTACATCGATCTGGCCTTGGCCACCGACGGAGCCGTCATCCTGAACTGGCCGGTGCTCAACCAGGACTTCGGGGTCATCGCCGAGATGCTCGCCGACCCGCTGATCATCCTCGGGCTGGCCGACGCCGGCGCGCACGTGGGTCAGATCCTCGACGCCAGCCAGCCCACGTTCTTCCTCTCGTACTGGGTGCGCGAGCGTGGCCTGTTCAGCATGGAGGAAGGCATCCGGCGCCTCACCAGCGACACGGCATCGCTCGCCGGGCTCACCGACCGCGGCGTGCTGGCGCCCGGTGCTCGCGCCGACATCAACGTGATCGACTGGGACGGGTTGGCCCTGCCCCTGCCCACCTTCGCCCGGGACCTCCCGACGGGGGCCGGGCGGTTCGTGCAGGGTGCGCAGGGCTACCGGCACACGTTCGTGAACGGCGAGGAGTTCCTGGCCGACGGCGTGCACACCGGCGCTTTCCCCGGCACCCTCCTCACCCCCGCCTGAAACCGAACCCCCTCTCCGTTCCGGTGCCGACCGATAGGTCCCAGACCTATCGGTCCGCACCGGAACGAGTGGGGTGGTGGGGCCGATCCAGGTGTGGGGCGGGCGGAGTAGGGTCGCCGCCGATGCGCATTGCCATCCTCGCCTCCGGTTCCGGCTCCATCCTCGACGCCATGGTGGCCGGCGGGGTGCCGGTCGACCTCGTGGTCGTCGACCGACCGTGCGGCGCGGTCGATGTGGCGTCGGCCCACGACCTGACGTCGGTGCTGGTCGAGCGCAACTCCTACGGCGCCGACTTCGACCGCGACGACTACTCGTCGAAGGTCGTGGCCCTGCTCGAGGAGCACGGCATCGACCTCGTGGTCATGGCCGGGTGGGGCACGATCTTCTCCCCTCCCATGTTCGACGCGTTTGCCGGGCGGATCGTCAACACCCACCCGGCCCTGCTGCCGTCCTTCAAGGGCTGGCACGCGGTCGACGCCGCGCTGGCCTTCGGGGTGAAGGTCACGGGCTGCACGGTGCACGTGGCCACGGAGGCGGTCGACGACGGACCGATCCTGGCCCAGGAAGCCGTGGGCGTGCTGCCCGACGACACCGTCGAGACCCTGCACGAACGCATCAAGGTTGTCGAGCGTCGCATCTACGTGCAGACCGTGAAGTCGATCCTGGAAAGGGGATCCGTGCTGTGAAGGCGTTGCTGAGCGTGTATGACAAGGCCGGTGTGGTCGAGCTGGCGGCGGGGTTGCACGACCTCGGCTGGGAGCTGCTCTCGAGCGGCGGCACGGCCAAGGCGATCGCCGATGCCGGGTTGCCCGTGACCGACGTGGCCGACCTCACTGGCTTCCCCGCCATCCTCGGGCACCGTGTCGTCACGCTGCACCCCAAGGTGCACGGGGGCATCCTGGCCGACCGAAACGACCCGGTCCACGTGGCCGACATGGCCACCTACGGCATCGAGGGCATCGACCTCGTGGTCGTCAACCTCTATCCGTTCTCGTCCGAGCCGTCGATCGAGCTCATCGATGTGGGCGGCCCGACGATGGTGCGCGCCGCTGCCAAGAACCACGCCCACGTCGGCGTGGTCGTGCAGCCGGCCGACTACGACGTGGTGCTCACCGAGCTCCGGGCCGAGGGGTCGCTCACCGATGCCACCCGTCGCCGTCTGGCCCGCACAGCGTTCACAACCACCCGCGACTACGACACCCAGATCGTCGCCTGGCTCGATGACGGTGACGGTGACGGTGACGTCGCCGGCGACGGGCCGGTGGAGCTCCCCGAGCGGTTGACCCTCGAGCTCGATCGTGCCGCTGTGCTCCGCTACGGCGAGAACCCGCACCAGGTCGGCGCTCGCTATGTCGCCGCCGGCGCCACCGGCTGGTGGACGAGCGCCGTCCAGCACGGCGGCAAGGACATGTCCTACCTGAACGTGTTCGACGCCGACGCCGCCTGGCGCCTGGCTTGGTCGCTCGGCGGAGGCCCCGCCGCGGCGGTGATCAAGCACGCCAACCCGTGTGGCATCGCCGTGGCCGACGACATCACCACCGCCTACCAGCGAGCGCACGCCTGCGATCCCGTGTCGGCCTTCGGTGGCATCGTCGCCGTCAATCGCCCGGTCACCTCGGCCATGGCCGAGGCGCTCGCCGGCGTGTTCACCGAGGTGCTCATCGCGCCAGGCTTCGAGGGCGACGCCCTCGTGCGCCTGCTGGAGAAGCGAAACCTGCGTGTGCTCGAAGCGGCACCGCCCTCCCCGCAGGGGCTCCAGCTCCGGCCTATCGACGGTGGCTTCCTGGTGCAGACGCCCGACGTCGTGACCGTGGATCGTGCAACCTGGCAGGTGGTGACCGAGGCCCGACCGGCCGACGGCCAGTGGGCCGATGTGGAGCTGGCCTGGCGAGTGGTGGCCAAGGTGACGTCGAACTCGATCGTGCTCGTCCACGACGGCGCCGCCGTGGGGATCGGCTGCGGCCAGCAGAACCGGCGTGACGCCGGACGGTTGGCCTGCGAGAAGGCCGATGGCCGTGCCCGGGGCGGCGTCTACGCGTCGGACGCGTTCTTCCCGTTCCCCGACGGCCTCGACGGCGCCATCGATGCCGGCGCCGCGGTTGTTGTTCAGCCCGGTGGTTCGATCCGCGACGAGGAGGTCATCGCTCGGGCGAACGAGGTCGGGCTGGCCATGGTCCTCACCGGCGAGCGTCACTTCCGTCACTGAGGTCAGGGTGCGCGGTGGGTGAAGCGGAACAGGAACGACGCCACGGCCTGGCGGCTGACCGCGCTCGACGGTTTGAACGTACCGTCGGTGAAGCCGCCACCGACACCCTCGGTCACCATCCAGGAGATGTCCTTCAGGAATGTGTGGTTCGCGCCCACGTCGCCGAACCCGGGGTTCGGATAGGCGGTGGTCGGTGAGCCGTCGAGCCGGAACAGGAAGCTGGCTGCCGCTTGGCGGCTGACGGCGTTGGTGGGCTTGAACGTCGGGGGCGTGCCGGCGAAGCCGGTGGTCAGCCCTTCGGCGGCCATCCAGCAGATGGCATTGCGGAAGACGTGTTCCACGGGGACGTCGCCGAACTCGATCGGACAGGCCACGATCGGGGATCCCTCGAGCTTCCACAGGAACGAGGCCATGGCCTGGCGGCTGACCGCTTGCGTCGGCTTGAATGCCCCAGCGGTGCCCGCAGCGAGCCCAGTGTCCTTCATCCAGACGATCTCTTCGGCGAAGCTGTGGAAGCTGGTGACGTCGGAGAAGGGCCCCGGGCCGGGTGCAGCCGAATCGGCCACGCTGCCCACCCGGAACGTGGCATCGAACGTGCGGATGCCGGCGCCGGGCACGGTGGCGGTGACGGCGTAGCGGTAGCGCTTGCCGACGACGAGCGGCTGGCGGGGGATCAGCACCACGCTGGCGTGCTGCCGGAGCACGGCGGCCCCGGCGTTGCCGGGCGTGGTGGAGTACTGCGTGGCGCCGTAGTGGCACACGTCGAGCGTGTCGAGGGTGAAGCCGTCGGCGTCGATCTCGACCAACGAGGAGGCGGTGGCCACGATGTTGGCGTTGCTGCCGTAGCGGACGATGATCGGCAGCCCGGTCGGCGCCGTGTAGCCCGCGCAGGGCGTCAGCGGGTTCGGCTGCTCGAACCCGTCGTAGGTGGCGATGGACGTGACCGATCCGTTGCCCGGCCAGCCGATGGGCAGCACGGTGCCGGCAGGCACGGCCCCGGCGCCCTGGAGCACGTTGAGCGTCGCCGCCGACTCGAGCGCCCCACCCGGCGCGGCGGTGTTGACGGCGCGTCCGTATCCCGTCGACGTGAGGCCCGGGTTGAGCATCCCGGTGGAGTGGAAGGGTCCGGATATCCACGACTCGAGGAACGCACGGCTCGTGCGCTGGTTCGTGAACCCGGCGATGTTGCCGTTCATGCCGGCCTGGTGCCCGGCGATGGTGGCGCCGGCGGCCAGGGGGGTGCAGGTCGTGGGCAGGAACTCGGGCTCGGTGCACTCGGGGTGCGAGAACGTGTTGGTGTCCACGATCCACTGCGAGTGCGTGAGCGCCGCCACAGACATGGACGTGTTCTCGCTCACCGGGGCGAGTCCGGCTTGGGCACGGTAGAGGTTGAGCCATCCGAGCCAGTCGGTGTCGGTCGGGGCGGCGGCCGTGGCCGGCGTGGCCATGGCCAGGAGCAGGCACAGGGCGACGAGCAGGGCGACCGGCACCGTTCGTCTCCGTGGGTGTTGCGTCACCATCACCGACCTCCGGGGCGCATCCTCGCCGTGGGTGCCTCGCCATGAGGGTAGAGCGTGCGCGTCGCTCGATGGCGGTCGGGCGGACAGACAGGCGTCAGCCGACGGGCTCAGCCGATGCGTGGAAGGGGTTCGACCTGCTCGTGGTAGCGGTGGAGGAAGGCAGCCATGGCCATGCGGACGATGGCGGCCGACGGCTTGAACAGGGCCAGGCCCCCCCCGGGGTTCGGTGACCCCGTGGTGATCTCCTCGGACGACATCCAGGCGATCTCGCCGCAGAACGGGTGGGTGGTGGGCACGTCCGCGAAGTCCTGGGCGGTGCACTGCGGGTCGGCGCCGTCGATGCTCCCGGCGAACCGGTACAGGAACGCCGCCATCGACATCCGCTGCACGGCGCCACCGGGACGGAACGTGTTGTCGGCGAATCCGGTGGTGATGCCCGAGTCGGCCAGCCAGCAGATCTCCTTGCGGAACTGGTGGGTGATGGGCACATCGGTGAAGGTGCACGTCGAACCGGGCGTGAACGTGGGCGAGCCCGCCGCTCGGTAGAGGAAGGCGGCCATGGCCATGCGTTGCACGGTGCCGGTGGGCCGGAAGGTGCGATCGGCGAACCCGGTGGTGATGCCCGAGTCGCCCATCCAGGTGATGTCGGCGAGGAACGGATTGCCGGCCACATCGGTCCAGCCTGGGGTGACGGCCGCCGAGGTGGCCGAGAAGGGACCGTCGCCCACGTCGTTGGCGGCTCGCACGAGGAACTGGCGGGGGGTGCCCGGGGTCAGGCCGAGGACGCGCACGCTGGTGGCGGGCGCGACCACCTCGATGGAGGTCCCACCGACCGTCTGCACGTCGTAGTGGGTCACGGCGTCGCCACCGTCGGTGGTCGGGGGTGCCCACGTCACCAGGACCGAGCTGCCGCCCGCAGTCACGGTGACGATGGTGGGTGCGCCCGGGGCCTCGGGCAGCGTCACGCCGACCGATGGGTTCGACCCCGCCACCACGGTGACGTTCTGGACGCGGGGCGGACCGCCGGCGGTGTCGTCGACGCGGACCACGACCGGGCCGACCGGCATCTGCGGGAGCAGCACCTGGCCGTTGGCTCCGGTCGTGGCTGTCGTGCAGTAGGAGCCGTCGGGCGTGCACACCTCGACCTGGGTGCCCGGCACCGGGTCGAGGCTGCTGTCGCGCACGATCACGGGCAGCGTGCTGTAGGTGGGCGCCGCGGCCTGGCCGAGGGTGCCGACGGTGAAGGTGGACACGAGGCGCTGCGCTCCGATCCCGGCCACGTTCACCGAGACGTCGTAGCGGTAGCGCGTGCCCACCACGAGCGGCTGGCGCGGGATGAGCACGGCCGAGGCGTGGACGTTGAGGATATGGCGTCCGAGGCTTTGCAGGTCTCCGTTGGGGTTGGTGTAGTTCGTGCTGTAGGCGCAGGAGTCGAGCGTGGCGATCGGGTCGCCCTCCTCGTCGACGGAGGAGAACGAGGCGGACGTGACGGTGAGGTCGCGGAAGGCGCCGAAGCGCACCGTGATCGGCGCTCCGGTGGGGGCGACGTAGCCAGCGCACGGGGTGAGCGGGTTCGGGGCCTCGAACCCTGGATACGACGTCAGCGAAGTCACGCTTCCGTGCCCCGGCCAACCCCTTGGTGCGTTCACCGCCGCAGGCACTGGCGCGGCGATGCCTCGAAGCACGTCGAACGTGGCCGCCGACTCGACCTCGCCGGCCAGGGCCGTCGAGTCGGAGGCGCGTCCGAACCCCGTGCTCGTGAGGGTGGGGTCGAGCGTGGCCACCACATGGAACGGTCCGGTGATCCACGACTCGACGAACCTGCGGTTGGTGACCTCGTTGGTGAACCCGGCGATGTTGCCGTTCGAGCCGGCGCGATGACCGGCAACGGTGGCGCCGGGCGCGAGGGGCGTGCAGGACGCCGGCACTGTCGTGAACGACTGCAAGCACTCGTTGTTCGGGGGGTTGCTGTTGTCCGTCCGTCGGTATTCGGGGTGCGAGACCGTGTTGTTGGACACCATCCACTGCGAATGCGTCGTGGCGTCGGTGCTGGCAGCCGCGTTCTCGGTGAGCGCCGGCAGCGCGGCCTGGGCGCGGTAGAGGTTCACCCACCCGAGCCAGTCGTCGTCGGAGGGCGCCGCCCCGGCTGGTGAGGCCGCCACCACCGGGAGCGCCAACGCCAGCAGGGCGGCCACGAGCACCGCACTGGGGCGGTGGCCTCGTCGCATCGTTCGAGCACCGTGCATGAGCGTCTCTGTCCTGTCGCTTCCGCCGAGTAGCCGCAAGCGTAGACAGCCGACCGGCTGCGTGTCATCGCGGGCCAGGCATCGGTTCGGACCGCACGAGGCGCCACGCCTACCATCCGGGACATGACGGCACAGATCCTCGACGGCGAACTGGTCGCCGCCACCATCAAGGCGGCGTTGGCCGGGCGGGTCGATGCGCTCCGGTCGCGCGGGCACGTTCCCGGGCTCGGCACCGTGCTCGTGGGTGACGACGGGCCCTCGGCCAACTACGTGGCCATGAAGCACCGCGACTGTGCCGAGCTCGGGATCGAGTCGCGCCACGTGCAACTCGGGGCCGACGCCACCCAGGCCGACGTCGACGCCGTGGTCGACGACCTCAACGCCGACGACGGCATTGACGCCTACCTCATGCAGTACCCGTTCCCGAAGCACCTCGATTACGAGGCCGCCCTGTTGCGGGTCGATCCGGCCAAAGACGTCGACGGCATGCACCCCGTGAACCTCGGGCTGCTCGTGCAAGGCGCGCCGGGGGTGGTGTCGTGCACGCCCGCCGGCATCCTCAGGCTGCTCGAGCACTATGCGATCCCCCTGGTTGGTCGCCACGTGGTCATCGTCGGCCGTGGGCTCACCATCGGCCGGCCATTGGCCAACCTGCTCACACTGAAGCGGCCGGACGCCAACGCGGCGGTCACCGTGGTGCACACCGGCGTGCCGGACATCGGCCCGTACACACGGCAGGCCGACGTCCTCGTCGCCGCCGCCGGTTCGCCCGGTCTCATCACGCCGGACCTGGTGAAGCCTGGTGCCGTGGTCGTGGCCGCCGGCGTGTCGTTCGAGGGTCGCAAGCTCGTCTCGGACGTGCACGACGATGTGGCCGACGTCGCCTCCTGGTTGTCGCCTCGCATCGGCGGTGTCGGGCCGATGACGCGGGCCATGCTGCTGTCGAACATGGTCGACGCCGCCGAGCGTCGTCTCGATGGCTGAAGTCGACGGCGGGTTCCCGGCCGCGACCGCCGTCACCGCGGTCGACGACGCGACGTACGCGGCCTCGATCCCGCCGGGCTGGAACGTCCCGGTGGGCATCCATGGCGGGGTGTTGCTGGCCACGGGCGTCCGGGCGGCCATGGCGGCCCTCGTGGCCCACGATGGCCGTGACGGCGCCGCGCTCGAGCCCCTGTCGCTGCGCACCGTCCACGCCTCGTTCCTGGCCCGACCCGACGACCCCCGGCTCGGTATCGCCACGTCCGTGCTTCGGCGCGGGGCCACGACCGGCCACGTCGATCTGACCATCCGGTCCTCGGGTGCGTCGACGGACGCCGTGTCGGCCCGGGCCCTGTTCACCCGCTCGCGGGCCAACGGCGATGCCTGGCTCGACGCCGTGGCCCCGGTGGTTCCCCGGCCTGACGTGTGCGCGCCCGACATCGAGGATCGGGCGGCTCGCGCCGAGTCGGCGTGGCCGATGGCCGTGCCTCCGCTGTTCGAGAACATGGAGTTGCGGACCGCGCTCGGCTGCCTGCCGTGGGACGACGACTGGGAGCCTGGGCTGCCCGCTCGCTACGCCCGGTGGTGCCGCTATCGGCAGCGGCCGACGCTCCCTGACGGCGCCTTCGATCCGCTGGCCCTGCTGCCGCTGGCCGACCTCCCCGGTCCGGCGGTGTGGTCGCGGTTCGGCCCCGACGAACCGATGCGGTTGCTGGCCAGCCTCGAGATGACGTTCGACGTGCTCGAGCCGGTCACCGACGAGTGGATCCTCACCGACTTCACGGTGCGCTGGCTCGGTGATGGCTACCTCGTGGCCGACGGTGACGTGTGGTCGGCCGGTCGGCTCGTGGCTACGCTCCGCCAGACCATGCTCGTGCGGGTCGTCCCGAAGCCCTGAGCGCCGACCGGTGACCAGTTCGAGGTCAGGCGGGGAGGCTGGGCCGGGTGGCAGTGGCCGCGGGTGCGGCTCCAGCCGGGTCGTCCATCGTGGACACCCACGCGATGCCGAGCAGGACCACGAGGACGACGAACAGGGACAGGAGGAAGCCGGGGTTCCGCCAGCCTCGATCGTCCCGGTCTCGGATGCTCCTCGCCCGATCGGCGACATCGATGTTGCGGTAGAGGCCTGGTCCGCTCCGGTTGGCAAAGGTGGCGACGGCTTGGTCGACGTCGACGACTCTCTCTGCCGGTTCGATCACGTGCTGATGCCAACTCGGGGCGTCCGGGGGAGCGTCGCCTATTGTCGGGAGCCTTATGGCCAAGATCCACGACATGCTCGCTGCGGGCCAGACGGTGTCCTTCGAGTTCTTTCCGCCCAAGACCGACGAGGCGGCCCGCGAGCTCGAGAAGACGATCGGCGAGCTCCAGCCCCTGCACCCGTCGTTCGTGTCGGTCACCTACGGGGCCGGCGGTTCCACGCGAGATCGCACCCGCGACGTCGTCCTGCACATCGAGCGAGATGCCGGGATCACGGCCATGGCCCACCTCACGTGCGTGGCCCACACCACCGAGATGCTCGAGAGCCTGTTGGTCGAATACCGAGAAGCCGGCGTGCAGAACATCCTGGCCCTCGGCGGCGATGCCCCGAAGGACGTGACCGACTACCCGCACGATCTCGAGCACGCCCTCGACCTCGTCCGCCTCGTGCGATCGATCGGTGATTTCTCGGTCGGCGTGGCTGCCCACCCGGAGCTGCACCCCCGCTCACCCGACAAGGCCAGCGATCGGGAGCACCTTGCCGCCAAGCTCGACGAGGCCGACTTCGGCATCACCCAGTTCTTCTTCACCGCCGAGCCCTACCTCGAGATGGTGGCCGAATTGGCCGTGCTGGGCTGCACGAAGCCGGTGCTCCCCGGCATCATGCCGGTGACCAACCTGGGCTCGGTCGGCCGCATGGCCGAGATGTCGGGCGCGGCCTTCCCTGAGCACCTGGCCTCGCAGTTCGAGGCCGTGGCCGACGACCCGGCCGCCGTGCGGGCTCTCGGCGTACACCTCGCCACCGAGCTGTGCCGGGAACTGCTTGACGCCGGGGTGCCGGGCTTGCACTTCTACACGCTGAACCGCTCCACGGCCACGCGTGAGATCGCCGAGAACCTCGGCCTCGCCGCCAGTTCACCCTGAGTTCTCGTGGCCTTTGCGCGGCCTTTGCGCGCGTGTGCCACCCTGCAGTGATGTGGGCGTAGAGCGGCGGTCGGTGCGGTCGGCACCGGGCGAGAGCGTTGGAGGAAATACATGGGACATCGTCGGGTTGTTGCTGCCATTGCCGGCGCACTGCTGATCGTGGTGGGGCTGCCGTTGTTGGCCGCCAGTCCGGCAAGTGCCGTGCTCACGTGCACCAAGAACTGGGTTGGCGCGCCGGGAGCGAACATCGCCAACACGGTGAACTGGTCGCCCAACTCGGCCATCGTGGCTACCGACGTGCTGTGCGCGCCCGTGGGCTCGAGCCCGCTGCTGTCGGCCTCGAACCTGCCCACGGTGAGCGGCGTCATCCTGCTGGGGTCGTTGACCATCAACAGCCCTCGCGCCCTGACCGTCACGTCGGCCGACTCGTCCACCGTCAACAATCTCACGCTCCCCTCTGGTGCCCGCCTGGCCGGCAACGTCACGCTCACCGGTACCGCCAGCCTGGCCGGCGGCCTCGGCACCAACGCCAGCACGGGCGACGGGGCCGTGACCACCATCGCCTCCGGCGCCACGGCCACCGTGGCCTCGGGAGCGTCGATCGACGTCTACCGCAACCACGAGCTCCGCAACCAGGGCTTGCTGACCATCAGCGGGATCGTGTACCTATGGGAGCAGAGCGGCACGGCGGCGTCGTCCCTTCGCAACGAGGGCACCCTGCTGGCCAACGCCCCGTCGTTCACCACCTGGCTGCAGTGGAACGCCGCCGCGGCCAACGCCACCAACGCCCCCGCCTTCACCAACGCGCCGGGCGGCACTGTCAACGTCGCCGCCGGGCTGGGCGGGACCTTGTACACCGCCAACGGTGAGATCGCGTTCGAGAACGATGGCGCCTACAACGTCACGTCGGGCACGTCGTCCGTCGTCGTCCCGGTCCCGGTCGGCGCCGTGGAGTCGGGTACCTGGTCGACCTCGGCCTCGGCCATCCTCGACTGGGGGAGCGGCGCCAACCGCGCACCCACCACCGGCGCATCGATCTCCAATGCTGGCCAGCTCACGATGGCATCGCCCGTCGTGCTCGGTGCCCCGCTGACCTTCCCTGGCGCCGTTTTGATCAACGGTGCCACCGTGGAGGGCCCTGCGACGTTCACCGGTGC
>Ga0105047_10015564_pt1 | contig 11969 bp, 8 predicted proteins | sample MAT04_FD_78384 | JGI IMG/M metagenome (GOLD analysis project Ga0105047, IMG submission 78384) | Freshwater microbial communities from Lake Fryxell liftoff mats and glacier meltwater in Antarctica - MAT-04 (megahit assembly) | ecosystem: Environmental > Aquatic > Freshwater > Ice > Liftoff... | reverse complement strand
TACCGCCAGGAACGGATCGATCGCGTCCATGCCCATGTACGGGTTGATCGTGATCGCGTCCGGCGTGGTCGCGTCGTCCAGGTCGTGGTACTCCAAGTCCGAGAGGTGCGCCGACGCATACGCGGCGCTGGTCGAGCCGATATCCCCGCGCTTCACGTCGCCGATCGTCAACAGGCCAAGCGTTTTGGCTTCGTGGATCAACTCGTAATACGCCTCCACGCCCTGCCACAAAAACTGCTCGAAATACGCGATCTGGAACTTCACGACCGGCGTCACCGGCGCGACCGACTTCAACACGCCGGAGCAAAACGCGTACACCGCGTCCACGCATTGGTCCAAGTCCCGGAAATCCTTCGGCTTCAGTTCCTCCGGAAACGCGTCCAGCATCGGGTCGATGCCCACGCAGATCGGGGCTTTCTTGGCGTCGATGGAGTCGATCAGTCGGTCGATGAAAAGGTCGGACATGGGGTTACAAGATACAACAAACGCGAGACAAACAAATCCCGGACGCAAAACTGCGGCGGGTCGGCGGATTCAGACTCCAATCGCAACGGCGAGTTCGTCGACGCCGACGTCCGTTGGTCGTACGGCGATGGATCGTCGCTTGCGCGTTGGCGGCCCCATCACTTACGCGTGTCGCGACTGCCGATGCGCCTTGAGCGCCATCTGCATGAGCCGATCCTGCGTGACGGGCGTGTTTTTGTCGCCGGCGGCGAGGACGCGCTTCCATTTTCCGTCGGGCTGAAGATCCCAGGCGTAGCCGGCGCTGTTGAGGGTGACATCGAGAATTTCGCGGAGCGTTTGCTGGTGCGCGGGGTCTTCGATCGGCGTGATGGCTTCGACCCGGTAGTCGAGGTTGCGGACCATCCAGTCCGCAGAGCCAATGTAGAACTCTTCCTGGCCGTTGTTGTGGAAATAGTAGATGCGGGAGTGTTCGAGGAATCGTCCCAGCACGCTGACGACGCGGATGTTCTCGCTCAGGCCCGGTACGCCCGCACGCAGGCAGCAGAAGCCGCGGACGTTCAGCTCGATTTTCACACCGGCCTGGCTGGCTTCGTACAGCGCTTTGATCAGCTTGTGATCCTGAAGCGCGTTCATCTTGGCGATGATGTGCGCCTTCTTGCCGGCGCGGGCGTGTTCGATTTCGCGTTTGATCATCGCGAGGAACCGGTCGCGGATGTTCACCGGCGCCACCAACAGCTTGCCGTAATCGTGCTTGATCGATCGGCCGGTGAGATGGTGGAACAGTTCGATCACGTCGCTGGTGATCAACGGGTTGCAGGTGAACAGCCCCAGGTCGGTATAGAGATGTGCGGTCTTTGAGTTGTAGTTGCCCGTGCCGATGTGGCAGTAGGTGCGCAGGCCGTCGGGTTCTTCGCGCACGACCATCGCGATCTTGGAGTGCGTTTTCAGTCCCACGAGCCCGTAAACGACGTGGACGCCGGCTTTTTCCAGCTTCTGAGCCAGTTCCACGTTCCGCTGTTCGTCAAATCGCGCCTTGATCTCCACCAGCACCGCCACCTGCTTGCCCATCTCGGCGGCGCGGATAAGCGCGGGGACGAACGGGCTGTCGGAACTCGTGCGGTAGAGCGTCTGCTTGATCGCCAGCACCTTCGGATCCTTAACGGCACTTTTGATAAAACGTTCGACGCTGGCGCTGAAGCTGTCGTACGGGTGATGCACCAGCAGATCGCCTTGCCGGATGACGGCGAAGATATCGGCGTCTTCGTCCTGTAGACGCGGCGGCGTCAGAGGCTGCCAGGGAGTGTATTTCAAATCCGGGCGGTCGATGAACGCCAGCGCCATCAGATCATCCATGTCGATCGGGCCGGGGACCAAATAGATATCATCCGGATCGCATTCGATCCCCTCGATCAGAAGCAGCTTCATCTCCTCGCTCATGGCGTCGGGCAGTTCAAGGCGTACCACGCCGGCGAGCCGGCGTTTGCGGAGTTCCTCGGTCACCATCGCCAGCAAATCGTCGGCGTCTTCTTCGTCCAGCTCAATATCGGCGTTCCGCGTCACCCGGAACAGGTGGTGCTCCAGCACCTTCATGCCGGGGAATAGCAGTTCCAGGTTGCCGGCGATGACGCCTTCCAGCGGCACGAAGCTGTTGGCGGGTCCAACGGGAACCCACCGGGGCAGGTTTTCCGGCAGCTTGATGCGGCAGAAGCTGCGGTTGCCGCTGGGGGCTTCGAGCATGACGCCCATGGAACGGCTGAGGTTGCTGATGAACGGAAAGGGGTGCCCCGGATCAACCGCCAGCGGTGTAAGGATGGGGAACACCTGTTTGCGGAAGAATTCGTCCGCCAACTCCCGGTCCTTGGGGGAGAGGTCGGTGTAGCGTTTGATGATGACGCCCTGCTTCTTGAGCGCCGGGTGCAGGTCATCAAACCAGACCCGGTACATGCTCGTGAGCATCGGCCCGATCGCCTTGTGGACGGCAGCGAGCTGCTCCTGGACGGTCATCCCGTCCAGCGACCGCTCCGCCAGGTTCCCCGCGCGCTGCCGTTGCAGCCCGCCGACGCGCTTCATGAAAAATTCGTCGAGGTTGCTGGCAAAAATCGCCAGGAACTTCACCCGCTCGAGCAGCGGGATCGACTTGTCCTGGGAGAGTTGGAGCACGCGATCGTTGAAATCAAGCCAACTAATCTCCCGGTTGAGGAACAACTGGGCGTCAGCGGGATCGGATCGAGTGTTTTTGACTGGCATAGCGGGGGCAACTGTCACAGGGGCCGGTTTACGAACGAGCAGCATCGACTGCTCATCTTCACGGCAGAATTGTTACCTGTGCCATGTTAGCATGCGATTAAACAAAGAACCGGGACGCGCGTTTTCACGCCGCCATCCCGGTTCTGAAGGTCCCGTAATTACTGTTTAGCGTTTGCGACGGTCACGTCGGGCCTTGCGCTTTTTTGAGCCGATCTTGCGACGGCGGCGGGGTTTAGCCATTCCAATGCTCCTTTCTTTCCGAGCCCCTTAACATAACGCCCGCTTTTCTAATGTCTAGCCGCCGGTGCAAGGTCTACACTTGGCACGGTGATTGCTCCGGATGGTCCGGAACAACTCAACCGCGTTAGTCGTCCACTTAGGGAGTTCGCTTTATGATCACTCTCGACGCCGGAAATGTGCTGCTGAAACCCACTCAGAAAAAGCAGCTGATGTCCCGACTAAAACGTGCCATTCGCATCGGAGATCGCCTTGGCGAATTCGCCTTGAAGCTCTCGATGCGCCGCACCGGCCGACACGTCGAAATGACGGCGTCGGTTCACGATCGCTTCGGCGATTTCGCGTTACGAACCAAAGGGCAAAATTGGATCGACGCCCTCCACACCCTCGTCCGAGACCTTTTCCGACAACTGCATAATCATTCGATCCGCCGCGCAGTTTACGCCGTCGGCTGACCGCAATCCGCTGCGATCAATCCTAATTAAGGGGTGCCACGGCTTGGTAATCCAAGCCGTGGTATCTTGAAGCACCACGTCGCGACATCGGAGCGTTCCACGGCTTGGCATACCAAGCCGTGGAACCCGCCATCTCGTAGGGAATGCAGGTTTAATCCACCGTCGACACCGTCGTGCTGCGGTAAAAGTTCAGCCTGAAACTGCCCTGGTTGTCATTCCACTGCCAGGCGTCCATCATCCCGAGGAAGATGCGCGTTGCGCCGGTGGGGATGCGGATGTGCTGCACTTCGCCCCAGTTCGTTTTGCCATCCCCGACGTGGAAGGGTTGTTTCAGTTCCGGGGCCAGCAGCGAGTAGTCTCGCTGGGCGACAGTCGCAAAATCGAGGCAGGATGGGGCGCTGGTGGTGTTCGGTGCGTTGTCGTTCAAAAACACGGCCATGCACGCGCTGATCGGCGCACGAACGTTCGCGATGCCGTTGACGGAATTATTCGGAACCACGCTCGGCGCCGAGTTGCCCAGCGCGACGTTCCAAGAGGTATTCCCGTCCGGTCCGACGTTGGAATTGCTACCGCCGCCGTTGTTCGCCTGCCCGCTGAGACCCTCGAAACTCACCAGATCACCCGCCGCCAGCCCGAGCGTCGATAGCGACACCTCCTGCGGGCGCTGCTTGGTGTTCGAGCTGGTGCCGGAGTTGTCGTAGCGCCCGGCGTTGCCCTGGAGATTGGTGGACGTGCTGTTGTCGGGCATGCCGGCGAGCCACAGGTTGCCCATCGAAGGTGCCGTTACCTCCGTGCTGAACACGCTTGCGGTGGCGACGGAGTTGACGGTCACTGTTTTGGCGGGCATGCCCAAAGCCTGCGCGAAGGTCGGCATCGACCCGGTCCCGCCGATCGTGTAGCTGAGGGTGATGCGAACGGCGTTGGCGAGTGCGTGATTGCTGACGACGGTGAAGGTGCGGTCGTCGGTATCCCAGATGCCCAGTTGCACGTTGGATGACGAGATCGTCACGGTCTTGCCATCGACAAACGACTGGGCGCAAACCGCGGCGGCCTGGTTGTAGGCGGTGGTGCTGCGGGTGGAACTGGAAATCATCCCCACCGCCGCGTACCGGGCTGCGGCGTCGGCGGTGCCTTGCAGTTCAGATCGCGCGACGACGAACCGGCCCACGTCCACCGCGAACACACCCATCCCCAGCAGCACTGGCAGCGCCAACACCGCGTAGATCATCGCCATCGCTCGGCGACGTGAATCGCGGCGATGGCGGCGGGCGGAACCTGCGCCGTAAAGACAACCCATCACCTCTCTGTTTCGGCACGTCAGAACAGCGGCCTAAGCAGATTGAACAGCTGCCCTCACGCGCACAGGCAATAAGTAAGCCCGATAACCGTTGTCGCGGTTACGCGTAGCTGTGCAGGCCGACCAGGAAAAAGTTCACGCCCACCCAGTTGAAAAGCATGACGAAGAACCCGACGACGCTCAGCACGCTCGTCACCAGCGCCCGTTTCTGCCCGGAGGTGATGAACCGGACATGAACGACGATCAGGTAAACGATCCAAGTGATGAGCGCAAACGTCTCCTTCGGATCCCACCCCCAAGGCCGGCCCCAGCTTACGTCCGCCCAGAGGGCGCCGGTGATGATGCCGATGCCCAGGATCCAGAACGCCAGTTGCAGCATGGTGAGATTGGCCGCATCCAGAGTTTGCAGGATGCCGGCGTCGCGGTTGACGAAGTACTGGATGCAGTACCACGTGCCGATGACGAACGTCATGCCGATCAGCGCGTAGCTGGCGGTGACGAGGGTGACGTGGATGTAAAGCCAGTACGTCATCAGGATGCCCGCGTTCTGCTTGATCCCCCCGCCGATGATGTCGGAGCGAGTGACGTACGGCGTGACGAACAGCGCCAAGAGCGACAGCATCCCGATCGCCGCCCCGGCGGTGCCGAAGATGCCCATACCGTGGAGTTTACGGAACTCAAACCCGCCGACTTTTTTCAGCACCAGGTTGATGACGCCCGTCTCCAGCACCAGCGCCACCAGCGTGCCGAAGAACGCGGAGAACATCACCGATTCGAACTGGTTTTTGATCGGAATCGATTCAAACCAGTTACCGACGCTTTTTTCGACCAGCCACCAGCGGATCGCGATCGCAGCGGTATGCACCGCCAGCCCGGCGAGCGCGAACACCCAGCCGGCGACGTACGTCCACTTCACCTCGGTCGAAAAATAGACCAGGAAGAAGACCGCCGCGATGAAATAAACCGCCGCACCCGGCCAGGTGAGCCGGGCGAGGGAGTTGTAGCGGACTTCGAATTTTCGCTTGGTGAGCGACGGGTACGCTTCGGGATTGATCGACGCCGCCTTTTCGGCGAGGTCGGCGATGGCGCGGTTGACGATCGCCGGGTCCTTGGCGACCCAGCCGCGGCTCAGCGACTCCATCCCGACGACCATGCCCATCACGCCGGTGACGTACGACTCGGCGTGGCCTTCGGAGTGCTGGAGCAGGTGCTGCGCGACCTGCGGAAGCGGTTCCCAAGGCCTCTCGTTCGGGTGCTTGGCACCCTCGGCCGGGACGATCGCCTGGCTGAAGAGCGTGCGGCTGAAACGCGGATAGTCGATGATCTGCGCCAGCATCGACGCTTGGCCGTTAATCTCGTTGATCGCCTTCGCCTTGACGGTCGCGGTCGCCATGATGCGGTTCATCGCGTCCTGCGTCTGCTGTTGCATCCAGAATTTGAACGAGATGGTGCCTTCTTCGAGGATCCGCTGCTTTTCCTTGGCGTCGATAAACGAAAGCTGGTCGAAATCCTGCCGGAACGGTTTGTTGCGGATGTAAAGCAGGTTGGCGTCGGCGTACTTCTGCGGCTCCATCGCGATGTCCAGCACCGCCTTGGCGGCAGGCAGGCCGTTCAGATGCGTTTTGCCGGTGATCTGCAACAGCGTATCGCGCGCGTAGGTGTCGAACGTTTTGACGGTCTGGTTGTGCTGGAGGCTCATCAGCCGCAGCGGATCGACATTCACCTGGTCCAAAAACGCATCCGCCGCGCGGGTGGAGCCGCAAAACGTGATGACGAACAGAGCAACAAGAAGGGTACTTCGCATGTTTTTTTCTTCGTAGGGTGGGGTTTACCCCACCGCACTGTTTGATGGTGGAGTAAACCCCACCCTACACTGTTTCAACCGGCGATAAGCCTTTGATCTTCTTTTCCTGCTGCGCCTTCTCCAGCGCCCGCTGCTTCATCACTTTGATGATGATCGGTTTGACATAGAACGCGTAGAAGATTCCGACGATGATCAGCACGCACCCGACGCCCATCGCCAGCGTGCCCGGGCGATTGCCGATGCCCAACACCGTGAACGACTTGCCGTCCGGATCCCACTGCGACTGAAAGAAGATCCAGTTGCTGTTGTCGTAGAAGACCGGCTCGTTGAGCGACACCACGCCGGGGGTTTGCACGCCGCTCGTGCGGTTGGTGATGGTGATGAACGATTGGAAGTTGCGGATCATGGTGCCCGCCTGCGCTTCGAGCCCGCCGTAGGCCTGGGCTTCGAATTTATCGAGGCGGATATTGGCGGGCAGGTTGCGGATGTTGTTGCTGAGCTGCAACTGCGCCGGCACCTTGGCACCGGGGACGTTAAGCAGCCCACCGCTCCAGGCGAATTTGGTCGCTTGCGGGGTGTAGGGAACGTAGACGTCCTGTTGCCAGTCGCCGGACTGGGCGCGAACGCGGACGATCTGCTTGAGACCGCCTTCGCCGGTGTCCCGGTTGCGTTTCTGGCGAGGCACTTCCTCGACGTACTCGGCGACCCCCACGCCCTGCTGTCGCGTGACGCCGACCGTGACTTCCGAAGGCTTGGGCACCGGTTGCCCTCTCGCCGACGCCATCATCATCGCATCGGCGGTGATCGGCGGGCGAAGCACCAGCGACGGCGAGTCCCCTTCCAGCGTCTGCATCGCCGCCGGCTCGTTCAGCGGCACAATGATGACGATCGTCTTGTTCGAATCGGGCGTCGTAAAAAACGTGTACTGCCCGCTGCCTTCACGCGGGAGCAGGTTCTGCGTGTCGTTGAGCTTGTAGGCGATCTTGAGCTGCTCATCGAGCGGCTTCTCCTGTCGCTGGCCCAGCGGACCCGCGCCTTCGGCGCCCAGAACCCAGTCGGTCGGCTTCTCCACATCCACCAACACCTGCCGGCGGAACTTGGCGGTGGGCGTTTGCACCATCAGCGTGAGCATCGGACGAATCTTGCGGTCCATCGTCTGCCAGCGCGGGTTGAATGCTTCGACAAAGACCGAATACCCGCTCGTCCCCAGCCCCACCGTCTGGCCGACCTGAACGTAGTGCGTTTGCTCATATCCCGCGACTTTGATCTGCAATTCATGCAGCGAAAGCGTCGACGCGATCGCCTCTTGGATCTTCTGCTCGCTCTCCACCGGCCGATGCTCGAAATCGATCGAGCCCCAGGTCGCGCGGGCGTACTTCATATTCGTGCCCACGAGCAAAATGTCGCGTTTCACCGAAATATCGTCCGGGTCCGGAAGCAACATCGAGAAACCCACGTCTTTGCTCGAGGGCTTGGGGATGAGCTTTACGCGCAAATCGGCGTAAGGCCAGTAACCCACAACGCTAAACTTCAAGTCCTTCACGCCCAACTGTTCCGGTGCCGTCAGCACCTTCCCGCCGGGGTTGACCGGGATGAGATTCTTGAGCGACGCGCGATCGAGATATCCGGCGTTGCCCAGCGATTCGTCATACGCGTTGAAGCGCGGCAATCCGATGAGCGGCACGCGGGTGTCGATCCCCTCGGCCCGGAGGTATAGCGCCCGCTCCCAGCGGTCAAAATAATGCGACACGGTCTGTCCGACCGGAATGAGCGTCATCCCTTCGACCTTGGTCGAGTAGTGGTAGAACGCGCCGAAAACGAGTGTGACGATGCCGGTATGGATGATCCACGCCCCCATGCGCGGCGGGGTGAGGGGAATGCGTTCGATGGTGACGGTAATGAGCGTCGTCACCAGCAAAATCATGAGCGTGATCAACGGCCAGGAGTTGAAGAACGCGAGTTCGTCTTTCTCAAAGTACTCGCGTACTTGTGCCAGGCCCGAGCCGATCGCGATGTAGACCGCAATCAGCGACAGGAGCGTGATCCCGAACGGTACGCTGCGCAGCGTGTGCTTGAGCAGCCAATCCAGCGCATTCAACATCAGTGCGGTTCCGTGCCAAAACCTCTGACCAACCCTCAAAAATCCCTCGAACCCGCCATCCTAGCGTCTCCGCCACGCTTTCGCGCGACAGAACCACCCAGGTGCGTCAAATTGACCGACGTGCCGTCTCGCCACGCCACTTGACATATCAATTTGAGTCTGGATACTGAGACTCAGTCGCAACTGTCTTTCAACGCTTAAGGAAAGGGATCGCACGTGAAACAGGATCGAACGCGGACTGCCAATGGGTTTACCCTGGTCGAATTGCTGGTCGTGATCGGGATTATCGCGATTCTCATCGCAATTCTGCTCCCGTCGCTGAACGTCGCCCGTCAGCAGGCGGCCTCGGTGAAATGTCTGTCGAATGTCCGCAACCTGGGCACCGGCTTGGTTATGTACATCAATGAAAACAAGGGCTACTACCCCAACGGTGCCTGGGCCGAGCGCCCCAACACCGCCCGCACGCGCTGGGCGGATGCGATCTACCCGTACCTGAGGAACACCGAGATCTTCGTCTGCCCGACGCTCGATTCGGCGTGGTACCCGAACATGAATAAGGCGCTCAACCACACCACGGACATCGTCCCCGCCGCGCAAAAGGCGAACCCGCCTTACGCGACCTGGGCACCCCAAGGCGTGAAATACTTTGGCGGCTATGGCTACAACTACCAGTACCTCGGCAACGGTCGGCACGATCCGGCGGTGGCGGACGGGGTCTATCGGTCTGCGTTTCACGCCCGGGCGACCAAGATCAAAGCCCCGACCAAGACCGTCGCCATCGCCGACACCATGGGCACCAACGCCATCGCCAACCCCTACAACGGCGACGGCGTGTACGTAATCGATCCCCCGCTACAGTCGTACAACCTCGGCTCCAGAGGCGGCCGTCGTAACATCGCCGGCAACCCCGTCGATCGTGAGTCCAACAACTTCGGCTACCGCGCCGGCAGCGGTTCGCGCGCCACCAACGAAGACCCGGCCCTCAAGGGCAAGTCCGCCTTCCGCTCCCTCCCCGCCGAACGGCATCGCAAGAAAATCGCCGCTGTCTTTGCCGATGGCCACGCCGAAATGCTCACGCTCGATCAACTCGACGACTCCGACGGCGATGGCAACCGCGATAACGGCCTCTGGACCGGGCTTTCCATCTCCAACCACGGTGCCAGCGGCGTGGAAAATCGCTGACCGGCTTCCGCGCCCGCCGGGTCGTTTGTCGCCGGGCGAGGGACGGACTATACTTTGCTGCTAATGCCGACGATCGAAACACCGCCTGAGAGCGTCAAAGACCGTGTCCAACACGTCATCGACCGCATCCGCCCCGCCGTCCAGGCAGACGGGGGAGACATCGAGTTGGTCGATGTCGTCGGCGATACCGTCAAAATCCGCTTCCACGGCGCCTGTCACGGCTGCCCTTCCAGCACCATGACCCTCCAACACGGCATCCAGCGCAACATCTGCGAAAACGTGCCGGAAGTGAAGTCGGTTGTCCCGGTGGCTTAGTTTCTTTTTAGCCGCAGATGGACGCCGATAAACGCAGATGGGAAAATGCACAAATGCATTCACACTACAATGGGTGTTTTGTTTTCGGAGTCCTCCGAACAACCACCGATGCTGCGCGAATTGTCGTCCTGATATATTCCGAAGCATTTTGTCGGCAGCAAGAAGGCTTACGACTCGCGTGGTCGAGCAGATGCGTCGGCGTACCTCAGCATGACGTTCTGTAGAGGACCGGGTTATACGAATCGTGGGTGATCCACGCGTCTGTAGCTGCGACGCCTGCGTCGCCCATTCGTTGGTCACATACGCAGAAATGCGCGACGCAGGCGTCGCAGCTACGGGCGCGGCGTGTACGCACGAGGCGTATTACCACGTCCCGCGCGTTGGCCGCGACCACGTTTTCGTGAGTGGCCGGAACCAAAAAGTGGCCGGTGGTCATTCGGAAGGCAAGTCGCCTTTCCATCTGACCACCGGCCACTTTGGTTTGGACCGCTGATGGCTTCTACGACTCGACTTCGAGTTTCCGCAGGCCCATGCCCATCGCGGCGAGGATTTGTTTGATCTCGTTGAGCGAGGTATGGCCGAAGTTCTTGCATCCGAGCAGTTCGTCCTCGGTGCGGCTGGCGAGTTCGCCGAGCGTCTGGATGTTCAGACGTTGCAGCGCCTTGCGCGAGCGAACCGACAGTTCCATGTCGGTGACGAGCTTGTCGTAGATTTCCGACGGCACGTCGCCGGCGGAAGGCTGCGCGCGACGCACCGGCGCGACGGCGGCAGCGCCGGCAGCACCGCCGCTTTCGGAATTCTGACCCAGCCGCAGGCCCTTGCTGTTCAACAACTGCTTGATCTCGCTGAGGCTCGTTTCCCCAAAATTCTTGAAGCTCAGCAGCTCCTGTTCCGTCACTCGCAGCAGATCACCCAGCGACTTGATGTCCATCTTCTTTAAGCAGTTACGGCTCCTAACCGACAGCTCGAAGTCCGACATCGGGACTTCCATCGCCGTATTGCGGTTGCCGCGCAGGCGGTCGTCTTCGTCGAAGAACATCGACCGGGCCGACTCCACGTCCTTCATGTACAGGTTGGCGCGCGGGTGGTTGTAATTCGTCCGGATCACCGCGTCGAGGCAGCGCCGGGCCTCGTCGTACATGTTGTTGTCTTCGTAGAGAATCGCAAGATTCAATAGTGCATTGGTGTGAACCGGCTCAGAGGTGCAGATCCGCTCGTACAGTTCGATCGCCTTGGCGTCTTCCGAACGGCGATCGTACAGCACCGCGAGGTGGAAGCAGCAGAGGTCGTGGTCGGGATTTTCGGAAAGAGCGCGTTCGTAGAATTCAATCGCCTTTTCCTGGTTCCCGTCCTTCTCGGCCTCCTGGGCCTTCTTGAAAAACTCTTCGGCGGCGCGTTCGTTGATCGATGCGACGGTGGATTGATTCATGTTTTGACGAGCTCCAATAACAAACAGTTCCAGCCCCGCGAGCAACCCGCGAGGCTCCGATCCTAAAGGCCGGAGTGGGATTCGAACCCACGAATAAGGGATTTGCAATCCCTCCCCTTAAACCACTTGGGTATCCGGCCGGGGACAGACGGAAAAATGTACCAGAAAGCGAGTTAGCCGTCAAAATGATCCCCAACCCCCCAAATTGCGTCAGTGGGCGTTGATTTTTACCGCAAGCTGGAAGCCCCCGACCCCAACCCTTTCCTGGGGGTATAGGGGAGAGAGAGTGAAACCCGAGCATGCGACCGCCTTGGTAAGGTCCCCGGGGAGGCGTCGTCACGAGGCTGGAAGCCGCGCCGAATCCCTGTACCATCGGTGGAATGTCCGAACGCCCCATCGATGATTTTCTTATGCAGACCCTCCGCTGCCCGATCACG
>Ga0105047_10015561_pt1 | contig 11969 bp, 7 predicted proteins | sample MAT04_FD_78384 | JGI IMG/M metagenome (GOLD analysis project Ga0105047, IMG submission 78384) | Freshwater microbial communities from Lake Fryxell liftoff mats and glacier meltwater in Antarctica - MAT-04 (megahit assembly) | ecosystem: Environmental > Aquatic > Freshwater > Ice > Liftoff... | reverse complement strand
TGGGAAAAGAACGCGTTCAGGTCGAACGGGACGTGGGCGCAGGTGTTCGGCGCCGGTCCGGAGGGGGCGGAGGTGTTTTCGGCCTGGCATTACGCGCGGTACATCAATGAGGTTGCGCGCGCCGGGCGGGCCGCGTACGACCTGCCCATGTACGTCAACGCGTGGCTGGCCGACCCGAAGGGGGCGATCGGCACGTACCCGACGGGCGGGCCGGTGTCGCACGTCCACGACGTGTGGCGGGCGGCGGGGTCGTCGATCGACCTGTTCGCGCCGGACATCTACCGCTCCGACTTCAAGGAGATCCTGGCCGACTACGGGCGGAACGGGAACCCGCTGTTCATCCCGGAGGCGTCGCCCGGCCCGGCGGCGGCGGGGGCGGCGTACTGGGCGATTGCGCAGCACGGCGGGCTGGGGTTCGCACCCTTTGGGATCGAGAGCGTGGACCTCGACCACCCGATCGTCGGCACGTACGACACGTTGCGGCAGGTGCTCCCGCTGATCACGGCGGCCCACGGCACCGGGCGGATGGTGGGTGTGTTCCGCCAGGAGAACGAGAAGAGCCCCGGCCTGGTGCGGGTCGGGGCGTACAACGCGCAGGTCGAGTACGTCGAGCGCCTGCCCGAGAAGCACCCGCCGATCGGGGGGCTGATCATCCAGACGGGCGACGAGGAGTTCGTGGTGGCGGGCTACGGGTTCGGCGTGCGCTTTAGCGCGACGACGCCCGGGCCCAAGCAGACGGGGATCGAGAGCGTGGAGTTGGGGCGGTTCGACGACGGCGGGAAATGGGTGCCCGAGCTGCGGCTGAACGGGGATGAGACGGGGGCGAACTACCGGGCGGTGGTGCCGCCGTTCATGGCGAACAAGTTCCTTGGGAATGCGCGGCCGATGGTGCTGAAGGTTCGGGTTTACCGGTATCAGTGACCGTCGTCATTGGTCATTGGTCATTGGTCATTGGTCATTGGTTCCTTTCGTCGGCCTGTTTGGGGCTGTGAACGGTGGGGGGTGGGGTCGCGATAACAGGGGTGTTGAGACGGACGCAACGCGAACGTCAACACCCACCGGAGTTTGCCCGACTCCGATGATCACACCCCCCATCTGCCTGTCCCTTCCCCCGGTGACCCGCGCGACCAACCCCGCGCGGGTCGCCGTCTTTTTGCGCGCGGAGAGACGCGGTGCCGGCAGGGCTACAGTTGAGCTTTGAGGTCGATGACAGCCTGGTGGAGGCAGTCGAGGTGGGGGTTGAGGGCGAGGGCTTTCTCGTAACACCGCACGGCGTCGCGGAGGCGGCCCTGGTGCGCGTGGCAATGGCCCATGCCCGCCCACGCGCCGAAGTGGCAGGGCATCAGGTCAACCGTTCGCTGGCAGTCGGCCAACGATGCCGGGTACTGCTCGAGCAGGTAGTAGGCGATCGCGCGCTGGTTGTACGCTTCGGCAAAGTCGGAGGCGATCTCGATGGCGCGGTTGAAGTGCTCGATCGCGTGCTCGATCTCGCGCCGGCCCACCGCCTGCGCGCCGCGGGCCAGCTCGTGATTGGCTGGCCCGCATCCGCACCGAAACCAGATGGACCAGAGCGCGTGCTCGGCCATCTGGTTGACCATCGGGTCTTTGTCCTGAAGCCGTTGCGCGAGCGGCTCGATCGAACATTTGCCGCCCACCAGGCTGAGCGCCAAGGCCGCGACCTTCCGGGCGTCATGGCACTCGCACGCCAGCAGGCCGGCGATCTGGTCGATGTTCCAACGCCCCTTGAGGAAGCACAGCAGGCGGGGCAGGTCCTTCTCTTCGAGCAGCGGCGTGACTGCGGCGACGAAGTACTTTGGATCGATGGGGGCCTGCGCGGAACTCACATGAAAACTGTAGGCCCCACGTGAACGGGCATTCCAGAAACTGTGAAAGATTGTAATTGTGCTCGGCCCCCCCGGCGCGTGGTCAACGGTCCCGGCGTCACCGGGCTCCCGTCATCGTAGGGCGGCGGGAACCGGCAGGGGAAGCTCCGGCTTCGCCCTGGGCGGCCTTGGCCTCGGGGCTGAACGGGGCGGCGTAATACCCGCTCCGAACCGTGGTGGAGTCGCCGAGCTTCCGCGGCTCATAACCCGTTTCCGTCGTCGCGGAACAGCCCGCCAGCACCAACAGCAACCCCAGCACGTACCGCCTGGACATCGTGGGCCTCCAAATGCCGTCAACCGCTGATCTTATCGGACGCCGGACGGCGCGGGGGCGAGCGTTTCGCCCGCCGGTTTCGCCCGCGGGGCTGAGAAACCAGCTTCACTTTTCCTCCCGGCATCCCGATACTGGGCTTGGGCCGCTCGCGCGCCCGTGGTAAGACCACGCGGCACGAGCGCCCGAAGTTTCCATGGCCCAGTGTATCGCCGGCGAAACGCCGATCCAAGGCCGGGCCACGGGCGCGAAGCGAAGTGCCCCCGCGGCGGCCACGCAAGGCCGGACGAGCGGGCGGCGAGAGGCGTCGGATTTTTATGAAGCTGTCGATCGTCATTATCTGTTGGAACGACCTGAAGGTACTCCCCGATTGCCTGAAGTCGATCTACGAACAGACCCGCTCGACCGAGTTCGAGGTGGTCATTTCCGACAACGGCTCGACCGACGGGTCCGTCGAGTTCGTGCGAAAGCACTACCCGCAGGCCCGCATCGCCGAGAACCGGGCCAACCTCGGCTACGCGCGCGGCAACAACGCGGGCATCGCCGCCGTCGGTGAGGCGGATTACATCCTGATCCTGAACCCCGACACCGTCATCCACGACCGCGCCCTGGACAAGTGGGTCGAGTGGGCCGACAAGCACCCCGAGGCCGGCGCGTTCGGCTGCAAGGTCAACAACACCGACGGGTCCTACCAGACCCCCGCCCGCCCGTTCCCGACCATCTGGCGGTACTGGGTCGCCGCCGCCTACCTCCGGCCACTCGGGCGCCTCACCAACGCCTTCCTGTCGGACACCTACCCCGGGTGGGACGGCAACAGCGAGCGCGAGGTGGACTGGCAGAGCGGCTGCTGCGTCCTGTTCCGCGGCGACCTGCTCAAGCAGCTCGGCGGGTTCGACGAGCGGTTCTTCTACCACTTCGAGGAAGTGGACCTCTGCTACCGCGTCTGGGAGGCCGGCAAGACCATCCGCTACAACCCCGACGTGGTCATCACCCACCTCGGCGGGCAGAGCGTCGGGCGCTTCCCGATCCGGTTCGAGATCGAGAAGTACCGCAACCGCTACCGCTATTTCTACAAGCATTACGGCGTCGCCGGCCTGAAGCGGTGCCGGACGGTGACGCTGGCCAACCTGAAGGTCCGCCAACTCGGCTACGCCCTCCGCGGGCTGTTCGGCAAGTCCGATGCGCTGAAGAACCGCCTGGAGATGTACCGCGTCGTCGTGCGGTGGAACAAGGAACTGGACCCGGTGAAGTTCATCGAGAGCGGCCAGGAGCCCGACGTCGGCTACGAGCCGCTGATGCCCGCGCCAAAAGTGGAAATCAAAACGGCCGCTTAAACGCGCTTTACCGCAAAGGCACGAAGGGCACGAAGGGCACGAAGGCGCTTTCGTGTGAGGGTGCGGCGACGGCCGCGACGCGTGTCGAGCGAAAGTCTGGAAGAAATGGAACACGGTCGGGCGCGCCCGTGCCACTCGTTTTGCTGTTCTGATTTGTTTGCTTTGTTTCAGTGAACGCCTCGCGGCAGTCCGCCACCATCGCACGGGGCAGCGCCTTGGTGCCCTTCGTGCCTTCGTGGTAAAGAGCCAGTGGCGTCCGCACTTGAAAGGACTCGAGTCATGCCGGTTTCGCTGGTGACGGGTGGGGCGGGGTTCATCGGGTCGCACGTCGCCGAGCACCTGCTGCGGCTGGGGCACGCCGTTGTCGTGCTCGATGACCTCAGCGGCGGGTACGCGGACAACGTGCCGGCCGGCGCCCAGTTCGTCAACGGGTCGATCCTCGACCACGAACTGGTCAACCGCCTCTTCGCCGAACGCAAGTTCGACTACGTCTACCACCTCGCCGCCTACGCCGCCGAGGGGCTGTCGCACTTCATCCGCCGGTTCAATTACAACAACAACCTCGTTGGGTCGGTCAACCTGATCGACGCGGCCGTGAACCACGACGTGAAGTGCTTCGTGTTCACCAGTTCGATCGCCGTGTACGGGGCGGGCCAGACTCCGCTGACCGAGGCGATGACGCCCATCCCCGAGGACCCCTACGGCGTGTCCAAGCTCGCGGTGGAGCAGGACCTGAAGTGCGCGCATGAGATGTTCGGGCTGAACTACGTCGTGTTTCGCCCGCACAACGTCTACGGCGAGCGACAGAACATCGCCGACCGGTATCGCAACGTCGTCGGCATCTTCATGAACCAGCTCCTCAAGGGCGAGCCGATGTCGATTTTCGGCGACGGTCTGCAGCAGCGGGCCTTCACGCACGTGGACGACATCGCCCCCATCATCGCCCAGAGCCCGACCGTGCCCGCCGCCCTCAACGAGGTGTTCAACGTCGGCGCGGACGTGCCCTTCACGGTGAACGACCTGGCGGCCGCCATCGCGAAGGCGATGGGGACGCAGCGGGCGGTGAAGTACCTCGACGCGCGCAACGAGGTGAAGTTCGCCTACTCGAGCCACGAAAAGGCCGAGCGGGTGTTCGGCGCCCGGAAGATGACGAGCCTGGACGAGGGGATCATGAAGATGGGGGCGTGGGTGCGCATGCACGGGGCGCGGGAGAGCAACGTGTTCAAGGACATCGAGGTGTTCAAGAACCTCCCGCGAAGCTGGGCCGAGGCGGCGAAGCGGGCCGGGGCGGGGGAGAGGATAGAGAATAGAGGATAGAGGATGGCGGGGTGCAGCGCGGGGGGGCGGGGGATTGCGCTGGGGACTGCGGGCGTCGCTTGCCGGGGTATTGCCCGGGGCGTACACTCCCCCGCTTCGAGTACCAACCCATGCGCAAAATCATTGATAAGAATCGTCGGAAGTTGCTGGCCATCTTTGGCATTGTCCTGATGATCGCGTTCGTCGCCCAGATGGGGATGCCCGGCAGCCGCGGGGGCGGGGGGCCCGATGCCGTCGCGGCGACGGTGCTCGGGGAGAACGTGACCGGCTCCGAGCTGGCGGCCGCGAACCGCGAGTGGGAACTGCTGAAGGTCATGGGGCGCGTCGAGGAAACGTTCGGGCGGCAGGGGACGGAGCAGCGGTTCATCCCGGCGCTGGAGGAGATCTTCTCGAAGGGGTTCGACCGGGGGTTCGGCGCGTACATGCGCCAGGTGCTGTCGCAACTGGACGGCGCGCACTACCACCAGCTCGTGCGGGAAGCGCGGAAGCTGAACATCCGCCCGGCCGAGGACGAGGTGAAGAACTACTCGCAAAGCCTGGTGGCCGCGGCCGGCACGGGCCTGGACGCCGCGACGCGGGAGCGGGCCGTGCGCAACATCCTCGCCGTGCGCGACGCGTACATGCGGACGGTGGCGGCGGGGATCCACGTCCCGCCGGCCCTGGCGCTGCGCGTGGCGTCGGACGCGCAGGCCGAGATCTCGGTCAACCTGGCACAGTACAGCGTGGCGGAATTCGGGGCGACGACCCAACCCGCCACGCGCCCAGCGGCGGCGACGATTCCGACGACGGCCTCGACGGGTGGCGTGACGGCCGGTGCGACGACGACGGCCACCACCACCGCCGTCGCGGCGGCCGAGACGCAGCCTGCCGCGGCCGCGACCCAGCTGGCCGGGCCGGCGACGGTGGCCGAGTTGGCGTTCTTTAACCAGTACAAGGACAAGCTCGCCGCCGGGCCGGACGTGAAGGAGAACCCCCTCGGGTTTGGGTACAAGTACCCCGACCGGGTGAAGGTTGACGTCATCACGGTGAACCTCGACGACCTGAAGGCCGGCGTGTTCGTCAGCGACCTGGCGGTGCGGCGGCGTTACCTGGCGAGCCCGGAACGATACCCCGCGACGAGCCAGCCGGCGACAAGCCAGCCCGCGGCAACGCAGGCGGCGGCAACCCAGGCGGTCACACAGCCCGGGACGCGGCCGGCGGTGGCGGCCGTGGCGGCGGCGACGCAGGTGGCGGCGACTGGCCCCGCGACGACGCGGGCCGTGGCGGCCGGGCCGACGACGCGGACGGCGTACGAGGAGCACAAGGAGGAGATCCGCAAGGAGATCGCCCTCGCGGTCGCGCAGAACCTGCTGGTGGCTCTGTTCGACGAGGCGCAGTCGAAGTTCGGGGAGGACTTCGCGACGTACCAGGAGGCGATGAAGGCCAAGGCGCCGGCGCCCAAGTCCAGCCTCGGGCCGGCGTACGACACGCCCGAGTACCTCTTCCGGTTCCAGGAGTACGTGAACCGCCGGCTGAACGAGCGGTATCCCGCGATCTACCAGCAGGTCGCGCAGGAGGCCCCGACGCGGCGGTTGGTGATCCTCGTGCCGGTCGAACGGTTCGCGCGGGACTGGTTGACGGCCGAAGACGTGACGAAGCTGCCGGGAATCGGGCGGGCGTACAACCCGGCGCGGGCGCAGGGGCAGCAGGAGCTGCCGTTTGCGCAGTACGTGATGGAGCGGACGCTGGCGTTCATGAGCGAGGCGGATCAGAAGGCGGCGCGGGCCGGCATGATCCCGCCCCCCCTGGCGATCATGCAGTTTTCGAAGGAGCTGGTGGACGAGGAGAGCCGGTTCGCGCGGACGGTGAAGACGCTGCACCTGTTCCGGGTGATCGCGGCCGACCCGGCTCACGCGCCGGCCGACGTGGCATACGTTCTGCCACAGGTGCGGCAGGACATGGTGACCCGCGATGCGTACGACAAGGCCCTCGCGCGGGCGAAGGGCCTGGCGAAGCGGGCCGAGCAGGTGGGCCTTCAGGCCGCCGGGAACGAGATGGGCAAGTCCCAGCTCGCGACGACGGGGCTGTTCCGGCGGCGGAACGTGCTGCAGTTCCAGGGACAGACGTTCCCGATGGACATCACCGGGTTCGCCGTCGAGGAGCCGTCCCGGTCGAAGTTCACGAGCGAGGCGTTCGACCTCCTGACCGAGCACGCGGGGGGGCGGGCGCGGCCGGTGAAGGTCATCGAGCTGCCGCGGGAGCGCAAGGTCGTGGTCGCGGAGTTGAACCCCGAAAAGCTGGAGCCCCTCCGGCAGGGCGAACGGCTGTACACGCAGGTCGCCGGGGCGCGGGCGCAGGCGCAGCAGGAACTGACGCTGATCATGGCGATCCAGTGGTTCAACCCGGCCGAACTGGAGAAGCGGGTGTCGTGGGTGAACAAGACGCCCGCCGGTGCGGGCGAGAGTGACCGGGAGCGGACGCCCGCGCCGGCGCAGAGGCCGCGACCGCTGGGGCTCTGAAGAAGTCCTGAGTGCTGAGTCCTGAGTGCTGAGTAGTACAGCGAGCGGGGGGGTGCCGGTATGGGTCGGGAGGTTTTGCTTGTCGCGCTGGGTAGCGCGGGGGACGTACACCCGATGATCGGGATCGGGGCCGCCCTGCGCGCGCGGGGGAACGCGGTGGCCCTGGCCGCCAACGGGCACTTCGCGCCGGCCGTCCGGGCGGCGGGGCTGGAATTCATCGAGCACGGGACCGAAGACGAGTACCGGCGGGTCATGGACGACCCGGCGCTGTGGCACCGCACCAACGGGTTCAAGACCGTCTTCCAGCAGGCGATCCTGCCCGTGATGCCCCGCACCTACGAGATCGTGCGCGCCCACGCGGGGTCCGGGCGCGTCGCTGTGGTGGCGGCCGGCGTGGCGCTGGGCGCGCGGGTGGCGCAGGAGCGGCTGGGCGTGCCGATGGCGACCGTGCAGTTGCAGCCCGCGCCCCTGCGAAGCGTCCACGAGAACGCCGTGCTGCCGGGGTTGTTCATGCCGCGGGGGATGCCCCGGGCGATCAAGCGGTTCCTCTACTGGGTGGGCGACGTGGCGGTCGTGGACCGGGTCATCGCGCCCGGGCTCAACGCCTTCCGGGCGCAGGTGGGGTTGGCGGCGCCCGTGCGGCGCGTCCTGTGGGAGTGGTGGCACTCGCCGCGGCTGGCGATCGGGTTGTTCCCCGCGTGGTACGCGCCCGTGCAGCCAGACTGGCCGGCGCAGCTCACGCTGACGGGGTTCCCGTTGTGGGACGAGGCCCAGACGTTGGGCGCGGACGAGGCGGTGGAGGAGTTCCTGGCCGAACCGGGTGGCCCGCCCATCGTGTTCACGCCCGGCTCGGCGATGCGGCACGGCGAGCGGTTCTTCGCCGAGTCGGCCCAGGCGTGCCGCCTTCTGGGGCGGCGTGGGATGCTGCTGACGCGGTTCGCCGAGCAGATCCCGCGCGACCTGCCGTCCGGCGTGCGGCACTTCGCGTACGTCCCGTTCAGCCGCGTGCTGCCGCGGTCGGCCGCGCTGGTCCACCACGGCGGGATCGGCACGGCGGCCCAGGGGCTCGCGGCGGGCGTGCCGCATTTGGTGATGCCGCTGAGCCACGACCAGCCCGACAACGCCGCCCGGCTCCGGCGGCTGGGCGTGGGCGATGCCGTCCGGCCGGGCCGCTACCGCGCAGCGCGCGTGGCGGCGAAGCTGCGGGCGCTGCTGGGGTCGGCCGAGGTCGCCGCCGCCTGCCGCGACGTGGCCGGACGGGTTGCCGCCGGGCACGGGATGGAGCAGACGTGCGCGCTGGTCGAGGGATTGGTGGGGTGACCACGCCGCGCCCGGGCCGCAACGTACCGCACGCGGTAACGTACTTCTTTCGGTCGAACACCTCTCACGCCGGCGGCGTGTGATTAGACGAAGCTTGTGGAACCTATGCTGAACTCCGCACACGACAGCCGGGGCGTCGGCCGGGCGTTGGGCATGGCCGTCGTCCTCGCGGCGGCCCTGTGCGGCGGGGCGCGCGCCGCCCCGGCCACGCGACCGGCGATCAAGTTCAACCGCGACGTTCGGCCGATCCTCTCGGAGAACTGTTTCTACTGCCACGGGCAGGATGCCAACCATCGCAAGGCGAACCTGCGCCTCGATACGAAGCAGGGCCAGCGGGCGGACGGGGCCGTGGTGCCGGGGCAACCCGATGAGAGCGAGCTGGTCGCCCGCGTGGAGGCGCCGCACGACGATGAAGACCTGATGCCGCCGGCCAAGGCGAACCGGCAACTGACGGCCGGGCAGAAGGCGACGCTGCGGCGCTGGATCGCCGAGGGGGCCGAGGTCGAGCCGCACTGGGCGTTTGTCGCGCCCGTCCGGCCGGCCGTCCCGCAACTCGCCGGCAGGGGGGTGGCGCTGTCCAATCCGATCGATGCGTTTGTCGGGGCGAAGCTGGAGGAGCGCGGGCTGTCGCCATCGCCCGAGGCGCCCAAGGAGACGCTGATCCGGCGGCTCTACCTCGACCTCGTCGGCCTGCCACCGACGCCCGACGAGGTGGAGGCCTTCGCGAAGGACGAATCGCCGGCGGCGTACGAGAAGGTCGTGGACCGGCTCCTCGCCAGCCCGCACTACGGCGAGCGGATGGCGCTGCCGTGGCTCGACGCCGCCCGCTACGCCGACTCCAACGGCTTCCAGCAGGACGGTGACACGTTCCAGTGGGTCTGGCGCGACTGGGTCGTGAAGGCGCTCAACGACAACATGCCCTTCGACCGGTTCACGGTCGAGCAACTGGCCGGCGACCTGCTGCCCAAGCCCACGCAGTCGCAGCTTGTCGCGACCGCCTTCAACCGCAACCACCTCCTCAACGGCGAGGGGGGCGCGATCCCCGAGGAGCAGCGCAACGTCATCCTCTTCGACCGCGTGGACGTCACCGCCACCAACTGGCTCGGCCTGACGATGGCCTGCGCTCAGTGCCACGACCACAAGTTCGACCCGATCACCCAGGCCGACTATTACGCGATGATGGACGCCTTCAACCGCGTCCCGGAGAGCGGCGTCCCCGGCTTCCAATCCAACCGCACCCGCGTGGCCGACCCGGCGGTCGAGGTCGCGACGCCCGAGCAGAAGAAGACCTACGAGATTCTCGAGAAGCGATTTAACGACGTCCGGGATCAGGTGGCGACGCTGCAGAAGGCGTGGCAGGTTCGCGTGGCGGCCGACGAGTCGTACCCGGAGAAGAAGATCCGGGCCGACGTGCTCAGCACCGAGCCGCAGAACAAGGGCAACCGCGAGCGCGACCTCCGCAAGCACTTCGAGGAGAAGGTGCTCCCGCGGATCAGCTCGACGCTGCCCGCGCAGCTCAAGGCGGCCGAGAAGGTGTTCACCGACTTCAAGAGCGACGAGTATCCGCGCGTCATGGTGATGTCGGATGCCAAGCCGCGCACGACGTTCGTCCTCGACCGTGGCAACTACCTCTCGCCGACGACGCAAAAGGTGTCGTTCGCGACGCCGGCGTTCCTGCCGCCGATGGCCGCGGACTGGCCGAAGAACCGCCTGGGGCTGGCGCGGTGGCTCGTGAGCCCCGACCAGCCGTTGACGGCCCGCGTCTATGTGAACCGCATGTGGCAAACGCTGATGGGCACGGGGCTGGTGAAGACGGCCGAGGACTTCGGCGTGCAGGGCGACGTGCCCGTCCACCAGGACCTGCTCGACTGGCTGGCGGTCGAGTTCCGCGAGAGCGGCTGGGACATGAAGCACGTCAACCGGCTGATCGTCACCAGCCGGACCTATCGGCAGTCGAGCCGGGTCACGCCGCAACTGCTGGCGGCCGACCCGGAGAACAGGCTTTACGCCCGCGGCCCGCGCTTCCGCCTGCCGGCGATGGTCCTGCGCGATGTGGCGCTGGCGGCCAGCGGCCTGCTCGATCAACGCGTCGGCGGGAAGCCCGTTTACCCCTACCAGCCTGAGGGCGTGTGGGAATCGCTCGCCATCACCAAGGAGCGCGACTTCACCTACCCGCAGTCGAAAGGCCCCGATCTCTACCGCCGCAGCCTCTACACCTTTTGGCGGCGCACGGTCGGGCCGGCCAACATGTTCGACGCCTCGAACCGCCAGTCCTGCCGCGTCCGCGCGAGCGCGACGAACACGCCCCTGCACGCGCTCACGACGCTCAACGACCCCACGTGGGTCGAGGCGGCGCGCGTGCTGGCCGAGCGGGTGATCAAGGCGACGCCCGACGATGACGCGCGCCTGCGGAGCGCCCTCCGCCGCGTCGTTGCGCGGGACCCGACCGACCGCGAGCTGGCGACGTTGCGGCGCATGCTCGGCCGCCAGCGCGACCACTACCGCCCCCGGCCCGAGGATGCGAAAAAGCTGGTCGCGACGGGAGCCGCGCCGCGCGACGCCTCAATCGACCCCGCCGACCACGCGGCCTGGACCGCCGTGTGCATGGCCCTGTTCAACCTGGACGAGGCCCTGACGCGGGAGTAGTTGTCAGGTGGCCCACCCCTTCAGAGGTGGGGGCGCGAATCGACACCGCGGCGGCGCCCGCATTCGCGCCCCCACCGCTAAAGCGGTGGGCCACCAGTCCAGTTGTTGGTTGTTAGTGGAGGACGATGTGGAGCCGATTCTTGAGACCAACCTTGCCCGGGTGACGCGCCGCCAGTTGTTCGGGCGGGCGGCGACGGGCGTGGGCGTTGCGGCGCTGGCTTCGTTGCTCGGGAAGGATGTGCTGGCAGTGCCGGCCACGGCGCCGGCGGCCGCGTCGAAGGTGGCGCAGCCGGGGCTTCCCGGGCTGCCGCATTTTGCGCCGCGGGCGAAGCGGGTTGTTTACCTGTGGCAGGGGGGTGGCCCTTCGCACATCGACCTTTTCGACCACAAGCCGATCCTTGAGAAGATGCGCATGCAGGACCTCCCCGAGAGCGTCCGCGGCGCAACCCGGCTCTCGACGATGACGGCGTCGTACAAGAAGTGGCCGTGCATTCCGGCGATCAAGCCGTACCGGCGGTACGGGAGCAACGGGCTCGAGCTCAGCGAGATGGTGCCGCACATCGGCTCGATCGCCGACGACATCTGCCTCGTCCGCTCGATGCACACCGAGGCCGTCAACCACGCGCCGGGCGTCACGTTCTTCCTCACCGGCGCGCAGGTCCCCGGGCGGCCCAGCATGGGGGCGTGGGTCAGTTACGGG
>Ga0105047_10015560_pt1 | contig 11970 bp, 4 predicted proteins | sample MAT04_FD_78384 | JGI IMG/M metagenome (GOLD analysis project Ga0105047, IMG submission 78384) | Freshwater microbial communities from Lake Fryxell liftoff mats and glacier meltwater in Antarctica - MAT-04 (megahit assembly) | ecosystem: Environmental > Aquatic > Freshwater > Ice > Liftoff... | reverse complement strand
CGGGACCGGCGAGCGCCCGAAGGCATAGCTCAAATCCAGCAGACCCTGGCTGACGCCATCGATGAAGACCTCGGCCTTGCTCGGGGTGAGGTTGTCCGTCACCCCGATGACGGTCACGCTCACCCCGGTGAAGAGGAACCAGGCGTTGCTGCCATCGTCGATGAAGGTGCCGCTGATAGCCGCCACCCGGGACTTCACCGACCAGTCGCCGCTGAGATAGACCCGCCCGCCATCCTGTGCGGCGGGGTCGTGCTGGAACACGCCTTTCGGCTCCTGGGTGCCGTCCCACACATCGATGTAGTCGAAGTAAGCGAACTTGGTCCCGCCCGTGGCGCTGACGTTGACGCTGCTCAACACGCTGAACGAGAGGGTGTGGGTGGCGCTGATGAGCCCGCCGTAGACCCGGGCGACAACGTCGTCGCTGGCCGAGTACAGATCGACCATGCCCTGGGTTACGCCATCGAGGAAAACCTCGACTTGCCGTCCATCCGTCCGGGCAATGAAACCCGCGCTCACCCAGGCCCCATCAAAGGTTAGGCTGACCGTGTCGCTGACAGCGCCGGTACGAGCGACGTATTTGTCGCTGGCGATCCCCTGCGCGCTGTCACCCCAGCTCGTCTTCGTCTGGGTGAAGGGCGCCCCGTTGTAGCGCAGGGCAGGATCATCTTCCTCGATCCGGTAAACACCACCGCGGGCGCCATCACGAAACGGGGCCACGCCCGGCGTCCGAAGCGTGTCAAACGACAAGAAGAAACCCCGGTGCAGGGCGGCGGTCAGGACGTGCGGCCCCGCGCCCAGCCCGGAATACGAAAGCGAACGCGTCATCGGCGCAAGCGCGGCCAGATCGACCCACTCGCGGAAGCGCCCGTCGATCCAGATTCCCATCTCGCCGGCATTATTGAATCCGGCCAGATAGTTGAAGGTAACCGAGTCGCCCGCGAAAGTGGCCCAAGCCGCGCCGCTGCCTAGCCCGCTCTGCCCGTAGGCGCCGCCCTCGGCCGCCGCGGAAGTCTGCCGCGCCCAGTTGCCGCTGTAGACGACGCGCGGGTTGGCCTCGTCCAATGCCCCGTCACCCAGGGCGCTGCCATCCCAGATGTCGAAGTAATCAAAGTGGAAGTTGCCCGGCGCCGACGCGAAGGCGTTTCGCGTCCCCAGCGCGGTGACCGAAATCGTGTGCGCGCCGGCGCTCAGCCCTGCGAACACCGCGCTGCGCGGTTCTTCGTCGCGTCCATAGGTGTCGATCACCCCGCGCGAAGCCCCATCGATGAAGACCTCAGCCTGCCCGCCATTGACCCGGGCCACATAGCCCAGGCTTGCCCATGTCCCGCTGAAGACCAGGCTCACGGTGTCGCTGGCAATCGGCGTGAAGCGCGCGTATGCGTCGCTCGCGGCGCCGTAGTTCCCCTCGCCCCAGCTTTGCCGTGTTGCCGTAAACGGCGCGCCGTTGAATAGCAGCGCCGTATCGAATTCCTCATAGCGGACGATTCCGACTCGGGCGGACTCGGAATAGAACGGGGCTTCGCCCGGCGTCCCAAAACTGTCGACGCTGGCGAAGAAGCCCCGGACCAGGTGAACAGACAAGATGTGCGGCCCCGCGCCCAGGCCCGCAAACGAAAACGCCCGGGTGTAGTTCGCGGTGCCGGTGAACCCCGCGCCCAAATCGAGCCGGGCCCGGAACGCGCCGTCGATCATGACGTTGACCACGCCCGCATTGTTGAAACCGATCACCGGCTTGTAGGTGACGCTGTCGCCGGTGAAGGCGAACCAGGCCGCGCCGGTCCCCAGCCCGCTGACGGCGTGATTGCCGCCGCTCGCGCCGGCGTTGGCCGGCCGCGTCCAACCGCCGCTGTACCAGATCCGGCCGCTGTTTTCTTCAAACACGCCGTCGGGCAGCGCCACGCCGTCCGACACATCGATGTAATCGAGGTAGAAGATTCCGGGCGAGTTGGCGAAGGCATTCCGGGTGCCCAACACCGTCACGCTCAGCGTGTGTGATCCTGACCCAAGTCCAGCAAAGACAGCGTTGCGCGGCAGGGTCCCGTTACCATACGTGTCGATGACCCCCCGCGACGCGCCGTCGATGAAGACCTCGATCCGGCCCGCGTTCACGGCAGCCAGATAGCCCAGGCTCGCCCACGTGCCGGTGAAGGCGAGCGACACGGTATCGCTCGTCGTGGAAGAGGCGCGGTAGTAGCCCGCGCTCGCGTTGCCGTTCGCGTTTTCGAACCAGCTCGACTTCGTCGCGGTGTAGGGCACGCCGTTGTAGCGCAGGGCCGGATTATCTTCCTCATACCGGGCAGTCCCGGCCGCCGCCGGGGCCGCGTAGAACGGCGCGCTGCCCGGCGTGATGAACGCGTCCGTCGACGCGACATAGCCGCGGGTCAGATAGAGCGCCAGCACATGCGGGCCGGCGCCCAGCCCGCTGAAAGAGAGAGCCCGGGTGAAGTTGGTCGTGCCGGTCAGGGGCGAAGTGAAGTCGACCACCGTCACAAACCCGCCGTCGATGTAGACGGTCGCCTGCCCCGCGTTGTTATAGCCATTGAAGAACTGATAGGTGACACTGTCGCCACTGAATGCAAACCAGGCGGCCCCGCTCAAAAAAGCGCTCTGCCCGTATGCCCCGCCGCTGGCCGCGGCCTGGGCGATCCAATTCCAGCCGCCGCTCATCCATATCCTCGGGTTGTCCTCCTGAAAGGTTCCGTCGGCGAGCGCGCTCCCATCCCAGACGTCGAGATAGTCGAAGTAGAAGTTGCCCGGCGATCCGGCAAAGGCGTTGCGCGTGCCGAGCGCGGTGACGGTCAGCATGTGCGCGCCGCCGCCCAACGATGGCAGGGTAAAACTGCGCGGCGTCTCGCCGTTGCCATAGGTGTCGATCACGCCTTTCGAGACGCCATCGACAAAGACCTCAACCCGGCCGGCGTTCGTGTTGGCGATGTAGCCCAGGCTCGCCCACGTCCCGGTGAACGTCAGCCCGATCGTGTCGCTCGCCGCGGATGAATAGGCCAGAAAGCCTGCGCTGGCATAGTTGCCGCTGTTCTCATTCCAGCTCGTCTTTGTGGCCGTGAACGGCGCGCCGTTGTAGCGCAGGGCTGGATCATTCTCCTCGTAACGAACGATCCCAGTCCGCGTTGGGGGCGTGTAGAACGGGGCCACGCCCGGGGTCGCAAAGGCGTCGAGGCTGATGTACGAACCGCGCCGCGAAACCAGACTGAGGACATGCGCGCCGGCGCCCAGGCCGTCAAACGAGATCGTCGGCGTGCTCGTCGCCGTGTTGGCGAAGACCGAGTACTGATCGACATCGGCCTTCCAGACCCCATCCACATAGATGCTGACCGCGCCGGCGTTGCTGAAATCTTCGATCATCCGGTAGGTCACGCTGTCGCCGGTGAAGGCGAACCAGGCCGACCCGGTGGTCGCGCCGAGGCCGCTGCGGGCGTAGTTTCCCCCGCTCGCCCCAGCCAGCGTCGTCGTCGTCCAGCCGCCGCCCAGGATGACCCGCCCGTCAGATTGCTCAAACGTCCCGTCCGCGAGGGTTGTCCCGTCCCACACGTCAAAGTAGTCGATCTTGGCGTAGGCGGTCCCCGCCGCCCAGGCGTTTTTGCCGCTGAGGACGCTCACGCTGATGACATGGGTGGCGTTGGCCAGGCCCGCGAGGACCTTGCTCTGGGGAAGATTGGACCGGTTAGCATAACTATCGATCACACCCTGTGAAACGCCATCGAGGAAGATCTCGAACTGGCGCCCGTCGTCGCCGGCCAGATAGCCCACGCTCACCCACGGCCCGCTGAAGGTGAAGGCCAGGGTGCTGCTGATCGCGCTCGAGCGGCTGTAGGAACTGCCGCTGGCCAGTTGCGCGCTGGCAACGTTTGACCATGTGCCAGTCTTTTCGACACCCGGGTTGGCGACTTCCGTGCGGAGGATGGCGCTGGTGAATTCCGGCCTATCGATCATCATCCGTGATGGTTCACCCGTCACTGGTGATGCGTCATTTGTTACGGGGGATGGGTCGTCCGCTTCGTCGGTTGGTTTCGGCGCGGCTTCGGACGACTGCGGCTGGCCATCAATATGCTGAGTCCCGCCAACGGGGGTCAGGCGCCGGGCGCGATCCTGCTTCGCTCCGCCGTCCTCGGTCTTCGGTCGAAGCGCAAGCGTAGGCGCACCGCCCTGGGTCACGAACGTGGTCACAATCGTCGTCACGGTGACGTTTCCCGGCGCGACGACAGCCGGCGACACCGACCCGCTGGCGTACAGGGCCTGGCCCACGGCAAAGAAACCATAGCTCGTGGACGTCGCCCCGGCCAGTCCATCCGGAGCTGTGACGACAGCGCTGACGGTGACCGTGTAGGTGCCGGTCTGGAAGCCGCTGGTGTTCAGGCTGCCGAAGTTCACCGCCGTCGGGTTGCCAGGATTGAGGGTCAGTGGCGCGCTGAGCGTGACGCTGACGGCGCCGTTTGGCGCGAGGACCGTCAGCGTCGCCGCGGCCGTCATCTTCCAATTCGCGATGTTGGCCACCCGCGCGCTCAGGCTCGTCGTGCTGCTCCCGAAGTCCACAAAGCCGGGGGAGGTGACGACGTCCAGCACCTGGAGCAGGGGCGAGATAAAGCTCACCCCGGCGATGGCCGAGTCAGTCAGGACCGGCAGGGCCGGCGCGCCGGTGAAGGCCGTGACGTCGGCATACACCGGAACAAAGCCAGCGCTCGGCGACGACACCACGACCGTCTGGGTCGCGGTTGCGCCGGGCGCGAGCGTGGGGGCCAGCCCAATCGGCCCGCCCAGGGCCGGCGAGGTGAGCGTGATATTGAAGCTCGTGCTCAACGTGCCTCGATTCGTCAGGGCGAAGGTCAAACTGACCGGCCGGCCGGGCAGGGCCGCGGCCGCGCCCGGGCTGAAGCCCGCGTCGAAGTCATGAGTGATGGCAGCCCGCAGTTGTCCGGCCAGGTCGGTCATGAGCGCGCACAGCGAAGCCAGGTCAGGGCCAATCTGGGCCTGGCCAATGTGCCCGGCCAGGCTTGCAGCGAGCGCCTGCAGGCTGGCGAATGCGGGCAGCGGCGCCAGACCGGTTGGGGCGGCGCTCAACGCGTTCAGCACGCTGACCAGGGCATCCCGCTTGATGACGCTGGAGGGATCACCCTCGAGCGCGGCGGCGGCGGCGGCCACCGCGTCCAGCGCGGCGATCGGTGCGCTGCCCAGATCGGCCAAGCTGTAAGCCGCTGCATACGCGCAAGCCGCCTGTGGGGTCGTGAGAACGATCAGGGTATAGGCGGTCTGCGAGTACCCGCCGCTCGAGGTCGTGAATCCAAGCACATAGTCCTCGCCTATGCCGCCCTGGGCGACGAAGGTGATCGGCTGGGTGGCGGTCGCGCCCGCGCTCGCGCTCATGCTGCCGGCGTAATTGGCGCTCCAGCCCGGGGCAGGCGAGTCAAAAACGATCGGGAAAGCGCCGGCTGCGTTGCCGACGTTGGACAAGCGCAGAATCAGCGTGTTGGTGGCGCCCGGGGCCGCGTACAGGAAGGGCTGTGACAGGCTGAGATGGGCGTAGGCTGTCCCCGGCACAACGAACACATCGCTATCACTCGCGGTGAGGGAAGGGTTCTCGAGGCCCGTCACGCTGACGGTGAACGGGTAGGTCGAGCCGGCCGGCGGCAACCCCAGGGTGGGCGAAATGTAGAGTCCGAAGCGGCCCACCCCACCCGGGGGCAGCCCGACCGTTCGGGCGTTTGTTCCCGTTTGCCCGCCGTAGATCAGCCAACTGGCGCTCAGCCCGGCGACATTGGCCGTAAAACTCCGGGTGAGGTTGCTGGTGTTGGTGATGTCGACCCGGAACGCGGCCCCGCTCAACTGCATCCGGCCGTCGTTGGTGTCGTTGAGCGGGTTGTCGCTCTGGTTGACCCCATACGGCACGGAGATCAGCGGATCGTGCGCAACGCTCATCTGCATTCCCTGGAAGGCGGAGATCGTGACGGTGTGGACGGCGCTCAGGCTCAGGCGCGGGTAGGCCCGCGACTGGGCGACGATGACCAGCGCATATGTCCCGGCCGCCGCGCCCAGGCCGGGTTGCGCGCTGATAGCGCCAGCGCTCCCAACCGCCACCGTCCACCCGTCCGGGCCTTCGACGGTCAGGCTGTAGGCGCCGCTGATCGAATTGGACATCAGGGCGGTAAAGGCGACGTTCCCCACCGGGCTGATCGCGCTGGCGGGCGCGGACAGGCTCAAGGCAAATACGTCCCCCGCGCCGTTCAGGGTCACGCTGTCGCTGGCGCCCGCATCTGCGACGCTCAGCCCGCCCGTGAAATTGGCGATGGCAAAGCGCGCCGGCGGCGGAACAGCCGTCCCGCCCAGGGTCAGGACGCCACTGGCGCCGTCGAGGTTGATCCCACCCGCGGCAAGCGCGAGCGCGGCCGATGGCGCGAAGTTCGATGCGCCGGGATAGGCGCCGCCCACGCTCAGACCGTTGGACACGCCCGAATACATTGAGGCGTCGCCGGCCCCATAGACCGCCACCAGCGCCGTCGACAGGCTGGCCGAGATCGCGCCCGCCGGCAAATTGGCCGGCACGGTCAGCACACCGGTCGCCCGGACGGCCGCGTGGGTCGGCAAGGGCGCGCTCGGGATGGCGTACTCGATTTCCGGCAAGGGCGGATCGCTGACCGTTACCAGGCTGGCGCCCACTTTCTTCCCGCCTTTGTAGGCCAGGTTGCAGGCCTTCTTGACGATCTTGTTCGGGCCCTCGCAAAAGGCCTTGGCATACGCATCGGCGGCCTTCGCGGCGAGCTTCATCGCGCTCACAGCCTGAGCCTTATCCCCGCCCAGCTTGCTGACCAACACCGGCGTTATGGCGCCCCAGAGACCGACGGCCAGGCCGAGCATAAAGGATGTCAGCGCTCTCAGCCCACCGCTGAGGAGAAAACCGTATTCGATGGCGGCCGTGTGCAGCCCGTTCTCCATCACCCCGACCATCTCGCCGGTCAGCCGGTCGCTCTCAAACCAGGCATAACGCAGCCGCCCGCTGATCGAAATCCCTTCGCTCGGCACGAGCACTTCCTTGCCGGCGATGACGGCCGAGGTGATCCGCGCGCGGGCCTGATCCGACAACGCCAGGCCGGCCAGCTCATCCAGCAGGGTGTCGTCGATGCGCACAACAGGAACGCCCAGGGCCAGGGCCTGCGAGATCACCCGGGCGGTGCTGATCGCAGGGAGACCGGCAGCCTCCTCAAGCGTCTCTTGCTCGTACTGCGACTCCAGATAACCTTTCATCTGCTGCAGGGCGTAAGGCGCCTCTGCCGATTGCCCGGGCCGCCCAATCGCGCGGGCCGAAGTGCGGCGCAGGTCGATGGTGAACGCATCTGTATTCACCGTGGGGCTGATCCCAGTGAGCGAGCCGACGGACACAATGCGGGGCGCAGCGTAGTAGGCCTTCACCTCGGTGGCGTCCCCAAAATACGCCAGCGCATCATCGGCCCGCACCGCAAACGTCAGTCCGACCAGGGCCAGGCGGGCGGCGATATTGAGCTGTATCCGGCTCTGGGCAGCGGTGTATTGGGCCTCCTGCTCAGGCGCGCGCGACGTCACATACTGCAGGGTGTTGATCGTGCTGAGGTCAGCGCTGAGCTGGGGGGTGAGATTGATGGCCAGCGCGCGAGTGCGCTGCAGGGCCTCGAACGGCACCCGCCCGCTCCAGAACCAGCTCGAGAACATGTCGGTGGTCTGGACCATCGGCTGGCTCTGGCTGCTCGAGGCAAAGCTGATGGCGCCGCCATTCTGGCGCTTGTCGTAGCCGATCAGGTCGATGACTTCGCGCTCAAACGTTCGGGTCGCGCCGCCGGGCTCGCGCATATCAAACTGCAGCCACTCGGCCACGTGCAAATTGGTGACCGAGGCGAAGCTGCTGACGAGGTCCTGGAATGGCGCGCCGACCACGATCTCGGCCGTGCTCGTGTCATCTCCCACGATGAAGTAGGGGGTGTAGTCAACGATGTTGTTGGCAAACACCGCGCCGTTGACCACTTGAGCATTCACCACGTGGGCCAGGGCGACCGGTTTGCCAGCCACCTCCACCGAGGCAAAGGTGCGCGAGATCGGATAGAAGTCCGTCAGCCCGCCCAGATAGTTGTTGTACTTCTGGACCTTGAGCCGGACGGTGACTTTGTGCCGTTGCGCATCGGGAACCTCAGCGATCCGATCGCTGCCGTCACCGGCCGTGCTCGTCTGAAAGGTAACGCCGGGGGTGGCCGCCGCAAACGAAGGATCCAGGTCGGTCCACGTCCCGGCGAGATAGGCCTCGACCCACCAGTGATCGCCGGCCTCGGCCAGCAGGACCGCATCGTTCAGAGGATCGCCAACTGGCGCGCCAGCTGGGACGTAGCCCTCGATCCGGGTCGGGGTGATGAACATGCTTGCAATCAGGGCCTGGGCTGTGGCCGTGTTCAGCGAACCGTGCCGGTAGCGGGCTGGCACCCCGCTGGCGCGCAGCAGGGCGATGAGCAGCGACGCCTTGTCGAGCGAGTTTCCGGCGCCCCCCCACAGTGTGCCGCGCGTGCCGCGCAGCGAACCCGCATAGGTCTCGTTGCCCATGCCCTTGACCAGCTCAAATAGGGGGCCGCTGGCGTGTTGCAGCTCGGCGGCCTTGCGCAACATGTAGTCGTCGCGGGTGTCCGCGTCGACGGTCCGGACCAGGAACGCGCCGAGGGCCTCGCTGGCGATCTGGCTCGCCGCGCCGGCCGCGCTCACCCGGCGCCCGTTCAGAGTTGCGTGGGCGACTGGCCCACCGTCCAACGGCGTAAAGTCACCACCGCCTGGCGTCGCGCTGAGGGTCAGCGTGGCGGTCAGGCTGCCCATCGGCGGCAGATCGCCCAGCGACCACACGACCGAGTTGCCGCTCCGGCTCACGCCCGGGGAGGCGGATGCAAATCCGGCCGCGGCCAGAATCGTGTCGGTGATCAGGACGTTCCGGATCGTGTTGGGATCCTGCCGATAGTCATGGGCCGCCAGGATCGCGATTGACTCGGTGATGGTGGCGGTATTGGGCAGCTCGGGGCGGAGGATCGGGGGCAGATTGTTGAAGACGGTGAAGGTGATGGTCACCAACCCGCCGGACAGCTCGCTTGGCCGGGCGGCGCTTTGGACCCGGACCAGGCTGATCGGCGCGCCGAGGCTGGCGGGCTGGGCGGCGGGCAACGCCTGCGGCGCCGCCGGCTCGCTGACGCGCGCTGGCGCCTCTATCGGGCTCGACGCTTCTGCGGCCCCGGCCTGCCTCAGCGTGGGCGTTGGGCCGTTCGCCGCGATCGCGGTCGCGAGCAGCACCGAGAAAAACCGGCCCAGATTGTCGTTCCGCTTCATGTCCCACCCCTCTGAACGCCGATGCAAACCGGACTCCTGAAGCGATACTCCCCGGCTGCGCCGGGGAGTATCGTTTCAGGAGTGTTAGGATTTTTGGCGGCTCGTTTCTCAGCATCCACCCGCCGGCCCGTCTGGGTCACCGGCAAGAGAAGACACAGATATAACATGGAATGCCGCGCAACGCAACCAGCCGATGTCTCGGTTTTCGGGGTGTTCATCTCAACCCATTTTCGAAAGCGCCATCCCCGCGCTGCGCGCGAGGATGGCGCTTTCGAAAGAAAGTTCTGTTGGGGGGAGCCAAGCTATAGTTGCCGCCCCAACGATCCCCGGAGGCCATCATCAGCGTTCCCCTCGATATCCCCCAACTCGCCCTGATCGCCCTGGCGGCAATGCTCGCGGGCGCCGTCAACGCCATCGCCGGCGGCGGCACCCTGATCTCCTTCCCCGCGCTGACGTTCGTCGGTGTGCCGGCGGTCGCGGCAAGCGTCACCAACACCGTGGCCCTCTCGCCCGGCTACCTCAGCGCAACTTTCGCTCAGTGGAACGACCTTAAGCCGCAAAGACATCGGCTGCTGCTCCTGGCGCCTGTGGCCGTGATAGGCGGGATCGTCGGCGGGCTGCTCCTGCTAAACACCGGCGAGCGCGTCTTTCGCCAGCTCATCCCGTTTCTAATTCTGCTGGCCTCGGTGCTGCTGGCGCTGCAAGGGCGGCTGCGCAAATGGATCGTCGCGCGGCAGGCCAAACACGTCAAGCGCAGCGACGCCTGGGTGATCGTGCCGATCTTTCTGGCCTCGGTCTATGGCGGTTACTTCGGGGCCGGGCTGAGCGTCATCGTTCTGGCGGTGCTGGGCCTCGTCATCGACGACAACCTGACCCGCCTCAACGCGCTCAAGCAGGCGGTGGCGTTCTGCGTCAATATCGCGGCCGCGCTGTTCTTCCTCTTTTCGGGTCAGGTGGTCTGGCTGGCCGCGGGGGTGATGGCGGTCGGGGCCATCGCCGGCGGCGCGCTGGGCGGGCGACTTGCCGGGCGGATCAAGCCCGAGACACTCCGGGCCGTCGTCGTGGTGGTTGGGATTGCGGTCTCACTGATCTACTTCATCCGCGGCTAGGGTCGAGAACCGCCAGGCCCTCAACCCGCGCGGCCCGGTTGAGGTCTTCGTCGGCGCAAATGAAGCGCACAGGCCGGCCGGTCGCCTTCTTTAGCGCGACCGCGGCGGCCAATTGCAGCGCGTCACACCCGCGCAGGCGATGTCTTACGCCAAGCGCAACAGAGGTGGTGATGACCTCGGGGGTGAGTTCGATTCGGGACAGCGTCTCCAGGTCACGTCGGAGGTCCGCCAAGTCATGCTCCGGCTCCCGCACCTGGCGCGCCAGCGCGCACGCAACCTCGGTGTGGGTGATCACACACACGGCGTTCAGATCACCTTCGCCGAGCAGGGCTTCCACGCGCTCTGACCCCGGTTCGCGCATGTAGTGCTTCGCCAGCGCGCTCGAGTCATAGAAGTGGATCACAGTTTGCGCCGATCCTCGATGATGGTTTGCGACAATAGCTTACCCTCGACCTCGGCCTTGCGCGGGTTGGGCTTCAGCCGGGTGTCGCGCTTGATCTCCAGGATCAATCCCGACGCAAGCGCCTTCTCGAGCCCGGAATCCCGCTCGAAGTACCGGCGCACAACGTCCAGCTGCACGTATCGGCGTTTGTCCGGCATCTTCAACGCCGGCACGCGCCCGCTGCTGACAGCCGATGACAGGGTCTGCAGCGAGACGCCGGTCTCGCGGGCGGCCTGGGCCAGGGAGACGATGTGCTGCTCGCGCAGCCAATCCTCAACAACGGAAGCGCTCAGGGGGGCTACTTTCAAGATCGTAGTATATCTCGTAGCTACTACGAATTTGGATTAGCAGAATTGATATCCCCGCCCCGGCGTACGCCGGGGCGGGGATATCAATTCCGGAACTTTTCACGCTCCGGGCAACGTCACCCGCATGGTCGTGCCGTGGCCAGGTTGGCTCTCGGCCGCGATCGCGCCGCCGTGCATTTCGACAATCGACTTGGCGATCGCCAGATCCAGACCCGACTCGCCATGGGTGGTCCGAGCCTTGTCACCCCGATAGAAGCGGTCAAATACGCGCGGCAAATCGTCGGGGGCAATTCCCTCGCCACTGTCCGTTGCGGCTCAAGGCCTATGACCAGGCCCTCACGGGCAAGGTCGCGGCGGTTCTGCCGTTGTCATCGGGCCTGCAAACGACCACCGCGCTCTACACCGTCCTGATCGACCTCGACGCCACCCCGATCGCATTGCTGCCCGGCATGACCGGCCAGGCCGATATCCGCCTGCGCTGAACGAGATAAGCCCTGAAACTCCTGCCTACCCTCTCCCATCGAGCGATCCTCATCGCGCTCGCCCTGGCGCTGGCGGCCTGCGCGCCAACACCGGCCCAGGTCGCCACACCGGCGGCGCCCGCGGCGGTCACTGCCGTGGCGCCTCAGGCCAACCCGCTGGCGGTCAAGGCATCGGTGTCCGCCAGCGGCAAGTTGAGCCTGGTGAACGCAAGCTTGAGCCTGAGCTTTGACACGAACAGCCGGATTACCGCCGTCAATGTGCGGCCCGGGCAGGCGGTCAAGAAAGGCGATGT
>Ga0105047_10015559_pt1 | contig 11970 bp, 5 predicted proteins | sample MAT04_FD_78384 | JGI IMG/M metagenome (GOLD analysis project Ga0105047, IMG submission 78384) | Freshwater microbial communities from Lake Fryxell liftoff mats and glacier meltwater in Antarctica - MAT-04 (megahit assembly) | ecosystem: Environmental > Aquatic > Freshwater > Ice > Liftoff... | reverse complement strand
GTTCTGATCCCCCGCTCAGTGGTGGCCGCTGTCGGCACACCGCGTCGTGACTTCGTGTGGTGGATGGAGGACACCGAGTACATCCAGTGGAGGATTCCCCAAGCCGGGTTCTGCGTTCGTTACTGCGGCGCAATTGTTGATAGCGACCACCCAAGACGCTTGGGCGAGAAACCAGGGTGGAAGTACTACTACGAGGCGCGCAACGCGACGTACTACCGCCTTTGGTTGAACGGTGGAAACCGACGCAAGCGGATGTCTCGACTACTCATTCGAGTGCCGCTTGGGATTGTGCTGAGGGGTGAGGTGCATGCCATGAAGAAGGTCGGATACCACTTCCGAGGTGTGTTCGATGGTGTCTTCGGGCGGCTCGGTATGCGCGTCCGCTTGTCTGAGCCAACGCGCCGGGGTTGCGATCGATCGTGGTTGAGTAGCGCCGTCGGCTGTCGACGTCGCCGCCGAAAGGCAGATTCAATTGCGCCGTTGCGTTGACGCCCGGCGTGGCGCGTCAAAACAACCTGCTCTGACGGCAAAGCGGCCGGGACTGGACCGTGTATCCGCGAGACCCGGTTCGATCGAGAAGTTGGGACTCCGCTCCCTGTTTCGCTGGGTGCAACGGTTCTTACCGTTGTTGATCGACGCTGCCTGGCCTTGTCGCCGTGCGGTGGGCGACCGCTGGTTCGTCGATGAGACCTATATGAAGGTCGCTGGCGTTCGGCGCTCCATCTACCGCGCAGTCGATGAGGACGGCCAGGTCCTCGACATCTAGTCTCGAAGCGCTGCGATACGGCTGCTGAGCCGTGGTTCTTTGCGAAGGCGTTGAGCGACGACGGTGAACCCGACGTGGTCACGACCGACAAGTCCCGGGTGCTCGCTCGTGTGGTCCCCGACGCGGAGCATTGCACCGAGCAATACGCGAACAACCGGGTCGAGTCACACCACGGCCGACTGAAATCGAGACGGATCGACTCGAGGCAGCATTCACCGAACTGTTCGCGACCATTCGAACCAAGCCGCCACAGCCACAGCGTGCCCAAGACGCGCCGCGTGATCGGTCAACGCAACAGTGCTCATCGACGACGCTGGCGACCAAGCGAGCGAAATGACTCCGCAGCGGAAGATGGTGGCGAGCGCGACCGAATCTTTTTGTTGCCGGGATGCGGCTGCCCGTGAGAGGCTGGGGCCGGGAACTCGGAGGTGGCGAATGGTTGGCGGATTCGTTGGATCGCGCCGGGGTCGTAGCCGACCTGCGGCGCGCGTGTGGTTCGTGGGGTTTGTCGCTATGGTGCTCGCTGCCACGGTATTCCCCCAGATCGCAGCGGCCGACACGGCGCCGTTGATAACGCTCCAGCCGATCAACGCGATTGCTTCCACCGGAGCGACCGTGCGCTTCACCGCCGAGGTGGCCGGTACTCCGACCTCCACCGTGAAATGGCGACAGGTGACGTGCACCCTCTTCTGTGGGACGCCGTCCGACATCTCGGGTGCGACGTCGCCGTCATTGTCGGTCACGGCCTCGGCCTCGTCGCCGACGATCCGCTACTTCGCGGTGTTCGCCAACGCCGCCGGCACCGCAACCACCAACTGGGTGGGCATCACCCTGCGCTCCGCTCCGGTGGTGTCGACCACCAGCTCGACCATGGACTACGGCGTCGGTGACACGAAGCTGCTGAGCGCGACTGTCACCTCGGGGTCGCCGGCCCCGACGGTGCAATGGCAGCAATCAACCGACGCAGGAGCGACGTGGACGAACGTCATCGGCGCCGAGACGACCGGCTACTCGATCGGCCCGCTCGGTGAGGAGTCCAACGGCCGCCGCTATCGCATGGTGGCGACCAACGCCATCGGGTCGGCGACGAGCGGCGTCACGACGCTTGCCCGCGCCACACCGCCGGCCATCTCGGCCCAGCCGCAGAACAGAGCGGTGCTGGCGAACACCTCGGCAGCGTTCACGGTCAACGCGACCGGTACGCCCACACCGAGCGTCGAGTGGCAGCGATCCTCCGACGACGGTGTGACCTGGACGACGCAGACCACGTCCATGGCGATGCCGAACACGTACACCACCCAGGGATTGCAGGGATTGGACGGCTGGAAGTATCGGGCCGTGTTGACCAACGCGGCAGCGACGGTGACCACCGACGTCGCCACGCTCACCGTCGGCACCGTGCCCACCGTGGCCAACTTGTCCGGGACGCCGGGCTTCAACGTCGCGGTGGGCACCAACCTCCTCCTCACCGCCGGCCTCATCGAGGGCGTCCCGACACCGAACCTCCAGTGGTCACGCAAGGGCGTCGGCGAGAGCACATTCTCCGACATCTCGAACGCGACGTCGGCCTCGGTGTCGATCGCGGTCGTCGCCGCCGACATCGGTGCGAGCTACCGGCTGGTGGCGTCGAACGTGTGGGGCAGCGGGAACGGCACGGTGATCCCCTCGGTCGTTTCGCTCCCAACCATCAGCGTCCACCCCGTCGACCGGTCCACCGCCGTCGGGAGTTCCACGTCCTTCTCGTCGACCGGTACGGGGTCGCCGCAGTGGCAGGTATCGGCCGACAACGGGGCCTCGTGGACGAACTCGTCTGGCGGAACGTTCAGCACGCTCAGCGTGTTCCCGTCGAGCGTCGCACAAGACGGTTCGCTCTACCGGGTCCTCTACTCGACGCTAAGCGGCAGCATCACCAGCTCGACGGCGCGACTCACGGTGACCGCGGGCCCGAGCGTCGTGGCCGAGCCGGTTGACCAGACGGTGGCGATCGGCCAGACGGCGACGTTCTCGGCTCAGGCGATCGCCCCGATCGCGTCGGCGACCTGGCAGCGCTCGACCGATGGCGGCACTAGCTGGAGCACGGCGAGCGGCGGCACCCTGACCACGAACGTCGGCGTGTCGACGGCGACCCTCGCCGTCACGGGTGCGGTGAACTCGGCAAACGGCTACCGCTACCGGGTGGTCTTCAGCCGGTCGCCCGGCACGGTCACGTCACAGTCGGCGTCGCTGACGGTGACGGGACTCCCGACCCTCGTCTCGTCGCCCACCTCCCGTTCCGTTGCCGCTGGCGCAGCAACGAGCTTTTTCGCTTCGGTCACGTCGAGCGGTGTGCCGACGGTAGCCTGGGAGCGCTCTGATGACGCCGGGTCGACCTGGACCCCGCTGGCTGGCGGCGCGACGTCACGCACCATGGCGACTACCAACGCATCGTTCGCACTGCCGATGACCACTGCGCTCGACGACGGCGCCCGGTTCCGGGCGACGTTCACCAACGACTCCGGATCGATCACCACCGCGGTCGGCACGTTGACAGTCGTCGCCGTCACCGGCGAGCCGGTTGACACCACGGTTGCGCCCGACGCCGTGGCGTCGTTCACAGCGTCGTCGAACCAGGCTGCAGCGACCGTCCGGTGGGAGGTCATGACGCCGGCGGCGTCGTCCTACTCGACCGTCGCCGGCGCAACGTCGCCCACGTTCAACGTCACAGCGGCCGTCGCAACGAACGGCAACCTCTACCGTGCCGTCTTCACCGTCGGGTCGGCCTCGGTGGTCACCGCTGCGGCACGCCTTCACGTGTCCGCGACACCGCCGGCCATCACGGTCAAGCCGGTGGGCGGGGTCGCGGTCGCCGGCACGGTCCTCAACCTGACGTCGACGTCGGTCGGCATCCCGGCCCCGACGGCCTCATGGGAGGTGTCGACCGATGCCGGCACTACGTGGACCGCCGTCACAGCGGGAGCCACGTCGTCGAGCACCGCCACCACGACCTCGGCGTCGTTGGCGTTTCCCGTCGCCCCGGTGGCGTCGACCCTGATCCGCTCGGTGTTTGCCAACGTCGGCGGCACCACGAAGAGCGCCACGACCACCGTCTCGGCGGTGTACGTCGTGACCCCGCCGACGAATGCGGCGGGTCAGCCCGGGGTGGCCACCACGTTCACCGCCGCCGGTGCCGGCAGCGGGTACGCCACATGGGAGGTATCGACCGATGGTGGGGCCACGTTCTCCACGAACGCGAACGGTTCCTCGTCGGCCAGCACGTTGACCCTGATCCCGACCGCCGCCATGAACGGCAACCAGTACCGGGCCAAGTTCCGGGCCTCGAACTTCCCGAACCCCGAGTACTACAGCACCTCGGCGACGTTGAGCGTCAACACGGGCGGGGCGCCCACGATCGTGAGCTTCAGCAACGACCAGCTCAACAACCGCACGTTCACCGTCGTCGCCGGCAGCTCGACCGAGCCCTCGGTCGCGTGGGAGTACTCCGCCAACGGCGGGACCACCTGGGCAACCATCCCGGCCACGACGGTGGCCTGGGCCGAGCCGCGCGTCACCACTACCCTCAACGTGCAGGTGAGCCTCGCGACCTCCGGCTCGTACCGGGCGGTTGTCACCAACGCCGGTGGCGAGACGCGCTCGACCACGGCGAGCTACCAGGTCGAGTACGCGCCGATCATCACGTCCCACCTCCAGGACGTCACGCTGCCGACGGGCGGTGTCGCCGCGTACTCCATCGGCATCTCGGCAGTCCCATTGCCGCACTCCTACTACTGGGAGATCTCCTCGAACGGGGGCGCGACGTGGGTCGATCTGCAGTCGCCCGTGCCGAGCCCGCTCCTTGGTAGCGGTTGCGGCTCCGGCAACGTGTGCCTCAAGGCTACGCAGAGCTCCCCGCACCTTCTCGTCCGCGTCCGTGCCGTGAGCCTCAAGGGCACGGTCACCTCCATGGCCAGGCTCGACGTCACCGGGCCACCGGTCTCGAGCATCGGCGCGCTGTCGTGGCCGGTCGCCAGCGGTTCGCCCGTGAAGCTCATCCGGCAGGCCTACAGCGGTGCGCCGATCACCTCGGTGTCATGGGAGCGGTCCGACGACCGCGGCGCCTCGTGGGCGCCGATCTCCGGAAGCTCGCTCCAGCAGATGCAGACGCCGTCGGAGTTCCGGTCGGAGCTCACCATCACCCCGACCACCGCCGACAACGACGCCCGGTTCCGCGCCGTCTTCACCAACTCGTACGGCTCGGTCACGACCGAGGCGCTGACCCTCGACACCAACGCTCCGGTGATCTCGAAGCAGCCGACATCCGTGACGCTGTCAGCGCCCGGCACCGCGGCGTTCTCCCTTGCCGGGTACTTCTACACGAGCGTGAGCTGGCAACGATCCAACGACGGCGGCACGACGTGGGCGACCATCTCAGGCGCCGTGTCGGCCAACTACTCGCTCTCAGCGACCACCGCCGACAGTGGCGCGAAGTTCCGTGCCCGGCTGACCTCGGCCACCGGCACGACCACGTCCTCCGCCGCGAGTTTGCTGGTCCAGGCCGCACCGGTGGTGCAGACCCATCCGGGTGACGCGAACGTCGCCGCTGGCGCCCCGATCCTGCTGCAGGCGGGCGCCACCGGTCTTCCGGCGCCGACGATCCAGTGGCAGCGGTCCGACTACGACGGCGCGAGCTGGCAGTCTGTCGCAGGTGCGACAACCCCCACGCTGTCGTTGACGGCGTCGGTCAACCTCGACGGCGTCCGCTTCCGTGCGGTGTTCACCAACGTCGCCGGCACGGCGACGTCCGATGCTGCCGTCTTGAATGTCTCTGCCGTCGCCCAAATGTTGCAGTTCGACCCCGCTCCTCCGACGACCGCCGGGGTCGGATCGACCTTTCCGATCGGCGCCACGGCATCGTCGGGCCTCCTCCCGTCGATCTCCGTCGGCGGGCCGTGCACGTTGGCCGCTGGTGTCGTGACCACCACGGGTTCGGGCGTGTGCGTCGTTTCCGTCACCCAGGCGGGCGACGCCACCTACTCGGCTGCGCCGCCGTTGTCGACCACCGTGTCCATCGCCCGGCAGGCCCAGTCGATCACCGTCGGCCCGTTGCCCACCGCACCGGTCGTGGGTTCGACGGCGCCGGTCGTGGCGTCGTCTACGTCGGGCCTGCCCGTCTCCCTCGCCGCCATCGGCGGCTGCACGATCGCCGGGACGACCGCCCTGTTCTCGGCCGGTGGCGTACCGTGCACGATCACGGCGTCACAACCCGGCAACGACGCGTTCGACTCCGCCGCCGACGTCGCCGTCACCACGACGGCGAAGTCGGTTCAGCAGATCACCGGGTATGTCTCGCTCCCGAAGAGCCCGGCCGTCGGTGCCACCTTCGACGTCTCGGCGAAGGCGAGCTCGACCCTCCCGGTGACGTTCGCCGCCGCCGGAGCTTGCACCATCAGTGGGCGCACCGTCACGCTCACGTCGGTGGGCACCTGCTCGGTGACCGCCTCGCAGACAGGCAATGCGGCGTGGTTCCCCTCCATCGATATCGTCAAGACCACGGTCGTGCCCGAGGGCCAGACCATCGCGTTCGCTCCGCTGCCGGTCGCACCCCCGACGGGCACGTCGCTCAGCATCCGCACACTCGCCTCGGCGTCGTCGGGGCTCGGCATCACGGTGGCGGCTAACGGTGGCGGCTGCACCGCCTCGGGAACGACGGTGAAGTTCACCACTGCCGGCGTGCCGTGCACCGTGACGGTGAGCCAGGTGGGCGGCGCCTACTACCGGGCCGCCACGCCGGTGTCGCAGACGACCACTCCCGTTGGAGGCCCGCAGTCGATCAGCGGCTTCGCGAACTTGCCGTCGGGGCTCGCCCCGGGTGGGACCTTCAGTGTCGCCGCAGCGGCGTCGTCGGGCCTGGGCGTGACGTTCGCAGCGTCCGGCGCCTGCACGATCGATGCCCGTCTCGTGGCCATCACCGCCGCCGGCACCTGCTCGGTTCGCGCTTCGCAGGCGGGCAACGCCAGCTTCCTGCCCGCTGTCGACGTGGTGCGGACGACCGTTGTGAAGGCCGACCAGACCATTGCCGTGCTCCCGCTGCCGATCGCCCCGCCCGCAGGCTCGACCGCCTCGATGCTGTCGTTGGCGTCGGCCTCCTCGGGGCTGTCGATCACCGTCGCCGCGGCCGGTGGGTGCACGTCGTCCGGCACCACGGTCTCGTTCACGACGGCCGGGGTGCTGTGCACCGTTACCGTGAGCCAGAACGGTGGCACCTACTACTGGCCGGCCACGCCCGTGGTTCGCGAGACGACGACGATGGTGGGAACCCAGCAGATCACCGGCTTCGTCACCTTGCCCAAGTCCCTCGTCGTCGGATCGACCTTCAGCGTCGCCGCAACCGCGACGTCGAAGCTCCCCGTGGGCTTCGTGGCCTCGGGCCCATGCACGGTCGCCGTCCGCACCGTCACCATCACCGGCTCGGGTATCTGCACGGTCACGGCCTCCCAGGCGGGCAACGCCAGCTTCCTGCCGGCGCTCGACGTCGTCCGGACGACCGTCGTGAAGAGCGCCCAGGCCATCACGTTCGCCCCCTTGCCCGCCGGCCCCGCCGCCGCCAGCTCAACGACGGTCGCTTCTTCTTCGTCGTCGGGCCTTCTCGTCAAGCTGGTCGCCACCGGCGGATGCACGGTGTCGGGCTTCAAGATCACATTTACCGTGGCCGGTGTTACCTGCACCGTGATGGCGTCGCAGGCCGGAAGCACCTACGTCAATGCCGCACCGGTCGTGATCCGCACGACTACGCCGATCTGACGGCTGTCGTCCGACGGCCGGTCACGCCTCGGCCGTCAACCAGTCCGCCCAAGCGTCGGGTACCGACTGCACCCCTGCCGACGACAGCAGCACGACCGTGCTGCGAGGTGCGACCGGCCGCTGCTTCAACGACCGACCGAGATCGGCCAGCAACCGGCTGTCCTTCCTCGTGTTGCACCGACCGCATGCGGCGACCGCCTTCGTCCACGTGTGCTCACCGTCGCGCCAAACAGCACGATCCGCTTTCAAAGTGGCCGGATCCCTTCCGGGCACCGCCCCGATCTCAGCGGTGTTGGGGTTTTTCGACCGCTTACCTTGTTTCCTGCCGGGTATAGGTATGTTCCCGGTGATCTGTCGGGTCGGGCTGGGATGGCTTTCTGCCCCTGCCGTTTGATGGCATGGGGTGTTCCTATGGGTTTGTCAAGCGGCTTGGGGGAGAATGTCGGTGGTCGCCGCTGTCTTTCGTTCGGTCGGGGTGCATCGTGGGGGGCGGTGTGCTGTTGCTCCACCGCTGATAGCGGCGTGGTCCCTTCCGCTGACGGATCGGGTGGAGCGTTCAGGCGGCCCGGGCTGCCGTGGGTGGGTCGCGACGGTGCCGGGCGTGACGGTGGGAGGGCGAGGCTGCTGACGCCCCGTGCATGGGTGATGACGTCGAGTTGTTGGCGTTGAACCGTCGGGCGGTGTCGTAGATGACGCTTTGGGCACCGTCGAGCAGTGGTTGGAGCCGGTCGCCGCAGGTCACTGCAGATTGGGCTTCGCCACTGGGGCATCAACATTCACGAACACCAAAAGGTGTGTTGTGCTTCGTACATTGCTAGACTCAGTGGTACCGATCTCGAAAGGAACGAACATGGGATTTCTCGACACAATCAAGGACCTGCTCGGCTCGACCGGATTAGGTGACCTGGTGGAGTCGACGGGTATCGCCGACCAAGTCCAAGGACTGACCGATGCAGTACAAGCGCCGATGGAAGACCTCGGCGCAGTCGCAGAGGACGTGACCGCTGCCGTCGAACCCTTGACCGGCCAGCTCTGAGGTTCGGGCCCGCCCACCGGCGGGCCCGTACCCCAAGCCCGTGAACCTGCCGAGAATCCGCTGGCCGTGCGTTGCAGTGAGGGCGAGCTTCTTGCAGGGGCCGCCGTCGGGTTCTTTCGAACCAAAGCCGCCTCAACTGCCAATATGGCGCCGTGCGCAGCGAGGTCACATCGGAAGGGGTCGTCGTCGCCGACGCCTCCAGCGGAGTACACATGGGTCCAGCGCTGCCAGCGCTCGCGCTGAGCGTCCACGGCGAACGCCACGACTGGCGGGCGACATCCTTGGTCAACACAGGGGATGGCTGGCTGGCCGAGGTCGATGACACCGGCGTAGCGCTCGAGCTGACCGGTCGGCCCACCGCTGATGGGGTCGTGTGGGCGGTTCGCATTCACAACAAGAGCGGCAGCGACGTCACCCTGCACCGATGTTCCCTCGCCGTGACGAACCGCCTCGCAACGGGAGGGACGCCGTCGTCGTGGCGCATCTACCGTCACAGCTACCAGTCGTGGGCCGGCACCTGGACGATCGGGGTCGACGAGCGAGACCGCGACGTGCCGACACGCTTCGGTCGGCTGGGTGTGACCGACGGTCGCCACCGCGCCGCTCGGGGTCGGGGGCACGTGCGCTCCGACACATTCTCGGCGATGGCTGGACCCGGCGACGACGGAGCGATCGCCATCGGGTTCACGACGCTCGCCGACGCGTTCGGCTTCGTCGAGATCGACGCGCCGGGTGGGCGCGTCCGCAGCGTCGACATCTGGGTGGACCTCGACGACACCGTCCTCGCCGCCGGTGGCGTGACACCGTGGTTCGAGGCTCGCATCGCACTCGCTGACGACGGCGAGCGGGCGCTCCGTTCGGTCGTTGCCGCTGCCGGCACGACCATGGCCGCCCGGGGGACGGACCGACCTCATCCCACCGGCTGGTGCTCCTGGTACTACTACTTCACCAAGGTCACCGAGTCCGATGTCCTCACCAACCTCGAGGTGTTGGCGCAGGACGGTCGCGGCGGCCCCCGGTTCGGGTGCGAGTACGTGATGGTCGATGACGGCCACCAGACCGCGATCGGTGACTGGTTGTCGACCAACGACAAGTTCCCGAGCGGCATGGCGGCGGTGGCGGGCCGCATCGGGGAGGCCGGCTTCGATGCCGGAATTTGGTGGGCACCCTTCATCGTGTCGTCCCGTTCGGCCATCGCCGCCCAACACCCCGAATGGCTGGTGCGCACCCGACGCGGCCGGCCGATCGTCGGGCTGTTCAACCCGGGGTGGGGCCGGCACCCGATGTGGGTGCTCGACACCACCCACCCCGGTGCCCTGGCCCACATCACCGAGGTGGCGCGCGTCATCAGCAACGAGTGGGGCTACGGCATTCAGAAGATCGACTTCCTGTTTGCCGCCTCGCATCCCGGTGTCCGCCACGACCCCGGCGCCACTCGCGCTCAGGCGTTGCGTCGCGGCCTCGAAGCCGTCCGTGCCGGCGCCGGCGACGAAGGGTTCGTCCTGGGTTGCGGTTCACCGATGGGCCCGGCGGTCGGCGTGGTCGACGCCATGCGGATCGGCGCCGACGTGACCCCCAGCTGGACCACGGCTGTGGCCCGGACCCTCGGCCGTGAGCGGCACGCGCTCTCGACGGCCAATGCGCTGCTCAACACGATGACCCGCTCGGTCCTCGATCGGGTCTGGTTCCTCAACGACCCCGACTGCCTCATGGTTCGTGACACCGATACCAAACTGACCGAGTCCGAGGTGCACACGATGTGCACCGTCTTCGGCCTGACCGACGGCATGATCGTGCTGTCTGACCGCCTCGACCGACTGCCCCGGGAGCGCCAGGACCTCGTCGCCCGGACGCAAGCACTCACCGGCGGTGACGTGACCGTCGTCGACCTGTTCGAGCGGGCCCTGCCGCGGCTGCTGGTCGCCCGGCACCCCGACCGTGTCGATATCGCCTTCGTGAACTTGGGTGATGAGCCGTGCTCCGGTTACGTCGATTTCGGCGTCGCCGGCGTCGCCGACGAGGTGACGGTCTCGACGGAACTGCTGCTCGATCACTGGACCGGCGACGTGGTCGCATCGGGCAACGGCTTCGTCGACTTCGGCACCATTCCGCCGCACGCCACCGGCCTGGTGCAGCTCCCGCGCCGAACGTGAGCGCCAGGCCAGGAGCGATCCTGACTGGTCAATTCGAACGCAGGAGGGGATCAGTTGATACGGGTGTGGCGCTTGTGGGCGAGGTGTCGGTGTCAGAGGGCGACGTTGACGAACTTGACCCTCACGCTGTCTGCCCGCCCACCCTCGATGCACCCGATGATTCCGTAGCAGGGGTCGAACACGATCAGCCCGGTGCCGTCGCAGGGAACGAACAGCCCGTCGAGCAAGGTCGGCGTGGCGTAGGCGGTGACCTGGCGGACATCGCCCGAGCCGTCGGTACGGGCGAAGAGGGTACCGCTGCGGTCGGTGAGCCCGGACCCGGACGGATCCTGGCGCACCTCGACCGTCTGGCCCGCAACCACCGGGCCCGATCGTCCCGGCCATGTCGCCCCTCCGCACACCGTGTTCACCACAACGCCGTCGCCGGCACCGTTCACGACGCCGCGAAAATGCTCGTAGGGCCCGACGCTGACCGGCTGGGGTGGGGGAGTGGGACTGGGCGCGCACGCCGCTGCGGCGACGACCGCCATGGTGAGCACCAATCCTGCGAACCGTCCGTGCATGAGCGTCTCCCCCGACAACTGTCCCTGACAACTGTCCCCACCCACGACCCTACCGGAGCAGTTCGAGAGACGATCTGAACGCACCGACCGTCCCGTTGATACTTAACCGTCCAGACGGTATGTTTGCGGGAGGCCTGTAGTCGCCGTCAGTCGTCGCTGGTGGGCGTTGATCGGGCTCACGCTTCCGGTGCTGATCATCTCGATGGACGCCACGGTTCTCGGATTCGCGATCCCATCATTGAGCGGAACCCTCAACCCATCGAGTTCGCAGCTCTTGTGGATCATCGACATCTACTCCTTCGTGTTGGCAGGGCTACTGGTCACCATGGGTTCCCTCGGCGACCGGATCGGCCGTCGAAAGCTGCTGATGTTCGGTTCAGCGGGGTTCAGTGTCGCGTCCGTGCCCGCTGCGTTCTCGACCAGCCCTGAGATGCTGATCACCGCGCGCGCCATGCTCGGTATCGCCGGAGCGACGCTGATGCCCTCGACGCTCTCGCTCATTCGCAACGTCTTCACCGACGAACGCGAACGTCAGTCCGCGATTGCGATCTGGGCCGCCGCTTTCGCCCTCGGATCAGCGTTCGGGCCAATCGTCGGCGGAGTCCTACTCGAGCGCTATTGGTGGGGCTCGGTCTTCCTCATCGGCGTTCCGGTCACCGCCGCCCTGCTCATCGT
>Ga0105047_10015558_pt1 | contig 11971 bp, 6 predicted proteins | sample MAT04_FD_78384 | JGI IMG/M metagenome (GOLD analysis project Ga0105047, IMG submission 78384) | Freshwater microbial communities from Lake Fryxell liftoff mats and glacier meltwater in Antarctica - MAT-04 (megahit assembly) | ecosystem: Environmental > Aquatic > Freshwater > Ice > Liftoff... | reverse complement strand
TGAGCTGCGGGCGACCGGCCATCATCGTGGCCTCGACGTGCAAGATCGCGCCGCCGGCCTCGGTCCACGCGAGACCGGTGGCGACGCCGATGGTGTCGACCTCTTCCAGGTGCTCGAGCGGACGCGGTGGCCCGAGCAATTCGGCCAGGCCCCGCTCGGTGATCTCGACCGCGCGATCGTCGCCCTGGGCGAAGCGGCGGGCGATCTTGCGCGCGATCGCCGCGAGCTGCCGATCGAGCTCGCGAACGCCCGCTTCCAGCGTGTACTGCTCGACCAGGACGTCGAGCGCCTTGTCGGTGAACGTGAGATCCGCGGGCGCGAGGCCACACGCGTCGACCTGCCGCGGGATCAAGAAGCGTCGCAGGATCTCCAGCTTCTCGCCCTGGTGATAGCCGGGCACCGCGGTCAGCTCCATGCGATCGCGCAGCGCGGGCGGGATGGTGTCGATGAGGTTCGCGGTCGCGACCCACATCACCTTCGACAGATCGAAGGCGACGTTGAGGTAGTGATCGCGGAAGGAGCGGTTCTGCTCCGGATCGAGCACCTCCAGCAGCGCGGAGGCCGGATCGCCCCGCCCTTCCCCGCCGCCCAGCTTGTCGAGCTCGTCGAGCAAGATGACCGGGTTCTTCGCGTCGGCCTGCTTGAGCGCGTGGACGATCCGGCCGGGCATCGAGCCGACGTAGGTCCGGCGGTGGCCGCGGATGTCCGCCTCGTCGCGCACGCCGCCGAGCGAGATGCGCACGAACGGGCGGCCGAGCGCGCGGGCGATCGAGCGGCCGAGCGAGGTCTTGCCGACGCCGGGCGGCCCGAGGAAGCACAGGACCGGGCCCTGCGAGTCACGCTTCAGCTTGAGCACGCCGAGGTACTCGAGGATGCGCGTCTTGATCTTCTCGAGGCCGTGGTGGTCCTCGTCGAGCGTGCGCTCGGCGCGCCCTAGATCGACCTCGCCGGTGATCTCGCGCTGCCAGGGCAGATCGGCGAGCCAGTCGAGGTACGTGCGCACCATCGCCGCTTCCGACGACTCGGCGTTCATCTGCTCGAGCCGCGCGACCTGACGCCGCGCCTCGCTCGCCGCTTCGTCGGACAGGCGCGCCGCTTCGAGACGGCGGCGCAGCTCGCCGATGTCCGTCTCGCGCGAGTCCATCTCGCCGAGCTCCTGGCGGATCTGCTTGAGCTGCTCCCGCAGGTAGTACTCGCGCTGGGTGCGCGACATCTCTTCCTTGGCCTGGGTCTGGATGCGCTGCTTGAGCGCGACGACCTCGACCTCTTTTTCGAGCACCGCGGTGGCGCGCAAGAGGCGCTCGCCGATGTCCGAGGCCTCGAGCAGCGCCTGCGCATCGGCGACCTTGAGGCCCAAATTCGCAGCGACGAGATCGGCCAGCGCGCCCGGCTCCTCCAGCTCCAGCAGCACCGCCATGACGTCGGCGGGGAGCGCTTTTCCAGCGTCTGCGAGGCGCCCGAGGCCTTCCTTCAGCGCGCGGACGCGGCCCTCGATCTCGGTGTCACCGGGGATGAGCGGCGGATCATCGAGCGCGACGAGGCGCGCGCGGATCAGCGCGTCGTCGAACGTCAGCTCTTCGGCGCGAGCGCGGCGCAGGCCCTGGACCAGCACCTTCACCTGACCGTCGGGCATCGATCGGGCGCGCAGGATCTTTCCCACGCAGCCGACCCGGTAGAGATCGTGCGGGCCCGGGACATCGGCGGCGGCGCTGGTCTGCGCGCACAGGAAGACCAGCTTGTCGGCCGCCATCGCGCTCTCGACGGCGCGCATCGAGACCGCGCGGCCGACGAAGAGCGGCACCACCATGTACGGGAACACGACCAGGTCGCGAACCGGCATCAGCGGCAGCTCCCGCGGCACCGGCCCGAGCGCTTCGATCACGCTGAGCTCTTCGACCTCTGCGGCCACCTTTGGGGCCCTAACACGGATTCACGTCTCAGGCACAAGGGGGGCCCGGCGCACCGGTCCCAAGCCGTGGGCGTCGGCCCAACGACCGAGCGCGTCGAGATCGTGGAGGCGCGTGGCGGGCGGGAGCGCGTCGAGGAAGCGCCGCCCGTAAGCCTTGCTCGTCACGCGACTGTCGAGGATCGCGACCACGCCGCGATCGGTCTTTCGCCGCACCAGGCGACCGAAGCCCTGGCGGAGGCGGAGCACCGCCTGCGGGATCTGGTAGGCCTCGAACGCACCCTCCCCGCGCGACTCGAGCCGCGCGATGCGCGCCGCGACGACCGGGTCACCCGGTGACGCAAAAGGCAGGCGATCGATCATCACGAGGCGCAGCGGGTCACCCGGCACATCGACGCCCTCCCAGAAGCTGGCGGTCGCGAGCAGCACGGCCGGCGCGCGCGCCACGAACTCCTCGATCAGCCGCATCTTGGGCGCCTCGCCCTGCACCAGCACCGGGAAACGCAGCTGCTTTCGCAGCACGGAAGCGGCCTCCGACATCGCGCGGTGGCTGGTGAAGAGGAAAAAAGCGCCGCCGCCGACGCGCTCGATGAGCTGCCGCCCGCGATCGATCACCGCGCCGATGTGGCCCGACCCATCCGGCGGCGGCAGATCGGACGCGGTGTAGATCGCCGCCTGCTCGGCGTACGAGAACGGCGTGTCGAGCCGCAAGGTGTGGGTCGCCTCGGGCGCGCCGACCCGCTCGAGGAAGTACGCGAAAGGCCGCGGCCCCTCGACGGCGAGCGTCGCGCTGGTCATCACCACCGCGGGAAAGATCGGATACAGCGCCTCCGCGAGCAGGCTCGACACCTCGATCGGCGCGGCGCCCAGGCGGGCGGTCTTGTCGCGCCGCTCGGCCCAGTAGACGTACTCGTCGCCCTGCGCCGAGACCACGAAGCGCAGCGAATCGGAGAGCTGCTTCGCGCGGCGCGCGAGGCCCTCGGCGGTCGGATCTTTGATGTGCCCCTCGAGCGACATCGTCAGCGCTTCGAGCGCGATCTCCGCCTTCGCGGCCCGCTCGGGCAGCCGATCGAGCTCCGGGGATGGGAGCCGGATGCGGCCGGCGGACGCAGGGATGGTGTCGAACACCGCCTCGGTGCGCGCCACCGCCTCGATCACCTGCTCGGCGAGCAGAGGCGCGATCTCACGCTCCGAGATCCACTGCAGCGCATCGCGCGACAGGCGCGCCAGCTTGTGGCTGGAGACGTCGCCGCCGAAGTGATCGCTGGCGATCTCCTCGAGCGCGTGCGCCTCGTCCACGATCAGCGCGTCCGACGTGGGGATCACCGCGCCGAACGAGCGCCCTTCACCGGCCAGCGCCGCCTCCGCGCGCATCGCGAGATCGGCGAGCAGCAGGTGGTGGTTCACGATCACCAGATCGGACTCGGCCGCCTCGCGGCGCATGCGCACGACGAAGCACTTCTCGTAGGCCGGGCAGCGCGATCCGAGGCAGGTCTCGGCGCGGCCGTCGACCTCGCCGAACGCCCCGCTCTCCTCCGGCACGTCCACGAGCTCGGCGCGATCGCCGCGCTGCGTGCGCTGGGCCCAGCGCTCGATGCGGCCCCACAGCGGATCCTCGCGCACGAAGCCGAGGCGGCCCTGGCGGTTCCGCTTCTCGAGGCGCTCGAGGCACAGATAGTTGCTGCGCCCTTTCATCGGCGCGTAGCGCAGCCCGCGCACGCGGCCTTCGAGGTCGGCGCGCGCCAGCTCCAGCCCGCCCGCCGCGAACGCGAGCGCGAGGCGCGGCAGATCCTTGGCGACGATCTGGTCCTGCAGAGTTTTCGTATGCGTCGAGACAACGACTCGCTTGCCCGACAGGAGTGACGGCACCAGGTAGGCGAGTGTCTTTCCGATCCCGGTCGGCGCCTCGATCGCGGAGACCCCTCCGGACTTCAATCGCGCGGCGACGCGCTCCGCCATCTCGAGCTGGCCTCGGCGCGCTTCCCAGGCAGGATCGATGCGCGCCAACCAGCCCTTGGGGCCGAGCACATCCGCGACGGACGGGTTCTGCACCGGGAGGGACGTATAACCTATCCTGACCCGCAAAGCGCGCTCGTTTTCCCGAGTCAAAAAGGACTCTCGGCCGAGTACGAATCAACGCGATTCGAGCTATGCTCCGCGCGAACGTGGTCGGCCCGCCCCCTCGAGCGCTCAGCGATCCTTATCTGCGCGCGCGCAGCGCTTCCAGCTCGCGCAACCTCACGCGGATCGGCCGCTACGAGGTCATCGAGCGGATCGGCGTCGGCGGCATGGCCGAGGTCTGGAAGGCCAAGTCGATCGATCCCGACGGCAAGATCCGCATCGTCGCGGTGAAGCAGCTCGCCCCCGAGCTCGACCGCGATCCGCAGCTGGTCACGATGTTCCTCGACGAGGCCGCGCTCGCCGCGCAGCTCAGCCACCCCGGGATCGTCGCGATGGAAGAGACCGGCCGCGACGACCAAGGCCGCGCGTACATGGTCCTCGAGTACGTCGACGGCCACGATCTCCGCTGGTGCCTGGCCACCGCGGCGAAGGCGCACTACTGGCTGCCGGTCGAGTTCTCGCTGACCGTGGTGCGCGATCTCGCGCGCGCCCTCGCCTTTGCGCACGACGCGCGCGGCACCGACGGGCAGCCACTCCACCTCGTCCACCGCGACGTCTCGCATTCGAACGTGTTCCTCTCGAAGGCCGGGCGCGTGAAGCTGGCCGACTTCGGCATCGCCCGCGCGCGCGGCCGCGCCAGCGAGACCCGCACCGGGATGGTGAAGGGCAAGCTGGGCTACCTCTCGCCGGAGCAGGTGCGCGCCGAGCCGCTCGACGGCCGCAGCGACGTGTTCTCGGCGTGCGTGGTGCTCTGGGAGCTCCTCACCCAGCGCCGCATGTTCATCGGCGAGACCGACTTCAAGACGATGCTCGCGGTGTGTCGCGATCGCCGCCGGCCGGTGTCCGAGCTGCGGCCCGGGCTGCCGCCGGCCCTCGACGCGCTCGTGTCGAAGGGCGTGGAGATCGACCGCGATCTCCGCTTCGAGAGCGCCGAGGCGCTGGAAGACGCGATCGACGATCTCGCGAAAGAGCTCGATCTGAAGCTCGGCCCGACGATCACCTCGGGCGTGGTCCAGTACCTCACCGACGTCGCGGTGACGCTCGAGCACGAGTCGTCGCATCCGCCCGAGCAGATGCCGGCGACGGTGGAGCTCGACGATCCCTTCACCGGGCCGATCACCGCGTTCCCGGAGAATGACGGGCTCGATCCCAGCGACGTGTTCGCGCAGTCGACGAGCGACATCCAGGACATCGAGGGGCTCGGCATCCAGGAAGGCGCCGAGCGCACCAGCTATCCCGACACCCCGATCGCGCCTTCGCCGGGCACCGCGCGCCGCGGGCTCATCGCGCTCGATCCGATCGGCCCTTTCGATCTCGTGCACGACGGCGTCACCGATCGTCTCTCCACGTTCGAGGCGCTGATGGGCGCGCTGCTCGACGGCGCGCGCGACGTGGACGACGAGATCTGGATCGACGGCCGCTTCGCGTTGCCGGCGCGCGAGCTGGCCACGCTGCTCGAGCTCGATCCGGCGCGGGCGCTGTGCGAGCCGATGGAGCCCGAGGCCTGGATCCCCGCTTCGGGGCTCGATCCGGTGGCGTCGCTGGCCGACCTCACGCTGCAGAGCTGGACCGGCTACCTGCTCGCCCGCCGCGACCCCGACGTCCGCGGCTTGTTCTTCGCGTCGGGCACCATCTCTCGCGCGGCCTCGCTGCGCCCGAGCGATCAGCTCGCGGTCGCGCTCGCCGCGGCCACGGAAGGCGCGCCGCTCGATCGCCTGATCACCGAGGTCGTGCACCGCCGCCGTCCGCTGACCGAGGTCTGCGCGGTGGCGCTCGGGCTCGCGCCGGACATGATGATGGCGCTGCGCACCGGCCTCGAGGTGGAGATCACCGCCGAGATCCTGCGCCTCGGCCCGCAGGCCCTCGCCCGCCGCTCGGTGCCGGTCGGGCCGCGGCCGTCGATCAACCGCTCGCGCTTGCATGGCATCACCGCGGCCGCCGCGCTGGCGTGGCCCGCGGACGTCGCGAAGATCGTGCTCGCTCCCTTCGGCGCGCGCCGAGTCGGCGTCAGCAGCAACGCGTCGGTGATCGCCGAAGCGCTCGGCCTCGGCCGTGGCGCCGCCCCGGTGCTGACGGCGATCCATTCGGGCCTCTCGCTCCAGGAGATCCGCCGGGCCGCGCCCGAGACGCCGGTGTCCGATCGGATCTTCCTCCTGCTCATCGGCAGCGGCGCGATCCGGCTTCGATAAGACCTTTACTTGCGCTGATCACGCATTGGACCGAAGTTCGATCGGTGGTCGATCCGAGCCCGGCAGCGATGTTCACCAACCGCGAGCTCTCCTGGCTGGAGTTCAACGCGCGCGTCGTCGCGATGGGCGAGCGCCCCAGCGTCCCGCTGCTCGAGCGCCTCAAGTTCTGCGCGATCGCGGCCTCGAACCTCGATGAGTTCTACATGGTGCGCGTCGCCAACCTGCGCGCACAGGTGGCCGGGAAGACCAGCTCCGAGCCCAGCCCCGACGGCCGCCGCCCCGCGGACATCCTCGAGGAGGTGCTCGTGCGCGCCGGCGAGATGAGCCTGGAGATCGCCCGCACGGTGAGCGAGCAGGTGCTCCCCGAGCTCTCCGAGAAGGGGATCCGGGTCCTCGACACCAAGGAGCTGAGCCCCGAGCTCGCCGCGCAGGTGACCGCCTACTACCGGCGCGAGGTGCACCCGGTGCTGACGCCGATCGCCGTCGATCCTTCGCACCCGTTCCCGCAGCTCAGGAACAAGTCGCTCAACATCGCGCTGCGCATCGAGGCCAAGACGCGCATGAAGCAGATCGAGCAGCCCGCCGGGATGCTGCTCGCCGTGGTGCAGGTGCCGTCGGTGCTGCCGCGCTTCGTGCCCTTCCCTTTCGAGGGCGCGCTCAAGGCGTATCTCCCGCTCGAGCGCATCGTCGCGATGCACGCCCAGGAGCTGTTTCCCGGGCACCGCATCATCGAGGCCTGCCCGTTCCGCGTGACCCGATCGAGCGATCTCGAGTTCGTGGAAGAGGACGCCGAGAACCTCCTCACCACCATCCAGGACGAGCTGCGCCGCCGCGATCGCCAGGCCGCCGTGCGCCTCGAGCTGGTCGAGGGATGCTCCGAAGATCTCGCCAGCAGCCTGTCGGAGATGCTGGAGCTCGATATCGCGCACGCGCAGCGGCAGGTGGGGCTCATCGCGCTCGGCGATCTGATGGCGATCTACCTCGCCACCGACGTGGGCGAGCTAAAGGACGAGGCCTGGACCCCCCAGCCATCGCCGTCGCTGCGCTTCCAGCGGAGCATCTTCACCAAGCTCGACGAGAGCGACGTGCTGCTGCACCACCCGTACGAGTCGTTCGGCCACGTGCTGGAGTTCCTCGAGACCGCGGCCAGCGACCCCGACGTCGTCGCGATCAAGATGACGCTCTACCGCACCAGCGGCGACTCACCGATCGTCCGCGCGCTGGCCCGCGCCGCCGAGCGCGGCAAGCAGGTCACCGCGGTGGTCGAGCTCAAGGCGCGCTTCGACGAGGCCGCCAACATCCAGTGGGCGCGCGCGCTCGACGAGGGCGGCGTGCACGTCGTCTACGGCCTGATCGGCCTCAAGGTGCACGGCAAGATGGCGCTGGTGATCCGCCGCCAGGGCGACCAGCTGAAGCGCTACCTCCACATCGCGACCGGCAACTACAACCCCAACACCGCCCGCCTCTACACCGATATCGGCCTCCTCACCGCGCGCGACGACGTCACCGGCGACGCGATGTTCCTCTTCAACGTGCTCACCGGATACGGCGAGCTGCCGCCGCTCCAGCGGCTGATCGTGTCGCCGTTTCGGCTGCGCCAGCACGTGGTGGAGATGATCGCGCGCGAGATGGAGCACGCGCGCGCCGGCCGCGGCGGACGGATCATCGCCAAGATGAACGCCCTGGTGGAACCGGGGATCGTGCGCGCCCTCTATCGCGCCAGCCAGGCGGGCGTGGAGATCGATCTCTTGGTGCGCGGCGCCTGCGTGCTGCGCCCTGGCGTCCCGGGCCTCAGCGACACCATCCGCGTGCGGGCGATCGTCGATCGCTTCCTCGAGCACGCCCGCGTCTTCGTGTGGGGCAACGGCGGGCACGAAGAGGTGTACCTCTCGAGCGCCGACTGGATGCCGCGCAACCTGAACCGCCGCATCGAGGTGTCGTTTCCGATCCTCGACCCTTCGCTGAAGAAGCGCATCAAGGACGAGATCCTGGCGATCGAGATGAGCGACACCGCGTCGAGCTGGACCATCGGGCCCGACGGCAGCTACCAGCCGGTGCCCATCCCCGACGGCCAGCCCGCGATCCGCGCCCAGCACACGTTCATGAGCATGGCGCGCGAGCGATCCGCGCCCCCGCGCGCCGCCGTCCGCCGCGAGCTGGCGGCGCGATCAGCGACCCCGTCGCAGTCCTCCGGCCCCGTGCTGCCCGCCGTCCGCGCGGTCGAGGCCCAGGCCCGGCGCCGCGGGGAGCCGGGTCCCCGCCGCTGACTGAGGAGCCCAAGCTGCAGGGCCTGGCGTGTGCCCCCCACACCGAGGCGTGATCCTCCAATGTGATCACGCCAAGGCCTGCGGGTCCTTCCCTTGCACGGGTCTGGGTCACCGTGGTGATGCAGCGGAACGGGCGGAACGGACGAAACGCCGACGAGCTCCGCCTCGCACGCGAGGGGCCCCCGGCCCCCGGTACGGGACGCAGGTTACGCCCGCCACGTCCCCGATATACGAGCTCGCGCGCAGCGAGCACCATCCCGGTCGAGGCGCTGGTGAAGAAGAGGAAGCCCGTCGAGCCGCTGCCCCCGGTGGTCCAGGACATCGCGAAGGCCGAGGTGCGTGCGCTCGAGGCGACCGCTGATCAGCCGCGACCGAGCTCGCTGACGCTGCGCCGCGACGAGTCGGTGATCGCCGCCGCCGCCAAGCTGCGCGGCAGCCCGGTGCGCCGCTTCTTCGTCGAGACGGCCGGCATGACCGCCGCGCGCGTCGCGGTGCTGCGGACCGCGTGGAAGCGCGGCCAGCTGTACGACGAGCTCGCCACGCGCTTCTCGACCCTCTCCCCGACGATGCGCATCTCGCTCGTCGCCGCCCCCTTCATGCTCGCGATCCTGGTGTCGCTGATCGCGCTCCTCTGGTCGTCGGACCCGGAGCCGACGTCGCCGCGTTCGAGCTATGCGGCGCAGGCGCGGGCGATCGTGCCGGCGGCCGATCCGAAGCCCGCGCAGGCCGCTCCGGTCGCGCCCCCTGCCCCGCCCCCGGCCGAGGCGCCGTCGGCCCTCGATCGCATCAAGTCCGAGGCCCCGTCGGGCCCGTCGTCGTCCGGCGTGGCGCTGCAGGTGGCGGAGATCGCGCGGACCGTGCCCGCGAAGACCACGCTCTACGCGGCCCCGAAGAAGGGGGCGCCGAAGACCGCGACCATCAACGCGGGCGGCGAGATCCTGATGTACCCCGGCCTGCCCGCGCCGATGGGCTGGGTCGTGGCGCGCAAGCCCAAGGGCGAGATCGGGTTCCTGAAGGAGGCCTCGCTCCTGTCGAAGGCCGAAGCCCCCGCGGGCGGCTCGAAGATAGCGCGCCGCGCCGTGGACGACGATCGCCCCAAGCTGGTGCGCCGCGCGCCGGTCGAGGAGCCCCGCCGCCGAGCGATGGCCGCTCCCCGCCCGCGCAACAGCGGAAAGCCGCTCACGGCGGATGATCTCCTGCTCCGCTGACACCGTCGTTCAGCGCGACTTCGGCCGATTAACCGGCTAGCTTCCGCGCCCATGGTGTTCCGGAAGCCATCGCGCGCCAAGAAGAAGCGCGGCGACGCAGCCCCGTCCCGCGGTGGCCGAGCCTCCCGCGCGCGCGCCGAGACCAAGGTCGAGCCGTTCCTCATCCGCGAGGTCCGCCCGAAGGATCTCGACGGCCTCCTCGCCCTCGCCGGCCACCTCGACTCGGTCAACCTGCCCGCGAACAAGGAGAACCTGCGCATCAAGATCGGTCGCTCGCGCGACAGCTTCGCCGGCAAGATCGAGAGCCCGTTTCGACGCGAGTACCTCTTCGTGATGGAGGGCCTCGAGTCGAAGAAGCTGATCGGCACCTCGATGTTGTTCGCGCAGCACGGCCACGCCGATGCGCCGCACATCTACTTCGACGTGATGCGCGACGAGCGCTACTCGATCACGCTCGACCGGCACTTCTCGCACCTCTGTTTGCGGCTCGGGTTCAACTACAAAGGGCCCACCGAGATCGGCGGCCTGGTCCTCGATCCGCACTTCCGCTCCTTCGGCCTCGGGAAGCAGCTCTCGTACGTGCGCTTCCTGTTCATCGCGATGTTCCGGAGCCGCTTCCGCCCGAACGTGATCGCCGAGCTGATGCCGCCGCTCATGCCCGATGGGCGCAGCGAGCTCTGGGAGTTCCTGGGGCGCCACTTCGTGGGGCTCTCGTACCAGGAGGCCGACAAGCTCTCGCAGTCGAACAAGGAGTTCATCACCGCCTTGTTCCCGCAGACGCCGATCTACGCGACGTTGCTGCCGCCCGACGTGCTGGCCCGCATCGGCGAGGTCGGCGAGGAGACCAAGGGCGTGCGCAAGATGCTCGAGTCGGTCGGCTTCGAGTACAGCGAGCGCATCGATCCGTTCGACGGCGGGCCGCACTTCGAGGCCAGCACCGACGACATCACGCTGATCAAGCAGTCGCGGCTGTGCTTCGTCTGCGCCGACGCGCTCCCGGCGGACCTGGTCGATCGCACCGACGACGAGACGCCGACCGTGCGTGTGCTGGTCGGCGCAGCGCACCCCGAGGGCGCGTGCGACTTCCGCTCGATCTCCTGCCGGGCCCGCTGGCAAGGCGGCTCGGTCGAGCTCCCGGTGGCGGTGCGCGAGGCGCTCCGGCTGAAGACCGGTGACACCGTCTGGACCATGCCGTACTAGTCCCGCCATGCACCCCAACGCCGAGCTGATCGAGCGCTTCTACAGCAGCTTCGCCGCCAAGGACGCCGGCGGGATGCGCGCCTGCTACCACAAAGACGTGGTGTTCTCGGATCCCGTCTTCCCGCACCTCGAGGGCGATCGCGCGCGCGCGATGTGGAGCATGCTCGTCGCGCGCGGCAAGGATCTGAAGGTCGTGGCGAGCAACGTGTCGGCGGACGACAAGACCGGCCGCGCGCACTGGGACGCCGACTACACGTTCTCGAAGACCAAGCGGCCGGTGCACAACAGCATCGACGCGACGTTCGAGTTCCGGGACGGCCTGATCATCAAGCACACCGATCGCTTCGACCTGTGGAAGTGGACCCGGATGGCGCTCGGCGCGCCCGGCGTGCTCCTCGGCTGGACGCCGATCATCCAGAACAAGGTGCGCGATCAGGCGGACAAGGGGCTCGAAGCGTGGCTGCGCGGATCTTAGTGCTCTTCCTCGCGTTCCTGGCGCTCCCCAGCTGGGGACAGACGCCGCCGGACGCGATCCGCCTCAAGTCCGGGGCGCTCTATCGCGGGACGATCAGCGAGCTCGTGCCCGACGGCCAGGTGGTGATGGTGATCGTCACCGGAGAGACGAAGACGTTCGCGATGAGCGACGTCGAGTACGCCGGGCCCGCCGCGAGCTTGCCGGGAAGCGCGCCCGCGGCCGCCCCTCTGCCGGAAGCGCCGATCGATGCGCGGGTCGAGGTGCGCTTTCACGCCGACGTCCCGGAGATCACGCTCCACCGCCGCACCGGCAGCTCGCAGATGGTCGGCATGGGGATGGGCTTCGGCTCGCGCGGCGGAGCGATGTTCTCGCCGTTCGCGGCGCGCGCCGAGAGCTACGAGACGCTGTGCAAGTCACCTTGCACGCTCAAGCTCGACCCGGGGACCTACTATTTCGCGCTCTCGTCCGAGGACGGCGATCCGGTGAGCGATCGGCGCGCGGTCGGATCGAACCGCAGCCTCACGCCCCTCCTGGTGGGCGGCATCGCGGCCGGGCTCGGAACGCTGGCCGGCCTCATCCTCGTCTTCCAGACCGACGAAGCCACC
>Ga0105047_10015556_pt1 | contig 11972 bp, 11 predicted proteins | sample MAT04_FD_78384 | JGI IMG/M metagenome (GOLD analysis project Ga0105047, IMG submission 78384) | Freshwater microbial communities from Lake Fryxell liftoff mats and glacier meltwater in Antarctica - MAT-04 (megahit assembly) | ecosystem: Environmental > Aquatic > Freshwater > Ice > Liftoff... | reverse complement strand
TCACATGGATGTGAGGACAAAATAGCGACGTAAGTCGTTATTTTGCGAGCCTCGCGAAGCTTTGCTTTGCGCCGGGCGAGGTTGAAAAACGCCACGACGGCGTTTTTCAACAGGCAGCTAGTCCCGACGAGGCAAACGTCGCTACGCAACAAACAAGCGTTAACTCGTTTGCGCTGCTTGAACTTCGTTCTTTTAAACTACGCTGTTTATCCGCGCGCTTGGATGCGGTCCTTGCCGACCAATCCTCGCAGGACCTCTGGCACGACGATCGAACCATCGGCCTGCTGGTAGTTTTCCAAGATCGCGATCATCGCGCGGCTGATGGCGATCGCCGTTCCGTTGAGCGTGTGGACGAACTGCACGCCCTTTTCGCCCTTGGTGCGATAGCGAATTCCAAGTCGGCGCGACTGATAGTCCGTGCAGTTCGATGTGCTAGTGACCTCGCCATACTCTCCGCCATCGCCCCGGCCTGGCATCCAGGCTTCCAGGTCGAATTTGCGATAGGCCGGTCCGCCGAGATCGCCGGTTGCCGTATCGACCACGCGATAGGCAATGCCTAGCCCGTCGAACAATCGCCCTTCCAGATCGCAGAAGTAATCCAGCATCGCTTCGCTTTGATCCGGGAGCGTGAAGGCGAACATCTCGATCTTGGTGAACTGATGGACTCGATAGAGCCCGCGAGACGCGCGTCCGCCGGCGCCGGCCTCGGTGCGGTAGCAGTGGCTGATGCCGCAGTATTTCAGCGGCAGAGTCTCGGCGTCCAGGATCTGGTCCGCCAGTAACCCCCCCAGCGTAATTTCGGCCGTGGCCACCAGGCTGAGATCGCTATCGGCCACGCTATAAATCTGCGTTTCTGGACCGCGCGGAATGTAGCCAGTCCCTTGCAGGATTTCGTTACGCGCAAGGTCTGGCGTGATCGTCGGCGTAAAGCCTTCGGCCACCAGCAGGTCGATCGCGTAGCGCTGCAGCGCCAATTCCAGTAGCACCGCCTCGTTTTTCAAAAAGTAAAAACCGTGGCCGGCGACCTTGGCGCCCCCTTCGAAGTCAATCAGGTCCAGCTTCTCTCCCAGCACGACGTGATCGACCGGCTTGAAGTCAAACTTGGGGATCGGCGACTTCCCTCGGCGGATCTCCAGATTGGCCTGATCGTCGACTCCCACCGGCGCCTTGGGGTGCGACATGTTGGGGATCGATCGGTGAATCTGATCCAGCTCCGCCGAGACCTCATCCAGTGCCACTTGCGCGGCGGTTGCTTTCTCGCGCAGTTCGCGCCCTTCGGCCTTGCGCGCTTCGCGCTCGGCAGGGTCTTTCGCCTGGCCGATTGACTTCGAGATATCGTTCGCTTGCCGGTTCAATTGATCGAGTTCCGCCTGTTTCTCGCGACGGCGAACGTCGAGCGCCAGAAATCCGTCAATATCGGCCGGCGATCCGCGCAACTCGCAATTGCGTTTGACCAGATCGGCGTTCTCAGCGATGTATTTGCGATCGAGCATGAAAAAACAGCTTTACATCAGGAGTACAATTTTTGGAAAGCGGCCGGCGGATTGCGCTCTGAGCCTGGGCGGCTGGTGCGCTCAATCCACCGCGCGGCGCGGATCCGACAGGCGAAACGCGGCCGGCGCTACCTCTTGATCTCGCTCAGTTCCTGCCACAACCTGGCGCTGGCTTTGATGCCGCGGTGGAAGTCTGCGAGCGAAAACTTCTCGTTGGGGCTATGGGTATTGTCGTCATTCTGGCCCCAGCCCAACAGCAGCGTATCGACTCCCAGCTTTTCGTGAAAGGTCGAGACGACGGGAATCGAACCCCCTTCGCGAATGAAGACCGGCTTCACGCCAAAGCCATGCTCGATCGCCTTAGAGGCGGCCGTCATATACGGGCTCTCCAGCGGCACCACCACGCCCGGCGCGCCATGAAAGCTGATCAGTTCCATGCGAATGCCAGGGGGACAGAGCTTCTTCAGCATCGCTTCCAGAGTCACGGCGACCTTGTGGGGGTCTTGGTTAGGCACCAGGCGGAAGCTGAACTTGGCGCTCGCGCGGGCCGGGAGCACGGTCTTCGCGCCTTCGCCTTGATAACCGCTCGTCAGTCCATTGATATCGCACGTCGGGCGAGCCCAACGCCGTTCGAGCGTGGTGTAGCCCTCTTCGCCGGCGACCGCGTCGACCCCCAACGACTGCATGTATTCTCCCTCGTCATAGGGGAGCTTCTTCATCGCTTCTCGCTCAGCGGCCGAGATCGGCACGACATCGTCATAGAACCCAGGCAGTTGCACCTGGCCGCGCTCGTTGATCAGAGCGGTCAACATCCGCGCCAGCGCGTTTGCCGGATTCGCCACGGCGCCGCCGAAAACGCCCGAATGCAAATCCTGGCTGGGTCCGGTCAGCTTCAATTCAAAATACGCGATCCCCTTCAGCCCGTAAGTGATGGCCGGCTGCCCAGGCGCATATTGGCTGGTATCGCTGATCACAATGATGTCGCAGGCCAGCCGCTTCTTGTTCTCGTCGATGAACTGGTCGAGATGGGAGCTGCCGACTTCTTCTTCCCCTTCGATCAGGTACTTGAGATTCAACGGCAGCTTGCCGGCGGTCTTGATCCAGGCCTCGGCGCTCTTCAGATGCGTGAACATCTGCCCTTTGTCGTCGGTTGCGCCGCGCGCGTAGAGATTGCCATCGCGCACAGTTGGCTCGAAAGGGGGCGAGATCCATTCGTTCAACGGATCTGGCGGTTGGACGTCGTAATGGCCATAGACCAGCACCGTGGGCGCACCGGCGACATGCGAGGACTCGGCATAGATGATCGGGTGACCGGCCGTCTCGACCAGCTCGGACTTGAAGTTCAACAATTGAAACTGCCGTAGCACCCAATCCGCGGCGGCGCGCACGTCTTTCTTATGCTCGCTGATGGCGCTGACGCTGGGGATCCGCAACAGCTCAAAGAGTTGATTTTCGAAATCCTTGGCGTGCTGACTGAGGTAGTCGTCGAGTGCTGGCATGCTGGGTATCTTTCGGAAGGGAGGCGATTGTGTCGTTTTCGAAGTGTCCAGCCGCCAGGCCATTTTTGGGGATAGCGCCACTGGGGGTGGGAACACTTTAGTCCTGTCACAAGCTAAGATTGCCTGACGTCACGCTCGGGCGGCAAAATTGATTCCACAGGCTGTTTTTTTGTCCACGAATTGTTTGGCGATCACTTGGCGTCCAATATAATGTCTGGAAGCCGCGCCGCCACGGGCCAGGGTGGGCCCAGTCCAGTAATGCCCATTCCAGGTACACCGCCGCGGAACCGTCCGGACGCCGGCCATCGGTCGGTTCGAGTCGAATCGCGAGGGAGAACGTCGTGACACAATCTGCCGCAGCTACAGTCGAAGAACCTTTGGCCGAGGTGGACCGCAAACGCGCGGTTCGCAAGGATCAAAAGCCCAAGCGGCAGCCACGCTACAATGTGATCCTGTTGGACGACAATCATCACTCCTACGCGTACGTGATGGTCATGCTGCAAACGCTCTTCGGTCATCCGCTCGAAAAAGGTTATCTGCTAGCGACCGAGGTCGACACCCGCGGTCGGGTGATCGTGCTGACAACCACGCGCGAGCACGCGGAACTGAAGCGAGATCAGATTCACGCCTTCGGCAAGGATGATCTTATCGCAGGTTGCGCCGGCTCGATGTCGAGCATGATTGAGCCGGTGAGCGACGGCTGATGGCGCCGTAGGCCCTATCGCACACGTTCAGCCGCACACTTCCGCTCGGATCTCTCCGCTCGCGTTCACGCGAGAGACAACCAGAAATAAGCCGCGCCAGGCGCTTCGGTATGGGCATCAAATTCAAGTGCGAGCATTGCCATCGCACCCTCAACATCAAGGAACACCTCGCCGGCATGCGCGGGATCTGCCCGCGTTGCCAGGGCAAGATCGAGATCCCACTCGCCTCGACCAACAGCTCCATGGAAACGCCGACCGACGCCACGGCGTCTGTCATGGTTCGCACGGCGCGGCAGGAGGAAGCAGGCCCCAATGCGCAAACTGGGCCGCAGGAACAAACGGGCGCTGACGCGGTTGCCGGTTTGGATCCAATCGCCGAAGCGCCCGATTTGAACTGGTATGTGGCGCCATCCGGTTCGATGACCAAGTACGGACCGGCCCCGGGTGAGTTGATGCGCTCCTGGCTTCGCGAAGGGCGAGTCAGTGGAGATTCACTCGTCTGGCGAGAAGGGTGGCCGCAATGGCGCACCGCGTCGCACGCGTTTCCCGATCTCACCGCCGCGCGGGTTGAATCCGCGCAGCCGGACGAGGCGTCTGAGTTCTCGCCCGCATCGTCCTTGGGTCAGCGTGACGGAATCAATGCGAGCTTTGGAAAAGAATCAGGGAGCGGACACGCGTCGCGCGCGCCGGACGGAGTTGATCGGGACGAAGCGGATCCATTCTCGCCCGACATCCTCGAGGGCGCGCCTGAGATTGTTGCCCGGGGTGAAGCGGCAACGACCACCAGAGACGACGACGCTGGTTTTGAAGCGATCGCAGTGATGGATTACGAGCCGACCTCCGCCGGCCCGAGCACTCGTAGCGCCACAATCGTCTCAGGCCGCAAGCCGGCCGCGAATCAGGCGGCGATCATCGCGGTGCTGTTTGTGGCCGTGGCGGGCTTGATCTCCGTGCTCGTCTATCTGCTGGCGTTTCGCCTTCACTAACGCCTGGACGCCGCGCGGGCCGATCCCTCTTCCCGCTGCGGGCGCGGCCGCAAAACCGTTGCGGTTGCCCATTGGGGGTCGTTGGCCCGGGGATAGGCGTAAGCTACAATTCCACGGCCCACAGGGCTTTCTGCCACCAGATTTTTGCCTCCCTGCACGGAGTTTTTACGATGCCCCACGCAATTCGATTTTTGGCGTGCTCAATCGCCGCCGGATTCCTGGCGACCGCTGCGGTAGCGCAGGCGCAAGACAAGGCGCCCAAGACGTTCACCATCGGCGACGCCTACAGTCTGAACATCCCCGCGAGTTGGGCCGTGAAGCAGCCCCGCACCAGGATCGTGGAGCACGAGTTTGCCGTGCCGGCCGTCAAAGGGGACGAGTTGGAAGGTCGCGTCACCGTGATGAGTGCTGGCGGATCGATCGAGGCCAACATTGATCGCTGGTACCAGCAGTTCAGCCAACCGGACGGATCGAGCACCAAGGACAAGGCCAAGGTCGAAAAGAAAACGATCGCCGGTCAGCAGGTGACCATCGTTGATCTCTCCGGCACGTTTATGGATCGTCCAGGTCCCCAGGCGCCCGGAGTTGAGCGCAAGGACTACCGGATGTTGGCCGCAATCGTTCAGACCAAGAATGCCGGCAACGCGTTCATCAAGTTCTACGGTCCCCAGAAGACCGTCACCGAGAACGCGGCGGCCTTTAACACCATGCTCGACAGTCTGAAGAGCAAGTAAGCCTTTAGGCGTAGCCCGAGACGCTTCTCGCCCGCGCCGCCAAGAATATGAAAATACAGCAGTTCCTCGACCATCACGGAGTTGGCGTCAACCCGTTCTCGGAAGAAGACGCGCAGACCGATCCGGTCTTCAAGGACCATTGCATCCTCAGCACGTACCATCCGAGCTGGGACAAGGTCTATGGAGATCCGTCGGAGCCCGCCACGTCGATCGTGTTCGGCGAAAAGGGATCCGGCAAGACGGCGCTGCGCCTGCAAATTGGCCGCCGCCTGACGGAGTACAATCGCAAGCATCCCAATCAGCGGTTGTTTGTCATTGAATACGATGACTTCAATCCGTTCCTGGACCGCTTCAATGAGCGGCTCAGCGCGCGGGCGCGGCGCGACGCCAAGGCGCTAGCGCAGTGGAAATTGTGGGATCATATGGACGCGATCCTGTCGCTGGGCGTTACCCAGTTGGTAGACCGGATTCTGGATGGTCCACGACAGGGAAAAGAGATTCCGTCCGATGTCGGACCGCTGGAAACGGCCCTGTTGGACAAGCATCAGGCCCGGGATTTGTTGCTGCTCGAGGCCTGTTACGATCAATCGATGGCCGAAGCCCCCCGCCGGCGCTGGCGCCGTTTGCGGCGCAAGCTGCGGTTTCATACGTGGCGCGCAAAATGGCCCTTTGCCTTGGGCCTGGCGATCACCGTGGCCGTGGTCGCGGCTGTCATCGCCTCGCAGGAGTGGACCTGGCTGGCGACCCCTTGGCCCTACTTGTTCGTCGTAGCCGGTTGGGCGCCGTGGGGACTGAACGCGGCCCGTTGGATGTGGCGCGCGCGTCGGATCTCAAAACAATTGCGCGTGCTGAAGCGCGACGTCGGACCACTGACGCAAACGCTGATGAACTTCAGCCAGGACAACGTTGCCGGTCAGCCGCTGCCGGAACGGGACCGCACGGACGATCGCTTTGAGATGTTGGTCAAGTTGCAGGGCGTGTTGGCCGGGTTGGGTTTTACGGGGATCGTGGTCCTCGTGGATCGAGTGGACGAGCCTCACCTGGTCAATGGTTCGCCGGAGCGGATGCGCGATCTACTCTGGCCGATGCTCGACAATAAGTTTCTCAAGCACCCAGGCATTGGCTTCAAGCTGCTGTTGCCGGTCGAGCTCTCGTATTTTATCGATCGCGAAGATCGAGATTTTTACCAGCGCGCCAGGCTCGACAAGCAGAACATGATTCCGTCGCTGGAATGGACGGGCGAAGCGCTGTACGACGTTGCCAACGCGCGTCTCAAAGCCTGCGCCTTGGAAGGACGCGATCCTTCACTGCGCGATCTGTTCGACGAACAAGTCGACGATCGGCGGTTGATCGCCGCGCTTCGTTCATTGCGCGTGCCGCGGCACTTGTTCAAGTTTTTGTATCGCGTCTTTGTCGCGCATTCCAACGCCCACACGGACGAGAATCCGGCCTGGAAGATCTCCGGCCCCACGTTTGAATCCGTGCTGGCCGTCTATCAACGCGATCAAGACGCGTTCGACCGCGGCATGGGGGCCGGCTGAGCCGCGCCGCCGTGGCAAACTCAGCAGTTTGGAGCGTTCTGCGCGGCGCTTGATTTCTTGCGCTTCACGCTGCGTTTGTTTGTTGCAACAGGCCCGCGCAACGGACGTAACTCGCTGCGCCGCAAGGCGCAAACGCAAGTCAAGATCGCAGGCCAATCGCTCTTTCCGAAGCTGTGGAAACCGCCATTTTCTGGCCTTTACCAATCCGGCGCTTCTCGGCAGAATACCGCCCTTGCCAATCACCCCTCACGGTTGTGATTAGCTGCGCCGTGTCCTGGTTGGAGTGTGTGTCCGGCCTGCGCGGGTTAACGGAATAACCGCCAAATCAGCAAGGAGTGCTGCACGTGGTCCATCTATCGCTGCACCGCGCATCCGCGGGTTTTTTGATTCTCCTGTTGGCGGCGACCTCAGCGCTGGCCCAGGTCCCAAGACCAGCAGGCGGTCCGCCAACTGGCGGCGTCGCGCCTTCAGCGGGTGGCGCTCCGGCGGCCGCTCCGCAGTACGCTGCAGCTCGCGGGCCCAGCGGTCCTCATCCGATGGGTGGCGTCGCCCTGATTGACTTGGGCTACATCCTGAAGAATCACGCCGGCTTCCAACAGAAGAGCGAAGAATTTCGCCAGCAGTGGGAAGGTCGCGAGAACGACATCAAGGCCAAACAAGAATCGATCCGCAAGCTGGCCGCCCAGTTGAACGAGTTCAACAAGGGGAGCGCTCAGTACCGTCAGTTGGAAGAAGAAATTGCCAAGCGCCAGGCGGACTTCAGCGTGGAAGTCAATCTGACCAAGAAGAAGTTCGCCGAGGCCGAAGCCAAGCTGTTCTACGACGCCTACCAGCAGATCTACGGCGAAGTCCGTCTGCATTGCGAACAGAACAACGTGGTGATGGTCATCAAGTTCAACGGCGATCGCCCTGACGCGAACAATCCCGAAGAGATCGGCAGCGAGATGTTCAACAAGCAGGTGTTGTATTACAACCCGGCCGTGGATATCACCCCGGCGATTCTCGACCGACTGAAGGGACAAGTGGGCCGCCCGGCTCCGGCGCCAACGGCGCAGCGTCCAGGTTTGCCGCCACGCCAATAAGGCATAGCGGCTCGGCCGCGTCCGCGCTTGCGTATCGTACTTGTATCCCCGATTCCGAAGGTCCAGTCTCGCATCTCCCTGATGTATATTCCACGACAACAACGCACGCTCGCAAAAAACGCTGAAGTCGAAGGTTTTGGCTATTGGAGCGGCCGCGACGTTCGCGTCGAATTCCGCCCCGCTGGTCCAAACACGGGCGTGGTCTTCGTTCGCGATGATCTGCCCAAGCCAGCTCGCATTCCGGCCACCGTTGCGGCCCGCGTCGAGTCGCCTCGGCGCACGACGCTCCGCGCCGGGAACGCCAGCGTGGAAATGGTCGAACACATCATGGCGGCCCTGGCCGGCCTACGAATCGATAACTGCGAAGTCCACGTCAACGCTCCGGAAATGCCCGGCTGCGATGGGTCGAGCCTGCCGTTTGTCGAAGCACTGACCGCGGCCGGAAGCGTCACTCAAAATGCGATGCGAGCGGCGATGGTCGTTCGCGAAGTGACACGGCTGGGCGACATTGATAGTTGGGTCGAGGCTCGGCCTTCGACGTCGACCGGAATGAGCGTCAAGTTTCGCGTCGATTATGGGTCCGGCAACGCCATCGGTCGTCAGACGTTGACGCTGCCGATCACGCCCGATTCGTTCCGGCGAGAACTGGCCCCAAGCCGCACCTTTATGCTCAAGGCCGAAGCCGACTGGTTGATCGCCCAAGGACTGGGCGTTCGCGCGTCAGCCAAGGATCTGTTGGTTTTCGATGCCGATGGCCCGATCGACAATGAACTACGTTTTCGCGATGAGTGCGTGAGACACAAAATGTTAGACCTGGTTGGTGACCTGGCCTTGGCCGGTTGCGATCTGATCGGACACTTTGTCGCGCACCGCAGCGGCCACCGTTTGAACGCGGAGCTGGTGCGAGTGCTGCTGCTGGAGGGAGATATGTTGACCGAACAGAGGCGATCGGCGTAACGCTCGAATTTCGATCTCACCCCCGATATTGCCGTAAGCCGGCAAATCGGTCGTCTGGAGTGGACCTGCCATGGCTACCTTCGTTGCCGAACATGCGGTGATCGACTCCCGCGCGGAAATTGATCAGGATGTCGAAATTGGCCCGTTCTGCGTGATCGGACCGCACGTCCGCATCGGGAAGGGGACCAGGCTCGAAAATGGCGTGACCATCATGGGTCATGTCACCATCGGCCAGGACAACCATATTTATCCCGGCGTGGTGATCGGCGGGGAACCGCAAGACATCAGTTATCGCGGTAGCGACACGCAAGTCGTCATCGGCGACTCCAATTCCATTCGCGAAGGCGTGACGATCAATCGCGCCACTGAAAAGGAAGATGGCATTACCGCCATCGGTAGCCGCAACTTCTTGATGGGCTATTGTCATATCGCCCACGATTGCAAGTTGGGCGACGACATCATCATCGCCAACGGCACATTGCTGGGCGGACACGTGCACGTCCATGACCACGTTTCCATCTCCGGCGCCGTCGGCGTTCATCACTACGCGACCGTGGGCAAGTACAGCTTTGTTTCCGGCATGAGCCGCGTGCTGCACGACGTGCCGCCATTCATGCTGGTCGACGGCCATCCCACTCGCCCACGCTGCATCAATGTGGTGGCGCTGAAGCGCAAGAGCTTCTCGCACGAAACCATTGACAGTCTGGCCGAAGCACATCGATTGTTGTTTCGCGCTAAGGTCGGCCTGGCGCATGCTCGCGATATTCTTCGCGACGAGCACGCGACGCCCGAAGTTGAGGAACTGCTGGCTTTTCTTGAGCGTCAACAAGAGGGCAAGCACGGCCGCGCTCGCGAGCGCAGGAGACCCGCTTGAATCCGGTCAAGGTGGCCGTTGTTGGCGTCGGGCATTTGGGACGCATCCACACTCGGATCGTCCGCAGCCTGAGCCAATTTGAATTGGTCGGCGTCGTCGATCCTAGCCCAGAGAATCTGGCCCGCGCGAAAGCGGAATACCAGGCGGCCGGTTTTACCACCGCGCGCGAGCTGATCGGCAAGATCGACGCCGCGATCATCGCCACGCCGACGCGATTCCATCACGCCGTCGCCATGGAATTGCTGGACGCCGGCATTCATCTCCTGGTCGAAAAACCACTTACCTCGACCTCGGCCGAAGCGCAAGACCTGGTCGCCGCGGCCCGTAGCGCCGGCGCCGTGTTGCAGGTCGGCCACGTCGAGCGTTTCAATCCGGCCATGGTGGCCGCGCGCCCACACTTGGGCCCCCCAAAATACATCGAAGCGGTTCGTCGCTCCGGCTTCTCGTTCCGCTCGACAGATATCGGCGTCGTACTCGACCTGATGGTTCACGACATTGACCTGGTGCTGTCGCTCGTCCGTTCACCGGTTCGCGAGGTCGAGGCCCTGGGGCTGGCGCTGTTCGGTCAACACGAGGACGTAGCAAACGCCCGGCTGGTATTCGAAAATGGCTGCGTGGCCTCGCTCAGTGCTTCGCGCGCCAGCCGCGCGCCGGCGCGGACGATGCAGGTTTGGTCTGCCAGGGCGCTGGCTTCGATGGACTTCAGCACGCGGACCGCGGTCGTCATGCGCCCCAGCGACGCGCTCGCGCGCAAGTCGATCGACATCGAAAAGCTCAGCATGGTCGAGCGCGAACAACTCAAAGATCGTCTGCTGACGGATCATTTGCCGCTGGAAGAACTTCCGACCGAGCCGCGCGATGGCATCACTGCCGAACTCGAGGATTTCGCCGAGAGCATCCAGACGGGTCGCGCCCCGCAAGTGACGGGCGAGGCCGGACGTGACGCAGTCGATCTGGCCGAGCGAATCCTGGCCAAAATTGGCCGTCACGCTTGGGACGGTATTGCCGCTGGACCTGTCGGACCACACGTGGCGCCGCCGGCCCAGGTTATCCCCGGACCTCACTGGCGCCGCCAGTCGACCACCACGCCCACGCCCATCGAGCGGCGCGAGGCAGGTTGATCGCGGCGTTCGGCATCTGAGCCAGGTCACGCGCTTTTGAGACGCCGCGCCCATAATGGCGCACACTTCGCGCCTTACTGCAGTCTTACCGCCGGGCGAATGACGTTCGAAACGCGCGCAGGCCTCCGCAAGCCTTGAATATGCGTGCGGCCTGATTCAGAGATCGGCGCCCATTCTTCAGAATCCGATGCTCGGAATCCGGACATCCGTTTCCGGTCATCCGGTAGACCGAACTAAGCCTTGGCTGGCTTGGCGGCCTTCTTGACGGGCTGGGTTTCGCGAGCCAGGGCTGCGCGCTCGATTCCGAGCATGTTGCGTCGCGCGCGACGTCGCTTTTCTTTGGCTCGCACGCCGCTACGATTCGTCCCCATCGATCCCGTCTCCTTGCAATTTGTATCGCGGATTGTCCCAATTATGGGATGAGGCCTGTATCATACCCGAGACAACCGGCGGAGTAACCCCCGTTAGGCGCCTTGTTCCGCGTGCGAACAGGCTGCCAGCGTCCCGTTTCGACGGCCGTACGCGCTATCTGAGGAGGCCCCAATGGTCCAGCAAACGCGGGAGCGACAGCAAACGACGATCAACTGCTATTCGTTCTTCGACAAGGTCTTCCCGGATTTCGGGATGTTGGATTACACCGAGGGGATCTATCACGGCGATCCTCAGGTTCCTTTCGACATCGCTCAACGCAACCAGATTCACTACCTGCTGGACGAAGTGGGCTGCCAGCCCGGAGTCCGACTGCTGGATGTTGGCTGCGGAAACGGCAACCTGCTGGCCGAGGCGGCTGCTCGCGGGGCCAAAGTCGTCGGCATTACGATTTCGCCCGAGCAGCAGCGTCTCTGCCAGGCCCGTGGCCTGGACGCTCGGTTGCTCGACTACCGAAACATTGGCCCGGACTGGGCCCACTCCTTCGACGCGGTGATTGCCAACGGACCGATCGAGCACTTTGTCGATCCGGAGGACGCGATCGCCGGCCGC
>Ga0105047_10015555_pt1 | contig 11972 bp, 12 predicted proteins | sample MAT04_FD_78384 | JGI IMG/M metagenome (GOLD analysis project Ga0105047, IMG submission 78384) | Freshwater microbial communities from Lake Fryxell liftoff mats and glacier meltwater in Antarctica - MAT-04 (megahit assembly) | ecosystem: Environmental > Aquatic > Freshwater > Ice > Liftoff... | reverse complement strand
TTTTCTGCACCTGCTCGTGCATCTGTTCGCCGCCGCGCGACTCGCCCATGCCGGGAACCCTAAGCGGGCGTGGAAGTTGTACGAGCGAATGCTGCGCGACGCCTGGGGCGGTCGCGTGCAGAAAGTGATCGACGCGATCAAGTCGCAAGTGAATCGACTGCGAATCGACCCCTCTGTCGCCAGGGATGCGTTATGCGAATTCGCAGGTGCGGTTCATACGACGGTGTATCGCCGCCGCTTGCGGCGATTTAATCGACGTCAACCTATAAACTGCTTCGGGTGATGGGGAACTATCTCGCCGCGAGCGGCGGCGATAAACGGGATGCTGAACGCATCTTATTTGAAGATAAGTTCACGCAGTGACGCGATTCATGGCGATCTCCGCCAAGGCATCGGTGGCGAATTTGACATCCTGCATCGTGACAAAGGGGCCGAAGCTGAAACGGGTGGTTCCGCCTAGAGAAGACGTTCCGATGGTCTCGTGCGCGAGCGGCGCGCAGTGGATCCCGCTCCGGGTGAGGATGCCGTAGCTTGATTCGAGAACCGCCGACAGTTCTTGCGGCTCATAGCCGTCGATCCGAACTGAGAAAACGCCCACGCGGTCCTTCACGCCCTGCGGCCCGTAATAGGTGAGACCTTCGATGTTACTCACGCCATCAACGAACACCTGCACAAGGTCCAGATCGTGCTTGTGCAGCGCATCAATGCCCTTTTCCGCGATCCATTCCAGCCCTGCGTTCAAACCTGCGATACCGATGGCATTGTGAGAACCCGACTCATAGCGATCAGGCATGAACGTGGGTTGCCGGGGTTCTTCGCTGACAGAACCTGTGCCGCCTTCAAACAGCGGTTTGACGATCTTTTCCATGCCCGGTCGAAGGTACAGGAACCCGGTCCCCAATGGTCCCAGCAGCGCCTTGTGCCCGGGCGATGCGAGTAAATCGATGCAGTCGCGCTGCACGTCGATCTTCATGTGTCCAACGGACTGCGCGGCATCGACGATGAATGGGATGGCGTGCTCCCGCGCCATCCTGCCGATCTCAGCAAGCGGCTGCACGGTTCCAGTGACGTTGCTGGCGTGGGTGACGGCGATGAACCGCGTGGTGGGACGAATCGCCTTGCGAATGTCGTCGGGATCCACCAGCCCCGTGCTTGCGCTGATGGGAACGATCGTGCGGTGAACAAGCCCCGCATCCTCCATCGCGGTCGTTGGGCGCAGGATCGAGTTGTGATCGATCGCGGTACAGATCACGTGATTGTCCTTCGACGGGTCGATTAGCCCTTTAATGGCAATGTTCAGTGCTTCCGTGCAGTTGAGTGTGAAGACGAAGTGCTCAGCCCGCTCACCATTAAAGTGCTTTTTGAGATTGAGACGGCATTCGCTGAGGATGCCAGCGGTTTCGATCGCTTCGGAATACGCTCCTCGGCCTGCACTGGCGCCCAGCGACTGCGCATAGTACATCATCGCTTTTAAGACGGATTCCGGCTTTGGAAAGCTGGTGGCGGCGTTGTCGATATAAAGACGTCGAGGCAACATGGTCTTCATATCATAGGACACGGACGATCTGCATCAACTCCCCCAATTTGCAATCCCCTGCGGCGAAATGCCATCCCTTCTTCCGGCAACTCTTGTTGATAATCGCGTTATGATAGATCAACTTTCCAGCTTGGAGGAGCATGTCTCACACATTCTCATGTGTGCTTTTGATTGTGACCGCCCTGCTTCCCGCAACATTCAATACCCTTGCCCAGGAGATTGACGGCGACGCCGCCTACAACAGCCCGCTGCTGTTTCTGGTGCCCCAGGCGAAGGACATGACCGTCCCCGACTGGGTGAAACCCGGAACACGCATCACTTTCTATGGCATGGCTGGTTCGGTGCCGCAGGGAGACTACACGATCGACCCCGATGCGAACGGCGATCTGGAAGATCCCATCACCAAGGAACGTTATAAACGCAACGATCCTGTCGGCGCAGGCGGCGAAGGGTCTGGACAGTGGGATGTGATTGCGGTTGGCAATCATGGCGTGGCGTTGAGCGCCAATCTCTACACCATCATCAAACCCGGCACGCCGCCAACGCTGCTGCATACACCGCTTGGCGGAATGCTGGCTGCCGGCGCGGGGCCGGCGGACTTGTGGGTGCATCCAGCGATTCTGCAGGCTTCGCAGCAGTTTCATTCCCCCAGTTTCTTCATCCTGCGCGGGCCTTATCAGCTGTGGCAGAAAAGCTATGACTGCCTGTGCATTGTGAACCGCACGCCCAAGTCTTATTCATCCCAGGCATATGACCTGAAAACCGGCGTGCTCATCTCATCCACATCAACCGTCGAAGGAAAGTTCCAATCCGTGCGGCTGGAGGGTGACGATGCACAGCGAGGCAACAAGGCGATTGTCATCACGAAATTCGTGAGCATCCGCCAATTAAACACGCCCGGCATCAACGGAAGGAACCCCGTCTGGGTAGCAAACCTGAAGGCCATGCAATTCGCCGGTCAGGTGGAATATGTGAACACCTTCGATCCGAACATCCGCATGACCTTTCCCGCGCAGATGACTGTGACTTTCAACAAACGCGGTGAGAACTGGTGCATGTTTAGCTTGCAGTCAACGACACAGATGCAGGGCATGCCCCCGCAGACTTCAGCATTCAGCGGGGTATGCGGCCCTGCCGGAGCGTTCTGGATTGATCCGACTGCGTTACAGAACCTCCAGCCAGGGCAGGTGCTGGATGACGATCCTGTCACCCACGTCCGCACCACCGTCATCGTCAATAACGGCCAGCAGGTGGGAATCCAGATTCAAGGCCCGGGGGTGGGCGGACAGGTCTTCTATGATCTCAATAGTGGCAGACTGGAAGGCCTTGTGTCACAGAATCCGTCAACCGGAATGACGACAACGTTCAGACTGCAGGGCGTGCAGTAGATTCACAATTCTGCTGGAGGGCGGATGTCCTCGTCCGCCGCTGCGGGCGCGGGTCGAGCCGGCGGCTGGGGACAGCCGCCCTCCAACTGTCAGGCAGGAGTTTCCTACCAGAACGACCAGTCCTGCGTCTTAAGCACATAGACCGCTAGCAGGAAATTCGTCACGCCATGCGCGATGATGCATGCGCCGATGCTCTTCGTGTAAACAAGCAGCGTGTGGATCATCAGGGCCCACACAATTGCGGTCAGCCACCAGTTGCCGTGAACAAGTGAAAAAACCACCGCAATGCCCAGATAGGGCTTCCAGTCGAACTCACCGACCTGCGCAAGTCTGAAATCATTTGGGGCAATCACCTGCCGCCAGAGGTAATCTCGCCAGAAAAGCTCCTCCATAATCGGCACGACAATCGAGGCACTCAGGACGCGAATGGCGATCCACGCCCATCGCGAATTGGGATCGGTGAAGTATTCAAACGGATTAAAGACCCCCTCCGCGCTGGGATGGAAGAATTCGAAATGCTTCTGCAGAAACAGTTGCATCCCCACCCACTGAAAAATCCCGATCACCCCCACGATCGCGCCCAGCCACCAATGGTTCCAACGAATCTTCGTGTAATACTTCCACAGGAAGAGCAGCATCGCCCCGACAATGAACGCCCGGGCAATATACATCCATGGATACGCAGCCGCCGGAAGCTTTCCGGCGATAAAAATGATCACCAAAAACGTCGCCATGGGCGCGATATAAGCACGATCGGCAAAGGGCTCAGGCTTAGTATCTGGATTTCGGTAGTCGATGAGATTGGGGCTTTGTTCGGACATGTGTTTATCTTTCGGACGAATCATAGCAAAACTTGCATGATCGTCGCCGCGCGTCCATTGTTCTAGAGGTGTTTTTCAGTCAAAGGTCTGTCAATGCAGCCGCAGAAGCTTGATTACGAGCCTCCCAAGCCTCAAAAGGCAACGGGATGGTTTCCTCTGGGATGCCTCTTTGTGATAGTTATTGTACTGGCAATCTGGATCGGATTCGGCTTTTGGTACGCGTGGTCGATGCGGAATTTCGATTGAGAATCGCGCTTCTTTGCATCCCGCGCCAACTCCCGATACACTTCCCGGCCCAACTATGAAGGCCGAACGACGCCACGAATTGAAGGAAAACACCCTCGCGGGTTTTTTAGAGAATCTGCCCTATTACGCCCGCGTACATGGCAATAAGGTCCTGACTGGACTGATTGTTGTCCTGCTGGTGGTGGCGTTTTTCCGCTGGCGCAATGCGCAGGCGGTGCAGAAGCAGAGCACCATCAGCGCGAACCTGGCGATTGCCCGGGCACGCATTAGCGAGCTTTCCAACCCGCAATTCTCGGCAATGTTACTGTTAAGTGGCAGCAAGGATGCAGTGAACATGCGGCAGAGCCTCACCTCCGAAGCTAACACCGCGATTGATACTGTGGCGGGCGAGACGGACGACAAAACCATCCGCGCCGAGGCACTGCTGGCGAAGGCGGATTTGTATTGGGCGCTGGCGAACCTGCCCGATCCCATTGCCGCCGCCACGCAACCAACACTGAAAAGCACCACCACGCCTGCGGAAAATCTGAAGAAGGCACAGGATTTTTACACCAACGTCCTGAATAACTATCCCAATGAAGCAATGGCGACAGTGGCTGCCAGATTCGGTCTGGCGGCGATCGCCGAAAACAACCGCGATATGCCCGCAGCGGCAGAGCAATACACCACCATCGAAAAGTCCGACACGCTGAAGATGTACAAGGACCTCGCGAGGCAGCGATTAAACTTTCTTGACAGCATCAAGGGTGAACCGTTCCTCGGCACGCTGAAGCCGGAAACAACCACGCAGCCTTCGGGCACCCAATCGACCACACAGCCGGAATCGACTGCACCAGCAACGCCGGCAACGACTGCACCTGCAACGCCAACAACGACGCCTGTGGATGCGCCAGTAGCAGCACCGATGACGCCACCGACATCAGCGCCAACCCCGCAACCCGCCTCGGCACCGGCTGCACAGCCATAAAAATTAGCCACGAAGCATACCGAGGGCACGACGCGATTCAGTAAGTTAGAGAGTGCCCGCGCTATGAAGAACAGACAGTTCGTTTCTCTGTGAAGCCAAAAACATGGTGGAATCGCTTCGTGATCTTTGGGTTCTTCGTGTTTCACTCTCTTCCGTGGGTTCAACCTTCACACCGCATGCGATACATCCTTGCTTGGGATTCCAGCGCTCTTCAGCATCTCAATCACTTCCCGGATATGCCCCGCATCGCGAGTTTCCAGGATGCAATGCACCACCACCCGCGAAACATCCGCCGGACCGAAATTGCGGTCATGGGAGATTTCTTTCACGCTCGCGCCAGTGGTGGCGATAACCTGTGTGAGCTTTGCCAATCCGCCAGGGCGATCGGAAATCTGGCAGACGAGTTTGCAGAGGCGTCCATCCGCCGCCAGTCCGTGCTCGATGACGCGGTTGATCTGGGAGACGTCGATGTTCCCGCCACACAGGCACAGCACCACGGTTTTTCCGGCGATATCGACTGATTTATCCATCGCCGCCGCGAGAGGCGATGCACCCGCACCCTCGACAACGGTTTTCTCCAATTCCAGCAGTCGCAGCACCGCGCGGGCAAGCTGACCTTCCTCCACCAGCACGACTTCATCAACCAGATCTTTAGCGATGTCGAAGCACAGCTTGCCCACCTCGGCAACCGCCAGACCATCCGCCAGCGTGGGTTGCACATCAATCCGCGTGACCTTGCCGGCTTTGATCGAGGCATAATAAGTCGGGGCGTTTCGCGGTTCGACGCCAATCACGCGTGTCTTCGGTGAAATGGCCTTGATCGCCGTCGCGCACCCCGCGATCAACCCTCCGCCGCCAATCGGGACAATGATGGCATCGGCGTTGGGGACGTCTTCGAGGATTTCCAATGCCATCGTTCCCGCGCCCGCGATGATGTCCGGGTCGTCAAATCCGTGGACATAGGTGAGGCCCCTTTCCTGAGACAGGCTTGTCGCGTGGGTACGGGCATCGGCGAATGATTCGCCATAAAGGATGACATTCGCACCCAGCGTACGACAGTTCCCGACCTTGATTAACGGTGCCCACTTCGGCATGACGACCGTCACAGAAATGCCCAATTGCTGCCCATGATAAGCCATTGCCTGCGCGTGATTTCCCGCGCTCGCCGCGATAACGCCTGCTTTCTTTGCGGCATCGGTCATCAGAAGAAGCTTGTTAAGTGCACCACGCTCCTTGAACGATCCTGTCATCTGCAGATGGTCGAGTTTGCAGAAAACTTTCGCATTGAGGAACCGCGACAGAGACCTCGAATAAGGACAAGGCGAGCGGTAAACCGCCCCTTTAATCCGGGCGGCTGCGGCGCGAATGTCGGCGAGTGACACGGACATGATCCCTCAAGCAATCTGCTGTTGGCGGGCAAACTGCATTATTGTCGCACGGGCGTTCCGCGCGTGTGTTTGCGGTTTTTGCCGCTCTTCAACTTGGATATTTCTCGCCTCCAAGACGGCAAATGCACGTGCGGGACGCCCGTGCCACGATGTGCCGGCTAACCATCTACATAGACGCCACACTCGGCGTAGAAAGCTCCCGCGATTTCTTGTCAATTTGTTCCAGCGATGGCACGGGTTTATCGGAACGGGCACCAAGCTCGCCCATTTTCCGTACGCTGACCAGCACGCGGGTTTCCATGGATGACACAGAATCATTGTAAGCTTTCACCGCTGTATCCAGGTTGCTGCCGACCTTTTGTAGATGGCCGGCGAAAACAAGCATTCTGTCATACAACTCGGTGCCAAGTTTGCGGATCTCCTCAGCGTTCTCCGCCATGTCCGATTGCTTCCAACCATATTCGATGGACCGGAGCAGCGCCAGCAGGGTTGTCGGCGTGGCAACAATCACCCGGCTTTTCAGACAATCTTCGTAGAGATTTGGATCCATCTCGATCGCAGAAGAGAAGAAGGATTCACCCGGAAGGAACATCACCACGAATTCAGGTGAGCAATCGAACTGATTCCAGTAGGCCTTGCTGCAAAGTTCGCGGCCGCGAAGGCGGACCTGTTGACTGTGACGCGTCAGATGCCCCTTCTTCTTTTCCTCATCGGCACATGCAGCCGCATCCAGGAACGCATCCAGCGCTGCCTTGCAGTCCACCACCACCTGCCGATTCCCCGGCAGATGCACCACCATGTCCGGGCGCAGCCGACCATCCTCGGTTGCAATACTCATCTGTTCGATAAAGTCGACACGATTGGTCATGCCCGATAGTTCAACGAGACGCTTCAAGGTGATCTCGCCCCACTGCCCGCGGGTGCTGGGACGCCGCAGTGCGGTGACAAGCTGGTTGGTCTGCGTGAAAAGCGTCCGCTGGGCTTCGGTCAGCTGCCCCAGATGCTGTTTGAGCGCGGCGTAAGATTCGTTGCGGGATTGCTCGATCTCACCCAGTCGCAGCTGGTATTGCGACATCACTTCCTGCAGCGGCTTGAGCATCCCCTCGATTGCCGTCTTCTTCTGTTCCAGATCGCCCGATGCCTCGGTCGTCAGCGATTCAAACTTCGCCTTCGCCAGTTCCAGAAACTGCTGCGTGTTCTGCTGCAGCACATCCTGAGAGACGGAGGCAAACGTCTCCTTCATCCGATTCTGGGCATCATCCAGCAATTGTTTTTGCTCGAAGAGATTCGCCTGCGTGCCGCGAAGTCTCTCTTCAAGTGTCGCCCGCTTCGCGCGGGTGTAGAGGGACGCAATCGCCGCACCGAGGATCAAGCCGATGAAGATTCCGAGGATCCATTCCATCCGAACATCACTCTAACAATGTGTGGGATGGAGGGAAAGTCTGGGAAGTACACCGAATGCCGCAAGCAACACGAGACACGGAGGGTCTAACGAAGATCGCTTTGTTTTTTCGTGGCCTCGGTGGGTCTCTGTGTTCGTCAATTGCAACCAACGAAAAAACCGCGAAGCGGATCGCGGGTTCTTCGTTCGTGACGCGATACAGGTTCGTATCGTGTGTTTTGTGTTTAACGAGCCGCGACCGTGAGGGAGGAATCCGATGCGCCACCGCTTCCTTACGGTCGCGGCTCGTTTATGAATTGCTCACCCCACTTCCACCATCACCGGTTGAAGCTTCTTGACTTCTTTTGTAATCCACTTGCGGATGCTCATCGTCTGGCTTTCCCACCCGCCGCCGGTGCGGACTTTCAGGAACGCGGCGTACAGCGCATCGAAGGTTTTGCAGAAGTCGCGCAGCATGGCAACGCGTTCCTCGAACAATACGCGGGGATTCTCCGCTTCTTCGATTTCAGGCAATTTCAACGATCCGATCGCAAAAGATTCCGCATTCAGCGACAGGTAATACGTCATGCCGGCTGATTCCAGCATCAGGCCCGCTTTGCGGGGCACCTTGCCGGATTTCAGGGCGTCCATTGTTTCGGGCATTCGCGCAACGCCGTCGCCGCGCAGTGAATCGCGACCGGTCTGACCGTAGGCGCAATCCAGGTCCAGCGCTTTGTCGAAGAAGATTGTGGCATCGCCCTTCTCAAGATCAATCAGCCCGTTCTTCGCCTCGGCGGCGTGCAAAAGCCAGAGCGCGAATTCGTTGCCGAAGAAATCCTTCGCCTCATCTCCCTTGGCGGTCCACGGATAATCCGGCGTCTGACTCTCACCTTCGGGGCCGTTCACGAATCGCGTCGGTCGCGCATCTTCATAGTCGCGGCGCTTGCCGTGAGATTCCAGATTCCGCAGCGCCACCGTTCCCGATGACAACGGCTGCAACTGCAGTTCAAACGTGCGTTCGAAGATTTCCAGCAGCTTCTCCTGGCTCGTTCCCGAGATGTTTGAATACAATGTCGCGCTGGGCAGATCCCAGAGAATCGGCACGAGTTTGCTGCGGCGAAACCTCCCGCTGCGCAGGTCTTCATCCACCTTTCGTCGCACGACGTCTTTGGCTTCGCGCTTCTGCAGCTTTGAAACGAACCCGCTGGGATTCCCCTTCGCGGCCGCGTCTTCCTCCATGATGGTGTAGGCTTTTTTAAGATCGCCAGGGACTTTGTTGGAATCGATGCGAAGCCCAAAAATCAGCGCGTCCGCGTAGACGTTGTTTTCGAACGTGAACGAACCATCCAGCACATGCCGCCCGCCCGACCAGCCGTACTCTTCCTCTTCGGGCACACCAAATTCACTCTCCTTGAGCGCGTGCGTCGCCAGCGCTTCAAGAAGCTTTTCATCAATCTGGTCCGGCTGATTCCCGATCACCGCGAACCGCCGAAATGAAATACTGCCAGACGCAAAACCCATGAATTCTCCATTTGTTGAACCGCAGAGGCGCAGAGAATGCAGAGAATAGATACAGCTCTACTCTGCGTTCTCTGCGCCTCTGGTGTTGCTTTCAGCGGGAGAATAGACGGTGAAGCCAAAAACACAAACGCGTTTTGCCCCCGCGACAGTTTTCGCGCAAACTACCCACGACTTATAAACAAATTTACAACTTGTGCACTTATCGGGTGGGCGGTTGGGGGCTTTGGGGCGTTGCTCAACATGACCCGCGTTCTATGATGAACAGTTGATTGAACGCCAGCTATTCCGATATCGGCCGCCGGATCACGCGGGCGTATTCGATGGCGCGGCGCATGACTTCATGGAGCGTCTCCTTCACCATCATCTTTTCACCGGTGTCGGTGCAGATGACCGTGTCAGGCGTTGATTCGACATAGCGGATCTTGTCCGCGTTCACCACAAACTGCTGGCCGTTAAGGCGAGTGAGAGGGATCATCCTGAATGTAAGGATGAAGGATGAAGGATGAAGGATGAATGGTTCGACTGTCGATTGTCGATGGTGGACTGTCGAAAATGCCTCGACGATCAACAATCCACAATCAACGATCATGCTTTACTTCATCTTTCTGCCTTCATCCTTCATCCTTTCCTTATATAGTTGCCCCCGCGACAGCAGAATAAACACCTGCCGCGAGGGCTAGATCATGATCGCGAGGCTCCGCCTCGGCGATTCTCTGTTTTTCAATTCATCATCGCGTCGTCTGCAACAGTTCGTTCAGGAGCTGATCGCTCGTCGAGATGACGCGCGAGGCGGCAGAAAAGCCGGTCGATGCGATGATCATGCCGATGAATTCGTCGCTGAGATCAACATTGCTCGCCTCGAGCGCGCCGGCACGCACCGAACCGGCACTCAGTTGCTGCGGCGCCGTGATAGTCGCGGCGCCGGAATCCGGGCCGGTCGAGTACATGTTCCCGCCTTCATCGATCAGACCGTTGTTGTTGTCAAACGATGCCAGCGCCAACTGCCCGAGCGATCGCGTCATGCCATTGGAGAACGAACCGGTGATAACCCCGTTCGCACCAATGGAAAATCCGTTCAGCACCCCGATCTTCACGCCATCCTGTTCGGAATTCAGAAGGCTGGATTCCGTATCGGCGAGCGCGGTCATCGGGCTGAAATCAAGCGAGACATTCAAAGGCGACCCCGCGCCCGTGGCAACGCGACTGAGTTTAATTGTCGGCTGTGCGGTGGTGAGGAGCTTTCCGTCGCTGTCAAACTGGATTAATCCCGAGCCAATGACCTGTCCATCGGATGGCGTGGCAGAAGGTGTAAACGTGCCGGTGAACTCGGTGTCATTCGGGCTGGTGGCAAAGTACCGCCAGGTGGTGCCGGTGTCAGTTTTGTCCACCAGCACCGCCGTCATGTTCACGTTTAATTCATTGCCCAGGGAATCATAGACCGGCAGCGAGGTGAATATGCTTTCGCCTACGGCGTTGCTTGCATCCGTGTCAGAAAACCTGAGACCCATATTTGGGTTGCTGCTGGAGAACGCCGTCCCGGCGATGGATAACGCATTCCCCTTGCCGGCATTGCCGGTGATCTGCAGACGCGAACCAATGGTAAGCACAGCATCGTCAGCAACGCTTGCACCAGCAGTGTCAAATCCGGTGGGACCCGCGACGGAGGTATCAACCGCCATGCCCTGGTTGAAGAACTGCTTGAGATCAGCCACTGTGGTCGTCGCGTCGATGGTGAATTTAAGATCGGGAAGATTGCGCTGGGCGCGCTTGCCGGAGAGCGTCAGCATGTCGCCATCAGCGAACATCGCCGCGGTTCCGGGGGTGTCGTCGTCGTTCACCTCACGTAGATCGGTTAATTTCGTCGCATCGGTCAGCCGCGCTCCGGTGGCGGCGGTGCCTACATCGGTTAAAGCCACACCGGTCTGAAGGATGCTCGCACCCGTCGCTTTCGGTCCACTCGCATTCAAATTTCCTTTGAATCCTGCGCTGGAAGTCGCCTTGGCGATCGTCTGCCCACCGAGCGGAATGAGTACATTCCCCAGGGCTCCTTGAATGATGTTCCCATCCTCATCTGCGCCGAATCCCTGCACAAAATTGCCCGACACATCGGTCAGCTGGTTCTGCGAATTCAACCCGAACGATCCATCGCGGGTGTAGCGCTGGTCTTTGCCTTTGACGACGAAGAATCCATCGCCGTCGATCGCCATGTCGGTGGCGCGGCCAGTCGGTTCGATTTGGCCGGGTGTGAAGTCTTTCTGAATCGCCGAGACTTGCGCCCCCAGACCGCGCTGAGACGGATTCTGTCCGCCGAAATCTGAAGTCGCAGGCGTACCAGCGGAATCGGTGACATAGAACTGCGCCTTGAAGAGCGCCCGGCTTGCCTTGAACGCCACCGTGTTGACATTCGCGATGTTGTTACCGACGACGTTCAGCTTCGTCTGGTTGACATCGAGCCCGCTTAACCCGGTGAATAGTGCGCTGGTCAGTGCCATAAACTTCTTCCTGATCATTCAAGGCTCATCGCGCAAACTCCGCTCGCACGATGCGCATCTTTTGCACTCTTACCCGCATTGGTCTCCGACATTCGCGGGTCTGTTCGTCGTCACGCTTCACAGTGCAAGCGGCGTGCCAGTTGAGTGATGTGGTGATAACGTGAGTACGTAACCTCTGCTGGAGCCGCTCTCGTAATCACGTAATCAACTCTATTTCGCTGTCGCCGGATT
>Ga0105047_10015552_pt1 | contig 11974 bp, 11 predicted proteins | sample MAT04_FD_78384 | JGI IMG/M metagenome (GOLD analysis project Ga0105047, IMG submission 78384) | Freshwater microbial communities from Lake Fryxell liftoff mats and glacier meltwater in Antarctica - MAT-04 (megahit assembly) | ecosystem: Environmental > Aquatic > Freshwater > Ice > Liftoff... | reverse complement strand
GGGATTCCTCGAACAATCGAGTTCCAGTCTGGTCACGACAAAGCTCACACTTGTCCCAACCAACGGAAGCTGGTCGGCCACAATCGCAGTTGCATTTCTCGCGCCAAAGAGCACCCATGTCGATAAAATCCTCTGCACTAGCGGGCGTGAAGCCCTTGCTGCGACACAACCCGCAACTCGGGCCTGGGTTGCGTCAAGTACAGGACATGAGCGAAAGTCCGCGCGAACAGCCCCGTGGTTTCGGCCAAATATCGCCGTCGAAGCGTTTGCCCCGGCGTCTGGTCACAAGTGTTGAGCCTGTATTATTCCTGCCCATGACCTTGGTTTGCGAAAACAAGGTGGAATGCGCTCGTGGCCTTTGCCCCGACTGCCGCCGGTCAATGAAGCCAGATCAACCGACTTGGGGTAAGTCTGATGACCTGCTTGACCACCATAGGCTTAGCGTGGGAACGCGCGCTAACCTTTGGGCGGGCGATCATCACGTTGGCGCGAGATTGCCGACAGGAGCGGTCTTTCGCGCCGGCTCAAACCGGCATAGTTTGGCCGAGGTCAGGATTGGAGGTCACATGGCGCAGCGGTTGCATCTGGTATTTGGCGGCGAGCTTGTCTCACCCGGGAAGAATGTCTTCCGCGATGTCGGCAAGATCCACATCGTCGGGATGTACCCGGACTATGCCTCGGCCTTTACTGCCTGGAAGGGAGAGGCACAGCGCACGGTGGACAATGCCCACATGCGCTATTTCATCGCGCATCTGCACCGGTTGCGGGAAGATGGCACGGCCGCGCCCGGCGGCGAAGCGATGGGCGGCTGATGGAATTTTCGCTGGGGCTGGCGCTGTACCGGCTATCCGGCAAGCGCGAGGCGCGGCGGACAGAAGCCGCCCCGCCCCGCCCGCAAGGTCGGCTGGTGTGGCTGCACAGCCCGTCTGCGGAGTCGCGCCCTGCCGTGCTGGAACTGGCGCGGCGGATGCGGGTGGACGACGGCGTGCCGGTGCTGCTGACCAGCCCCGAACCCCCAAGCGAGCCGACCGAGGCCGTCCTGACCGCCCCGCCGATCGACCGCGGCGATGAGGTGCGCACCTTTCTGGACCATTGGCGTCCCGAAATCGCGGTCTTTGCCGAGGGCGAATTGCGTCCCGTGCTGCTGGAGGAGCTCGCCCGCCGCCGCATCCCGCGCCTGTTGGTCGATGCCACCACGCCAAGGCTGGTGGCTGGGCGGCGCGGCTGGTTTCCGGGGCTGCTCGGCCATGCATTGGCGCAATTTCCGCGCGTGTTTTTGCGCGACGAAGCCGCCGCCCGTGCCTTTCGCAAGGCCGGCGCTTTGGCGGAAACCCTGAAGATCAGCGGCCCGATGGAAGAAGCCTCGGCCGCGCTGCCGGGCAATGAACGCGACCGGGCGGCGCTGGCGGCCGCGCTCGCGACCCGTCCGGTCTGGCTTGCCGCCGATCTGCCCGCCGACGAAGAGGCGCTGGTGATCGCCGCGCACCGTGAGGCGCTGAAACTGGCACACCGGCTGGTGCTGATTCTGGCGCCGGAGGAGCCTGCGCGGGCGGCAGAATTGGCCGTCCGGCTGGAGGAACAAGAGGGCTGGCACGTCGCCTGCCGCCAGCAGGATGAGGAACCGAGCGCCGAAACCGAGGTCTATCTCGTCGATGGCGGCACGGATGCCGGGCTGTGGTATCGGCTGGCGCCGGTGGTCTATCTGGGCGGCGGGCTGGGCGAGAAGGGCTGCCGCCGCAACCCGATGGAGGCGGCGGCGCTGGGCTCTGCGCTGATTCTGGGGCCGCGGCAAGGGCCCTGGACTCGCGCCTATGCAAGGCTCACCCGAAGCATGGCGGCGCGGGTCATCGCCTCGGCGGGGGATCTGTCGCTGGCGCTGAGCGATCTTCTGTCGCCGGACCGCGCCGCGAGGCTGGCGCAGGCGGCCTGGACCATAGCTTCGGAAGGCGCCGAAGTGACCGAAGAGGTGATCGAGACGATCCGGGCTCTGATGGACGGCACGGCCTTGCCGGAATCGCCCGGGCCTGCCCTCCTGGCGCTGCCCGCGCCGCCCGCCATGCGCCGGCAAAGCTGATGCGTGCGCCCGCATTCTGGAACGAAGCGCCGGGCTGGCAGGCCCGGACCCTCGCGCCATTGGGCTGGCTTTATGCTTGGGCCACGGCGCGGCGCTTGGCCCGGGAGACAGGCTACCGCGCGGAGGTGCCGGTGATCTGCATCGGCAATCTGAACGTCGGCGGCACCGGCAAGACCCCCACGGTGATCGCGCTGATCCAGCGTCTGGCGGCTCGGGGCACCAGGGCGGTGGTGGTCAGCCGGGGGCATGGCGGCGCACTGGAAGGGCCGGTTCAGGTCGATCCGGCGCGGCACCTTGCGGCGGATGTAGGGGATGAGCCGCTGCTGCTTGCCGCCTTTGCTTCAGTGATCGTCGCCAAGGATCGCGCGGCTGGCGCCCGGATGGCGGAAGCGGCAGGCGCGCAGGTGATCCTGCTGGACGACGGGTTTCAGAATCCTGCCGTGGAGAAGGATTTGAGTATCGTCGTCGTCGATGCCTCGGTCGGTTTCGGCAACGGCATGTGCCTGCCCGCCGGGCCGCTGCGTGAACCTGTAAGCGTGGGTCTTGCCCGCGCCGATCTGGTGCTGGCGATCGGGGATGCTGCGTCGCAGCAAGGTTTTGCCGCGATCTGGGGCGAACAAATTGCTGCGCCGATGCTGCGCAGCGAACTCAGGCCGCTGAAGATGGGCATGGACTGGAAAGACACGCGGGTTCTGGCGTTTGCCGGCATCGGCCGTCCGCAGAAATTCTTCGACACTCTGCGCGGCGAGGGTGCCATTCTGGTCCGCACCGAGGCGCTGGACGATCACGCGCCCCTGTCCCTCGCGCTTTTGACCCGGCTGGAACAGGAAGCCCATTTGCGCGGCGCGCAACTCGTGACGACGGAAAAGGACGCGGTGCGGTTGCCCGCCAGTTTCCGGATGAAAGTGCTGACGCTGGTGGTGCGGCTGGAACTTGAGAACCCCGAAGCGCTGGACGCCGCGCTTTCAAAGCTTGGGCTTTAAAGGACGATGAGGAAAAGGGATGCCGGTTTTCCTTGTCGGTCCCGCGACCACCAAAGAACTGGTGCTGCGCCCGCTTTCCAACCGGGGCACTCTGATCTATTCCAAGGGGCCGTCTGTCCTGAGGTTTTCATGGCCCTTGATCCTGTCCAACTGACCGCCGACCTGATCCGCTGCCCTTCGGTCACCCCTGCCGAGGCCGGGGCGCTGGTGCTGCTGGAACGTGTACTGACTGAGGCGGGCTTTGCCTGCACCCGCGTGGACCGGGGCGTGACCGCGAACCTGTTTGCGCGTTGGGGTTTGAAAGGGGCGAATAAAAGCTTTGGTTTCAATGGCCATACCGATGTGGTGCCGATCGGCGACCGTGCCGACTGGAGCCGCGATCCGTTCGGCGCCGAGGTGGTGGACGGCTGGATGTACGGGCGCGGCGCGACCGACATGAAGTCGGGCGTCGCGGCCTTTGTCGCGGCGGCGGTGGATTTCGTGACCGAGACGCCGCCCGATGGCGCGGTCATTCTGGCGATCACCGGCGATGAAGAAGGCGATGCCACGGACGGCACCCCGGCCCTGCTGGACTGGATGGCCACATCCGGCGAACGGATGACCCACTGCCTCGTCGGCGAGCCGACCTGCCCCGAAAGTTTTGGCGACATGATGAAGATCGGCCGCCGTGGTTCGCTGACGGCGTTTTTCACCGCAGTTGGCGTGCAGGGCCATTCGGCCTATCCGCACCGCGCGAAGAACCCGCTGACCGCGCTGGTCAAGCTGCTGACCCGGCTGGAGGCGGTGCCGCTGGACCAGGGCACCGCGCATTTCGACGCCTCGACGCTGGCGATCACCACGGTGGACTGCGGCAATCCGGCGACCAATGTGATCCCGGCACGCGCGCGGGCCACGGTGAACATCCGTTTCAACGACGGGCATTCGGGGACAAGCCTGACGCGCTGGCTGGAAGATCATGCTGCAGCGGTTGCTGCAGAAACCGGCGTGGCGCTCGCGGTGCGGGTGACAATGTCGGGCGAAAGTTTCCTGACGCCGCCGGGGGTGCTGTCGGATCTGGTCGCGCAGGCCGTTAAGGCGGAGACGGGGCAGATGCCGCAGTTTTCCACCTCGGGCGGCACGTCGGATGCGCGGTTCATGAAGGCGCATTGCCCGGTGGTAGAGTTCGGGCTGGTGGGCAAGACCATGCATCAGGTGGACGAGCGGGTGGAGGTGGCGCAGATCGCGGCGCTGAAGGCGGTTTATGGCCGGGTGCTGCGGGACTATTTCGCATGACGGTTCAGATCGCCCTGACGCGGGATATCGCGACCTGTCACGCCCTGCGCCGGGCGGTGTTCGTCGAGGAGCAGGGCGTCAGTCTTGCCGAGGAGGTCGATGGCCGGGACGATGAGGCGCTGCATCTGCTGGCCATCGCGGATGGTATCCCGGTCGGCACGGCGCGGATCCTGCTGGGCTCCGGTTATGGCAAGATCGGCAGGGTTTGCGTTGTGTCCTCTGCGCGGGGCCTTGGGCTCGGGGCAGGCCTGATCCGGGCAGCGGTAGAGCGGCTGCGAGCCGAGCCCGGGATCGTCGAGGCGCGTTTGGGCGCACAGACCCAGGCTTTGGGGTTTTACGAGGCGCTGGGGTTCACGTCCTTCGGGCCGGACTACATCGACGCCGGGATTCCGCATCGGGACATGATGTTCAGGTTTTAAGACCGGCCTTGGGGGTTTCACACCCCCAAACCCCTGTGGGATATTTCCAGCTTCCGTGAGAGGCACGGATTGCCTCTCGCGATCTCATGGAAGCTCCAAATATCCCCGCCGGAGGCTCTATTTTCCCAAGGCGTCCAGCATCGCGGGGGTCGGAAAGCCATCCGGCACCTTTCCGCGCGCGACTTGCCAGGCGCGGATTGCTGCGACGGTTTTCGGGCCGATGCGGCCATCGGCGCCGCCGGTTGAAAAGCCCGCCGCCGTCAGCCTGGATTGCAGGGCGACGCGTTCGTCATAGGTGAGGGCGCGAAGATCGCGGGGCCAGGCGGCCTGGACCGGGGCGCCGCCGGTCATCTGACTGGCGAGTTGGGCGACCGCAAGCACATAGGCGTCGGCGGGGTTGTAGCGCTCGATGGCACGGAAGTTCGGGTAGATCAGGAAGGCCGGGCCGCGCGCGCCGCCGGGGAGCAGGATCGAGGTATCCGCCGCGTCAGGCAGGGGCGCCAGGGGCTTGATGCCGAGGGCCAGCCAGTCCGAAACGGGTTTGGTGATCGCCGCATCGGCGAGCAGGTAGTTGAACCCAGACGGGAGTTGCACCTCCACCGCCACCGGCTGGCCTTTGGTCCAGCCCCAATGCGCGAGGTAAGCGCCGGTGGAGGCGAGGGCGTCGGTGGGATCGGCGCTCCACAGATCGCGCTTGCCGTCGAGGTCGAAATCCACGGCGAAGCCCAGATAGGTCGAAGGCATGAACTGGGTGTGGCCCATCGCGCCGGCCCAACTGCCGGTCATCTGCGCGGGGGTCGCGTCGCCGGACTGCTGGATTTTCAGGGCGGCGATCAGTTCGGCTTCGAAATAGGCGCCGCGGCGGGTGTCGGCGGAGAGCGTCATCAAGGCGTCCAGGGTAGGGATATCGCCCCGGAAGGCGCCGTAGTCGCTCTCCAAGCCCCAGATGGCGGCGATGGTGGCGCGGTCGACGCTGTATGCGGCCTCGATCCGGGTGAGGATCGCGGCGTTTGCGGCGAGGGCCGTCTTGCCCGACGCGGCGCGCTCGGGCGAGACGGCCTTGTCCAGATAGGCCCAGACAGTCTTGACGAACTCGGTCTGGTTGCGGTCGCGGTCCAGCACGTCGGTGCGCAGGGTGCGCCCAGTCATGGCGGCGTCGAAGGTGGCCGAGGAGATGCCCGCCGCCAATGCGCGATCCCGGAAGGCGGCGATCCAGGCGGGCAGAGTGTCTTGCGTCACGGTCATGGTCACATCGGTGGGGCTGGGGGCGGGCATGTCGCCCGAGGTCTGGGCCGCGGCCGGGGCGGCCAGCAGGGCAAGGAGTGCCAGCGCCCGCATCTAACGCTTGCGCTCACGTTTCTTGCGGATCGCGCTGGCACGGGCCTTGGCGCGCCCGGGCTGGCGGGCGACGTAACCGCCTTTGCGGGGGGGGCGGCCGGCGGGCAGGGTGGCGCCGTCGATCTGCAAAAGGTCCAGCATCAGGCCGCCAGTGATCGGGTCAGCCTCGGTCAGGCGCACAAAGACGCGCTGGCCGATGCTGAGGGTGGTGCCGGTGTCGGCGCCTTTCAGGGTCTGGGTGTCTGGGTCGTAGTGGAAGTACTCGCGCCCCACCGAGCGGATCGGGACGAGGCCATCGGCGCCGGTTTCATCCAGCTTCACGAACAGGCCAAACCGCTGGACGCCGGAAATCCGCCCGTGGAATTCGGCGCCGACGCGGTCGGACAGATAAGCGGCGAGGTAGCGGTCGGTGGTGTCGCGTTCGGCCATCATGGAACGGCGCTCGGTTTCCGAGACCTTTTGCGCGGTGTCGTCGAGGTTTTCGATGTCCCAGGGCGACAGGCCGTCATCGCCCCAGCCATGCGCGGTGATCAGGCCGCGGTGCACGATCAGATCGGAATAGCGGCGGATCGGCGAGGTGAAATGCGCGTAAGACCGCAGTGCGAGGCCGAAATGGCCGAAGTTCTGCGGGGAGTAATAGGCCTGCTGCATCGAGCGAAGCGTCGAGATGTTGATGAGTTCATCGAAATCCGTGCCCTCTGCCGCCGCGAGCAGGCGGTTGAGCAGCTTGGTGTGCAGGACTTGCCCCTTGGCGAGGGAAAAACCGGACGCCTCGGCCACTTCGCGCAAGCTGTCCATCTTGGCGGGCGAGGGTTCTTCGTGGACGCGGAACAGGAGCGGGGTTTTCAGGCGGATCAGTTCCTCGGCGGCGGCGACATTGGCGAGGATCATGAATTCCTCGATCAGCCGATGCGCGTCGAAGCGTTCGCGGAAGGCGACGGAGGTAACCTTGCCGTCCTCACCCAGTTCGATCTTGCGTTCGGGCAGGTCGAGGTCGAGCGGCTGGCGTGCCTCACGCGCCCTGGTGGCGGCGGCATAGGCGGCGTAGAGCGGACGCAGCACCGGGTCCAGCAGGGGAGCGGTGGCGGCATCGGGGAGGCCGTCGATGGCCGACTGGACCTGACCGTAGCTGAGCGCGCCGCGCGAGCGCATCATGCCGCGGTGGAAGGTGTGGGCAATCTTCACCCCGCCCTCGTTCAGCACCATGCGGACGGCCATGCAGGCGCGGTCGACGTGTTCGTGCAAACTGCACAGATCGCCCGACAGAACGTCCGGCAGCATCGGCACCACGCGGTCGGGGAAATAGCTGGAATTGCCGCGCTTGCGGGCCTCACGGTCGAGCGCCGAGTTGGTGCGGACGTAGTGGGCGACATCGGCGATGGCGACCCAGACCACGAAGCCGCCGGGGTTCTTGGGGTCGGGGTCGGCCTCGGCAAAGACCGCATCGTCGCGGTCGCGGGCATCCACCGGGTCGATGGTGACAAGGTTCAGATCGCGCAGGTCGCTGCGCTTGCCCATCGGGGCGGTGACGGCGGCATCCGCCTCGGCAATGGCGGCATCGGGAAACTGGTCGGGGATGCCGTGCTGATGGATGGCGATCAGCGACACGGCGCGCGGGCCGGAGGGATCGCCAAGGCGGGCGGTGATGCGGACCGAGGGCAGGCCGAGGCGGGCCTTGCCGACAGTTTCACCCTCGACCAGTTCGCCATCCTTGGCGCCGCCGGTGGCGTCGCGCGCCACGCGCCATTCCTTGTCCTGCCCCTTCTTGTCGATGGGCACGATCCGCCCGCCTTCGGAATTCTCACGGAAAATGCCGAGGACTTTCAGGGCGTTCGCGCCGAGGCGGCGGATCAGGCGGGCTTCGTGGGTGTGATCCTGGCCTTCGACGGGTGTCAGTCGGGCGAGGATGCGGTCACCAGAACCGAGGGCGGGATCGCCCTTTTGCGGCAGGATCAGGATGCGCGCGCCCGTCGTTTCAACCCCGGCTTCCAGCGGGACCGCGAAAAGATCGCCTTGGGCATCGGGGGCGAGGACGGCCAGCACGGCCACGGGCGGCAGGGCGCCGGGCGTGTCATACTGGCGGCGGGCGCGCGTTTCGAGTGCGCCTTCGTCTTCCAGTTCGGCGAGCATGCGCTTGAGGTCGATGCGGGCATCGCCCTTGATGCCAAAGGCTTTGGCGATATCACGTTTGGCGGCAGAGCCGGGGTTTTCGGTGATCCATTGGCGGATCTGGTCTTTGGTAGGTAGAGGTTTCATGGTGTTGGCCTAGCACGAGGGCCGCCGCGCTGAAAGCGCTGGTGGCCGTCTTTGCTGGTTCTTGCATTTCTGAGTTTTGAGATTGCGGGAAATTGGTCGGAGCGAGAGGATTCGAACCTCCGACCCCCTGCTCCCGAAGCAGGTGCGCTACCAGACTGCGCTACGCTCCGACCGTGGGCGGGGGGTTATCCCGGGGCGCGCGGCTTTGCAAGGGGGGCGCGGCGGGAATCCGGGCGCATAGCGTGCAGCGGCTTATGACGGATCGTTGTAGTCCGCCGGGCGCACCGGACGGCGGTCGAAAATCTTGCGCCAGGACGACAGCCGCGCGGTCAGGCCCATGTCCTGCGCAGCGCGCGCTTCAGTCACCGGGCGGTTGCGGGAGACATCCGGCTTGCCTTCGCGCTGCACGATGTAAAAGCCCGAGGCGATGATGATGCCGGTGCCGAGGAAGGTGACCCAATCGGCGGTTTCCGAAAAGAACAGCGCGCCGAAAAGGATGCCCCAGATGATCTGGGAATATTGCATCGGCGCGACGATGACCGCAGGCGCCCGGCGGTAGGCGTCAATCATCAACAGACCGGCGACGAAGCCTGTTGCCGACATCGCCGCCAGGAGCCCCAGATGCTCAATTGAAAGCGGCTTGTAGACAAATGGCAGTGCGAGTCCCGAAACGACGAAGTTGGCCAGCATCGGGTACAGCATGATGACGACCGAGCGTTCCGACTGGCCCATCATGCGCAGCAGGATCGAGTTGACCGCATAGACCATCGCCGCCACCAGCGCTGCCGCATGCCCCAGCCCGAAATGCGCGCCGCCCGGACGCACCACGATGACGACGCCGATCAGGCCGACGACAACCGCCATGCCGCGATGCAGGCCAACTTTCTCTCCCAGCAGCGGAATGGCGAACATTGTGATCATCAGCGGGGCAGAAAAGAAGATCGGATAAGCCTCGGACAAGGGGAGCACGGCAAAGGCGTAAAAGCCGCAGAGCGCGTTCACCACCACAAGGCCGGCCCGCAGCAGGCTTAGCTTTGGCCTGCGGGGGATCAGGTTCTCTTCGGCGCGGTCCGACATCAGCAGCATCGCCACCAGCGGAAAGCCGAACAGCGTGGAAAAGAAGATGTTCTGGAACGGGCTGTAGCTGGCGCCCATGTATTTCACGATCACATCCGAACCGGAAAAGATGCCGAAGGACAAAAGGGCGAGAAGCGCGCCGCGCAGGTTGCTGTTGGGGGTCATTGCAAAGCCGGATGGGGTTCGGCGGCCCGGTCGAAAAGGTCTGAGCCGCGCCTTCCTGTCTCGCCAAACGCCCTTGGGTGCAAGGGGAATTTCAGCTCAGGCGAGGGATTCTTGGCTTCGGCTGCGGCGCGCCGTTGCCAAGAGCGCAAGGCCCGCCGTGATGATCACTGCGGTGCCGAGAACCGTGACAAGTCCCGGCTTTTCGCCGAACAGGAAGAAGGACATCGTGCTGGCCCAGAGGATTTGCGAATACTGCATCGGCGCCACCACGATGGCGGGCGCGCGGCGATAGGCGGCGATGATGAAAAGCCCGCCCAAGGTGCCCAGAAAGCCCAGGATCGTGCCGGCCACATAGTCATGCGGCTGCAGCGGCGTCCAGACGAAGGGCATGATCAGCGCCGCGCCGGCCACCTGCGCCATGACCGGATAGACCAGGATCACCCCCGACCGTTCGCGCCCGCCGATCTTGCGCAGGATCAGCGAGTTCAACGCCCCGAGCACGGCGCCGCAGATCGCCGTCAGATGCGCCAGTTGAAAGGTCGTGCTGCCCGGCTGCACCGCGATCAGCACACCGGCAAAGCCGACAAGGATGATCGCCCCGCGCAACGGGTCGATCGGCTCGCTCAAGAGCGGCCAGGCAAGGAGGGTGATCATCAGCGGCATGGTGAAGAAGATCGCATAGCATTGCGCGATGGGCAGGTGGGTGAAGGTATAGGTCACCAGCGCCGAGTTGATCAGCGTGATGACGATGCGCGCCCAGGTCCATAACGGAAGCACCGGCCTCAGACTGGCGCCGCGGTTGGTGATCGCGATCTGGGCAAGGATGAACGGCAGCGTGAATGCCGCTGCCAGGAACATCACCTGAAACGAGTTCATTTCCTTGCCGAGGAACTTCACCATCACGTCCGTACAGGCATAAGAGCCGAACGAGGCCAGCGAAAACAGCGCACCCCGAAACGGCGAATGCAGCGGCATCGTCATGTCGGATCGGCCTGCCGGTGCCGTTGCGGCGCGGCGGAACGGGACAGAAGGAACAGACCCGAGGCGATGATGATGCCGATGCCGATTGCGGTCGGGAGGTCGATCCGTTCGGCAAAGAACACCCAGCCCAGCACGGCAGCCCAGATGATCTGGGAGTACTGCATCGGTGCCACCACGATCACCGGTGCCCGGCGATAGGCGCCCAGGATCAAGAAGCCCGCCACCAGCAGTTGCAGCGCCATCAAAAAGGTCATGCCCAGGGCCGCAGCGCTCATCGGCCGCCACAGCCAGAGCATCGCGATGCCCAGGGCCAGAAACTGCGCCGCCATCGGGTACAGCATCAGCACGCCCGGCCGCTCGATGCCGACGGTCTTGCGGATCACGATGTAGTTGCAGGCCCCCAAGGCGGCCGAGGCCAACGCCGCCAGATGCCCCAGCCCCAGAGGGGTGCTACCCGGACGCAGCGCCACCGCCACACCGATCAGCCCGCCAAGGATCGCCAGCCCGCGCGGCAAATCCATATGCTCGCCCAGAAGGGGCACAGCGAGCGCGGAAATCAGCAGGGGCATCAGGAAGAACACGGCATAGCATTGCGCGAGCGGCAGCACGGTGAAGGCATAGGCGCCAAGCGTGCCGTTCAACAGCGTGACGACGATGCGAAAGGCGGTCCAGCGCGGCAGCACCGGCAACAGCGAGCCGCCCTGCCCGGTCCAGGCCAGTTGCGCCAGCACCATCGGCAGCGCGAAGGCGCCCGAGCAGAACAGCACTTGCATCGGGCCGATGGTGCTGTCCGCCGTCCCGGCCAGCCCCTTGATGCCGATGTCATAGCAGGAATACAGGCCGAGCGCCGCGAGCCCCATCAGGGCCCCGATCACAGGAGATTGCGGTGCATTCATGCGCGCATCCTGCATCTTGTGCCGCGCCTGACATGCCAGTTCCCGTCAGCCCCTGGTCGCTTATTGTCCGCAGGGCAAGAATATCCGCAGCGTTTCTGGATCGCTTACAGGCTTGCGTCCAGCGCCGCCACAACCGCATCGCCCATTTCGGTGGTCGAGACCGACGCGCCGCCGGACGGGCCCAGCAGATCGGCAGTGCGCAGACCGTTTGCCAGCACGGTTTGCACCGCCGCTTCGATGCGCGCCGCATCCTCGCCCAGGCCGAAGGAATACCGCAGCGCCATGGCGAAGGACAGGATGCAGGCGATCGGATTGGCCTTCCCGGTGCCGGTGATGTCGGGGGCCGAGCCATGCACCGGCTCGTACAGTGCCTTCGGCCTGCCGTTGGCCATCGGCGCGCCCAGGCTGGCCGAGGGCAGCATCCCCAGCGAGCCGGTCAGCATCGCGGCACAGTCCGACAGCACGTCGCCGAACAGGTTGTCGGTGACGATCACGTCAAAATGCTTGGGCCAG
>Ga0105047_10015551_pt1 | contig 11974 bp, 8 predicted proteins | sample MAT04_FD_78384 | JGI IMG/M metagenome (GOLD analysis project Ga0105047, IMG submission 78384) | Freshwater microbial communities from Lake Fryxell liftoff mats and glacier meltwater in Antarctica - MAT-04 (megahit assembly) | ecosystem: Environmental > Aquatic > Freshwater > Ice > Liftoff... | reverse complement strand
GTTGCGGCTAATGTACGAGGCCAACCCAATGGCTTTCCTCGCAGAACAGGCAGGAGGAATGGCAATTGATGGCGGGCGGAGGATTCTGGAGATCCAGCCCAGAAGCTTGCACGAGCGGGTCTCTCTCGTCGTCGGCAGCCGCCAAGAGGTAACACTGCTGGGCGAATTCCTGGCGAAGCATTCCTGAACGTAGCCGCCACCTCCACCGCGCGGATCATGAGCGGAAATCTGCGTGGCAGGCGTCGCAGGTCTTATTCAGAAGTGTCGCGGCGCTTTGCCCTCGCTTGGCGTCTTCGCTCTTCGTCGCTTCGACAATCTCCAGACATTGCTGCTGCAACTCGTCCACATACTTCCGATAGTTGGCGTCGTCAGCGAACTCGTACCCCTCGGCCTTAATGACTTCGCAGAGCACGGCCAGTAGTTGGGCTTCGTGCTGGATCGCGGCACGGTTCTTGGCGAACTCGGCGGAATTCGACGTCCAAGGGCCTAGTCGCTCGCGGAGCGATTTTTCCATCCGCTTCATCAGGGGCGCTCGGTTAACGACTTCCGGCCATTTGAAGTCGGCCTCGGCCGGACGCGTTTCGATCGTGCCGCCACGCACCAATTCCGCCAGATCCTGGCTGCGGCGTTTGGCTTCTTCGAACGAGTTATCAGTGCCGACCTTACAGTTCATGCCGGCGCGACCAAACAACGTGCGGAGGACTGCGGCGTCTTTCTGCCAGCGAATGTTGCCGTCGTACTGGCCGATCACGCCAAACAGCACGGCCAGCATTGATAGTTCCTCCCGCGCAGCGCGATACCCGCCACCCTTGAAAGCCGTCGGCGTCTGCACGGCCGCTCCCACCGGCTGCACCCGCAATTTGACTTCATCTTCAATCGCCGCGGCGCTAACCAGCGCCGACCAATGCGCTCCTCCCGTGGGCGTCGCGATTGCAGGTTGAGAAGTAGTGGAAGAGGCGACACCATTTGTCGCGGCCGGAACATTCGATCCCGGAACAGGGCCGGCGCCCAACCGCTGACGAGCGTCGCTAAAGAACGCCTCCAGCACCGCCCGATCCCATTTGGGTGGCGAAGCAAGTTTGGCCGGCGCGCGACCGCCTTGCGGAGGCACGGCAGATGAAGTCTTGCTGGGCGGGCGTTTGGCCGGCGGTTGGGCCGTCGACAGCCCCATCGCCAGCGTCAGGCAAAAAATGCCGGCCAGAATTGCGACCCAAACAGTCCGTTGCATCGTTTTAAGCATGGAGAGAAGACGAGTTCCGGGGAACGCCACTCGTTGAAACCTGGTTTGCAAAACAGGGCGAGGGGGGCGCGTGTCAATTCTCAGTTTATGATACACCACAGACTATGCCATCTAGATCCGCCAATTCGCCGTTTCCAGAACGCCCAATGAGCGACGCTGCACCCGCACTGCAAGGACCGCCCGTTTCCGCGGTGCACGCGAGCGATGCCGCTCCGGTACTTGGATCTCCGCGTCCTGCGTCGCTCGCCAACCAGGAATCCTACCTGGTGCAGTTTTCGCGACCGGCGATGGCCTGCCGTTTCGAAATTACGCTCAACGCTGGGCAGCATGAAGATGGCTCCGAGGCCGCTTTAACGGCGCTCGACATGATCGAAGAGCTTGAGAGCCAACTGACGGTCTATCGCGATTCGAGCGAGGTCGCTCACATCAACCATTGGGCCGCCGAAACGCCGGTGAAGGTAGAACCACGGCTATTTGCGCTGCTGCGCGTCGCCATGTTGCTATCCCAGGCAACGGGCGGCGCTTTTGATATCACCAGCGGACCACTCACAAAAATTTGGGGGTTCTACCGTCGGAACGGGTCGATCCCGGCCGCCTGCGAGTTGCAGACCGCGATGCAAGACGTCGGCAGCCATCACCTGGCATTCGATGAAGCTGCGCAGTCGATCCACTTTCTGCGCCGCGGCGTGGAGTTAAATCTTGGCGCAATCGGCAAAGGTTACGCGCTCGACCGTGCGGCCGAGACAATGCTCGCAGCCGGCATTGAGAATTTCCTGATCCATGGAGGGCAGAGCAGTGTGCTGGCGCGCGGCGCGCGTGGGCTGTCTGCCTCCGGCGGCTGGTCTGTCGGAATCGGCCATCCACTGAATCCGGAACGCCGCCTGGCCGAAGTCTGGCTGCGCGATCGGGCACTGGCCACTTCGGGGGCGAGCCACCAGTATTTCCGGCACCAAGGCAAACGCTACGGCCATATTTTGGACCCGCGCACCGGCTGGCCGGCCGAAGGCGTCCTCTCGTCCACGGTCCTGGCGCCAACGGCCGCGCAGGCAGACGCCCTTTCAACCGCTTTCTACGCCCTGGGCGTATCGGCCACACAGGATTGGTGCCGAGAACATCCTGAAGTGGGCGCCTTGCTTATCCATCCGAGCGGGGACCGGAGTTCCGTCGAAATCACCGTTTGTGGTCTGACGGACGCCGACTGGCGGCTGACCGCCTACTGATAGGTCCACTGCACAAGTGTGAGCGAACGCGACGAAGGGCGGCTCCGGATCGCAATTGTCCGGTTAGATGCCCGACTTCTGACGATTCTGGGACAGCGTTGCCCCCTTCCCCAATAGGAACTTACGGCGGCAAGTGCCTCTTCTGTAGTTTGTCCAATTTGAATATGCTGACGCCGATCTAGACAGCTACAATAACCGGCGCCTCGCCCCCACCCTCCCGGACCCACACGATCCGGTAACGCCGCTGCATGCTCAATTCCTTTGCCGATTTTGTTCCCTTCCTCCACTATCTGTGGATTGTTGGGGCACTGATTCTGACGGGTTGCGGACTCCCGATTCCGGAGGAGATCTTCATCATTACCGCCGGGATCACGGCGGCCTCTGGCGCTCTGAATCCATGGGGGGCGATGGCTGCCTGCCTGGTTGGGGCCTTGGCTGGCGACTGCGTGATGTACGCAATCGGCTACCACTTTGGCCACGGCCTGTTGCGTGACCGCCCCTGGTTCGCCCGGTATTTAAAACCGGAGCGCGAGGCGCGGATCGAGCGGATGATCGCCCAGCACGGCTGGAAGGTCCTCTTTGTGGCCCGATTTTTGGCAGGGCTACGGTCGCCCGTATACATCACCGCTGGAATCCTCCGCATGCCGTTCCGACGGTACTTGCTGATTGATTCCATTTGCGCCGCATTTGTAGTGGCCACTTTTTTTGGGCTCAGCTACCTGTTTGCCGACCGGGTGCAAGCCTGGTGGACCCGGCTGCAACACGCCGAAGTGGCGTTTACGGTGACGATTGTTTCCGCCATTGCCGCAGTAGTGCTGTTCTTTTTTATGCGACATCGGCGTAGATTGGCGAGGATCCGAGTCCGCAAGGAACTTCGGTCCCTGCGGCTGAGAGCGAGCGAGCGGGGTCCCGAGACCAATAGCGCGGGATAACAACTCATGCGGAACTCCCAGCGACGCTTGCGATATTTGATCGTTGTCGCTGGAATTGTTCTCTCCCTGTCCTTTGCTTCGCAAGAATGCGGCGCGCAAAAGCGGAGCCTTAACGGCAGTCTCTCCGGCCAGCTCCGGATCATCCAGGTGCGGATGGTCTCAGGACGGATCTCGGCCGTTTGCCCAGTCTCGAACCAATCCATGACGTCCAACGTCACTGGCACGGATCGACGCGAGCGACTGACGCTGAACCTGGGTGGCGGTAAGCCGAATATCTCATACGAATCCGCCAATCCGCGTGAATCGGTCTCGCTCAATATGGAGCAAGGCGCCGCGGTCACCATGCGGATCGATCCGACGTCGCAGTCCGACCAGCCTGCCGTGCAATTCGTGCAGGACTCTACCGGCGCCGTTCGACTGACGATCGGTAGCGACGATAACGCCAAAGAGTTCCGCGCGAAAAGCGTCTGGCAACTGATGCTAGCCGAACCGGAAGCCTGCCGAGAGCACCTGCTACCACTGTTGCAATTGCTGCGGCCCGGTTGGCAGGTCAGCCAGCAGGCAGAAAGCCTGGAAGAAATGCTCTGCCGCAGCACGGTGAGTCCTGATCCCGCGCAGCGCGCCGTTTGGCAGCAAGCGATCAAGTTGCTGGGGAGCCCTCGATACGTGGAGCGCGAGCGGGCGGAACAACAATTACTGGATGGCGGTCAGCGAATAATTCCCACGCTACAGGGCCTGTCGCGTGGACAGTTGGACGCCGAGCAAGCGTATCGGGTTCGCCGTGTGGTGCGGCAACTGACGGGCGATGGCGAAGAAGACACGCCCGATCGCGTGGCGTTCTGGCTGGCGGAAGACCCGCGAGTCTGGCACGCGCTGGCCAGTCGGGATGATCTGACCAAGCGGCGAATAGCGGCGAGTCGCCTGTCGCTGTTGCTGCCGGCGCCAGTGGAGTTCGATCCCGAGGCAACCGCCGAGCAGCGCACGTCGCAGCTAACTCGTATTCGCGAACAGCACGCGGAATTCTTTGATCCACCCGCGAGTTCTACGGCGGCGAGCGGCGATTCAAAAAACTAGTCCCACCACCAAGTGCGTTCGGCGGCGCTTTCTCGAGCGGACCGCTTGTGCTGACCACCGAGCTTTTGCTCAGAGTCTTTCTGCATTTTGTCGCGATTGACATACTTGGACGTGTCGATCGAAACGCCACCGCTCACCACGCCGATCAATTGCGTGCGATTGATGACGCGGTGATTCACTACCGTTTCAACCCACTGGGGGACGTTCTCCGTGGCCGTAGCGAACGACTCCGAGTCCAGGAACGACGTCACATGCCAGTTGGCCTGATTCGGTAGATCGTTTGACTCCATCAGTTCAACCACCAGGGCCAGGTCAAAAACGTTTCGCAGTTCGGCGTAGACCGGATACTTGTTGGCCAGCGCCTGGAAGTCCTTCGTAAAGTTGGCGGCGAACTTTTGATTCAGCGCGTCAGCCTGGCCGGTGTGAACTTGCTGGCCCTGGGCGGTGAGCAATTCGTTCTCGCTCAATACCTTGACACCTTGGCCACGGATCTCGAATGCGTCACCAACTTCGCTTGCGATAATCGCATCGTAATCTGCCGTGAACCACCAACGAAGCACGTCGAGCGCCGGAGCTTGCTCGCCGGGTTTCAACTGGACCATGCTCAAATAGCTGGGGGCGCCTTTCGTGCCGGGTTCCAATCCAATCCCGATCAGCTTCATGTGCTGATCCGCTTCGAGCATGACCTGTGCGACGCGAGACCGAGGATCGACTCCGAAGAACTGCGCCTCCTGGCGACCAATACGGCCCCGAATTTCCTCGAGGTGCTTACCACTTTGGCCGGGCTTGAGCGCCACGCCGGCCTGCGCGTCGATATACTCTTTCGCCTGTGCCAGTCCCTTTTCGGTCGGGACAATCGAACAGCCGAAGTCGGCGTTCTTGGCAGCGGCGCGGCGACGCAGCAAGACCACTAGGTCGTCCAACCGAAGAATCGGCTGACCATCGTCGACGCTAACGGTGCGGGCTTCTTGATTCAATTTCCAGTCGCTTGCCGGACCGGCCAGTACGATGTCACCCGTGTCAGGATAGACCAGCACGTATTGCACGCGCTTCAGCCCGGCCAATACCAGCATCTCTTCATCCAGCGGCTGACCAGCGGCCAGGCGAATTTGAATTTCGCGTTCCAGTCGCGGCAATGATACCTTGCGCAGGTTGGACGCGCGACGCACGTCGTCGCTAACCATCGCGTGCAGGGCATCACGTCGCAATTGGGCCAGGTCGCCACCATCCTTGCGCTTTGGCGTGCGGCGCAAGACGCCCTCGGCGTCAACGTAGACACCGTTGGTGAATGGCTTGATCGATCCGTTACCGCTGTTGGTATCCCAGCTATCGGGCGAGATGGTGTCTTCGATCAATTCAATCAGCGGACCAAAGTTAGCGCCACCACCTTGCGCGCCGACAGGAGTGGCTGCGACTTCAGACAATGCTTTGCTGCGAACGCGGCCATCGCTAACTTCGGCCAATGTGTTGTAAGACGCTTTGTATCCGCCGCCACTCGCCTGGGCGCGGGCGATCGTCGCCAACGCCTCGTCGCGCACTTCGCGTTCGGCGCCACGGGCTAACTCCATCGCTGGTCCAAATTCGCCAGCGGCGGCAAAGTCGCGAATTTGCTGTTGCGTCTCTTCCGCGGTGGCGGCAAAAGCGATTTGCCCAACGCCGATTGCAATGCAAAGGGCCGAGAAGGCCGAAACCGCGCGAAGCAAAGACATTACGTTGCCGAGAAAGATCCGCCGAGCGTGCATCTGATGGCCTCGAAGAAAGCTGTTCCGTTGGAGACTGCGCCATCTGACAGATTCCGCTAGCTGGGACCCCCCGTCAAGAAAAATAGACAACATTACTGAATCGTAACAATCACTAACTTATGCCCTGAACGCCCTTTAAGGCTAAAAATCAGTTTTTTTACGGTTGGCAGTCGGATGGCTTCGCTCCGCGCGCAAAAAAGGGGGACGGCGCACCAGCCTCTGGCCGGTGGCCGTCCCCATGCGTTTCTCACCTAGCAGCCGGTAGGCAGCTTAGTTGCAGCACGACGAAGGAGCGGCGCAGCTTGGCTCGCAGCAGCTCGGTTCGCAGCAGGTCGGCTCGCAGCAAGAAGGAGCACAGCACTTGTGGCAGCGAGCTTTCATCCGAGCGCAGAAATCGCGGAACGGACGGCAGCGTGGCTTGCAGCAAGGCGTACAGCAGGAATCTTCACAGCACGACGGGGCTGGCGCACAGCAAGTCGGTTCGCAGCAGGTCGGCTCGCAAGCCACTGGAGCACAGCAGGTGGGCTCACAGCAGGTCGGCTCGCAGCACTTCGGAGCGCAGCAGCCGCCACGGCGGTGCATGAACTCGAACGCGCTGGCGTTCGAAGCCGACGCAAACACAAAACCAGCGATAACTGCCAGGATCGGCAGCGCACAACGAATCTTCATGGGGAGGGTTCCTTCGCAATCACACAACATAGGGTAAATAGAGGATTCATTCCTCTGCTGTTCGCTCGTATCGTCGGCAGTTTGACGAGAGCGTTAATTGGGTAAAGTGCATTTCCGCTTATGCTAGACTCTCCAGAATTACGAATCCTAGCGTCCATGACGATTACTCTTTGCCGGAGGAGCGCACAGAAACGCAATTGCACCTCACAGACCGCGCAACCGCTACACTCGGTCGGCGCTGCCGGAATAAGCGCTAGCCTCCGCAGCGCCCCGTGAAATAGATCGTGAGCTAAGCGTTTTGATTCGCCAGCAGGCTATATGCGCTGCGCGGCCATCCGGAGCGTTTGCAGATACGGGACCGGATTTGCCCCCAGTGCGTTCAACACCGTGCCGCCGGCCGTAAAGACATGGGTAACCCAATCCGGCGCGCCGTAGCGCTCGAGTGCCGTTCCCCCTTCGCCACCACCGATATAAACCTCGACGCCGGCCTGTTTCATTCGCTTCAATTGCGAGATGAATCGCTTGGTGCCGTCTTCGAAACGCGGATCTTCGAACATGCCGAAAACGCCATTGTAAAACGCGACTGCCGCGGGGGCGCCTGCGGGGCGTTTCTTCAAGGAATCAATAAACTCGCCAATCTTTGCCGCGTAGTGCTCGCTAGTGGCGGGGCCGACATCGAACTGTTGGTCGCCCGGCCCGATCTTGGTCGCAACGCTCCCGTCGGCCAGCACAAAATCGACCGGCAACACGAACTCAATCCCCTTAGCCCGGCCACTCTCGACCATCCGACGGGCCTGTTCAATTCGCTGCGGTGAGATGAAGTACGGCTTGTCCCGGTGGGCCGGATCTTCGGCCACTCCCATCGAAAACGTCTCGCCATCGAGCTGCGCGGCCGCTTTTTTCAGGGCCATCGCCAAGGAGCCAGCCGCAAAGACCCAGCGTATCGTTCCGCGCGCGATCATCGCCTCCAAGTCATCAAGCTTGTCGGCCTTCAGCCCGCTGAAAACAACGAGTTCAGTCGCGAGGCAACGTCGCATCGGACCGTCGAATTCGCCCGCGACGTATTCGCCGAGCGCCACGCGATCCATTGCCGCTGGAACCACCGTTGTGGAACTATCGAGGCTGCCGGCCGAAAGTGCCTCGTTGACGTAAACGCTGGCAATGCGCTCCGCCATTTGATTTGCCAATTTGGCAAGCGGACCTGCCAGGCTAGGGGCATCGGTCGTGGTCGCTTCCCACAGCAAACGCTCCGCCTTGTATCGACGCGTATTCTCCAGCACGAATACGCTTCCCGGCGTCGCGGCCTTGATCGCTTGCGCGGCGGCGTCTGTAACCGTCTCGGCCTTCTCGTCCCACCAGTCGGTGATCAGCGTGACCGGGGCGCCGAGCAACAGGCTGATTCGCTCGGCCACTTTGGCGAGCGATCCTTCCGGCTTGCGGCCAATGTGTCCAAAAATGATCTGCTTCCAGCCACGTTCCAATCCGACGCGAAGCGTGGGGATCATCGAGCGGAGACGGATATCGCCATCGCCGATCTGTGGACCTGGTTTAGCGTCGACATCCCCTCGAACGAGTACGGACGTTCCTGCCGGCACATCGGCCAGGCTCGACAATCGCGGGATCGATTGCAAATAGTCTTCCAGCCGCAAAGTCTCGGCGGAAGCAGGATCGAGCAAGGCGTGGAGCCAGGGAGTCAGTGTCTCGGGGGTCGTCTTCATCGGAAAATCTCGCAATCGACTCGGAAGGTAGGCGGAGTGGAACAGCGGCGGGCGGGGCGGGCAGACGCCGAATTCGGCCGCCATTTGAACACGCTGACCGGCAATTGGTCTAGGGGCGCGAATCGCTCATTGCGAAAACGCACATAAGACACCCAAAAAACGGGCAGCGCGGAGGCGATCAGACACGACGACAAAAACAGTGGTCTGAGAATCAGACAGGAATCGCAGCAGACTAGCGTGCTTCGAGCGTCGTGCGAGGAGCCTTACGACGCTGCTTTTGAGCGTACATGCGCGTATCGGCAAGCTGCCAGGCATGCACCAGGCCGTGGCTTGGATCCCGCGAAGCGAGGCCAATCGACGCCCGAATTCGCGCCATCGCCAGAGCGTTGTCGATACGACCGGCCAGCGCAATCTCGCCTTCGCCTTCCACCTCGACCCCCAGCACGACAAATTCGTCGCCCCCCACACGTGCGACCACATCATGCTCGCGCGTGGCCTTTTGTAGGGCCTTGGCCGTGCGGCGCAACAAATCGTCACCTGCCGCGTGGCCGCCAGTATCGTTGACTCGTTTCAAGTCATCCAGGTCGATCGAGAGGACGCAAGCAGGGTGGGCATACCGGGTGCAGCGGCTATCTTCCGCGGCCATCAACTGATCCCAACCGCGGCGGTTGTACAAACCGGTCAATGAGTCCGTCAGTGCCTCGGCTCGCGATCTTTCAGCAAGGCGGGCTTGGCGAGTGGCTTGTAACTCCACTTCGAGTAGCGTGGCCAGCATGCGGGCAATCAGTTCGATCATCGGCAATTTCGCCGACAAGTCGTCCGTGATCGGCTTGAAATGCATGCCACACAAGGCGCCAAAAACCGCGCCATTGCAGCGAGTCAGCGGAACGCTCAAATACGCGGCAATACCCAATTGGTGTGCTTGCGTTGCGGCCGAAGATCGCGATCTTTCGGCCAAATGCGGCACAAACCGGCTAACGCTTCCGACGGCCGACGGATCGCACAGCCCGTCGAACCAGGGCAAGACATCCCCGGACTGGATGTTGAATCCATCGCCAGCAATCTCTAGTACCACACTCTGCTCAGCACGGGCCCGGGTCAGAACCCAAAGTCCAAACGGGAGTTGCTCGCGCAGAAAGGTCAATGCCGCTACAGAAGCGGTTGTGAAGTTCGGAAACGCCTGGACGTCAAGCTTGTCGCCGTCTGACGCCTGTCCGTTATACGAGTTTGGGGGAAGCAAGACGCTCATGCCAATCCTGAGTCGCGGGTACTGTCGTCCAGGGCAGAACTAGCAAATGTAGCTTTTCATTTGGCGCCGGTCCGGTGGAAATTGTTCGGGCCCCAGACCTACGATTCAAGCCGGCCGCCGGCGGATTTGCCGGTAAATAGGTGGCTGAGCTTGCGGGCGGTCGTATTCAGGGGGTAATCGTGCAATTCGCGTGGGTCGACCCAGGCCATATGCCGTCCACCCGAGTGGTTTTTCGCCTGACGGACGAATTTTGCCTCATAGCAATCGAGCGTGATGCGGTAGCGGGTCACGGTGTGCTTGAGCGTGGTCAGTTTCTTTCCAACAGTGGCCTCCACGCCTGTGTCGCGGAGGATGTGTTCCGCCAATTCTGCTGCCACGGTTTCTTTAGTTGACTCAATGCCATAGCGCGGAAAATCCCATAGTCCGGCCCAGCGTTCGCCCGCATTGCGCAACACCAGCAGGACTCGGCGCCCACGCCGCGCTAAGAGAGCTGCTTCGTGCAATTGCGTAACTTGCGGGCGCACTTGGGGGGCGGGAATCGTGGCGGTCAAACCATTCGCGCGGGTCGGGCAAAGACTCGCGACTGGGCAGGAGTCGCACAGTGGCGCGCGCGGCGCACAGATCTGGCTCCCCAATTCCATCAGCGCCTGATTGAACTCGCCAGTGTCAGACTTTGACAACAGCGATTCCGCGGCCGCCCACAACAGTTCTTGTCCGGCGGCGGAACGCACGTCGCCAGCGAACGCCAACAACCTCGCCAAAAGGCGGATGGTATTCGCTTCGAGAATCGGGTGGGGATCGTCGTGCGCGATAGAAAGGACCGCGCCGGCCGTGTATCTCCCCACGCCGGGCAGACTGCGCGCCGCGGCAATCTGGCGAGGAAAGACTCCACCGTGCTCGTCGCGGATCACCTTTGCCGCAGCATGCAGTTGCCGCGCGCGGCGATAATAACCGAGTCCTTCCCAAAGTTTGAGGACCTCGATCTCGGGCGCCGCGGCGAGCGATTCTATCGTGGGAAAGCGCGCGACAAAGCGGGGGAAATACGCGCTGACCGTGGCGACGAGCGTTTGTTGCAACATCACCTCGCTAACCCAAACCTGGTAAGCGTCACGAGTGCCGCGCCAGGGAAGTACGCGGGCGTTTCGTCGATACCATGCAAGTAGCCGGCGGCGAAAGGCGAGACGCCACTCGGGCGACTGCATCAGATTCAGATCGTTCGTCGGGCTGACGAACGAGCGAGCGGGTGACTGAGCCATTGGATTCCGTTCCGGCCGGAGAATTCAGAGACGCGGAGGAGTGCTTGGGGGCAGCTTTACTTTTTGCTTTCGTCAGCCGAGGGTTCGTCTTTCTTTTCGGTCGCTTCGCCCGTTACAAGTTCGCCCGTTTCCGGATTGAGGTACGAAATAGCGCCGGTGTACTCGATGGCAATCGTGCCGCGCATCTGTTTGGAGACTTTCTCGAATGCCTCTTTCCGCAGCGCAGGCTCAAGATCTTTGCGAACGTCGCTAGCCGTCTTTTTGCCTGGCCGAATCTCGGAGACTTGCAGTAAATGAGCGCCGTATTTAGTCAGCACGGGTTCGCTGACCTGACCAGGTTCAAGGGCAAAGGCCGCGGCCGCGAAATCTTCGTCCATCAGACCGTGCCGCGGAATGAAACCAATGTCACCGCCTTTGGCCCGACTTGGCGCCTCGGAGTGCTTTTTGGCGGCCGCCGCAAACGTAGTCAATTCTCCGATGATGGAATCGCGAATCGTCGTTGCTCGCTCGCTGAGTTGTTTTAGCTTTCCTTCGTCCACCGTTCCATTCGGCCGCAACAGGATCTGCGACACGCGCACTTCGGTCCCATCGTATTCCTTGCGGTGGGCGGCAAAGTATTTCTGGAAATTCGCTTCCGTCAGATAACTGTTTACGGCTTTTTCCCAGCGCAATTGCCATTGGAGATCATCCCGGAACTTCTTTTCCGTAATGTCCATTTCAGCAAGCGCCTCGAAAATCGAACTTCCTTGCTTCTTGTACGATTCAGTTCGACGCTTGTACGCGTCGTCGACCTCTTCGTCGCTGACCTCGATCTTTTTGCTGTCGAGGAAGCGCGTGATCAAATGTCGGTTGATCACCTGGTCGAGCGTATTGG
>Ga0105047_10015550_pt1 | contig 11975 bp, 7 predicted proteins | sample MAT04_FD_78384 | JGI IMG/M metagenome (GOLD analysis project Ga0105047, IMG submission 78384) | Freshwater microbial communities from Lake Fryxell liftoff mats and glacier meltwater in Antarctica - MAT-04 (megahit assembly) | ecosystem: Environmental > Aquatic > Freshwater > Ice > Liftoff... | reverse complement strand
GGGAGGATGAGGCCCCACGCGGCGAGGCGGGCTCGGCGCCGGTCGATTCCGAATCCGCCCGTATCCGGCTGGAGAAACTGCTGCAGGCCTCGGGGCTGGACGAAACCCGCCCGACCCAGTCGGACTATGCCGCCGAGGCCGCCTATGCCTTTTCGCCCAGAAACAAGGAGGGCCGCCCGCGCATGCTGCTGGCCGAGGCGGGCACCGGGACCGGCAAGACGCTCGGTTATCTCGCCGCCGCCTCCCTGTGGGCCGAGCGCAATCAGGGCGCGGCCTGGGTCTCGACCTACACCCGCGCGCTGCAGCGCCAGATCGACCGCGAAAGCGCGGCCCTGTGGCCCGATCCGGTGGAGCGCAAGCGAAAGACCGTGGTTCGCAAGGGCCGCGAGAACTACCTGTGCCTGTTGAACCTGCAGGACATGGTGCAGGCGGCCCAACTCGGGAACGGCGACCTGATCGGCCTGGCCCTGACCAGCCGCTGGGCGCTGCACAGCCGCGATGGCGACATGACCGGCGGTGACTTCCCCGGCTGGCTGCCCGGCCTGTTCGCGACGCCCGCCGGCAATCAGGCCTCGGCGGCAAACCTCGTCGACCGGCGCGGCGAATGCGTCCACGCAGCCTGTCCCCACTACCGCACCTGTTTCGTCGAAAAGACCATCCGCGCCAGCCGCCGGGCCGATCTGGTGGTCGCCAACCACGCCCTGGTCATGACCCAGGCCGCCTTCGACGGGGCCCGCTCGGCCCGAGGTCTGAAACAGGACGGAGAGACCGCCGCCCTGAAACGCATCGTCTTCGACGAAGGCCACCACCTGTTCGACGCCGCCGACAGCGCCTTCTCCGCCTGTCTCTCGGGTCAGGAGGCCGCCGAGCTGCGCCGCTGGATCCGCGGGCCGGAGGGGCGCGGCCGGCGCGGACGCGGTCTGGAACAGCGGCTGGGCGACCTGTGTGCCGACAACGAGGCGGCCCAGAAGGCCCTGTCCGACGCCATCCGCGCCGCCGCCGCCCTGCCCGGCGAGGGCATATCCGGCCGCATCGCCCCGCCGTCGGGCGAGGTCAATCCGGTCGGGCCGATCGAACAGTTCCTGATGGCGGCGCTGGAACAGATCCGGGCACGCACCTCCGAGGCGGCATCCTCGGCGTCGTCAGAATTCGGCACCGAATGCGCCGTCCGCCCCGCGACCGAACCCCTGCTGGAGACCGCCCGCAGCGCCGCCCAGGCCATCGCAGCGGTCGAGGCGCCGCTGCTGGCCCTGGCCCGGCATCTGGAGGACATCCTGGACGATGAGGCGGCCGGGCTGGACGGTTCCGCCCGCGCCCGCATCGAGGGGGCCCTGCGCGGTCTCGACCGTCGCGCCCGCATGACCCTGCCCGGCTGGCGCTCCATGCTGGCCGCGCTTCAGGACGGCGGCGATCAACCCGATCCCGATTTCGTCGACTGGCTGTCGGTCGAGACCGCCTTTGGCCGGATCCACGATGTGGCCCTGCGCCGTCACTGGATCGACCCCACCGTCCCGCTGGAGGCCGCCGTCATCCTGCCCGCCCACGGCGTGCTGGTCACCAGCGCGACCCTGTCCGACCCGATCGCAGAGGCCTCCGGCGGCGACCTGTTCGGCATGGCCCGGATGCGCACCGGGGCCGCGCGGCTGATCGAACCGGCCCGGACGCTGAAGGTCGAAAGCCCGTTCGACTATGCCTCGAACAGCCGGGTCATCGTCGTCAACGACGTGGCAAAGGACGATCCCCGCCAGACGGCGGCCGCCATGCGCGAGCTGTTCCTCGCCGCCGGCGGCGGCAGCCTGGGCCTGTTCACCGCCATCCGCCGGTTGAAGGCCGTCTACGAACGCCTCGGCCCCGATCTGGCGAGGGCCCAGATCCCGCTCTATGCCCAGCACGTCGATCCGCTGGAGGTGGGCGCCTTGGTCGATATCTTCCGCGCCGAACAGGACAGCTGCCTTTTGGGCACCGACGCGGTGCGCGACGGCGTCGATGTGCCGGGCCGGAGCTTGCGCCTGCTGGCCTTCGATCGCGTGCCCTGGCCGCGCCCCGACCTGCTGCACAAGGCGCGGCGCGAGAAGTTCGGGGCCAAGGGCTATGACGACGCCCTCGCCCGCGCCCGTATCGCCCAGGCCTTTGGCCGCCTGATCCGTCGCGCCGACGACAAGGGAGTCTTCGTCATGCTGGACGCCGCCACCCCGACCCGCCTGTTTGCGGCCCTTCCGCCCGGCGCGGAGGTCCAGCGCATGAGCCTGGTCGAGGCGATCGAGGTGACGCGAGAATTCTTGGCTGACTCTCTCCCAGAGGGAGAGGGCTTGAGCGCACGATCACGCGAGTGACGGGGATGACCGCTTTCGCGATCATGCTGACGCGCCTGCTGTTTAATCGTAGTCGAGAGTCGGCAGTCCCCACGATCTGCACCCTCTGAACCCTGTTTTCCACCCTCCTCGCCGCCTCGACCCGATCCGTGCCAAAAGGCCTGAATGACCGACGCCTCGCCCCCCCGCCATAAACGCTCCGGCCTGTTTGCGCCCATCGGCCTGTTCCTGATCGTGCTGATCGGCTGGTCGGTGTGGTGGTTCGTGCTGGCCGGCCAGGTGCGCGAGCGGCTGGACGTGCGGATCGAGGCGATGCGGGCTGCGGGCTGGGACGTCGCCTATTCCGGCCTCGGCGTCTCCGGCTGGCCCTTCCGGGTCCGGCTGGAAGCGGAAAATGTCTCGCTCACTGCCCCGTCCGGCCATGCTCTGGCGGCACCCGATCTGGCGGCCGAGGCCAACGCCTGGAACCCGGACAGATGGGTTGTGGTCGCCGGCGACGGCCTGGTCCTGACCCGGGCCGACAAGGGCAAGGTCGCGGTCCGCGCCGGGGCCATCCGGGCCAGCGTCCATGGCCTGACCCAGCGCTGGCCGAATGTGGCAGTCGAACTGGCCGAGCCGGAGTTCACCGCGCATGCCGGGGCCGAGCTCTTTCCGATTTCGCGCGCAGGCCGGGTCGAGTTCTATCTGCGCCCGCATCTGGCCCCGGCCGGAACGCCCGGCGTCGATGACAGTGTGGATGTGTTGTTCCGTCTGATCGACGCCGAGGGCCGGCCCGGCGGGCCGGTCGAGAGCATGGCCCGCAACGGCAAGATGACGATCCAGATCGAGGCGGTCGTCGAGGACGCCGACCGGTTGCAGGCTACCGATGGCGCGGGCGTGTTTGCGGCCTGGACCCGGGCCGGCGGACGTTTCACCGCCGTGCGCGGAGAGCTCTCTGCCGGCGAAAGCCGGGCCACCCTGTCCAGCGCCGTGCTGTCGGCCGCGCCGGACGGGAGGCTTCAGGGCACCGTCGCGCTTCAGGCCGTGCGCCCCATGGCGGCCATCTCGGGCCTCGCGGGGTCGCGATCGGGGGCCGTCAACCGCGCCGGGGCCGCCGGGGCCGCTGCTGCAGGTGCGGTCCAGGGCAATGAGGACGTCAGCCTGTCGCTGCAGTTCCGCGACGGCCGCACCTTCCTTGGCCCCTTCGCCCTGGCCCCGGCCCCCAAGCTGTTCTGAGCGGGAGGGCGGTTCCGATGGCCAGAAAGCACGGGGCGCTGTTGCCCGAACCCAGGATCGATACCGACCGGCTTGTGCTGGACCAGGCCCTGATCGAGGCCCTGACGGCGCGGCTCTCGGCGGGGCAGGATACCGCACCGGACGCCGCCTCGCCGGACGCCTCGACCCTGGCCCTGCGCGCCCTGCTGGCCGAGGCCGATGACGGGCATCAGGCGGCCATGCTGCGGGCCCTGTGGGGCCGGATCGAGGCCCGTACCGGCCCCTCGCTGGTCGTCGCCGGCCCGGCGGCGGGGTTACTGGCCGCCGACCGGTTCGGCCTGTCGGCCCGGGCGGTTGCTGATCCGGAGGCGGCCCTGGCCGCGGCGGCAGCGGGCGTCCACGCCCTGATCGACATTGCCGCCGCGCGACCCTGGTGGGGCCAACTGCTGGCCCGCCCCGGCCTCAGGATCATCGCCGCCCTGCCCGATGACCGGCAGGGGCTGCCCCGCGCCCTCAGGGTGGCCGCCGCTGCGACGGGGCCGACGGGCGACGACCGGACCTTCTGGGTCACGGATGCCCGCCTGCCCGACAGCGGCGTGGTCGAGGCCCTGCTGGCCTGCGGCTTCGTCGCGCGTCCGCTGGCATCGGCGGGCGGCTTGAAGCTGTTCATGCTCGCGGGCTATGTGCAGGCCGAAGACGGGCGGCTATCGGCAGCCCCCGGCGCCCTCAAGGGCGTGATCGGCGCCGCCCCCCTGTTCTGAGATCCCTGAATGACCGACGTCTCGACCGGTACAGCCCCGACCCGCCCCTCGCCCAAGCCCGGCATCCTCGACATCGCCCCCTATGTCGGCGGCAAGTCCGTTCTGGCGGGCATCGCCGAGCCGATGAAACTGTCGTCGAACGAAAACGCCCTGGGGGCCGGGCCACTGGCCCGCGCGGCCTATGAGGCGGCGTTGAAGTCGATCCATCTCTATCCCGACGGTCGCGCCGGAAAGCTGCGCACCGCCGTGGCCGAGCATCATGGGCTGGAGCCGGACCGCCTGATCTTCGGCAACGGTTCGGACGAGGTCTTTGCCCTGCTGAACCAGACCTATCTGAGCCCCGGCGACAACATCGTCACCGGCCAGTACGGTTTCCTCGCCTACCGGATCAGCGCCCTGGGCTGCGAGGCCGAGGTCAAGCTGGCGCCGGAGCCGGCCTACAAGGCCGAGGTCGACGCGCTTCTGGCCCAGGTCGATGAGCGGACGAAGATCGTCTATGTCTCCAATCCGTCCAATCCGACCGGCAGCTACAACTCGGGCGAGGAAATCCGCCGCCTGCACGAGGCCCTCCCCGCCCATGTCGTTCTGGTCGTGGACGAGGCCTATGCGGAGTTCGTGGTCGAGGCGGACTGGGAGACGGCGATCCCCCTGGCCCGAGAGGCGTCCAACATCGTCGTGACCCGCACCTTCTCCAAGATCCACGGGCTCGGCGGCCTGCGGGTCGGCTTCGGCTACGCGCCGCTGTCGGTGGCCGAAGCTGTCGACCGCATCCGCCTGCCATTCAACGTCTCGGTACCCGGCCTCGACGCCGCAACGGCGGCCATCGCCGACGTGGCGCATCAGAAGGCCTCGCGCGACCTCGTCCAGACATGGCGGCCGCGCCTGACCCAGGCCATCCGGGGCTTCGGCTTCGAGGTCCTGCCTTCAGCCGGGAACTTCGTCCTGGTGCTTTTCCGCGATCCGAAACGCACTGCCGCCGCCGCCAACGACTATCTGAATTCGAAGGGCATCATCGTCCGCGCCGTCGGCGGTTACGGCATCCATGACGGTCTGCGCATCACGGTCGGCACCGAGGACCAGAACCGCGCGGTCATCGATGCCCTGAGCGAGTTCGCCGCGACCTAGAGCCTGGTCGTTTGAGGTGGACCCAGTTCGTGGGTCCGCTGAAAGCGTGAATCAAGCTCTCACTCATACCTGGAGCCTGATTCACGGCATCAGCGGAATCGCGAAGCGATTCCACTTCAGCCGATCAGGCTCTAGATGTGAGCGCTCGACAAGGTGTCCATCCGGTCCGGGCCGGGGACGCTGGCGTTGCGGATTTCCACCCTGTTCCTGCGGGGCTCCGCCCGTTGCGGACGTGCCGGGCGCGCGCTGAGAACCGGAGGCGCTCCTGATCAGGGCGACGGCTGCAGCCCATGCACATGGACGTCACGACCCGAATGGCGGCGGAGAATCCTGAGCGCGCTGGCCTCGTCCCCGGCATTCCAGGTCCTTACCCACAGCAGCAGGCCGCCGTGGTCCAGTTGTTCCTGCAGGTATTCTGCGTGGGTATCGCCGACCAGCCTGGCCAGCCAGGTGCCGAGCAGGCCCCCGGCCCCGCCGGCAGCGACGGCCGCGATGGCCGCTGCGGCCAGGGTGCCCCCGGACACCAGTATGGCCCCGGTCGCGGCGACGGCCCCCAGATAGAGCAGCCCGCCCATCAGGGCTCCCTTGGCCCCGGCCAGCGATTCCGGTGACACATAGCAGACGGTGGCGGCGTGCGGTTCGTCCTCCAGCTCGGCGACCTTGCTGTAGCGGTGCCCCAGTTTTTCAACGACCGAGTCCTCGCCCGCCAGCAGGCTGAGTTCAGCCCGGTTGAAGCCCGAGGTCAGCAGATCATCGATCGCGGCCTGCAGGGCCTCGGCCGTGGCGAAGACGCCCACGGCCTCGCGTACGCTGTCGGTACTGTCATTGTCGGCCATGTCGCCTGCTCCATCCTGTTGGAAGCCAGAGTGTCGCGTCCGGACTGGCGCGGCCTTGATCCAGATCAGACGATCTCGGCCATCGTTCCGGCATTGATGGCGATCCGCCCGATCAGCCCCTTGACGATCAGGTCCAGCGGCTGGCCCTCGCGGTAGTCGGCGGCGGCGACGAAATTGACCCGGTCCTCGGAGATCAGGCTGTAGATCTTCTGCTGGTCGCGCTCGGAGTTGCGCGGATCGTAGACGGCGATCGAGAAACCGCCCTTGGTGTGCATCATCTTCATGGTCGGCACGTCTGTGTCGCCGTCGCCGATGAAGATCATCCGCCCGAACGGGACCGGTCGCGCCTCGTCGGCGATGAAGCGGTTGATCCGCTCGTGGTCCCAGTGGTTCAGCACGCCCTTGTTGATACGGAACAGATACTGGGTCTTGGTGGTGTAGTTGACCCCCACCGCCGGCCAGATCGCCACGCCCTGATCGTCATAGGCGAATTTGGACGCGAACACGTGGCGGAAGGCCCCCCGGATCGGACAGCCCTCGATCATCTCCTCCAGACCCGCCGAGATGATATAGTGCTCGATCTCAAGCCCGTATCGGGCACCGATGGCATCGATGCGCTCGAACCAGCCCGGGCCGGTCAGATCCGCCTTCAGCCCGTCGAACAGTTTCACATCCTCGCCGTGCTCGCGCAGCAGTGTTTTGGTGACCGGCTGGCCATTCTCGCGCGCCCGCTGCAGCATCAGCTGCATATACATCAGGATATTGTCGCCATCGGCCGACCGGGTCAGCCGGTCCGCCTCGCCCCAGAAGTCCCCGATGCCCATGCCCACGGACGGGATGAAGGTGACCTCCTGCATGTTCCCGCGCGCCAGGGTGCCGTCGAAGTCGTAGATCAGCGCGGTCTTGAGCAGTTCAGCCATCGGTCTCTGTCCGGTCGCGGCCTGTCAGGCCGGGTGACCGCTGGCTAGTGGCTGGTGGCTGGGGAGTCAAAGTCGCCGGCGCTTCAGTCACGAACCACCCGCCACCAACCCCGCCTCAGCCCAGCGCCAGCTCCGGTGCCGCTGCCTCGCCCACCGCTTCCAGCGGCAGGTGCAGGATAAAGGCCGCGCCCTTGCCGGGCTCGCTCTCCACCTCGGCCCAGCCGCCGTGCAGCTCGACCAGGGCCTTGACCAGGGCCAGGCCCACCCCCGGTCCGCCGCGCTCGCGCTTCACGAACCGGTCGAAGACATGGGCCTGCAGGTGATAGGGGATGCCCCGGCCGGTATCCTCGACCCGGATGCGGAGCTCGGTGGCGTTGGCCTCGGCCCGCAGCGAAACAACCCCGCCTTCAGAGACCGAACGCCCGGCGTTGTCCAGCAGGTGATCCAGCGCCTGGGCCAGCCGGCGTCCGTCGCCGCGAATGGCCGGAAGGTTGGCCGCCGCCACGGCCTTCAGCGTCGCCCCCCGGCCCTCGATGCGCGGCCGGTGGGTCCCGACTGCCTCGGCGAACAGATCGCGCACCCGCACGTCGCCCAGCGACAGCTCCATCTCCCCGGCGTCGATCTGGGCCATGTCCAGAACATCATCGATGGAGTGGGCCAGCTGGCCGGCGGCAATCCGGATCGCCCCGGCGTGCTGGCGGCTGCGCTCGGGCAGGTCGGTCATGGTTTCCAGCAGCTCGGAATAGCCGACGATGGTGGTCAGGGGGGTGCGCAGCTCATAGCTGACCGAGCCGACGAACTCGCGCTTCAGCGCCTGGCTTTCCGACAGCGCCGCCTCGCGCTGGGCCAGGGCCTGTTCCAGGTCGCGCCGTGCCGTCACGTCCGAAAAGGCCACCAGGGTGGCCCCGTCGGGCAGGGGCCGGGTCTGCCAGGCCGCCACCCGTCCGTCGGTCGTGCGCCCCTCGCCCGAGACCGCAACGCGGCTTTCCGGGTCCGGGTCGGCCACCCGCGCCTTGAGCCCCAGCCACAGGGCGACGTCGGGCAGGGCGGTCTTGCACAGTTCGGCGACGGCATCGAACTCGCCCGCCGTCTCCAGCTGTTCGGCCGACAGGCTCCAGAAGGTCTCGAACGCCTCGTTGTGCAGCCGCAGACGCCCGTCCGAGCCGAACACGGCCACGGCGTCGTTCAGCTTGTCCAGGGTCGCGGTCTGGACCTGAAGCTGGGCGTTGAAACGGCTGCGCAGCGACAGTTCGCCGGTGATGTCCGAAAACAGCAGCAGGATGCCCCCCAGCGGGTGGGGCTGGCGCACGACCCTGAGCGTGCGTCCGTCCGGCAGCGACCAGCTGTCGTCCGGGGCCGCTTCGGCGGCTCCGTAGAACTCCAGCTCATTGGCCTTCCAGCCGGCGTAGTCGATGACTTCGGGCAGCATGCGGCGCTGGCGCAGCCGGTCCAGCAGCTCGGCATGGGTGGGCCGCTCGTCCAGCCATGCGGGGTCGATGTTGAACAGGGTCTGGAAGGCGGTGTTGTGGAAGGCCAGACGGCGCGACGGCCCGAAGATGGCCACGGCATCGGCCAGATGGTTCAGCGTCTCATCATGCGCCTCGACATGGCGACGCAGGGTGTCGCGGGTCTCCTCGGCCTCGGTCATGTCGAGGGCGAACAACATCACCGGTCCGCCCGCGCCGGCCAGGGGTTCGGCCAGGACTTTCCACGCCCGGCGCCGGCCCTCTCCGGCCGTCCAGCGGAAGCCCTCCTGACGGGTTCCACTTCGACCCGCCTCGGCCGCCAGCTGGTCGGCCCCGCGATCGAAGCTGGCCTCCATCGCGCGCGCCTGTTCCAGCGAGCCGCAGCGCACCTCGCCCAGCCAGGCCCGGTTGGCCCAGACCAGCCGCCCCGCCGCATCCATCACCCAGGCGGGTGCCGGAGAGGCGTCGGCGATGACCCCGGCGCCCAGGCCGGCTTCCCGCTCGGCCCCGGCCCCTGCGCCGCTTTCGACCTCCGGGGACAGGCGCAGCCAGGCGTCACCGCTGAAAGTGCGGCCCTCGATGCTCCAGTCTCCGGCCCCGGTACCCCGCGCCAGAAAGGCCGCTCCGTCCGCGTTCAGGGTCGCGATCCGGTCGGCGAAACGGGTCAGGACGGCGGCAACCAGCCCATCGGCCGGGTCGTCGGCGGGGTCGTCGCCGTCCTCGCCGGCCAGGGCGAGGCGTGCTGTCCGGATCGCCTGTGGATCGCCAAGAACGACCGGCGGGCCGTCCACCCGCAGGCCGATCCGGACCTCGCCGAAGGCGCACAGGGCGCTGACGCCCTGGGCCATTGCGTCCGTAGTCGCGACGCGCTCGCGGTCCATGCGGGCTTCACGCAGGCTCACGGCGCGTTTCAGACGCCAGGCCCAGGCGCTTACCGCCAGGGCCAGTCCCGCCGCTCCCGCTGCCGCCGCAAAGGCGATGTCGGCCTCAGCCATCCTGTCCACCCGCCAGATCGATTCGCGACCATAGCCGAAGCCGGCCCGCTGGCGAAAGGAATGGTTAACAGCGGTGGCGGAGTGGCTGGTCCTGGGTGGCTGGTGACGGGTGGCCCGGTGCGCCTGCGACGGCGATGCCCGGTCGCAGGCATGGCTTCGATCGCGGTGAGCGCCTAACCACCCGTCACGCACCCCCAGCCACCAGCCCCCTGTGCCACCATGACCTCGACCGACCCGACCGCGCCCTCGCTGGACGATTTCGCCCGGATTGCGCGCGCGGCCTTCGAGGCCCTGCCCGAGCCGTTCCGGTCAGCGGCGGGCGACGTGGTCATCCGCATTGACGATTTTGCCGACGACGCGACGCTGGCCTCGGTCGGGCTTGAGGATCCGTTCGACCTGACCGGCCTGTATCACGGCGTCGATATCGGCCGGCGCGAGGGCTTGGGGCCTGCGGTCGAGCCGTCGCGGGTCTTCCTCTATCGCCGCCCGATCCTGGACGAATGGTGCGAGCGTGGGGACGTCGGCCTGTCCGAGATCATCGCCCACGTCCTGATCCACGAGATCGGCCACCATCTGGGCCTCGACGACGACGACATCGACGCGATCGAGGCGGAGGACTGATCCGTCACGGTCCCGCCCGGCTGCAGGCGGGGCCGCGCGGTGATCGGGCGGGGACGGCGAGCCTTCGCCGTCCCCGCCGTCGCAATCACTGGACCGGACGGACCTCCAGCGGCAGCCCCAGGGTTTCCAGCTGGGACCGGATGACCGAGGCGTCGCCGACCACCACCCAAACGAACTGGCCGGGATCGATGACCGCGCGGGCGGCGGCGTCCATCTGGGCCGTCGTCAGGGCGCGGGTGCGGCTGGCGATGGTGTCCTGATAGTCGTCGGGACGCTGGTACAGGGCGTTGGAACGCAGGGCCCCCAGGATCTGGGCCGAGGTTTCAAAGCCGCCGGCCAGAGACCGGGTGTTGCCGTTGACCGTCTTGTCCCGCTCGTCCGGCGTCACGCCGTCGGGGCCCAGGAACCGCTCATACTGGGCGATCAGGGCCGCGACCGACTCGCCCGTCCGGTTGGCCTGGACCGGCGCATTGACGATATAGGGCACGCGGTGCTCCAGCGCGTTGATGCCGCCGCGCACACCGTAGGACCAGCCCCTGGTCTCGCGCAGATCGGCGTTGATCCGCGACAGGAAGTCGGTGCCCAGGATTGTGTTGGCGGCGTTCAGCGTCAGCAGGTCGTCGGTGCCCGACAGCGGCAGCACCGCCCCGCCGTAGATCAGCGACTGCGGCGACTGGGGTCGGTCGATCAGCACGATCCGGCTGACAGCGGCAGGGATCGGGGCGTCAAACGCCTTGGTTCCTTTGGCCACTGATGGTGCCCGCCAGTCGCCGAAGGCCCCCTCCAGCTGCGGCGTGATCTGGTCCAGCGGCAGGTCCGACACGACGAAGATCGTCGTATTGTCGGGCCGTACCCAGGCATCGTGCTCGGCGACCAGGTCGGCACGGGTCAGGCTTCCGACCGTTGCCGCGTCCCCGGTTCCGGTGAAGGACCGGCCGTAGGGGCTATCAGGACCGTACATCAGCGGCGGCAGGGCGCGGGCGGCGATGGCCGCCGGCTGGGTCCGCTCGCTGGCCAGGGCCGAGAGGCGCTGGGCCCGGATGCGTTCCACTTCCGACGGGGCGAAGGCCGGGTTGCGGACGATGTCGGACAGCAGGCTCAGCGACGGGGCCAGATTGGCGGTCAGGGCCGACAGGGTGGCCGAGGTCCGGTCCATCGAGGCCCCGACATTGATCGACGCCCCAAGGCGTTCCTGAGCCTCGGCCAGGGCGTTGGAGTCCCGCGTCGTGGTGCCGTCGTCCATCAGGTCCAGCATCATCGAATGGGCCCCCAGACGGTCGGCGCGGTCGGCGGCGTAGCCGGCGTCGAACTCCAGCGCCACCCGGGTGACCGGCACGGTCTCGACCCGGGCGTAGACGACCTCGACGCCGTTCGACAGGCGCGTGCGCTCTACCGCCGGGAAGTCCAGATCCGGCACGTCGCCGATGGCCGGCATGGCCATCCGCTCAACCCGCTGGATGGGTTCGGCGGCTACGGGGGCAGCACCCGAAGGCGCGGCGGCGGCCTCGACATAGGCCTCACGCTCACCGGGTGCGATGGTCATGTCGAACACGGGCCGGGTCAGCCAGCGCTGCATCGCGGCCGTCACCTGGGCCGGGGTGACCGAGGCATATTCGGCCAGTTCCTTTTTGTAGTCGTCCGGATCGCCGGCATAGAGCTGGCCCTCGGCCAGGGCGTTGGCCTTGCCGTTGACCTGCTCCAGACCCTGGATGCGGGCCGAGGCGAAACGGGTCGCCACCCGGGCC
>Ga0105047_10015549_pt1 | contig 11975 bp, 9 predicted proteins | sample MAT04_FD_78384 | JGI IMG/M metagenome (GOLD analysis project Ga0105047, IMG submission 78384) | Freshwater microbial communities from Lake Fryxell liftoff mats and glacier meltwater in Antarctica - MAT-04 (megahit assembly) | ecosystem: Environmental > Aquatic > Freshwater > Ice > Liftoff... | reverse complement strand
CCGACCGGGTGCTGTTCGCCGGCTTCCTGCCGCCGAAATCGGGCGCGCGGCGGGCGATGCTGGAAGAGGTGCGGACCGCCCGCCAGACCTTGGTCTTCTTCGAGAGTGGGCCGCGTCTGGCCGACAGTCTGGCCGATATGGCGGCGGTGCTGGGTCCGCGCCCGGCGGCGGTCGCCCGCGAACTGACCAAACTCTATGAGGAGTGCGTGCGCGGCTCGCTGGACGACCTGGCCGTCGATCCGCGCTGCCAGTCGCCGAAGGGGGAGATCGTCGTGGTCGTCGGACCGGGCGAGACCGAAGTCGCCTCGGAGGCCGACGCCGATGCGGCCCTGACCGAGGCCCTGACGCGTTTGCCGCCGGGCGAGGCGGCGGCCGAGGTCTCGCGGGCGCTGAACCTGCCGCGCAAGCCGCTCTACAAGCGGGCGCTGGAGTTGCAGGGCCGGTGACCGCGCCCCCGGATCGCGACCGTCGCGCGACCCGGCTCAAGGCCCCGAAGGCCGTGCGGACCAAACGCGGCTGGCGGATCGCGCTCGGGGGACGGGCCCATCGGGCCGGCCACGCTTCGGAATGGCTGGCGGCGGCCCTGCTGATGGCCAAGGGCTATCAGCTGCTCGGGTTCCGGCTGAAGACCCGCGCCGGGGAGATCGACATCCTCGCCCGCCGCGGCCGAACCCTGGCGGTGGTCGAGGTCAAGCACCGCGCCACGCTGGAACAGGCCCTCTCGGCGCTGGGTCCGGATCAGTACGACCGGCTGCTGGCCGCCGGCCGGGCAGTGTTGCGCCAAAGACCCAGCTTGGCCGGTCACGTGTTGCGGATCGACATGGTGGCGCTGGCACCCGGACGGTTTCCGCGCCATCGTCGCGGCGTTGTTGCGTTCGGGAGGGGTGCAACGTGACGCGTGAGGATGCGATCCAGCTGCTGACCGAGGCCGGAATGGCCGAGGACGACGAATTTCCGCTGCTGGAAACGGCCATCGCCTGCGCCATCCACGACAACCCTTTCCGCGACCCTGAACCCGTCCGAATCCTCGCCAACCATGCGGCGGAGCGGCTGCGGGAGCGAATCCGCAACGAAGGTCCCGACGACGCCCTGACCGAGACCATGGCCGCCGACCTGAGGCTGAACGGCGACCTGCTGACCCATGACGCGGCCTGCAACACCGATGTGATCGAGGTGGCCGAGCGGCGACGCGGCCTGTCGGCGGCGCTGGCGATCTTCTATCTGGACGCGGCGCGGCGGACCGGGATCAAGGCCTTCGGCGTCGACTTTCCCGGCCATTTCCTGCTCCGGGTCGAGACCCCCGCCGGGCCTGTGGCGCTGGATCCGTTCAGTCTGGGCCGGTTGGTCCTGCCTTCGGAACTGACCCGGCGCGCGTTGATGGTCGGACTGACGCCGCACGTCGCCGACCGACTGGACGTGCTGATGGCCCCGGTCAGCGACCGCCAGACCCTGATCCGGCTGCAGAACGTCCTGTTCAGCCACGCCATCCGGGGCGGCGATTATGAGCGCGCCGAACGCTCGGCCCTGCGCCGCGCCCTGCTGGATCCGGACGATCACCGGCCCTGGCTCGACGTCGCCGCCGCCCGCGAGAAGCGCGGGGCGCTGACCGGGGCGCTGGAGGCGCTGTCGCAGGCGCGCGGGCTCGACGATTCGATCGAGGTGGGCCGCCGGATGTCGGTTGACCGGGTTCGGTTGCAGCTGAACTGACCTTGCGTCCCGGCGAACGGCTGCCCATTAGCCAAGGCGCGGCTGTCCGCCCTGTGTGGGCCGGCCTCACGTAGCGCGAAGCGCGACAGGCCCAAGGAACACATCCATGCTCAACGTCGCGATCCAGATGGACCCCGTCGAGGCAGTCGACATCGAGTCCGACACCACCTGGCTGATGATGACGACGGCCCAGGACCGGGGCCACGCCCAGTGGGTCTATGACTATCGCACCCTGGCGCTGGAGGAAGGCCGCCTCTATTGCCGCGCCCGGCCCGTGACCCTGCGCCAGACCGTCGGCAATCATGTGAGCTTCGGCGACGAGGTGAAGTTGGACCTCGGCCGGGACGTCGACGTCATCCTGATGCGTCAGGACCCGCCGTTCGACATGGCCTATGTGACGGCGACCTATCTGCTGGAGACGGTGCATCCGCGCACCCTGGTGGTCAACGACCCGGCCGAGGTGCGATCGGCGCCCGAAAAACTGTTGGCCACCCGGTTTCCCGGCCTGCAGCCGCCGACCCTGATCAGTTCCGACCCCGTCGCCCTGGTCGATTTCCACGCGCGGCACGGCGATGTGGTGCTCAAACCCCTGCACGGGGCGGCCGGTTCGGGCGTGGTCCGGCTCAAGGCCGGCGACCCCAATCTGGAAGCCCTGATCGAGATACATGCGACCGGCAGCCGCGATCCGCTGGTGATCCAGAAATTCATCCCGGCGGTGGAGAAGGGCGACAAGCGGATCATCCTGATCGACGGCGAGCCGGTCGGGGCGATCAACCGGATACCGGCCAAGGGGCAGGTGCGGTCCAATCTGCGGGTCGGCGGCACGGCCGCGCCGGTCGAACTGACCGCCCGCGACCTCGAGATTTGCGCCGCCATCGGCCCGACGCTGAAGGCCCGGGGTCTGATCTTCGTCGGCATCGACGTGATCGGCGACTTTCTCACCGAGATCAACGTCACCTCGCCCACCGGCGCCCAGCAACTGAAACGCTTCACCGGCGTCGATGCGGCGGCGCTGATGTGGGATGTGGTGGAGGGCAAGAGGGGCGAGGGGCGAGGGACGAGGGAATAGGGCGGAGCCATACTCTGACCACCGGCATTCCGTCCGCCGCAATCCATTCGGTCTACCCCCTTACTCGCTCCCCGTCTCCAGCCCCTCTTGCCAGCGCCGTCGGTTCGTGCTTCGTTCTTTCTCGCATAGCGGGAGATGAGGATGCTCGCCAGCGTGGTCACCGTGGCGTTCCAAGGCGTGGATGCTCGGCGCGTGGACGTGCAGGTCCAGCAGCTGTCCAGCGACCAGCCGTCGTTCACCATCGTCGGCCTGGCCGACAAGGCGGTGGCCGAGAGCCGGGAACGGGTGCGCGGGGCGTTCGCGGGCATCGGCCTGGCCATGCCGTCGAAACGGATCATCGCCAATCTGGCCCCGGCCGACCTGCCCAAGGAGGGCAGTCATTTCGACCTGCCGATCGCCCTGGCCCTGCTGGCCTCGATGGGGGTCATACCGGTCGACGCCCTGTCCGGCTGGGCGGCGGTGGGCGAACTGGGGCTGGACGGCCAGATCGCGCCGGTCGGGGGCACCCTGCCCGCCGCCGTGGCGGTCGACGCCATGGGGCTGGGCCTGATCTGTCCGGAGGCCAACGGGCCCGAGGCGGCCTGGGCGGGCGACGTCCGGGTGCTGGCCCCGCGCTCGCTGATCGGTCTGGTCAATCATTTCAAGGGCAGCCAGGTCCTGCGGCGGCCCGAGCCGGGGGCGATGCGGTCCGGGGCCGCCGTGCCCGACCTGCGCGAGGTCAAGGGTCAGGAGAGCGCCAAACGGGCGCTGGAGATCGCCGCGGCGGGCGGCCACAACCTGCTGTTCGTCGGTCCTCCGGGGTCGGGCAAGTCAATGATGGCCGCGCGCCTGCCCGGCCTGCTGCCGCCGCTGAACGCCCGGGAACTGCTGGAGACCTCGATGGTCTGGTCGGTGGCCGGCCTGATCGAGCGCGGGGCCCTGACCCGCGACCGGCCGTTCCGCTCGCCGCACCATTCCGCCTCGATGGCGGCTCTGACCGGCGGCGGGCATCGGGCCCGGCCGGGCGAGGCGTCGCTGGCCCACAACGGCGTCCTGTTCCTGGATGAACTGCCGGAATATTCGGCCCAGGCGCTCGATTCGCTGCGCGCGCCGCTGGAGACCGGCGAGATCGTGGTGGCACGGGCCAATGCCCATGTCCGCTATCCAGCCCGGTTCCAGCTGGTGGCGGCGATGAACCCGTGCCGCTGCGGCATGGGCGGCGGCGGCAAGGGGGCCTGCGGCAAGGCCCCGCGCTGCCAGCGGGACTATCAGAACCGCATCTCGGGCCCGATGTTCGACCGCATCGATCTGACGGTCGAGACGCCGCCGGTGACCGCCGCCGACATGGCCCTGCCACCGCCCGCCGAGGGCACGGCCGAGGCTTCCGCCCGGGTGTTCGCCGCCCGCGCCCTGCAGGAGGAGCGGCTGCGCGCCGCCGGGATCGACCCCGAGACGGCGCGCGACCAGGCGATCAACGCCCGGGCGTCGGGCGCGACGCTGGACCGGTTCGCCACCCCGGACGAGGCCGGACGCGCCCTGCTGATGCGCGCCGGCGACGCGGGGGGCCTGACCGCGCGGGGCTGGACGCGCACCCTGCGGCTGGCGCGCACCATCGCCGATCTGGACGCCTGCGACGGCGTGTTGCGCCGCCATATCGCCGAGGCCCTGGTCTATCGCCGCTCGACCGTCGGTGCCGAGGCCGATTTCGATCGCCAGACCAGCCACCGCGCCGGGACACCCGCCTTCTGACCGCAGGCTCTTAAGGCCGAATTCCAACCCGCCCTTAACGCTTGCCAGCCATGCTGACGGGTCAGGAGGCGGACGATGGCGCGGCGGGCGAAGGCGACGGCGGAACCGGTCAGGGCCGAGGCGACGGAACATCAGTTCCTGCGCCTGATGAGCCATGAGATGCGCACCCCGCTGAACGGCGTCATCGGCATGCTGGGCCTGCTGTCGCGCACCCGGCTGGACGGGGCCCAGCGCGCCTATGCCGAGGCGGCGCGGTCGTCGGCCGAACACCTGCTGGGTCTGGTCAACGACCTGCTCGACTATGCCCGGCTGGAGGCCGGCAGGCTGGAGTTCGATTCCGCCCCGGTCGATCTGGAGGCGCTGCTGCGCGGGGTGGCGGAACTGCTCAGCCCCCGGGCCCACGAAAAAGGTCTGGAAATCGCCTGGTCGGTCGCCCCCGACGCGGTCGATATTCTGGGCGACGAAGGGCGGTTGCGGCAGGTGCTGTTCAATCTGGCCGGCAATGCGGTGAAATTCACCGCGACGGGCGGCGTTCGGATTTCCGTCGAACGCTGTGGCGGCTCGGACGCGAGGCCCCGTCTGGCCTTTCTGGTCGACGACACCGGTCCCGGTGTGCCGCCCGAGGCGCGGGCGCGGATCTTCGAGGAGTTCGGCCATGTCGACAGCTCGGACGCCAGCCGGTTCGGCGGCGCCGGCCTGGGGCTGGCCGTGGTGCGCAAGCTGGCAACGGCCATGGACGGCGTCGTCGCCGTCGACGACCGGCCCGACGGTCCCGGTGCCCGGTTTCGCTTTGAAGCCGTCTTCGAGGCCGCGCCCGACCCCGCCGATCGCGGCCAGGCGCTGGCCGGACTGAGCATCGGCCTGATCAGCCCCGACACCTTCATCCGCGCCACGGCCAAGGCCCAGATCGAGGCGTCGGGCGGATCGGTGAGCGCCGCCGCGCCGGTGGTGCTGGTCGACCACGCCGCGCGCGGAGCGGGCGAGGCCCTGGCAGCGCGTCCGGATCAGGCCCGCGCCATCGTCCTGCTGAAGCCGGCGGAACGCGATCTGATCGCCCGCTACCGGACGGCCGGCTTTCACGGCTATCTGATCAAGCCGCTGCGCCGGGCCTCGCTGGCGGAGCGGGTGCTGGCGGCGATCGGGGGTCAGGCCGGCGTGCGGCCCGGGGTCCCCCCGCCGGCGCCGGTCGACGACGACCGGGTGTCGCCCGCCCGTTTCTCGGGCACGCGGGTGCTGCTGGTCGAGGACAATCCGGTCGGGGCCCTGCTGGCCGCGACCCTGTTGCGGCGCGAGGGCTGCACGGTCGAGACCGCCGCCAATGGCGACGAGGCGGTCGCGGCCATGGCCCGGGCCCGCTACGATCTGGTCTTCATGGACATGCGGATGCCGGGCATGGACGGCCCCGCGGCCGCGCGTGCCATTCGGGCGCGCGGCGACCGCACCCCCATCGTCGCCCTGACGGCCAACGCCTTCGCCGAGGACCGCAAGGCCTGTCTGGAGGCGGGCATGAACGACCATCTGGTCAAGCCGCTGGAGCTGGAGGCCTTGCGCGCCGCGCTCGCCCGCTGGACGAACCGCGCGGAGCGCGCCAAGGTCGCCGCCGTGTAAGACGCCAGGCTTGAACGACCGGGGGCGTCTCGGAGCGCCCCTATGATTGACAGCAACCCGCCGGCCAAGCCCGACGTCTCCGCAACCGACACGGCGCCCAAGGGCCTCGGCGTGCTCAAGGTCGCCTTCCGCGACCGGCGGACCCTGGCCATGCTGCTGCTGGGCTTTTCCGCGGGTCTGCCGTTCACCATGCTGATCGGCACGCTGAACGCCTGGCTGTCGGACGCGGGCGTGGCAATCTCGACCATCGGCATCCTGTCCTGGATCGGCCTGTTCGGGGCGTTCAAATTTCTCTGGTCGCCGCTGGTCGGCCTCGTCCCGCCCGTGATCGGCCAGCGGCTGGGCCGGCGGCGCAGCTGGATGATCGGCTGCCAGTTGGTGATCGGCGCGGCCCTGATCGTCATCGCCGTGTCGAGCCCCGAAGGCGGCACTCTCGGTTTGCTGGCCGGGGCGGCGGCGCTGGGCGCCTTCGCCTCGGCGACGCAGGACATCGTCATCGACACCTGGCGGATCGAGGTGGCGGGACCGGGCGCGCCTATCGACCTGTTGTCGACGATCTATCAGTTCGGATTCCGGACGGCGGCGCTGGTGGGCGGAGCCGGCGCGCTGCTCCTCGCCGATGTCGCCGGCTGGCCGGCGACCTTCGCCGTCAGCGGGCTGTTGATGGGCTTCGGCCTGCTTGGCGCGGCGATTGCGCCCGAGCCCGAACCCGCCCCGGCCCAAGCCATCGCGAAAGAACGTCTCGGTTCGCCGCGACTGCGCCTGTTCGCCCTGGTCGCGACCCTGGCGGCCTGGACGTGGGCCGCCTTCATGCTGGTCAACTTCATGGTCACGGCCCTGACCACGACACCGGCTCCCAGCGCTGGCGAGTTCACCGGGGCCTGGGGTCCATGGATCATTGGCGCGGCGGTCCTGCTGCCCTGCGCCCTGGCCGGTTTTGTCGTCTGGCGCGGCCGGGTCGCGACGCCGGCGGCAGGCGACCGTCCATTGCTGACGAGCCTGTATGACGCCATCCTCGCCCCGCTGGTCGAGCTGATGGGTCGGCTCGGCTGGGGGGCCCTGATCGTTCTGGGCCTGATTCTGACTTATCGGATCACCGACGGGGTCTGGGGTCCGTTCGCCTTCCCCTTCTACATGGGTGCCGAGGGCGGGGCGCTGGGCCACACCAAGACCGAGGTCGCCCTGGCGTCCAAGACGTTCGGCGTGATCATGACGATCATCGGCATCGGCCTCGGCGGGTGGGCGCTGCTGGTCATCGGCCGGATGCCGGCGCTGCTGATTGGCGCGATCCTGGCCGCGGCGACCAATCTGCTGTTCGCCGATCTGGCCATGGGCGCGCCGGTGATCGGGGCGTTCATGAGCGTCACGGGCCTGTACGGTCTGTTCGCCGCCTTCGGGCTGGGCGAGCCGATGGCGCGCCTGATGCTGGCCATCGCGGGCGAGAACATTGCCGGAGGGTTCGCCGGGGCGGCCTTCGTGGCCTATCTTTCGGCACTGTCGAACAAGATGTTCGGTGCCGTGCAGTTCGCGATCTTCACCTCGCTGGCGCTGCTGATAGGCACCTTCGGGCGCGGTGCCCTGGGCGAGATGATCGAGAATCAGGGGTTCGCGCCGGTGTTCATTTTCGCCGCGGCCCTGGGTGGCGTGACTGTTGTCTTCTGCGTCCTGGAATGGATGCGGCTGGCGGCGGAGAGGCGCAGGCTCGAGCGCGCCGCCTGATCCGTCACACCTCGGCCGCGGCCCCTTCGTCATAGGCGGCGAAGGTGGCGGCGGTGATGATCTCGGAGACCGAGGCCCCGAGGCTGACGATCTGGACGGATTTCTCGAGCCCGACCAGCAGCGGCCCGATCACCGTGGCACCGCCCAGCTGCTGGACCAGACGGGTCGAGATGGCGGCCGAATGGATGGCCGGCATCACCAGCACATTGGCATGGCCCGACAGGCGCATGAACGGATAGGCAGCGCGGGCGTCGGGATCGAGCGCCAGCTCGGGCGGCATCTCGCCCTCGTATTCGAAATCGACGCCGCGCGCGTCGAGGATGCGGATGGCCTCCCGCACCTTCTCGCCGCGATCGCCCGGCGGATTGCCGAAGGTCGAATAGGACAGGAAGGCCACGCGCGGGGTCTTGCCCAGCTTCTTGACCGTTTCGGCCGCCTGGATGGCGATTTCGGCCAGTTCCTCGGCATTCGGGAGCTCGTGGATCGAGGTGTCGGCCACGAACAGGGTCCGCCCCTTGGCCAGAAGGATCGACAGGCCGATCATCCGGTTCCTGACGTCGAGGACGCGGCGGACCTCCTTGAGCACCATGTTGAAATTGCGGGTCACGCCGGTGACCATGCAGTCGGCCTGGCCGCGCGCACACATGGCAGCACCGAAATAGTTGCGGTCCTGATTGATCATCCGCTGCACGTCGCGGCGCAGATAGCCGCGGCGCTGCAGGCGGGCGTAGAGCCAGTCGGTGTAATCCGTATTGTGCTGCGACACCCGGGCGTTGACGATCTCGATGGCCATCTCGTCGAAATTCAGTCCGGCCTCGGCGGCGTTCTTGCGGATCAGTTCCTCGCGGCCCAGCAGGATGGGCGTGCCCAGTTCGGCCTGTTTGAAGCCCCAGGCGGCGCGGATGACGGCGGTCTCCTCGCCCTCGGCGAACACCACCCGCTTGTTCGGCCCGGCGCGCACGGCCCCCGAGATATTCTGCATCAGGGCGGCGGTCGGATCGAGCCGCGAACGCAGCTGGGTCCGGTAGGCGTCCATGTCCTCGATCGGCTTGCGCGCCACGCCGGTGTCCATCGCCGCCTGGGCGACGAAGGGCGGGATGTACCAGATCAGGCGCGGGTCGAACGGCGTCGGGATGATGTAGTCGGGGCCGAATTTCAGCTTGCGTCCGCGATAGGCGGCGGCGACCTCGTCCGGCACGTCCTCGCGGGCCAGGGCGGCCAGGGCCTTGGCGCAGGCCACCTTCATCTCGTGATTGACCCGCCGGGCCCGGACATCGAGGGCCCCGCGGAAGATGTAGGGGAAACCCAGGACGTTGTTGACCTGGTTGACATAGTCGGAGCGGCCTGTGGCCATGATGGCATCCGACCGCACCGACTGAACGTCCTCGGGGGTGATCTCCGGGTCCGGATTGGCCATGGCGAAGATGATCGGATTGGGGGCCATTGAGGCCACCATTTCCCTGGTGATCGCGCCCTTCGCCGAGAGGCCCAGCACGACGTCGGCCCCGACCATGGCCTCGGCCAGGGTGCGGTGCGGTGTGTCGGTGGCGTGGGCAGCCTTCCACTGGTCCATGCCGGATGGCCGACCCTTGTAGACCACCCCCTCGCGATCGCAGATGACGGTGTTCTCGGCGCGGACGCCGATGGCCTTCATCAGGCCGATTGATGACAGGCCAGCCGCGCCGGCACCGGCCAGAACGACCTTGATGTCCTCGAGCTTCTTGCCCGCGATGTGGCAGGCGTTGATCAGGCCGGCGGTCGAGATGATGGCCGTGCCATGCTGGTCGTCATGGAAGACCGGGATGTCGAGCAGGTCCTGGAGTTCGCTTTCGATGACGAAACATTCCGGGGACTTGATATCCTCCAGATTGATGCCGCCCCAGGTGTCGCCGATGTTCTTGACCACGGTGATGAATTCGTCCGGGTCGGTGGTCTTGACCTCGACGTCGAAGCTGTCGACGTCGGCGAAGCGTTTGAACAGGACGCATTTGCCCTCCATGACCGGCTTGGCGGCCATGTGGCCGAGGTTTCCGAGGCCGAGGATGGCCGTGCCGTTGGAGATGACGGCGACCAGATTGCCCTTGGAGGTATAGTCGTAGGCCTTGTCCACATCGGCGGCGATGGCCAGCACGGGGATGGCGACGCCGGGCGAATAGGCCAGCGACAGGTCGCGCTGGGTCGCCATCGGCTTGGTCGGGGCCATGGAAATCTTGCCCGGGGTGGGGCTGCGGTGGAACTCCAGCGCATCCTCGTCGGAGAAGGTCTGTTTGTCGGTCAGGTCGGGCATGAGTCGGTTCCCAGGGCGCACCCCTGTCCTAGAGCGCGGCTTGCCGACGAACAACCTCGCAAGCCCCGCCGTCCGTCGTCCGTCATCCCGTCACGGGCGAGCGGCCATTGGACAAGGCTCGTCAGAGTGCCAGCGTTCCTGTGCGCTCGACCTCGACCGGACCGGTCATAAACACATGGTCTGTGCTCTCGTTCCAGTCGACAAACAGCGCGCCGCCGTCGACCTCGATCCGGGCGGCGCGTCCGGACAGGCCCCGCCGGGCGGCGGCGACGAGGGCGGCGCAGGCACCGGTGCCACAGGCCCGCGTCAGGCCGGCCCCCCGCTCCCAGACGCGCAGGCGGATGTGGTCGGGAGCCAGCACATGCGCGAAGCCGACGTTGACCCCCTCGGGAAAGCGCGGGTGGTGTTCGATCAGCGACCCCATGCCGCGCACAAAGGCGTCGTCGGGCGTGTGGTCCATAAAAAAGACCACGTGCGGATTGCCCATGGAGACGGCCCCCGGCGTGTGGAGAACCGGATCGTCGATGGGTCCGAGCTGCAGCTCGATCCCGCGCGTATCCATCGCCTCGTCCAGCGGGATCTGCGTCCAGTCCAGCCCGGGCGCGCCCATGTCCACGGTGATGCGACCGTCTGCCGCGCGGGTCGCGGTGGTGGGCCCACCGAGGGTGTCGATGGTCACCGTGTCCCGCCCGGTCGACTGCAGCAGCATCCAGCCAACGCATCGCAGGGCGTTGCCGCAGGTCTCGACCTGGCCGCCGTCGGCGTTCCAGACCCGCATGAAGGCGTCGGCCGTGGCCGAGGGTTCGATGGCGATCAGCTGGTCGCAGCCCTCGCCCGTCTCGCGGTCGGCGATGGCGCGCGCCTGATCGGCCGTCGGCATGAACGGCGTCTCCAGCGCATTGACGACGACGAAGTCGTTGCCGGCGCCGTTCATCTTGACGAAGGATGTGGCCATCACAGCCGCCTATAGACGTTGCCGGTTCCTTGCGCGAGCAAGCCGCGTTATCGGGGGACCATGAGTCGAACCGGCCCCGCCCCCGAACCCGCCGAACTCAAGAACGGCGGTCGCCGCCTGAGGGCCCGGCTGCGCGCGCTCTACCATGGCTCGTCACCCGTGGCGGTGAAGTTCCGGATCGCCGTGCTGGCCATCGACCTGATCATCATCGGCTTCTTCATCGCCGCGCCGCTGCTGCGGGGTGAAGGCCTGATCTTCTACATCATCGACTATGTCATTGCCGCCCTTCTGGTCGCCGATCTGGCGGCGCGGGCCGCGGCCTATTCCAACATCCGCGACTGGCTGAGGAAGCCTGTCGTCTGGGTGGATCTGTTCATTCTCGCGACCCTGCTTTTCCCCTTCTTCTTCAATCTGGGCTTCCTGCGGGTGGTGCGGCTGTGGACCCTGATCCATTCGGAATTCTTCTGGCGCACGATCGGGCGTCGCTATGACGACACCCGGGTGGAGGACGTCACCAAGGCGCTGGTGTCGCTGATCACCTTCGTCTTCGTGGCCACAGGCTTCGTCTACACCAGCTTCATGGGCCGCCATGAGGGCATCACGGGCTATATCGACGCCCTGTATTTCACCGTCACCAGCCTGACCACGACGGGCTATGGCGACATCATCCTGACCGGCGACTGGGGGCGGATCGTCTCCATCCTGATCATGCTGGGCGGGGTCACCCTGTTTGTGCGGCTGGGCCAGACCCTGCTGCGGCCGCACAAGGTGCGTTTTCCCTGCGACCAGTGTGGCCTGCAACTGCACGATCCGGACGCGGTGCACTGCAAGGCCTGCGGCAACCTTCTGTGCATTCCCGACGAGGGGCGCTGATCTGGCGCGGATGACAAATCGGTAAGGTG